>Ga0207667_10002861_pt1 | contig 21411 bp, 21 predicted proteins | sample KBSCornC52_FD_184301 | JGI IMG/M metagenome (GOLD analysis project Ga0207667, IMG submission 184301) | Corn rhizosphere microbial communities from Kellogg Biological Station, Michigan, USA - KBS Corn C5-2 (SPAdes) (version 2) | ecosystem: Host-associated > Plants > Roots > Rhizosphere > Soil ...
GTCGACCGCGCGCTGCCGGACATCGATGTCACGCGCCACCGAGTAAGCGATAATGCCGCCGGTGTCGTTGCCCTTGAACGGAGGCACCCAATCGGCCCGCGCCGGCGCGTCCGCCAGCATCCCGGAGATGGCAACCAGGCACGCAGCCCCAATCATTCGCATCGCAGACTCCATTATGTCGTGCGCCACCATAGAGGGAGTAGGCGACCGTGAAAAGAATGGCGTACGGCGGAAGCAGACTTGTCCGCCAAGTGTTGCCGCGTTGCACTTGACCTTGCCCGGGCTTCGCGGCACCGTCCCACGCTCTGGATGACCGGCGGAATCCCCATGCGAAACCTGTTCACACTCCCCAAATCGCTCGGCTTGGTGGCCGCGTTTGTCGTTTTGGCATCCGGCGCCCTTTTGGTATCCGGACAGATGGCCCAGGCCGCCAATCCGCTCGAATTGAATTTCGGGCTGTTCGGCCCGCGATATGACGGCCGTGTGGCCGAATGCGAGCGGGCGCTGGGCACGATCACCTCGCAATTCCAGGAAAAGGAAAGCACCTTCTGGAATTCGTCGCTGACGATCACCGCTTACGGCCGGATTCACGAAACCGCCTTCCGCCCGTGGCAGTCCGACAACATTCCGCGCCGCTATTGCACCGCCGACGTCATGCTGAGCGACGGCAAGATGCGCACCGTGCACTACGCGATCGTCGAGGACGGCGGCTTTGCCGGCTTCGGCCAGGGCGTCGAATGGTGCGTGACCGGGCTCGATCGCAACTGGGCCTATAATCCGGGCTGCAAATCCGCCCGCCCCTGATTTCCTGCCCTGATTTCCTGCCCTGATTTTTGCCCTGACCCCGACCGAATTTGGCCGACGCCGGCCTGGATGGTTCTGTGCCGCTTTATTTTGTTCTTGAAATGTTCTCCCGCCCTGCTAGGCTCGGGCGAGCCACATAATAGGGCGCGCGCAACAGGGGCGTTTGATGTTTCGGTCAGTCAACTTTTCCCGCACGATTTCCCGGCTTCTGATCTCGCTGGCGCTCATGGTCGCCGCCGTCGCGGTGGCGTCGGCCCAGGACCGCCGGCAAAACACCCCGGGCGAATTCGATTTCTACGTGCTGTCGCTGTCCTGGTCGCCGTCGTTCTGCGAACAGGCCTCCGAACGCGGCAATGCTGGCCGGTCCGGGGCCCAGTGCGGCGGCCGGCCGTTCTCCTTCGTGGTGCACGGCCTGTGGCCGCAATATGAGCGCGGCTTTCCCGAATACTGCCAGCGCTCGGCGGATTGGCTCGATCGCAACATCATGACCTCGATGCTCGACCTGATGCCGGCGCCCGGCCTGATCTTCAATGAATGGAAGAAGCACGGCACCTGTTCGGGTCTCGGCGGGCGGGCCTATTTCGAGACCATCCGCAAAGCCCGCGCGTTAGTGAAAATCCCCGAGGAATTCCTGCAATTGTCGGAGCCGAAAACCATCGCCCCCGATGACCTCGAGGCGGCCTTCATCAAGGCTAATCCCGGCCTGAGCAGCTCGGCGGTTTCGGTGACCTGCGACTCCAAGCGCCTCAGCGAAGTGCGGATCTGCCTGAGCAAGGACCTCCAGTTCCGCTCCTGCGAGGAAATCGACCGCCGCGCCTGCCGGCGCGACCAGGTGCTGATGCCGCCGGTTAGGGGCGGCTGAGCCGCTCCCTCAGTCGTCATTGCTGTGCAGCGAAGCAATCCATACCTCCTTTGTAGCCAGATGGATTGCTTCGCTCCGCTCGCAATGACGTGCTAACCCCTCCCCATGAACTACCGACACGCCTTTCACGCCGGCGGCTTTGCCGACGTCATCAAGCACATCGTGCTGGTGCGAATGCTGACCTATCTACAGGAAAAGCCGGCTGCGTTTCGCGTCATCGATACCCATGCCGGCGCCGGGCGCTATGATCTCACCGGCGACGAAGCCAAGCGCAGCGGCGAGTGGCTGACCGGGGTTGCGCGGGTGATGGCGGCGCGGTTCTCGGAAGCCGCCCAGCCGCTGATCGGGCCGTACCTCGATGTCGTCAGGGCGTTCAACCCGCCGGGCGAACTGAAGACTTATCCGGGATCGCCGTTGATCGCGCGTGCGCTGCTGCGGCCGCAGGATCGCCTGACGGCGTGTGAAATCGAAAAGAACGCCCATCGCCAGTTGATCGATGCGCTGCGCCGCGACACCCAGGCGCGGATCGTCGACCTCGACGGCTGGACCGCCCTGCCGGCCTTCGTGCCGCCGAACGAGCGGCGCGGTCTGGTGCTGATCGATCCGTCGTTCGAACAGAAGGACGAGTTCGAAACCCTGGCCGACGGATTTACCGAGGCCTACGCCAAGTGGCCGACCGGCAGCTATCTGATCTGGTACCCGGTGAAGAGCCGGCGCATGACCGACGAACTTGCCCGACATGTCGCTTCGGTTGCGGCCGAAAGCAGGCCGGCGGGAAAATGCCTGCGGCTCGAGTTCAGCGTCGCGCCACAACAGGCCGGCGGTCCCCTCACCTCGACCGGCCTATTGATCGTCAATCCGCCGTGGACGCTTGCGGGTGAATTGAAAACCATTCTACCCGAGCTGGAAAAACCGCTCGGCCAGGGCGGCGCCGGCCGGTTCAGGCTCGAAACGCCAAAGCCTTGAAGCTTCCGCTTTCGGCGAAAAGTGCGTTTGGGCCGTAGGCAATTTGCACGGAACCGTATTATGCTCAGCCCGTTGGGACTGGCTTTACGTTCCGCTTCCGCGAATGGTTGCGGCGGAGTGATCAAGGCCTAAGAAAAATCCAGGCCGATCGGTGGCGTGATCCGATCGGCTCAGGTGGCCACGCTTCCGGCAGCGATTGTCCGGTCGGCCGATACGCAGATTGTGCGTAACGGCGGAGCAGTGCGGGGGAGGGTTTCCCGATGGCCATGACTGGTACGGTCAAGTTCTTCAATGGAGAGCGCGGCTACGGCTTCATCAAGCCCGATGACGGCGGCCGCGATGTGTTCGTTCACATCACCGCCGTCGAGCGGGCCGGATTGAAGGATCTGACAGAGGGACAGCGCATCACGTTCGAGGTCGAACCGGACAAGAAGGGCAAAGGCCCCAAGGCGGTTAACCTGGTAATTTCATCGTGAGCTGACGCTCACGCCGGAAGCGGACCGCGTTCTTGCCTGAGAACGTTCGACTGAGCGCGGCAGCGCTCAGATCGTGGAGGCGTGCATGATGTGCCCGCCCCGCGTCGGTGCAGATCGTTCGGATTCCGGGAAGAAGCGCGCTGCGAGTTCGGCCGGCCCGATATCATCGACATGACGAAAACCGGCCGCGCTCATTTTTGCGCAGAGCGAGGCGGTGTCGAGATAGCCCTGAAACCGTTCGCCGACGGCCGCCACCCGCGCCGCCAGCGCCTGATGCGCTGTACGGCCGGCGGCGGCGGGAATCGACGTCGCCGGATTGACGTAGTCGAACACCACCTCGGCTCCGCCCGGCAACTGCCCGATAAAACCCAGCGTCGAATAGATCGCAGCCTCCGTCAGATACGGCACGACGCCAAGCCAGCTGAAAAAACTGCGCTCGGCGGGTTTGAAGCCGGCGGCTTGCAGCCTTTCGGACAGTTGCTCGCGCTCGAAATCCACCGCCACGAAGCTCAGCGTTTCCGGGACGGCGATCGCCGCAGCCGTCAGCATTTCGCGTTTTCGCGCCTGCGTTGCCGGATGGTCGACCTCGAAGATGCGCAACCGGCCTGCAAGCGGCGTTCGATAAGCCAGCGTATCGAGCCCGGCGCCAAGCACCACGAGCTGCGTGGTGCCGCCATCCACCGCCATGGCGAGCGCGTCTTCGGCGACGCGCGATCGCGACGCGATGAACCATCGCATCCGTGGTCCGGACGTGTGGGTCCGGGCGTGGTCGAGCGATACTTCGATGCCGTCGCCGAGAATCCGCACCGCAAGCGGATCGGCCAGGATCGACGCCTTGTCCAGCACCTGGTGCGCCGCGCGCAAGCGGGCAGCACCCAAGGCGGTCCGACTGGATTGTCCGGTCTGCATGGACCCGTTCTATCGCATTTTCAAACACGATGCCGGACGCCGAGCAAAAAAATCCCGGCGACTTACTGCCGCCGGGAGGTTGTAACGAACGATTTTCTTGTTCTCAGAAGTGATAGTTCACGCCGGCGCGAACCAATCCGAACCGGTAACCGTTAGACGCGCCTGTAATGACGAAGTTGCTGTCGTTGAGATCGACATAGAGGTATTCGATCTTGGCGCTCCAGTTCGGCGCAAAGCCCATTTCGGCGCCGACGCCGAGCGTCCAGCCCAGATTGGTGTTGGATTCCGACAGGCCGAAGGTGGTGGCGCGCAGTTCGCCGAAAGCCAGACCGCCGGTGCCGTAGAACAAGACGTTGTTGAAGGCATAGCCGGCCCGGCCGCGCAGCGTGCCGAACCAGGGGTTGGAGAATTTCCACGGCGCAAAGGTCTGTTCGGCGCCGCTCGCCTGAATGTCGCCTTCGATGCCGAACACCCAGGGACCGTTCTGCTGCCAGTTGTAGCCGGCCTGAGCGCCGCCCGCGAAACCCGACGGCTTGGTCGGGTTGTTGTCGACCGAGCCCCAGGCATAGCCGAGGTTGCCGCCGAGATAGGGACCGGCCCAACTATAGGCATTGAGCGGCTGATTGACGGTATAGGGGGCGCGCGATCCGTAGTTCAGATCTGCCGCCTGCGCCGACATGGTCCAGGCGGCTGCGATCAACGCCAGCGCCCACAAAACAGACTTGCTCATCACGCAACTCCACACAACTGCCGCGACCGCCGGTTCGACAGACCGGCTTGGTTACGGAATTCCAATTTTTCCCGTAAGATTTATCGAGAGTTTTAAGTTAAAGGGTTGTTAAGCTGGGTTACCGCCCGCTCATCATTATTAAGGAACTGTTACCGGCGCGTTTTCGCGCGGCTCAGCCGCACCACCGTGCGTGCTCGCCATCTCGTTGTCCGGGCATGATCTTTTAAGGAAAACCGGCGACCGCTTTTGCAGATCATGCGGCTGGCGAGGCCGCCCTGGAGCGCTTAATTTAGGCCCATGGATCACGATTCTACCGACCACCCCAAGGTCCCGCGCAAGCCGCGCGGGCGATCGCAAGCCGATCTGCCGCCCGAGAACCTGACCGCCGCCGATGTCGATCCCGCGACGTCGGCCGCCGAGGAAGACGACGAGGCGCGCCTGCCGGAAGCCCCCGAGGAGACGGTCGAACAGCCAGCCGAAGGCACACTCGCGGTCGGCCATGCCGCGATCGAAAACGCGGTGCGGCTGGCGCCGACCTCGCCCGGCGTCTACCGCATGCTCAATGCCGGCAACGACGTCCTGTATGTCGGCAAAGCCAAGAACGTCCGCAAGCGGCTGTCGTCCTATGCCCGCGTCAACGCCCCGCTGCCGGCGCGCATCCTGCGCATGATCGCAGCCACCGTCACGGTCGAGATCATCTCCACCACCACCGAGACCGAAGCGCTGCTGCTCGAAGCCAACCTGATCAAGCAGCTGCGGCCGCGCTTCAACGTGCAACTGCGCGACGACAAGTCGTTTCCCTATATCCTGATCACCGGCGACCATTGGGCGCCGCAGATCCTGAAACATCGCGGCGCGCAATCGCGGCCCGGCCGTTATTTCGGGCCGTTCGCCAACGCCGGCGCCGTCAACCGCACCATCACGGCGCTGCAGCGCGCGTTCCTGATCCGCTCCTGCACCGACGGTTTTTTCGAAAGCCGCACCCGGCCGTGTCTGCTCTACCAAATCCGCCGCTGCTCGGGGCCCTGCACCGGCGAGATCGATTTTCCCGGCTATACCGAGCTGGTGCGCGAGGCCGGCGACTTCCTGTCCGGCCGCAGCCACGACGTCAAGAAGCAGCTCGCCGGCGAAATGGAGAAGGCCTCGACCGAACTCGAATTCGAGACCGCGGCGCTGTATCGTGACCGCCTCGCCGCATTGTCGGCGATCCAATCGCAGCAGGGCATCAATCCGCGCACCGTGGAAGAGGCGGACGTTTTCGCCATCCATCAAGAGGGCGGCTATTCCTGCGTCGAGGTGTTCTTCTTCCGCACCGGCCAGAACTGGGGCAACCGCGCTTATTTTCCGCGCGCGGAAAAATCATTCACCCCGGAAGAAGTGCTGGCCTCGTTCCTGGCGCAATTCTACGACGACAAGCCGCCGCCGAAACTCATTTTGCTGTCGCATGAGATCGAGGAAAGCGCCCTCTTGGCCGACGCGCTCGCGGTCAAGGCCGGCAACAAGGTCGAAGTCTCGACGCCGAAACGCGGCGAAAAGAAAGAGCTGATCGCGCATGCCTTGACCAATGCGAAGGAGGCGCTCGGCCGCAAGCTGAGCGATACCGCGACGCAATCCCGGCTGTTGCAGGGCATGGCGGCCACGCTCGGGTTGACGCAGCCGCCGAAGCGGATCGAGGTCTACGACAACAGCCACATCCAGGGCACCAACGCGGTCGGCGCCATGATCGTGGCCGGACCGGACGGCTTCATCAAGAACCAGTACCGCAAGTTCAACATCAAGTCCGAAGGCCTGACCCCGGGCGACGACTACGCGATGATGCGCGAGGTGCTGGAGCGGCGCTTCAAGCGGCTATTGAAGCCGCCGGAGGGTGAGGCCGCCAAAGCCCGGGAATCATCAAAGGCCGACGACGACTCGTTTCCGCAGTGGCCCGACCTCGTCATCATCGACGGCGGCCGCGGCCAGCTCAACGCCGTCAGGGAGATTTTCGAGGGGCTCGGACTGACCCAGGTGTCGCTGATGGCGGTCGCCAAGGGCCCCGATCGCGACGCCGGCCGTGAAACCCTGTTCATGCCCGGCCGCGAGGCGATCAAGCTCGAGCCCCGCGACCCCGTGCTGTATTTCATCCAGCGGCTGCGCGACGAGGCCCATCGGTTCGTGATCGGATCGCACCGCAAACTGCGCAAAAAGGACATCCGGGAGGCCGGCCTGCAGGAAATCCCTGGGATCGGCCCGTCACGCAAACGTGCCTTGCTGCATCATTTTGGAACGCTGAAGGAAATCGAGCGGGCCTCGATAGCCGACCTGGGCAAGGTTCCAGGGGTCAGCGCCGAAAGTGCCCGCAAGATTTTCGAGTTTTTCCACGCCCAACCGGGTTAAACCGGGGGCGATTCACATGAACGTCGCCCGGCGCAGCTTAGGTCTGCCCGGTTGACCTTCGCGCTCGAGCGGTATTGGTAAGACGGATGAACATCGCGACCACCACCAAGGCGCAGGCCAAACAGTCAAAAAGCCTGTCCCTGCCGAATATCCTGACCTACGCCCGCATCGCCGCGATCCCGGTGGTGGTCGGCTGCGTCTATGGCCAATCCATCATGGATGGCCCGCTGTGGCTGCGCTGGATCGCGCTGGCCGTGTTCATCGCCGCCGGGGTCACCGACTATCTGGACGGCTATTATGCCCGCATCTGGGACCAGCAATCCGCCTTCGGCCGGATGCTGGATCCGATCGCCGACAAGCTCCTGGTGGCGTCCTGCCTCTTGATGCTGGCGGCGGACAACAGCATTCACGGCTGGACCCTGTGGGCCGGCATCGTGATCCTGTGCCGCGAAATCCTGGTCTCGGGCCTGCGCGAATACCTCGCGGCATTGCGGGTCAGCGTGCCCGTGACCAAGCTCGCGAAATGGAAGACCACGGTGCAGCTGGTCGCGATCGGCTTCCTGATCGCCGGCGAAGCGGGCGAGCAGATCCTGCCCGCGACCACCCTGATCGGGATTGTGCTGCTGTGGATGTCGGCGATTTTCACGATCTACACCGGCTGGGATTATTTCCGCGCCGGCATCCATCACCTCATCAAGGAGGATGAGGAATGAAGGTCAAGTATTTCGCCTGGGTGCGCGAACGGATCGGCGTCGCCGAGGAAACCGTCGAGCCGCCGGCCAGCGTGCGCACGGTGGGCGATCTGATCGGCTGGCTGTCTGCGCGCGGCGACACTTACGCCTACGCATTTGAGACGCCGAAGGTGATCCGCGCCGCGATCGACCATGCCCACGTCAAGCCGGATGCCGCGATCGCCGGTGCCCGCGAAATCGCATTCTTCCCGCCGATGACCGGGGGATAGCGTTTTCAAGCGAAGTGGATCCCGGTTCGCGTCAAGAAAATGCGTCAAACAAATAAGATCTTTCCCATGACCGCCGCCGTCACCATCCGTATCCAGGAAGCCGATTTCGACATCGGCCACGAGATCGCGGCACTGACCAAAAGCCGGACCGATGTCGGCGCGGTCGTCACCTTTAGCGGCATCTGCCGCGGCAGCGAGAATGGCGAGCCGATCGCAGCATTGACGCTGGAACATTACCCCGGCATGGCCGAGGCCGAGATCCAGCGTCACGCCGACGAAGCGATGGCGCGCTGGCCGCTGACGGGCCTCACCGTCATTCATCGCGTCGGCCGCATCACCCCCGGCGAGAATATCGTCGTTGTGCTGGCGGCGTCCCAGCACCGGCAGGCGGCATTTCAGGCGGCGGAGTTTTTGATGGATTATCTGAAAGCCAATGCGCCGTTCTGGAAACGCGAGGAAAGCCAAAAAGGCACCGGCTGGATCGAAGCCCGCGGCCACGACGAAACCGCCGCCAGGCGCTGGACCAAATCCTGATGGCGAAGCGCACCAAGCCGGCGGCCAGGCGAAGTGCGCCCGCCGCGAAATTTGCCAAAGTTGCCGCCGGCGAATTGCTGACACTGCTGGATTTCGTTCGCTTCGCCGTCAGCCGCTTCATCGAAGCCAAACTGGTGTTCGCGCACGGCACCACCGATCCCACGGCCGAAGCCGCCTTCCTGGTCTGCGAGGCGCTGCATCTACACCCCGACCAGTTCGAGACCTTCGCGACCGCGCGAGTCACGGTGACTGAAGCCAAAAAGATCCTCGGCCTGATCGAACGCCGCGTCACCACGCGAACGCCCGCGGCTTACCTCGTCAACAAGATCTACATGCGCGGCCTGCCGTTCCATGTCGACGAGCGCACCATCGTCCCCCGCTCCTTCATCGGTGAATTGCTGGAGCAGCATTTCGGCGGTGACGGCAACGAGGAAGGCGGCTCGCTGATCCCGGATCCTGCGGCGGTCGAAAGCGTGCTCGACCTCTGTACCGGCTCGGGCTGCCTGGCCATTCTGGCGGCGCATCATTTTCCGAACGCCGAAATCGACGCGGTGGATATTTCAAAGGATGCGCTCGCGGTCGCCGCGCGCAATGTCGGGGATTACGGGCTGGAGGGTCGCCTGACGCTTCACCACGGCGACCTCTTCAAGCCGCTCCGCGGCAAGCGCTATGACCTCATCATCTCCAACCCGCCCTATGTCGACGCCGAAGGCATGGCCGGCCTGCCGCGCGAGTGCCGCGCCGAACCGAAACTCGCCTTTGACGGCGGCGTTGACGGGCTGGATATCGTCCGCCGCATCCTCGACGAAGCGCGCGCGCATCTGACGCCGCGGGGTGGATTGTTGTGCGAGATCGGCCGCTGCCGCCCGCAACTGGAGGAGGCCTACCCGGAACTGCCGCTGCTCTGGCTCGATACCGAGGACTCCGAGGGCGAGGTATTCTGGATCGCGGCGGCCGACCTCTAGCTCTGCCGAACGCTACGGCACAGCCGGGCTCCCCTCCCCCGCCATGCGCAGGAGCAGTTCCGGGCGTGTCAAACAAACACTAGCCCCGCGAATCAACATTGATGCTAAGCTCGTTGCGCTTGGGGGAGCGCAGACCGGACCATGCCTGAAGGCTTCCGTGTTTTCCCGGGTAGGCGCAGTTCGGACGTGAGGGCGTAGCGCGCGACATGATTCGCATTTCAACGATTTTCATCGCCATCTGCATGGTACTGGTCGCAGCATCGCTTGGCCTGGTCCTGCATTCGGTGGCCGGCATCAGCGGATCGGAATCCGCGATCGTGGCGCTCACCGCGCTGACCTTCCTGATCCTCTACAACGCCGTATCGATGCGGCTGCGCGACCGCTCGGATGTCGGCAGCCAGATCGCGGACCTGTCACGCGGCACCGCCGACCTCGCCCGCCAGGTCGCCGAATTCGGCCGGCGGCTCGCCGCCGTCGAGGGCCGGGTGGTGTCGGCGAATTCGACCGGTGCCGACCGCATCCAGGCTGTGGTCGGCGAGATCAACGAACTCGGCGTGCTGGTGAAGCAGCTCGCAGCCTCTGTAGCCGGTCATGAGGATTTGCTGGCCTCCGGCGCCATTGCCGCAGCTCCCGCAACCGCAGGCAGGCCGGATTCCGAAGCCCAGGACGAATTGCCGCTCGTCGAAGCCAAAACAACGGAGACAGCACCTGCGATCGCCCCATCGGCGCCGGTAGCCTCGCCAGTTCCGGCGGCGGCCAAACCGGCGGCGGCGTCCGCCACGGCCGCGCCAGCCCACGCCGCCGCGGCGCCTGCGCGCAACCAGCCGCAGCTTCTCGCCGCGGTCAGGAACGCCATCGAGGAAAACCGGCTCGACATCTACCTGCAGCCGATGGTGACGCTGCCGCAACGCAAGGTGCGCTTCTACGAGGCGGTGACGCGACTGCGCGACGACAAGGACGAGGTGCTGGCCGCCGACGACTTCATCGCCATCGCCGAAGCCGGCGGACTGATCGGACGCATCGACCACATGGTGATGCTGCGCTGTGTGCAGGTGCTGCGCCGCCTGATGGTGCGCAACAAGGAAGTCGGCGTGTTCTGCAACGTCTCCGCCGCCACGCTCGGCAACCCCGCCAATTTCGCGCAGTGCCTCGATTTCCTCGAGGCCAACCGCGCGCTGGCGCCGTCGTTCGTGCTGGAATTCAAGCAGGCGACCTTCCGCAATCTCGGCCCGACCGAGACCGAGCATCTCGCCGCGCTCTCGCAGCGCGGCTACCGGTTTTCGATCGATCACGTCAGCGACCTCCGGGTCGAGCCCCGGGAACTTGCCGACCGCGGCGTGCGCTTCATCAAGGTGCCGGCGGCGCTGCTGCTCGATCCCAGGCAGAGTTCGACCTCGGACATCCATCCCTCCGACCTGTCCGATCTGCTTGGCCGCTTTGGAATTGATTTGATCGCCGAAAAGATCGAGGGCGAGCGCGCGGTGGTGGATCTGCTCGATTTCGACGTCCGGTTCGGGCAGGGCTTCCTGTTCGCGCCGCCCCGGCCGTTGCGGCCCGAGGGGGCATCTGCTACCGGCGGGGCCACCCCGAACAAGGCAGAACCGAACAGTTCCAATGGCTCCAATGTTCCCGATGGCCCCGGCCACCCCGCTCCCGTCGCCGGCCCGGCCGCCGAGCCTCCGCCGCGCGCGACCGGCAATGCCGCGCTGGCCCGCCGCGTCGGCGGACCGGGCTAACCGGCGCCTGATGCCATGACCACATTGAGGTTCGTCGAACGGCTGCGCGACCTCGTGGATGGCGTCGATGTCGTCCTCTCCGACATCTGGGGCGTGGTGCATAACGGGCTGGAGGCCTTTCCCGAAGCCTGCGAGGCGCTGCACACTTTTCGCCAGCGCGGCGGCACCGTCATCCTCATCACCAACGCACCGCGGCCGGCCGATTCCGTGCAGCGGCAGTTGCGCAAGCTCGGCGTCGCCGACGAAACCTATGACGCGATCGTCTCTTCCGGCGACCTGACCCGGCATTTCGTCGCCGACCATCCCGGCAAGAAGATGTTCTGGCTAGGTCCTGAGCGCGACAATTCGATCTATCGCGGGCTCGATCCGGTCATCGGCCCGCTGGAGCAGGCCGACTACATCGTCTGCACCGGACCGTTCGACGACGAAACCGAAACGCCGGAAGACTATCGCGCGATGATGCTGCAGGCGCTCGAACGCAAATTGCCGTTCGTCTGCGCCAATCCCGACATTGTCGTCGAACGCGGCGACCGCCTGATCTACTGCGCCGGCGCGATTGCCGAACTCTATCGCGAACTCGGCGGCGAGGTGATCTTCTACGGCAAGCCGCACCGCCCGATCTACGAGCGCGCGATGCAACTCGCCGCCGAGCGCCGCGGCCATGCCGCGCCGCTCGACCGCGTGCTGGCGATCGGGGATTCCGTGCGCACCGATCTCACCGGCGCGCTCGGCTTCGGCATCGACTGCCTGTTCGTGACCCGCGGTATTCATTCCGAGGAATTCGAGGGCATCGACCAGCTCGACCCGGCCTCGGTGAAAGAGCTGTTCGGCCACCCGCCCCGGGCGCTGATGCGGGAATTGCGCTGGTGACGTGAAGCTGCGGCGTCGGAATGCCTGTCAATATCAGGCATTTTTGCGCTATGATTGGACCACGGCAAGGACTGGCCCAAGAAATCGGCCCAAGTGACCAAATCACGTGACCAAATCTGAACAGCTGGCTGAATCCGTCGAAATCAACGTGCTGCTCGCCTTCATCGAGCAGAACGATCTGGCTGACGGCGACAAGCTTCCGCCCGAGCGCGAGCTGGCATCCGAACTCGGCATCAGCCGCCGTGCGCTGCGGCATCTTCTGACCCGGATGGAGCTCGAGGGACAGGTCTGGCGCGGGCGGCGCAACGGCACTTTTCTCGGCCGCCGCACCGTCGGTCCCATCAGCATCGACCAGCGCATCCTGCGTGGCAGTCCGGCGTCGGTGCTCGAAATCCGCCTCGTCGTCGAGCCTTCGATGACCGCGATCGCCGCGATCAAGGCCAGTGAAGAGGATCTCCTGAATATCGAGACCTGCATGCGGCGCACCACCGAGGTCAGGAACGACGAAGACTGGATCAAGTGGGACGGCGCCTTTCACCTCGCGATTGCCAAGGCGACGCGGAACGACGTTCTGGTCGGCCTGGTCACCGCGTTCAACGAAGCGCGATCGTCCGGCGACTGGCAGGCGTTGCGCCTTGCCACCATCACGCCCGAGAAACGGCGCCGCACCATCGCCCATCACCGCACCATCTGCGACATGCTACGCAAACGATCCGCCGACGATGCCAGCCGGGCGATGCGGGATCACCTGCTGAACACGCAGCGCAATCTGTTCGAGTAGCGGTCAAGAAATGCTGACCGTTCAGATGGAGCCATTCATCTGGATTAACCGGTGGCCGAAGGACGACCGATATGGTTTGACGCTGCCCAATAATGAAAGGCAGCTCCAACCGACAAAAGCGACATGGCAGCAATCGACCAGCGTAACGAGTTCTGGCCAAACTGCCCGGCAAGCTGATCGCTGAGATAGCCGGTGAAAAAGGCACCGAATGCGATGCCAATGCCCTGAATACAGAACAGCGTGACTGCCGCCGCGAAACTCCGCGACCCCGGCTGCACAAGCGACTGTACGGTTGCGTAGGTCGGCCCCGGATAGGTTATCACCAGCAGTGCCGCCATTGCATGGAAGAGCAGGAACAGTGGATAGCTGTCCACGAAGAAGGAGATGACGTTCAAGGGCGCAGCCACAAGGAAGGCGACCGCCAGAAACCGGTGGCCGTAGCGGATGTCCTTGCGGGAGAACCAGCTCGCAAGAAAACCTCCGATTAGCGTTCCAGCGAGGGCTATCACCCCCGATAGCGCACCGAGACTTGCGCCAGTGGCCGAGGCCGACATGCCGAAACTACGCATGATGTAAGCCGGAGACCAGGCGCTTGACGAAGCGAATGACATCCCGAGCAAGGTGCCGCCAATGATCGTATTTCGAATTGCGGGATGAGCAAACAGCGCGACCAGGCTGCCTTCCGACAGCTTTCGGGCCGGGTTTTTCTGTTCCCGAACGGGCTCTCTCACCGTCGTGAGCATCAGCAGCGAAAGCACAATTCCCGTCGCGCCTACCGCATACATTGCGGAACGCCACCCGTAACGATCGGCCAGAAATCCACCGACTGACAGAGCAAGGAAGCCTCCCACGGCAATGCCGGTGAAATAGATCGCGATGACCTTGGCGCGCTGCCGTTCGGGAAAGTAGTCGGCAATCATCGAATGCGCCGCTGGCGTAAGCGCCGATTCGCCAAATGCCACGCCGATCCTGCCAAACATGAACAAGGCGAACGAGTGAGCGAAACCACATGACGCCGTGAATGCACTCCAGATCGTCACCGCGCCGACGATGACATATTTTCGGGAAAACCTGTCTGACAATCTCGCCAAGGGAACCGTGCATATCGCATAGGTCAGCGAAAATGCCGGTCCGGCCAGGATGCCCATCTGGGTGTCCGTCAGCGAAAGATCCTTCTTGATCAGCTGCACCAGAATAAATGGAATCTTGTTATCCAGGAATGACAGCGTGTAACAGGCAGTGAGGATGAACGTCACGTACCACGCGTACCATGTGACGTGAACTTCGCCCCGCTCTGCTTGCGTTAGGCCCGGTGTATCCGGAATGGCTATGGTCAAGACTGTCCTCCCTCTCGGACGCCGCTATGGCGTCATGCGCGACGGTCCGAAAGCGTTCATTTCAGGATCGACGCATGGGTGAGCGTGCTCAGCGTGTCCATGCGCTTGTTGTGCCACGCGTTGTCGCGACGGCAGTTGCTCAGGAAGGCGAACGATAGTCCGCTGGACGGATCGGTCCAGCAGTAGGAGGTGCCGACGCCGCTGTGTCCGAACGTGCGCGGGTGCCCGATCGTTCCCAGGCCCGGATGCCCGGATTGACCGCGCGAGAACGGGCCGAGACCGCGATGCATGGGGTAGCCGGTGTAGTCGTCGACGAGATCGCCGGTGAAGTCACGGGTGACGTAGTCGATCATCCGCGGCGAGACGATGCGCACCCCGCCCCACGCGCCGCCCTGCGCCATCATCTGATAGAACACGGCCATCGCGCGCGCGGTCGCGTAGCCGCCGGCCCCGGGGACTCCTGCGCGGATGAACCGCGACGACAGCATCGGGTCGAGCGTCCATTGCTCGGTCTTGGGAACGTACATCGCGCTCGCGCGATGGTCTTCTGCTTCGGGCAGACCCAGAAACATCTCCTGGCTGAGCCCCAGCGGCTCGATCACGCGTTGGCGGACTTCGTCGCGGAAGTCGTTGCCCGTGACCGCTTCGATCAGCACGCCCACCACCCAATGCGCCGCCGTGCGGTGGTAGATCGAGTTCGAACCCGGCGGCCAGTCGAGTTTGAAGTCGCACACCGCACGCCGAAGCTTTTCGCGATCGGTGAAACAGTCCGGCGGCACTTCCGCGGCCGGAAAGCCTGCCTGATGCGTCAGAAGATGCGCAACCGTCACGCCGTCCTTGCCATGCACTTCGAAGCCGGGAACATGTTCCGCGACCCGGTCCGAAAAGCGAAGTTTCCCTTCCTCGACTAGCGTCCAGACCGCCGCCGCGGTGATGACCTTGGTGTTCGAAAACAGCGGAAACAGCGTCCGCTCGTCGACCGCGCGCGAAGGCTCGACAGTCGCGTTGCCGAAGCCGCGATAGAGTGCGAGCTTGCCATGCCGCGCCACGGCCATCTGCGCGCCCGGATGAAAATCGCCGGAGATATGCGAAGCGACGATCTCGCAGGCGCGTGCGAGTTTCGCGGGATCGAGACCGAGCGCTTCCGGGCTGGCGGATGCAATCATCGCTAGACCGCCTGCTTCAGCACGGGCCGCGCGAAAATCTGTTCGAACGCCTCGGTGAGCGCGCGCTTCGGATCTGATGGCGCGGACGCGGTGCGCCAGCCGATATAGCTGTCCGGGCGCACGAGGACCGCGCCGCCTTCGCTAAGCCCGTAGGCGGCCATCCATGCACCTTCCGGATCGGTAAAATCTTCACCGAGAACCCGCACGTCGACGCGCGGCAGGCCGTGCTGGCTGGCCGCGGACCGCCAGAATGCGCCGCAGGAGGCGGCCAGCAAAACGAAACCGCGCCCCAACAGATCGAGGGTCGAGACTTTTTGACCGTTGCTCTCCAGCCAGACATGCGGCGCGCGGCAGCCGGGATGGGCCGACGCCGCATATTCGGTGACGGGATCGCTGACCTCCGGCGGCATCGAGCCGTCGGGCACGACGGCCGTCGATTGATACCGTGCGCCGAAGATCAGGCCGCGCTCGTTGAGAAATTCCTTACGCGGCAGCCGCGCTTCGGTCTGGCGTTTGCTGCGGTCGAAGCTCTGCATGTTCAGCAATGTCGCATGCACGACCTGTAGGCAATGCGGCCGGCGTTCCGCTTCGTAGCTGTCAAGCAACGAGGCGTCCGCCTCGCCGCGCAGCACGGCCGCAATCTTCCAGGCCAGGTTCTGTGTATCCTGCACGCCGAGATTCATGCCGAAGCCGCCGCTCGGCGTGGTCTCATGGGCGGCGTCGCCGACCAGGAAGACATGACCGCGGCGGAAACTGTCGGCGACCATCGCCGAGCAATTCCAGAAGTTGATGCCGAGAACTTCGATGGGAAGGTCGGCGACCCCGACGGCGCTGCGAACCAGTTCGATGCAGCGCTCCGGCGTCAGGTTGTCCTTGGTGAAACCGTAGGCGCTCAGGCTGTGCACCAGAAACCCCCAGCGATCCGCACCGTTCACCGTGAGAAACGTGGCCCGAAGCTCCGGCTGCTCGATCAGATAGAGCGCGGCCGGCCGGTCCTCGACCCACGGCCGCAGGTCCGCACGGAAGTGCACGTTGACGGAATCGTAGATGTCTTTCTCGCCGGTCCTGCCGATGCCGAGTTTCTCGCGGGCGAAACTCCGGGTGCCGTCGGCGGCGACGAGGTAGCGCGCGCGAAACGGCGCGGTCTCGCCGCTGACGTGATCCTTCAGCGATCCGCTCACGCCGCCGGCTTCCTGCCGCAGGTCGGTGAGTTCGGTGTTGAACTTGACGCGACCGGGGGCAAGCGTCTCCGCGTGGCGGCGCAGCACCGGCTCCAGCACATCCTGCGAGCAGCCGCAGTTCGGCACCGGCGACACCGCCTGCCCGGCCGGCGTCGCCCTGCCCGGCGTCAGGCGGTTGATCTCCTTGCCGGCCAGGCTTTCCGCCCAGAGGATCATGCCGCCGAACCTCGCAGGCATTCCCGCGGCGCGGATGTCGGCTTCGACGCCCATCTGCCGGTACATTTCCATGGTGCGCGCATTGATGCCGCGGGCCTTGGGCGCGATCGACGTGCTCGGATGGCGTTCGACCACGACGTGACTGACGCCGTGCTGGGACAGCGCGATCGATGCCGTCAACCCGACCGGCCCCGCACCAACGACCAGGACATCCGTCTCAAGCATGCGAGCCTCCCTGACTCATCCGAAACGCATGGCTTCGAAGTCCCCGGCGATTTTTATTTGTGTAATGGTTGGAAGGATAACGTGTCAATATTAAATACGAATGGTTCAAGGATCGAGTTGTCTTTGTTCGAATATCCGCTAGATTTCCTGTGTAAAGTCATAAGATCGAGACCTTTAATTTTAATTGGTCTCATATTTGGTTCCACTCTTCCAACCTCCTGAACGGGTAATCCGATGTCAGACGCCATCCCGCAGCACCGAAATGCGGCACCGAAACCTGTGAAGATGCCGGATATCCCTGCGCCGCTGCGGGCGCTGATGGCCGAGCTCGGGCCGAAATGGCGCGAGAACACCGCTGGACATGTCGACATGATGATCACGGCGTTTTCGGAGGTCCTGAAACAGGCGCCGCGAGACGGCATCACTGTGCATCAAGACATCCCCTACGGTTCGCATGAGAGGCAGCAGATCGACCTGTTTCTTCCTGTCGGAAATACCGGGAAGCCGCCTGTGGTGCTGTTCGTCCATGGCGGCGCGTTCGTCAGCGGACATCGGAACCGCACCGAACAGGTTTACTCGAACGTCCTGTGCTATCTCGCCCAGCGCGGCGTCGCCGGGATCAATATCGGATACCGGCTGGCAACGCATGCGACCTATCCGGGCGCGACCGAGGATATCGCAGCCGTGGTGGATTGGGCTCGCGCCCACGCGGGGGAATATGGCTGGGACCCCGACAAGATATTCCTGATGTCCCATTCGGCCGGCGCCGCGCATGCCGGCAGCTATGGCTACGATCCCGCGTTCACGAAAGGACGTCCACCGCTCGCCGGCATGATCGTCGTGAGTGGCCGGGTCAGGATCGACAACCTCCCGGAGAACCCCAACGCGAGCAAGGTCGAGCAATATTACGGCACCGATGCTTCGAAGTTCGACGTCTATTCGCCCGTGCATCACATCAACAAGAACAGCGTTCCGACCTTCGTCGCCTGGGCGGAGTTCGAGAATCCCCTGATCGACGTCTATTGCGCCGAACTGGTGGCCCGTCTCGCGGCAGCGAAACGGAAGGCGCCTCCGATGATGTGGTTGCCCGGCCATAACCACTCTTCGGCGATCGCGCATATCGGCACGTCGGACGACCTGCTCGGACAGGCGATCGTGAGCTTCATCGGGAATCCACGGTAAACAATAGCAGCAGACTGGAGCAGATTCGTGAGCACGGCATCCGACGGCAAAATCACCTTCATCACTGCCGTCGCGGTCCACGCGGAAATGGAAGAGCTGGTGCCGCAGTTCAAACGCCGGCACGGGATCGAAGTCGACGTGAACTACGACGTCAATCCCGCGGTCGCAAAGCGCGTGATCGACGGCGAGGCGTTCGACGTCGGGCTGACCAATCCCTGGTATGTCGACGAGATGATCGCGCTCGGCCGCATCATCCCCGGCATTCACGTGCCGTTCGGCCGCGTGCCTCTGGCAATCGGCACCGCCGGGCCCGCGCCGGAGGCCATGGCGACATCCGACGAGGCCGTGCGCAAACTTCTGCTTGAAGCGGATTCGATTGCCTATGTCGCACCAGGCACCAGCGGAAAGACGTTCCTGCGCGCCCTGGACATGATGGGCCTGCACGACCAGGTTCGCGATCGCTTGCGCCCGATGGGACAGGGAGAGCCGCCGGTCGCCGCCGCGAAACGCGAGGTGCAATACGCCGTTGTGCCGTTATCGCGGATCATCGCCGCGTCCGGCATCGTCCCGATCGCGACGTTTCCGCCGGAGCTCGGACTGAACATCGACATGTCGATGTTCATCCATCGCAACAGCCGACCGGAAACGGCTTTGCCGTTGATCCAGTTCCTGTCGAACCCGGAATTTGACGGCTATCTCCGCTCCCACGGAGTTTATCGCTTCGCGCTATAGCGCTCAAAACGACAATGCCCGGCACATCTCGTGCGAAGACGCGCTTCGCGCTTTTGGCCGGGCATCGATAACCTGAATTCGATCAGATGGCTTACGCGGTCGCCATATCCGGGAACACCGCTTCGATCTTGGTCTTCAGTGTCGCCGCGTTGAACGGCTTGACGATGTAGTTGTTGACGCCGGCCTTCTTGGCCGCGATCACGTTCTCGGTCTTGGATTCCGCCGTGATCATGATGAAGGGCGTGGTGGCCAGGTTGGGATCGGCACGGACTTCCTTGAGCAGGTCGTAACCGGTCATCGGCTCCATGTTCCAGTCGGAAATCACGAGCCCGTATTTCTTGCCGCGCATCTTGTCCAGCGCCGCTGAACCGTCGCTGGCGTCATCGATATTCTCGAAGCCGAGCTGCTTCAAAAGATTTCGGATGATCCGGATCATGGTGTTGTAATCGTCAACAACCAGAACCGACATCGACAAATCAACCGCCATCTTTTCCCCCACTCAACGCTTACGCCACAAACTATCGACAGGCCTGCGCGACCCGCAGTCCTCCCCTGACCAGTAACAGCAGGCGTTAAACAGCGCGTTAAAGCAGAACCGCGGATTGCTTTCGTTTTGGACCCGCTTGACTTCGACGCGGCCGCCGCGTCACGGTCCGGCCCGCGTTCCCGAAACACCCCATTCCCTGCCAAGAAGCCCTGCCAAGAACCCCTTGCAATGACAACTGGTTTTACCGTTATCCGAGACACCACCCCCGATGACGCGATCCCGCGGGGGGCGGTCGTCGCCATGGGCAATTTCGACGGCGTCCATCTCGGCCACCGCGCGGTCATCACGGCTGCCCTGCAAATGGGCGCCGCCCATGGAAAACCGGCTTTTGCCGTCACTTTCGAGCCGCATCCGCGCAGTTTCTTCAGCCCGAACAGCCCGCAATTCCGCCTCTCCGACGAGGCCAGCAAGCTGCGGCTCTTGGCCGGAACCGGGCTCGACGGCTGTGTGGTGATGACGTTCGACAAGGGCCGCGCCGGGACCTCGGCGCAAGATTTCATTCACCATGACCTGATCCGGCGGCTCGGCATCTCGGGAATTGCGGTCGGCTACGACTTCCATTTCGGCAAGGGCCGCGTCGGCTCGCCCAGCCTTTTGGTCAGCGAGGCGCCGCGGCTCGGGATCGAGGTCGATGTCCAGGCCCATGTCGATATCGCCGAGCGGCCGGTTTCCTCCAGTGCGATCCGGATGGCACTGGCCGAAGGCCAGATCGACGACGCCACCGAGATGCTGGGCGGGCCGTGGTTCGTCACCGGCGAGGTGACCCACGGCGAGAAACGCGGCCGCGACCTCGGCTATCCCACCGCCAATATCCGGCTCGACAAGACCTGCGGGCTCAAGCACGGCATCTATGCGGTCCGCGTCGGCCGCGGAAGCGAACGCTTCGACGCGGTGGCGAGCTACGGCCGCCGCCCGACCTTCGACAACGGCGCGCCGCTCCTGGAAGTGTTCCTGTTCGACTTCAAGGGCGACCTCTATGGCTCTAAACTCGACGTCGCCTTTATCGGCTTCATCCGCGACGAACTGAAATTCGACAGCATCGACGCCCTGATCCGGCAGATGGACGACGACAGCGCCCGGGCCCGCGCGGCGCTGGCCGCAGCACCGGATGCATTCCCGAGGCTCGGGATCGTCGGCTGACGCCACGCGGCGGGCTTTGCGATTTCCCCGGCCGGCTGCTATGGAGTGGCCCCATGTTCGCGCGGCGCACCATACGCATTAGCGGCCCGGCTTCCGCCTGAGCTTCGGCTCGGCGCAAGACCGGGATGCCCCTGCTTCATCCGCGTTTTCGCGCCGTTTACGAGCCAAATCAGAGCATTCATGTCCGAAAAACCGCAAAAGTCCGACCTCGCCGACTATTCCAAAACCCTGTTCCTGCCGCAGACGGAATTCCCGATGCGCGCCGGCCTGCCCAAGCTCGAGCCGGAAATCCTGAAATACTGGAACGAGATCGACCTCTACGGCAAGCTGCGCGAGAGCGCCCGTGGCCGCGCCAAGTTCGTGCTGCATGACGGCCCGCCCTACGCCAACGGCAACATCCATATCGGCCACTCCCTGAACAAGATCCTCAAGGACGTGGTGACCAAGAGCCAGCAGATGCTCGGCTTCGATTCCAACTACGTGCCGGGCTGGGACTGCCACGGCCTGCCAATCGAATGGAAGATCGAGGAAGAGAACTACCGCTCCAAGGGCAAGCAGAAGCCTGATTTTCGCGACTCGGCGGCGATGGTGGCGTTCCGCAGGGAATGCCGCGCCTATGCGACGCACTGGCTCAACGTGCAGCGCGACGAGTTCAAGCGGCTCGGCATCATCGGCGACTGGGATCATCCCTACGCCACCATGAGCTACCCGGCCG
>Ga0207667_10002862_pt1 | contig 21407 bp, 18 predicted proteins | sample KBSCornC52_FD_184301 | JGI IMG/M metagenome (GOLD analysis project Ga0207667, IMG submission 184301) | Corn rhizosphere microbial communities from Kellogg Biological Station, Michigan, USA - KBS Corn C5-2 (SPAdes) (version 2) | ecosystem: Host-associated > Plants > Roots > Rhizosphere > Soil ...
GCCATGGCCGACCACGTTGAGGGCAACCCGTTGACCGGCGATTCAAGTCGCGTCCGAGCCTCTCGGAGGGCGTTGTGCTTCGCGAGGAACGTGCTCACCGTGCTGGCGAGTTCCTCGTGATCCGCCGTTATGGCAACCGACATCGGCGACTATCGCTTCACATCGAGCTGCCGGTGCCCTGGGCCAGCATGAGCCGCGCTGCCTCATACATGGGCCGCTGGATTCCTTGATCACCCACGAGCACGACACCATCTCCGTCACTGGCCAGGGACGCTTCGAAGGCGTCGACGACGCGCTGCGCGTGTGCGAGGTCCGTGAGCGCCGGAGACCAGGCGTCGTCGACGAGATGGACGTGGCGTGGACTCTGGATTTCTACGCCGGTGTAACCCATCTCGAAGGCTCGTACCGCAACGGCTCGAATGGCATCAAAGGCGTTGCTTCGCTCATACGCGGCGGTGATCAGATGATTGACTCCGTAAGCGCGCGCGACGACCGCCGCCTGCATCCGGCAGTGCCAAATGATCTCGTGGTTGAGGTTGATATAGCCGCCTCGGATCTGCGGGAGGCGTAACGAACTCGAGAGGTCCCCTGGGCCGACGAATACGCCGTCGACCGGCCGCGTCGCCGCCGCCAGCATGGCGCCCAGGTTCACGACGCCGCGCGCGGTCTCGACCATCAGCCAAAGAGCGACCTCTCCGTGGGCCAGGCCGTGCTCGCGTTCGGCGCCCTCCAAGGCCTCTTCAGCGCGGAAGACGTCGGATACCTCCTCCATCTTGGGGTAGATGATCGAGCGCACGCCGGATCGTACGCAGGCACCCAGGTCCGCCGGGCCGTCAGTGGAGTCGGGAGGATTACACCGGACAAGAACGGTCTTCCCGTGTCCGATCGGCGCCGACGCCAGCGCCGCGATCAGATCCCGTCGCCCCTGTGCACGCTTGCGCGGCGGGCACGCGTCCTCGAAATCGAGGAACAGTGCGTCGGCCTCGCTCGCGAGCGCCTTTGCCACGAGATCCGGTCGATCGGGGCGTCCCGCAAGGAAGTGACGTGCAAGTCGCCCGGAGGTTGGGCCCGCCGGCAAGCTCATCAACGCACCACAGCGTCGTGTCGGCGGCCGACCATGACCGCGCCACATGCGGCGAGCCGGTTGAGTTCATCCTCGCCAACGCCCAAGTCGCTCAGGACGGCCTCGGTGTGCTCGCCCAGCCGCGGTACGGACAAGCGCGGCGGGCGGCTCGCCTCCGCGCCCCGCACGATTGGCCCGGGCGCAACGAGGCCGTCCACCTCAGCGTCGGGAATCACGAACCCGGAACCGACTGCGAACTCGGAACTGACCGCGTCGTACACGGTCTTCAAGGCAGTGCTCGGTACGCCCGCCCGACTGAGTTCGCTGACCCAGGTCTCTGCCGGATGAGCTGCGAACTCGCGATGCAGCTCCTGCTCGAGCGCTTCGCGATTCTGAACCCTCGTGGCGTTACTCGCAAAACGCGGGTCCGTCGTGAGGTCTGCGCGCCCGAGGGCCGCGCAAAGGCGTCTCCATGCTGCGTCTGAGGCGGCGCCGACGGTGAAGTAGCAGCCATCGCCGCCCCGGTAGACGCCGACCGGCGCAGCGAGAGTGAACTTGGTGGCGTCGGGCGACGGCGAGGTCTGCGTGACGCTCGTTTCCGGCACCCAGTAGCAGAGGAGATTTACCGCGGCCCCGTACAGCGATGCATCGAGATTCGCCCCGCGCCTCGGCTGGCGGACGAGTTCGGCGCACACTGCCGTCGCTGCGGCATTCGCAGCGAGTAGGTCGATCGCCGAGACCGGTAGGCGGCCCGGTGCTTCTCTGCCGGACGCGCCCATCGCCATGATCCCCACCTCAGCCTGCAACATCTGGTCGTATGCCCGCTCGTAGCGCCGTTCGGTAGTGGCGCCGTAGCCGGTGATGGTGCAGTAGACGACGTCGGGGCGCAGCTCGGCGAAGCGCTCGTAGGTCAGCCGGTGCCGCTCCGCGGCGTCGACGCTCATGGACACGAGCACCGCATCGCAGGTGCGCGCGAGTTCGTCGAGCAACGGCTGCGCCTCGGGGTGACCGATATCGATGGCGACCGACCGCTTGTTGCGGTTGACGGCGAAGAACAGAAACGAGCGGCCATCGTCTCGCCAGGTTCCCCAGTCGCGACCCGGGTCTCCGTGCAGCGGTTCCACCTTGATGACCTCAGCTCCGAAATCGGCCAGCGTCTGAGAGCAAGCGGGCCCTGCGATGACCTGCGTGAAGTCGAGGACGCGGATCCCAGCGAGTGGACCACCGGATGTCGAGCGTTGGATGGCGTTCATCTTGATCTCATCTCCTGAGTCCAGTTGCGTGGTCCATCGCGGGCGTGTTCGGTCGTGGGCGCAGACCGGCAATTTCAGCGATCACGGGGAGCACGTGGAGGCCGTTAGGGCGGATCGTGAGGCCGGTGATTCCCGAGGCCTGCCAGTCGGCATAGCGCCGCCGGATCCGACTGGCCGGGCCCACCAAAGCCCGCGCGTCGCAGTATTCGTCTGGAACTGCCGCGGCCGCCTCGGCCTTGCGACCGGCGAGGAACAGTTCTTGGATGCGCTCGGCGTCCTCGGCGAAGCCGAGCCGGCTCATGTGGTCCTTGCTGTAGTTCTTGTCGCGGTGCCCCATGCCGCCGACGTACAGCGCAACCTTCGGGCGTAGGTAGTCGAAGCCAGCGGCGACGTCGTCGGAGAGCACCACGTCGGTCTCCGCGAAGATCTCGAAATCGGCCAGCGACTTCCCCGTCCGCGCCCGTCGAAAGCCCTCCTGTAGCCAGGGCAGGTAGGTCGGCATCGTCTCGGGCACGAATCGAAAGGGGATCCAGCCGTCCGCAATTTCGGCGGTGAGCTTGACCATGCTTTCCGAATCAGTTCCGAGCCAGATCGGCAGAGCTGGGTTCGGGTGCAGGATCGACTTCAGCGGCTTGCCCATACCAGTCGATCCCGGGCCGGCGTACGGCAGGGCGATCTCACGTCCGCCGTGGGTGACCGGTTCCTCTCGGGCGAAGATCTTCCGCATGATCGTTACGTAGTCACGCAACCGGTAGTACGGCTTGCCCCATGGCTGGCCGTACCACCCTTCCACGATCTGCGGACCCGAGACACCGACTCCTGCTACCACCCGACCACCGCCGGCAAGCGCGTCGATGGTCTGGACCGCCATGGCACAGTTCGCCGGCGTCCGTCCGGCCAGCTGCATGACCCCGGTGACGAGTCGAAGATCGCGGGTGTGCGCCGCGAGGAAGGCGAGCGGGCTCAGCGCATCCGAGCCGTAGGTTTCGGCCGTCCACACGGAGTCGAACCCGAGTCGCTCGGCCGCGGCCACCAGCTCCAGGGGCAGGCTAAGTCGAGCACCCGAGTAGCTCAGCATGAGTCCGAGCTTCATCGGATCGCCTCGGTTGGTCCGACGTCGTGAGCGTTAGTTGTCGTCCAGCCGGATGAACTGCGAACGAGCCGTGCGACGACCGGGCGGACGGGACTGCTTTCGCTCATCGTGATCGAGTTCCGAAGGACGCTTACCCGTCCTCGGCTAGGGTGCTCGACCTCGGCCACCATCGCAAGGTGCTCGACCTGCGGGTGAGCGAAGACTTCGTCAACGCCCAGGACCAATCCGCACGGCACGTTGGCCTCGTCGAGGCGCGCTATCCACTCCCGGCGAGTTCGCTCGGCGAAGATTCGCGCCAGCTCGTCATTGAGCGCAGCTCGATGCAGGTACCGCTGCCTCGAGGTTGCGAAGCGCACGTCGTCGCGCAGGTCGGGCCGCTCGATCGCTACACAGAGCTGCCGCCACAGTCGTTCCCCCGGTGCGGCAACGTTGAAGTGACCGTCCCGGGCCGCGTAGGTGCCCATCGGGCAGTAGGTCGGATGGTGGTTGCCCGCAGGTTCGGGGACTTCACCGTCCGTCGTCCAGCGGACGGCCTGAAAATCGAGGAAGGCGATCATCGCCTCCAGCAGCGACACCTGCACCCATTGCCCGCGCTGACTGCGAGCTCGCGCGTGCAATGCGATCAACAGCCCGATGGCAAGTTGGTGACCGGCCGCAAGGTCGGAGACAGCGATGCCCGCGCGCACCGGCCCGGTGCTCGCATCGCCAGTGATCGCCATCAGCCCCGCGACACCCTGCACGACTTGGTCCACTGCCCCCTGCTGCGCACACGGACCTTCCTGGCCGTAGCCGGAGATGCTTCCGTAGATCAGCCGCGGATTGATTCGCGAGAGAGTGGCGTAGTCGATGCCCAGCTTGTACTTCACCTGCGGTCGAAAGCTCTCGACGACGACATCGGCGGTACGGACCAGCTCATAGACCCTTTGCCGCTCGCCCGCATCGCCGAGGTCCAACTCGATGATCCGCTTGCCGCGATGGAGGTTGATGTAGTCCGAGCTGTTTCGGTCGTTTATGAGGGCGAGCGAGGGATCGGCCGATTCGATGCGCAGGACTTCGGCTCCCCAGTCTGCGAGGTAGCGAACTGCGGTCGGGCCAGCCCTCGCCACGGTGAAGTCGAGAACCACCAGGTCTTTGAGAGGTGCGCTGGTGTCGTGCTCGCTGTTGCTCACGACGTTGCCTCCTGCGTGCTGCAAGAACGGGACAGCCAGCTCGGTTGAATGTTCCGGTTCAGTAGCGGTCGTGCCACTGAGTGGTACGCGCATCTTGCTAAGCGGCACAGTATTCGTTACGTTCTCGGGTGTCAATCGACCGCGAAGGGGGTGACGTGCGCATCGAGACGGGGACGCAGTTGCTCCTGGCCGAGGTCGACCGTCAGGTGGCGACGGTGACCTTCAACGACCCGGCCCGACACAATGCGCTCGGGCTGGAGATGCAGCGCGCAATGGTGGACGTGGCCGCGGATCTCGATCGCGATCCCGACGTGCGGGTCGTCGTCCTCCGAGGCGCCGGTGAGCGGGCTTTTGCGGCGGGTGCCGACATTGACCAGCTCAGCCTGTCGGCCGGCGGATCCCGGTCGGCCTGGACGTGTTGGCGCGAGATCGGCAAGCCCGTCATTGCCATGATCGACGGCTACTGCATCGGCGGCGGTCTACTCATGGCCCTGCACGCCGACCTCCGCATCTGCTCGGACCGCAGCGTCTTCTCGATCCCGGCGGCGCGCCTGGGGGCGGGGTACGGCAGCTGGGGTGTTCGCGCAGTGCTGCGAGTGGTCGGCCCGGCGGTCGCAGCCGACCTGCTCTACACGGCCCGCAAGATGACCGCTGCCGAGGCCGCCGCGGCCGGGCTGGTCACTCGCGTGGTGCCAGGCGACGACCTTGCCCGCACGGTGCGGGTCGCCGCAGACGAGATAGCGGCCAATGCGCCCCTCACGATCCGGACCTGCAAGGCCGCCATCCGCCATGAGACGGCGGGCGCTGTCGAGACCCCGGAAGAGGTCCAGGCGCTCGTCCGGGCCTGCTTCGCATCGCAGGACTACGAGGAGGGCCGCGCAGCCTTCTCCGCCAAGCGGGACCCGGTGTTCCGTGGAGTCTGAGGCGGGGCTAGGCGGCGCTCGCGGCGAGCGTTCGCTCGATCTCCTCAACGGCAGCCAACAAGAGCGGCGCGTACTCCTTCGCGCGGCGCCGGTCAAGCCGGGTCGACGGAACCGAGAGGGTGACGGCGCCGATAGGGCGATCACCCACTACGACGGCGGCGCCCATCGACGAGATACCGACCCGGTACTCCTCGCGGTTGAAGGCCCATCCTGCCGACCGCACACGCTCCAGCTCTGCCTCCAGCTTCGGCAGGCTGGCGATGGTGTTGGCGGTCATGCGCTTCATCGTCGCGTTGAGCAGGGCAGTTCGCTCAGCGACCAGCATCGCAGCCAGAATCGCTTTGCCGCCGGAGGTCGCGTGCATAGGCCCACGAGCTCCGATGTGCGACACCGGCTGCAGCGGATGGATGCTCTCCACCCGCGCCACCAGTTGGAGCTCCATGCCGTCGGGTACGAGCAGATGCACGGTCTCACCGGTCGCCGCCCCGAGCGCGCGCATCGGCTCGGCGGCCGCTGCACGCAGCGCCTCGACGTACCCGACTTTGGCACCCAAAGACATGACCTTCGGCGTCAGGGTCCATCGCGTATCGTCAACGGACCGGGGACAAATCCACCCCGCCAGCTGAAGCGTCTTCAGCGTTCGTTGGGCACTCGACTTCGGCAGGCCCATCGCACGTGCGAGGTCGGATACGCCCACTGGCTGGTGTTCGGCGACGTGCTCGAGCACGGCCAACGCCGTCAGCACGACCTGGATGCCCGGCCCCGTCGCCGCTCGGCCCGTGGGCTCAGCGCCTTCAGAGGCGCCGTGCCGTGTCATGGACCAAGTGTGCCATGAGGGCGAACAGTCCACCGGCAGACGCGGCCCCGGCATGGTCGAAGCACCTTCCGCCGGACATCCGACCTGATGATCTGGGCCTTCCCGGCGAGACGACGCTCATGGACGCGTGGGTTGCGTCATGGGCCGCCGAGCCGCAGCGCAAGGTGCTCCATGACATGCGTCGGGGATGGATCGCTCGCGGTCAGCTTCTCCACGACTCGACGCGCATAGCTCGATATCTCGCGTCCTGTGGAGCGGTCGCCGGTGACCGGATCTTGTGCGCGGCAAAGACGTCCTACGACCTCGTCGTATTCCACGTCGCGGCGCTACGAATGGGCTTGGTGGTGGTCCCCGCCAATACGGCTTATCAGGAGCGGGAAGTCCGCCACCTCGTCCGGGATGCGGGCGTCAAGCTCGCCGTGGTCGACGACGCGGGCAGGGCGGACTGGATTCGCGCGGCGGCGCCCGACACGGTCGTCATCGCGCTCGGGCCGGACGGTTCCGGCCGACTGATCTGCGACGCCCCGGACTCGCCGCTCGGCAGCGATGAGTTGCCGCTCGACGTAGCGGCGGCCGACGACCCAGCGGTCATCTGCTACACGTCGGGTACTACCGGAGTTCCGAAGGGTGCGGTGCTCAGCCATCGCAATTTGATCACCACCGCGACCGCGCTGCGTACGGCTTGGAGATGGACAGAGGCAGACCGGTTGTTGCTCTGCCTGCCGCTATTTCACGCGCATGGGCTCCTCGTGGGGCTGCACGGATCGCTGTACGCCGGCGCCTCGGCCGTTCTCCTGGACGGATTCGACATCGACGGCGTGCTCGACGCGGCGCATGAACACCAAGCCAGCATGTTCTTCGGCGTCCCCACGATGTACGAGCGGATCGCGGCCAGCGAGCGACTGCGTGAACTTGCAAGACTCAGGCTGTGCGTCAGCGGATCGGCTCCTCTGTCCGCGCAGACCTGGAGGGTCGTCGCAGCCGCGTCCGGGCAGCGCATCCTCGAGCGGTATGGCCTGACTGAGACGCTGTTGCTCGCTTCGAATCCGGTCGACGGCGAGCGTCGCCCCGGGTCGGTGGGACTACCACTTCCGTGGGTCGACATTCGCCTCGGCTCGATCGACCACAGCGGGGTGGGCGAGATCGAAACTCGCGGGCCGAACGTCTTCATCGGCTACTGGCAGCAGCCGCAGGCAACGACCGAATCGTTCACGAGCGACGGCTGGTTCAAGACCGGCGACCTCGGCACGCTCGACCCCGACGGCTACCTGACGATCGTCGGCCGCAAGAAGGAATTGATCATCAGCGGCGGCTACAACGTGTATCCGCAGGAGGTGGAGTCCGTCTTGCGGACGCTCCCCGACCTCGACGACATCGCGATAGTGGGCACGCCCTCTCCAGAGTGGGGCGAGGTCGTCACAGCATTCGTCGTCGCGCCCTCGTGGGGCGAGGCGGAACGAGCGAGGCTTGACGACCTCGCGCGCCGGGAGCTCGCACCCTACAAGCGGCCCCGCCTCGTACACGTGGTGTCGGCGATCCCCCGCAACGCACTCGGCAAGGTGCTGCGCGCGGAACTCGTGCGAGCAACACCCTCGCCGCAGCCGACCGAGGCTCACGACAACACCCAGTAACCACGACGCATCGCAAAGGGAGCTAGCTGTGCTTGATCTTCAACTCGCGGATCGGCGTTTCCTGGTCACCGGCGCCACGCGCGGGCTTGGCCGAGCTATCGCAGCCGCACTGGTCGCCCAGGGTGCGAAGGTGGCCGCGTTCGGGCGCGAAATCGACCTCGTGCCCGATGGCGTGTCGTTTGCCCGCGCCGTTGACGTCATGGAACCCGGGGCGGCAGCCGACATGGTGGCGCTGACCCGCGAGAACGTCGGTGGCCTGGACGCCGTCATAGCGGTGGCCGGCAGATCCATGGGAGGCAACTTCGAAGACATCGACGACCAGCGATGGGCCGAGGGCTTGAATCTCAATCTCCTGTCGGTAATCCGGCTTTGCCGGGCCGCCATCCCGACGCTACGGGAGAGCACTGCCGGGCGCATCGTGCTCTTCGGCGCCGTGTCCGGGATCGAGCCGCGCAGCAGCCACGCCATCTCCAACATCGCCAAGGCAGGTATCCACGTGCTGGCGAAGACCCTGAGCCGCGAACTCGCCGATGACGGCATTCTCGTCAACTGCATCGCGCCCGGCCGTATCCGCGGAGGGCAACTCGATCGGGCGTTCGCCGATGAAGCGGCGCGACGCGCACGAGCCGCCGAGTTGGTACCACTCGGCCGGTTCGGCGAGCCCGAGGAAGCTGCCCCACTGGCGTTGCTGCTCGCGTCGCCGACCAACACTTACATCACCGGCCAAACGATCGCGGTCGACGGGGGGATGACGTGGCGGACGTGACCGAGTACGCCCACCCTCAGCTGACCACGGAGCCGGTGCTTTGGAACCGCCACCCCGACGGGGTAGTGACACTGACGCTCGGGCGGGCCGAGCGTCTCAACGGGCTCGACAACTCGCTGCTCGAGGGGATAGCGGAGGCGCTGCGTGTCTGTGCGTCGTCGCCCGAGATCCGCGCAGTCGTCCTGACCGGAAACGGACGAGGCTTCTGCGCGGGCGCCGATCTGAGCGCCGAGCGCATCCCGGCTGACCCGCTGATCAGGCTCCGCGCGAAGTTCCATCCCGCAATGCAAGCGCTCGCCTCACTCGATAAGCCGGTGGTCTGCGCGATCAACGGAGTCGTCGCCGGCGCCGGCCTGACGCTCGTCTGTGCCGCCGACATCCGCATCGCGTCTGCCTCGGCCCGCTTCGTCCCAGCGTTCTCGAAGATCGGCCTGGTCCCCGACTCGGGGGTGAGCTTCTTCGTTCCCCGGTTGATCGGTTGGGGCCGCACGTACGAATGGCTCGCCTTGTCGGACGAGATCGATGCCGCGCGCGCATGCGCATGGGGACTGGTCAACGAAGTCGTCGCCGCCGATGGCCTCCTGGACCGAGCGATCGCCATGGCGGGTCGCATCGCACGGATGCCCGGATTGGCGCCTCAATTGACCAAACAGCTACTGCGCCGGTCGATGACGGCGACGCTGGCTGAACAGCTCGAGCATGAGGTTGAGCTACAGGGTGCCGCACTGGCCGCCCCCGACCAGGCACGCGCCCGCGACGAAGCCGTCCGACGGTTGCGCGACGGCATCGCAGTGCGTCGTGGCGGTGCCGGTGAATGAGGACGAGGTCCTAGCTCCCCACGCGCATTATCTGGATGGCTTGCAACAGCGCGAACTGCGCTATCAACGCTGTCACGACTGTGGCGGATCGATCTTCTATCCACGGATTCTGTGCCACCACTGCGGCAGCATACGTCTTGAGTTCGCGCGCAGCACCGGCCTCGGAACCGTGTACTCGACGACGGCGGTGACCAGGCGTGAGGAACCGTCCTACTCGATTTGTCTAGTAGATCTCGACGACGGATTCCGGATGATGAGTTCGGTCGTGACCATCCGCGCCGAGGACGTACGCATCGGCATGCGTGTCATTGCTGACATCGAAGACGTCGAGGCCAACGGCAACGCTTCCCGACGCGTCGTGTTCCGGCCGGTTGCGCAGTGACCACCGAGCTGCGCGCAGGTACGGCGATCGTCGGGGCCGCAGAATCCGACCTCGGGGAGGTGGGCACTGGGCGATATGCGATCGAACTTGCCGCTCAGGCATCCCTGCGTGCGCTCGCGGATGCCGGCCTCACTACGCGTGATGTCGACGGTCTGTTTGGCGTCGTCGCGGGGCATTTCCTTCCCACCCTGGATCTCGCGGAGTACTTGGGGATCCGACCGCGGTACTCCGACTCAACGATGACCGGCGGCAGCGCGTTCGTCTCACATGTCCACCACGCCGCCGTCGCCCTGATGTCCGGTAGCTGCGACATTGCCCTGATCGCTTACGGGTCGACCGCGCGCAGCGACGGCCGCACCGGCCGCCTTACCCTTGCCCCGCCGGAGCAGCCGAACTATGAGGCTCCGTATCAGCCACGACTGCCGATCTCCGCGTACGCGCTCGCCGCGACGCGACACATGTACGAGTTCGGCACTACTCGCGAGCACATGGCAGAGGTGGCGGTAGCGGCACGGGCATGGGCGCACCTGAATCCAGCCGCGTTCAGGCGCGAGCCGCTGACCGTCGACGACGTGTTGTCGCGCCCGATCATCTCGACGCCGTTCGGATCGCTCGACTGCTGCCTGGTGACCGATGGTGGCGGCGCGCTGGTGATGGTGCGACGGGATCGGGCGGCCGACCACCCGGTGCGACCGGCCTACCTGCTGGGAGCCGGCGAGGCGCATCACCACAAGTCGATCTCACAGATGCCCAGCCTCACCACCACCGCAGCCGTCGAGTCCGCCACTCGCGCCTACGCCATGGCAGGCTGCACGCCCGCCGAGATCGACGTCGTCCAGCTCTACGACGCGTTCACCATCAACCCGATCCTCTTTCTGGAGGACCTCGGATTCTGCCCAAAGGGCGAGGGTGGCCCGTTCATTTCCGGGGGCCGCATCGCTCCCGGAGGGGATCTGCCGGTCAACACCAACGGCGGCGGCCTGTCCTACTGCCATCCGGGCATGTTCGGGATCTTCACGCTGATTGAGGCGGTTCGTCAACTGCGCGGCACCGCCGGCGCGCGACAGCAGCCGGACGTCCATCTTGCCCTGGCCCACGGCAACGGCGGCCACCTCGCAAGTCAGGTGACCGCGATTCTCGGCGACGCCACTACCGTCTGACGGTCGCGGCACTCCGCCGAAGCGAGCCGCGCACGCCTGGCCTACGGCACCTGAGACTGCTCTCCACGCAGAGCCGCCTCATGCACGGTCCGACCGGCCGCGGCCTCATAGACACGCAGCAACGAGGTGGCATCGTCACCTCCCAAACCCATCTCCCTCGCGGCCAGCAGCAGCCGGCTCGTCTCGAGGGCGACCGGAACCTGGCAGTCAGCCTCGTCAGCGAGGTCAAGGGCGAGTCGGACGTCCTTCGCGGCGAGATCGAGCGTCATTGACGGCGCCCAGTCGCCGGACAAGGCATGTCGCGCGAGCGAGCGCAGTGACGCGCTGTCGGCCGTACCGTTTTGAAGCAAGTCGACCAGCCGCACAGGGTCCAACCCAGCCGAGACGCCGAGCATCAGACTCTCGGCAGCCACCGCGATGTTGGACATGACGATCATGTTGTTGATGATCTTCGTGATCGCACCGCTTCCGACCGGGCCCATGTGGATGACCTTCGACGCGAACGACGCCAGCAGCGCCTCGTACTCCTCGAGCAACTCCGGGTCGCCACCCAGCATCAATGCCACGGTTCCCGACTCGGCCCGGGCAACTCCGCCGGTGATCGGCGCGTCCACCATGCGCACGCCCTTGGGCCGCAATGCCTCCGAGATCTTGCGCACGACCCCGGGCGAGTTGGTCGTCAGGTCGAACCACACCGTGCCGGGCCGCGCGTTCTCGGCGATACCTCCGGCGCCGAGACCGACCTCCAGCACTACCGGCGGTGTCGGCAATGAGGTGAAGATGACGTCGGCCTGGAGCGCCAGGTCAGCGACGCTCGATGCAGCCTCGGCACCTATGGACGTGCATGCGCGCACGGCCCTCTGGTCAAGATCGAAAACGAGGACTCGCTGTTGGCTCTTCCGGATGATGTTGCGGCACATGGGACCGCCCATGGCTCCGACACCGACGAATCCCACGACCACGGTCGGTTGCTCCTAATCCCTCGACAGCGCTGCGGATGCCAACCGCGGACGGCCCGCCCGCCGAGGCCGCGACGCGAGTCACGGCGAAGCAGCGATCGACTGCACCTCGGTATACCGCTCGAGTCCCTCAGGACCGGCTTCTCGCCCGATCCCGGACTGCTTGAAACCGCCGCGGGGCGCCGTATCGCTCTGGGGTGCACCGTTGATGGACACCGAGCCGGTGCGAAGCCGCCTGGCGATTCGCAGGGCGCGTTCACGATCCTGGCTCCACACCGAGCCCGAGAGGCCGTAGCTGGTGTCGTTGGTGATCTCGACCGCTTCGCTCTCGTCGGCGTATCGAATGACAACGGCCACCGGGCCGAATATCTCCTCTTGCGCGATCTTGAGATCGCGGCTCACGTTCGTGAACACCGTCGGTTCGACGAACCATCCACGCTCCAGTCCGGGCGGCCTCCTGCCGCCGGTGGTGATCGACGCACCCTCGGCAACCCCGGACTCGATGTAACCTTCGACCCGCGCGCGCTGCGCCTCGGAGACGAGCGGCCCCACGACGGTGTGCCGGTCGAACGGATCGCCAACCCTTGCAGCACGCGCGCGCTCGGTGAGGAGCTCTGCCACCTCGTCGTACCGCTCGTTGGGGACGAGAAGACGGCTCTGGCAATGACATACCTGGCCGGAGTTCAGCAGGATACCCATGCGTAGCACACCGTCGACGAACGTTTCGGTGTCACAGTCCGGAAGCATGATGGCCGCCGACTTGCCGCCCAGTTCGAGCGTGACGCGAGCGATGCGCTGCGCGGCAACTGCCATGATCGCCCGACCGACGGCCGTGCTCCCGGTGAATGCGATCTTGTCGACGTCCGGATGTGCGACAAGCCGCCGGCCAGCCTCTTGCTCGCCCGGGACGTAATTCACGACGCCGTCAGGGACGCCGGCTTCCTGCAAAGCCTCGAACAGCAGCGCGCCCGTCAGCGGCGTCAGGGTGCTGGGCTTGTGCACGATCGAGCAACCGGCCGCGAGGGCTGGTGCAAGCTTGATCATGGGGCTGTGCAACGGAGCGTTCCACGGGGTGATGGCGGCGACCACGCCGACCGGCTGCCGGCGCACGAGGCTGCGGCCGTTGCCCCCGACACGCTCCTCCTCCCACTGGTAGTTCTCGGCCAGATCGGCGAAGTAGCGCAACGTCTGGATCGGGCTCGGCACCTGAACACGCTCGGCAAACGTGATCGTGCAGCCGAGCTCAGCGGTCATCGTCTCGGCGAGCGCGTCGGTGCGCTTCGCCAGGATGTCGGCTGCGCGCCTCATCGTCGCCGCACGCTCGCCAGGGGGCATGTCGCGCCAACTGCCCCGGTCGAACGAGGCTCGCGCTGCACGGACAGCCGCGTCGATGTCTTCCTCGCCGGCCACCGCCACCCGGCCCAACGGTTCGCCGGTCGCCGGGTTGACGTTCGGTATCTCATGGCCGCTGATCGACGGTCTCCAGGCGCCGCCGATCAAGAACCTCAGTTGGTCGACCTGGCTGTCGTCGTTGTTCATTCAGGCACTCCGAGTCGGTGCGTGGCGTCGCTATCGGGCCGAGCGCGCGTCGACGGGCACGGCGCGGGGCGCGGCGTTGTCGTTCCCTGGGGGTACCTCTGCCCCGCCGAGGCGCGCGGACGCGCCCGACGGTCCACGCACGAGGTCGGCCAGGATGGCAGCGAACTCCCCGGGCTGCGACAGGAACGGCGAGTGCCCGGAGACAAGGTGCTTGACGTAGGTCGCTCGGGCCGCTTGTCGCCGCTGGGCTTCGACCGGCATGGCGCGGTCGGCATTGCACACCACGTACGTTGAGTCGACCTCGCGCCAAGCGGCCGAGCCGGGAGTCTGCTGACGAAGCTGGCCGCTCGAGTAGGACGCCAGCTGATCGAGCGCCCACTCCTGGGTGGCGGCGTCACAGTCGTGGAAGAACGTTGCTCGCGCCACCTCACGCGGAACGTGCCGCGCGCCGTGCTTCTCTACTGACCAGGCGTGGGAGTTCTCGCTGAACCCAACGAGCACGGTTTCGTCGGCATCCGGCATGAACGCGGCCACGTACACGAGGTGTTGGACCTGTGGCATTCCCGTGGCCGCACCGGTGATCACCATGCCGGCATACGAGTGCCCGACCACGATGACGGGGCCGCCGATCGCTTCGATGTCGGCCCGCACCACAGCGATATCCGCGTGCATGTCTGCCAGGCTCGCGACATCCTCCCCCGAGCTGGGCAGGTCGACCGCGCGCGCAGTCACGCCGTGGGCGGCGAGGGTGTCGATGACCTTTCCCCAACACCAACTGCCGTGCCACCCGCCCGGAACGAGCAAGACAGTTGATTGTTTCGGGTTCATGAAGCCATACTATGGCCGCGCAAAGCTAACCAAGTCAACTAGGTGCTCGACGTATTGAAAGCGGGATCAGTGAAGTCGTCCGACCGCCCGACCGGGCGCACTCGCGGACGCTAGCGGGGAGTGAGTTATGGCGTTGAAACCCACGAACGGGCATCCATCGCTACGCCTCGTCGGGCTGTCCAAGCAGTTTCCCGGACAGCTTGCGCTGGACCACGTCGACCTCGAGGTGCACGCCGGCGAGATCCACGCGCTGTTGGGCGCCAACGGTTCCGGCAAATCGACGTTGATCAAGATCCTGGCCGGATTTCACCAGCCGGAGGACGGCGCGCAGGGATGGGTGTCCGGCCGGCCGCTCGCCGTCGGCGCAGCGTCGGCGGCGCGGGCCGCCGGGTTGCACTTCATCCACCAGGACCTGGGCCTGCTGCCGACGCTCAGCGTGGCCGAGAACCTGAACCTCGGAAGGATTCATGGCCGCCGACGATTCTGGGTGACGGAGCGAGCCGAGAGGCGCCGAGCTCGAGAGTTGTTCTGTCGGCACGGCATCGACATCGATCCGGCGACACCTGTGAGCAATCTCAGCGCCGCTGAGCAGACCCTCGTGGCGATCACCCGCGCCGTCGGAGCCGGCTTAGGGCCAGGACACGTTCTCGTCCTCGACGAACCGACCGCGGCGTTGCCTCCGGAAGAGGTGCATCGCCTCTTCTCGATGCTCGACAAGCTGACCGAGACCGGCGTTTCGGTCATCTACGTGACCCACCGGTTGCAAGAGGTCTTCGAGATCGCCGACCGAGTCACCGTTCTGCGGGAAGGCAGAAGAGTGGCAACCGAGGAGGTGCGCAACCTGGACGAAGACACCCTGGTGACGCTCATCCTCGGCCGCGAGCTTTTGCCGTCGGTACCACCAGTCGGTGCGGAGTTCGACCGCACGCCGTTGCTTCGCGTTCTCAATATCGTTGGGGGCAACGTCAAGCGTGCGTCGTTGACGGCCTACCGCGGCGAGGTCCTCGGCATCACCGGCCTGATGGGTTCGGGATACGAGCAGGTGCTCCGGCTGATCTTCGGGGCAATCCCCGCCGTAACGGGGTCGGTGGTGCTCGATGGCGTAGGTGAGGTTCCGCGCAACAACCCGCGGGCGGCAATTCGCAGCGGGATCGCGTTCGCTGCGGCCGATCGACGACGCCTGGGCGGGGTCCTTGACTGGTCCCTGCGCGAGAACGTGACACTTTCGGCGATTCCCTCGTGGGGCCCGTTGCGGTGGATGGCCGTGCGATCAGAGCGCCGCGACGCGGCGCTCTGGCTCGATCGCCTCGATGTGACTCCCCGCGACCCGGAGCGCGTGTTCGCGTCGCTGAGCGGCGGCAACCAGCAGCGCGTCGTGATCGCGCGCCTGTTGCGGTCGGGCGCACGGGTCCTGCTCCTCGATGAACCCAGTTTCGGCGTAGATGCCGGCGCGCGGCAGGCCCTCTACTCCCAGCTCCGCACCCTGACGGCGCGGGGAGCAGCAGTGGTGGTGTCCTCGTCCGACGCCGAGGAGCTCAGCTTGTACGCCGACCGGATACTCGTGATGGGCGACGGGAAGGTCTGCCGTGAGCTGCCGGGCTCATCCTCGATTGACGAGATCTTCGATCAAACGGTGCGGGCAACGGCGAGCGCATCCGCGCCAGCTGGATGACCCTCAGCGCTGGCATCACCCCGCCCATTCGTTGGGCAGCGCAGCAATTACGGATAGCGAGCGCCCTCGATCGCGGATTCCGCGCCGACGCGGCGGTTCGGCCCAATCGCTCTCGCCGACATCGTGCGCTACGCGGGACGCCAGGGACTTCAACCCAATCCACCATGGCGCGGAGTACCCGGTGGCGGCCGACTCCACAAGCGGAGTTCTCTATCGGAATGCTGCACGGCGGATTGCTCACCCCCTGCGCGGTGGAGTGGCTGGGCGCGCGAACTACCAGGCGAGACGGAGCACGGCTCGCCGACCAGATATGGCCCGGCGACATACTGACGCGCAGGGCCTGGTCCGCGATATGCGGGAGCACGGCTGCAGCTCGGAGGTTGTGGTCGACCTGACGTGTCAATGGCAGACCGGATCGACCGCCGTCGCCGCCGAGGCGTCGTTTGTCCCGTTAGCGACCGCCTGAGCGAATTCCGCTCTTGCTCTCGCGAGCAGGGCGAGACACAACCTAGACGGCCCTGAGACTGGTCGTACCTATCTAACTTCGTATACTCTCTATCCGACGCTACAACTCCTACCTGTCGCGCAGGGTCCGAGTGAAGGGCTGTTCCTAAGGTGATAGTCAGGGTGGATCGAGACCTTTGCGTATGGTCGGGCCAGTGCAGGTTGGCCGCGCCAGAGGTCTTTGCCGAGGGCGCCGACGATGGCGCGGCGGTGGTCTTGGACGCGAGCCCCGGCGAGCACCTGCACGGCCGGGTGCGGGAGGCCGTAGCACTGTGCCCGGCCGCGGCGATCGAGATTGCCGACGAGTGAGCGCGCTCCATGAACAAGATCGTCGTCGTCGGCGCGTCAGTTGCGGGGCTCACCGCCGTCGAGACGCTGCGGCGCGAGGGCCATCGCGGGCCGATCACGGTGATCGGCGAGGAGCCACATCTGCCGTATGACCGACCTCCATTGTCGAAACAGTTCCTAGCCGGCACGTGGGATTCCCAACGGGTACAGCTGCGCGAGCGGCCGCGGCTCGACCTCCTTGACGCCGAGTGGCGTCTTGGGGTCCGCGCGGAAAGCCTTAATATGGCAGCAAAGGGCGTCCAGCTAACGGACGGCGAAATGTGCTCATACGACGGGCTGATTATCGCCACGGGTGTCTACCCACGAAGCTTGCCTGGCCACCACGGGCTCGGCGGTGTGCACACCTTGCGGACGATCGACGACGCGGCCCGTCTGCGATCGGAGCTGCGAGCGGACCGCAGGCTGGTCGTCGTTGGCGCAGGGTTCCTCGGCGTCGAGGTCGCTGCCGTCGCGCGCGAGGCAGGCCTGCGCGTGGCGCTGGTCGATCCCCTCCCAACGCCGATGTTTCGGCAGGTTGGTCACGAGGTGGGCGAGCGAATCGCGCAGATCCACGCCGGCCATGGCGTCGACGTGCGATGCGGCACCAGAGTCGAACGGCTCGTCGGCGCGGCTGACCGAGTGACACACGTCGCTCTCAGCGAGGGAACGTGCCTGCCGGCTGACCTGGTCGTCATCGCAATCGGCTCGGTCCCAGCGGTTGGCTGGCTCGCCGAATCGGGATTGCATCTGACGGACGGCGTGGACTGCAACCGCTACTGCCTGGCGACACCTGAAATTGCCGCAGCCGGCGACGTGGCTTCCTGGGCCCATGACGACCTCGGCCAGATCCGGATGGAGCACCGGACGAACGCGACCGAGCAGGCAATGACGGCTGCCCGGAACCTGCTCGGCCAGCGCATACCGTTTCGGCCGATTCCCTACTTCTGGTCTGACCAGTACGGCACCAAGCTGCAGGTCTTCGGTCGCACCGGACCCGACCTGGCATTCCGCCGACTCATCGATCACGCGAAGACGGACGTCTGGTGTGGCGTCTACCTGACGGGTGACCGTATCGTCGGTGCGCTTGCATGGAGCATGCCGTTTGCGGCTCGGACACTTCGAAGCGCTGTTGCGAACCAAGCGAGGTTGTCGGATCTCATCGAGTACCTGTCCGGTCAAGTCCCGTCTTCAAGACCCGAGCGCGGATTTCAACGGGTTCGGGGTTCGAGTCCCTGACGGCGCACCAGACCCCCGAGATTCCGGGTTTCAGTCATCTCTTCGACCCGGCGAGCGGGCCGCGCGACCACTTTACGACGAATCCGGGGAACGGGATCAGGATCGACGAGGGCATCCCCAGCTCAAGCTGGCCAAGCCAACAAGTCGACCATGTCGTCGTGCGTGCCGGAGGTCGAATCCTCGGTCCGGATGGAAAGCCGATCGTTGCCGCTAACGGAGGCGACGGGCCCCCGATGCGCAGCTATGACTTCGATGTCGGGTTCACCCTGCCCCAGGGCCCCATCTGGCGGTGATCACGAATGGTCGACGACGTTGACCGTCAGAAATGCGCAGCAGACCTGCGATCCGCTCACCATGGAGCGGCGCTGTCTATGTGACGGCAGCCCGCCGGCGCCGCGGAATAACGGCAGGCATGTTCAGCAGTGGCTACCAAACGCGAGATCCAGTCGACGTTCCGCACCCGCTCTCGCAAGCGAATCCGACCCTAGATGCAGCCTACGAAGCCTCATACACGCGAGGCAGTCGAAGTCGCCGTCAGATACGAAGTCGGCCCGGTCGACAGTCCGGGCCGGTTTGGCAGCTACGTCCAAGCGAGTCACCTGGAAGCTTCGACTCTCCATCGGGGTGGCGACGCCGGGAGGCGTGTGTCACTATTTCCGTTAGTCAGATAAGATTTCTCGTATGACGGAAGTTAGGTGGTCACATGGCTAGAGTGACGGTCGGTTCGTTCCGCGTCGCCGAGGTACTTCACCGGTTCATCGAAGATGAGGCACTCCCGGGGTCTGGGGTTCGATCGGCTGATTTCTGGGACGGCTTGGAGCGTGCACTGGTCGAGCTGGGCCCGCGACAGCGTGCACTCGTTGAACGCCGCGCCGGGTTGCAGGCGACCATCGACGACTTCCATGTCGCCGCTCCGGGCCCCGTCAACCCGGACGCCTATGAGTCTTTCCTGCGCAGCATCGGTTACCTCGTGGACGAACCTCCCGCCTTCAGCGTCACGACCGCGGGCGTCGACAACGAAATCGCCGTCCAGGCCGGGCCGCAACTCGTCGTACCTATCCTCAACGCCCGCTTCGCGACCAACGCGGCCAACGCCCGCTGGGGGTCGCTCTACGATGCGCTCTACGGGACCGACGTGATCGACCGGTCGAGGGCGCTGGCTCCTGGCAACGGCTACAACCCAGCCCGCGGCGAGAAGGTCATCGCCCGCGCGCGAGAGTTCCTCGACCTCGTCGCTCCCCTCGAGGGCGTTTCCCACGCCGACGTCAGCGGCTACACGGTCGACAAGAACCTCATGGCCCTGGTGGGGAAGGACGCATACGTCGTCCCGGGGTTCGTCGGTTACCAGGGTGAGCCGAACTCGCCATCATCAGTGTTGCTGCGCCACCACGGCCTCCATGTCGACATCCGCATCGATAGGGAGCACCCCATCGGATCGACCGACCGGGCGGGCATCTGCGACGTCGTGATCGAATCGGCCATCACGACGATCATGGATCTCGAGGACTCAGTTGCCGCCGTCGACGCCGCCGACAAGGTCGCGGGCTACCGCAACTGGCTGCGGCTGCTGCAGGGGGTTCTCTCCGAAGAGGTAACCAAGAATGGGCGGACCTTCACACGGCAGTTGAACCCTGATCGCCGCTATCTCACCGCCGAGGGGAGCAAGGTCACCCTTCCCGGCCGCGCTCTGCTCCTCGTGCGTCAGGTCGGGCACCTCATGACCACCGACGCCGTGCTCGACTCGGCCGGTGACCCGGTCTCCGAGGGAATCCTGGACGCGTTCGTCACGGCACTCGGTTCGTGTCACGACCTGCGGCGCACCGAAGGACTGGGGAACTCGCGCACCGGGTCGATGTACGCAGTGAAACCCAAGCTGCACGGACCCGAGGAAGTCGCGCTCACGGTGGATACGTTCGCGTCGGTGGAGTCGGCGCTCGGCCTCCCCCCGCTCACCATCAAGGTCGGGATTATGGACGAGGAGCGGCGCACGACGCTCAATCTCGCGGCGTGCATCTATGCCGCTCGCGACCGCATCGCTTTCATCAACACCGGCTTCCTCGACCGCACCGGCGACGAGATCCACACCTCGATGGCCGCCGGGCCGGTTGTGCGCAAGGCCGAGATGAAGAACGCAACCTGGATCAGGGCCTACGAGGACGCCAACGTCGACACGGGTCTGGCCTGCGGCCTCGCAGGTCGCGCGCAGATCGGCAAGGGAATGTGGGCCGCACCTGACAACCTCGCCGACATGCTCGAGCAGAAGGTTGCCCACCCCCAGGCTGGCGCCAGCACTGCTTGGGTTCCCTCGCCGACGGCCGCCACTCTCCACGCGCTTCACTACCACCAGGTCGACGTACCGGCACGGCAGGCCGAACTCGCCTCGCTTGGCCGGCGGACCACACTTCAACAGTTGCTGACCCTGCCGCTGGGCGATCCGCATCAGTGGTCGCCCGAGGACCGGCGCGCGGAACTCGATAACAACGTGCAGAGCACGCTCGGGTACGTCGTGCGTTGGGTCGACGCTGGAGTCGGTTGCTCGAAGGTGCCCGACTTGTCGGGCACTCCACTCATGGAGGACCGGGCGACATGCCGGATCTCCTCGCAGCACGTCGCGAACTGGCTGCGACACGGAGTCATCACCGTCGATGACGTCGAACAGAGCCTGCGACGGATAGCGGTCCTCGTCGATGAACAGAACGCGTCCGACCCGAATTACCACCCGATGGCTCCGGCGTACGACGGTGAAGCCTTTCTCGCCGCCCGCCAACTGTTGCTGGAGGGCGCCTCGCAACCATCCGGGTACACCGAACCGGTCCTCCACCGCCGTCGCGCTGCCGTGAAAGCCGCCAGAGAGATGTCGATTCGATGAAGCTCGCCACCGCAAAGGCCATCATTGCGGGTGCCCGCGCCCACGGCCTCCGCCATGGATTCAAGCCGCTGGCCGTCGTCGTGCTCGCACCTGGGGGACACGTCATCGCCGCCGAGTGCGAGGACGGGACCTCGATGAAGCGATTCGAGATCGCACACGGCAAGGCCCACGGAGCGCTCGCGCTGGGAATGGGCTCGCGCGCGCTGATGAACCGCGCCGAGCAGCAGGCGTACTTCATCGCTGCGGTCACCGCCGCGGTCGGAGCGCTGGTCCCGGTGCCCGGCGGGGTGCTGGTCCGCGGCGACTCCAACGAACTCCTTGGCGCGGTCGGCATCACCGGCGACACCTCGGACAGCGACGAGGCGGCGTGCGTGGCCGGCATCGAGGCTGCCGGTCTT
>Ga0207667_10002863_pt1 | contig 21405 bp, 18 predicted proteins | sample KBSCornC52_FD_184301 | JGI IMG/M metagenome (GOLD analysis project Ga0207667, IMG submission 184301) | Corn rhizosphere microbial communities from Kellogg Biological Station, Michigan, USA - KBS Corn C5-2 (SPAdes) (version 2) | ecosystem: Host-associated > Plants > Roots > Rhizosphere > Soil ...
TCGAAGGCGATGATGTGGGTGGCGATACGGTCCAGGAACCAGCGATCGTGGGAGATCACCAGCACGGTGCCGGCGAATTCCAGCAGCGCATCTTCCAGGGCGCGCAGGGTTTCCACGTCGAGGTCGTTGGACGGTTCGTCCAGCAGCAGGACGTTGCCGCCCTGCAGCAGGGTCTTGGCCAGGTGCAGACGGCCGCGCTCACCACCGGAGAGGTTGCCGACGATCTTCTGCTGGTCGCCGCCCTTGAAGTTGAAGCGGCCCAGGTAGGCGCGCGAAGGCATTTCGAAACGGCCCACGGTCAGGATGTCGGCGCCGCCGGAGACGTCTTCGAAGACGGTCTTCTTGTTGCCCAGGTCTTCACGCGACTGGTCCACCAGCGACACCTTGACGGTGGGGCCCAGCACCAGTTCGCCACTGTCCGGGGTTTCGCGGCCGGCCAGCATGCGGAACAGGGTCGATTTACCGGCGCCGTTGGGGCCGATGATGCCGACGATGGCGCCCGCAGGAATCTTGAAGTTCAGGTCATCGATCAGCAGGCGGTCGCCATAGCCCTTGCTGACGTTCTTGAATTCGATGACTTCATTGCCCAGGCGCTCGGCCACGGGAATGAAGATTTCCTGGGTTTCGTTGCGCTTCTGGTATTCGTATTCGGACAGCTCGTTGAAGCGGGCCAGACGCGCCTTGCTCTTGGCCTGGCGGCCCTTGGGGTTCTGCCGCACCCACTCCAGTTCCTTGGCGATGGTCTTCTGGCGCGCCGATTCGCTGGCTTCTTCTTGCTTTAAGCGCGCTTCCTTCTGTTCCAGCCAGGAGCTGTAGTTGCCCTTCCAGGGGATGCCGTGGCCACGGTCCAGTTCCAGGATCCATTCGGCGGCGTTGTCGAGGAAGTAGCGATCGTGGGTGATGGCCACCACGGTGCCGGGGAAGCGTTGCAGGAACTGCTCCAGCCAGTCCACCGATTCGGCGTCCAGGTGGTTGGTCGGTTCGTCCAGCAGCAGCATGTCGGGCTTGGAGAGCAGCAGCTTGCACAGCGCCACGCGGCGCTTTTCGCCACCGGAGAGCACGCCGATCTTGGCATCCCAGGGTGGCAGGCGCAGTGCGTCGGCGGCCATTTCCAGCTGCTGGTTGAGGCTGTTGCCGTCAGCGGCGGCGATGATGGCTTCCAGGCGCGCCTGCTCGGTGGCGAGGGCGTCGAAGTCGGCGTCTTCCTCGGCATAGGCGGCATAGACCGCGTCCAGCTTGGCCTGGGCTTCGAAGACTTCGCCCAGGGCGCTTTCGACTTCCTGGCGCACGGTCTTGTCGGCGTCGAGCTGGGGTTCCTGCGGCAGGTAGCCGATGTTCAGGTTGGGCATCGGGATGGCTTCACCCTCGATTTCCTTGTCGATGCCGGCCATGATCTTGAGCAGGGTGGACTTGCCCGAGCCGTTCAAGCCGAGCACGCCGATCTTGGCGCCGGGGAAGAAGGACAGCGAGATGTCCTTGAGGATCTGCCGCTTCGGCGGCACGATCTTGCCGACGCGGTTCATGGTAAAGACGTATTGGGCCATGGTATGAGTTGCCAGTAAGAGGGAAACGATAGGGCAGCGTTCAGGCGCCGCCGGCGCTGGGCTCTGCCGAGCTTTGCGCGCGGCTGCGCAGGTAGCGCCACAAGCCTTCGGCGGAGTATACCGCGAGCGCCGCCCAGATCACGCAAAAGCCGATGGCGCGCGCGCCGGTGAAGGGCTCGCCGTAGATCAGCACGCCCCCCAGCAGCTGGATGGTGGGCGAAATGTATTGCATCAGGCCCAGCATCGACAAGGGGATGCGGCGCGCACCATGGGCAAAGAGCAGCAGCGGCACCGCCGTGATGGGGCCGGACAGGGCCAGCAGAATTTTGGCCGAGGTCGATGCGTGGGTGAAGGCATTGCTGTCACGCAAGGTATCCACGCCCAGGACGGCCAGCACCAGCGGCAGCATCAGCAAGGTTTCCAGCGACAGGCCTTCGAGTGCGCCCAGGTGTGCAGTCTTGCGCAGCAGGCCATAGAAGGCGAAGCTCACCGCGATCAGCAGCGAGATCCACGGCAGGCTGCCGTTGGCCAGGGTCAGCCAGATCACGGCGCCGAGTGCCAGGAAGACCGCCAGCCATTGCAGGGGACGCATGCGCTCCTTCAGGATCAGGTAGCCCATGAAGACGCTCATGAGCGGGCTCATGAAGTAGCCCAGGCTGGTATCGACGATGCGCCCGGCGTTGACGGCCCAGACATACAGGGTCCAGTTGCCGGTGAGCAGCAGCGCCGAGAGCAGGAAGCCGCCCACCACCATGGGCCGCTTGACGACCTCCCCGACCCAGCGCCATTGCCGCCGCCAGGCCAGCACGGCCACCAGGAACACGCAGGACCAGAACAGGCGGTGCACCACGATATCGAAGGAGGGGATCTCCTTCAACAGCTTGAAGTAGAGCGGGAACAGGCCCCACAGGATGGAGGCGGAGACGGCGTAGAGCATGGTCGGTCAGGTCATCGGCGTGGTCATTGCGGCGACACCGCCGGCGCATGCTTGGCCGCGAAGTGATACACCAGCAGGGCCGTGACCCCGCAGACTGCCATGACCGACACCAGCGGCAAGGCTGTGCCATCATGCCACAGGCTCATGGCCACACCGGAGAGCACGCCCATGCCGAACTGCAGGCTGCCCATCAGGGCGGCGGCGGTGCCGGCCTGGCGGCCCTGGTGCTTCAGGGCGATGGCGGTGGCGTTGGGGCCGGTGAAGCCATAGGCGGTCAGGAAGCCGAAGAAACCTAACAACAGCAGCGGCAGCGTTTCCAGCCCGGCCAGCACCAACAGCGCGACCGTCAGCGACAGACCAGCAGGCACCCACAGCACCTTGCCCAGCACGCGTTCGGCCGACCGCTTGACCACCAGGCGCGCATTGACCTGCGAGGCGGCGATGAGGCCGATGGCGTTGGAAGCGAAGACGAAACCGAAATACTGCGGCTTGACCCCATGCAACTCGATCACCACGAACGGGCCGCCGGCGATGTAGGCAAACATGCCGGCCTGCACCAGGCCGCCGCACAGCACATACGACATGAACTGGCGGTGCCGCAGCAAACCCCAGTACTGGCGCAGGGTGCGGCCCAGGTGCAAGGGTTCGGCGCGGGACACGTCCACGGTTTCGGTGAGGTACTTGCGCGTACCCAGGATGCACAGCAGGCCGAACAGGGTCAGCACCACAAAGATGCCGCGCCAGCTGGCGAAGACCAGCATCAGGCCGCCGATGAAGGGCGCCAGGATGGGCGCCAGGCCGAACACCAGCATGAGCATCGAGAAGGCCTTGGCCGAGCCTTCTGCCCCCATGCGGTCGCGCACCATGGCGCGCGGGATCACCATGCCGGCGCTGCCGCCCAGGCCCTGGAACAGGCGCAGCACGATCAGCGTCTCGATGTTCTGGGCGAAGATGCACAGCAGCGAGCAGACGAAGTACAGCGCAATGCCGAAGAACAGCGGCGGCTTGCGGCCGAAGCGGTCCGACAACGGGCCGTAGAACATCTGCCCCACGGCCACGCCGATCAAGAAGGTCGCCAGCGTCAGCTGGACCTGATTGGTCCCCACGCCCAGGTCCTGGGCGATGGCGGTGAAGCTGGGCAGGTACATGTCGATGGCCAGCGCGCCCATGGCGGTCAGGCCGGCCAATACGGCCAGCCATGCGGGAAATTTGCCCGTCGAGAGCGATGTGTCGTTGTTCTGCATGTGGAAATGATGAGGCAGCTGCCGGGGCAGCCTGATGGCGTGAGGCCGCCATTATAGATCGGTGCGCAATTTGCTTCAGGCAACCAGGTCAAAGTCCCAGCGTCAACGCCAGCAGCAAACCTGAGCCTGGACAAGGAAATGGCAGGCCATCTCTCCCCGGATTCGTGCACGACCGTACAAAAACTGGCACACTCGTTTCCACAGAGCTCACAGCCAGGCAACAGTGCAGCGAGCGGCGAGGAGGCGCACCGTATCACGATGACGCCAGGAAACACAGACAAAACTCATTGCCGCAGGGGGAATCGATGCATGGACGATCCACGCCATCCAGCAGCATTGCAGGATCAACAGATGAAGCAGGCGCGCTCGCCGCCTGCGCTGCGGATTCGGCTTATTCTGCGTGCTCGCGGCGCACATGGCTGCTAGCCAGCGCCGCCGCGACAGCCTCGCTGCTGCTGGGCTGCGAGCGTGCGGACAAAGAGGAAAGCGCAACAGATGAGCTGGCGTCGGCGCAGGAAACGCTGGTGCTCAACGCCCTGGTCTGGGCCCCGGACTGGGCCGAGGAAATGCAGCGGGTCTGCGATGGCTTCATGCGCGAGTATCCTGGGGTGCGCATCAACCTGCAATTCATGATCGGCAATTCGGTGGAGGAAAACCTCACGCCGCGCGCTACCACCGACAGCCTGCCCGACATCGTCTCGGTCAACGCCAGCCCCTACACCGCCCGCCTGGCGGACCAGGGCCTGCTGGCCGACCTGGGCCAGACGCGCAGCTGGAACAGCCTGCTGGACATCCTGCAACGCGAGTGGACGGCGCCGGGCGGATGCCGCTTCGGGCTGCCCTCAGGCGTGGCCACGACGCTGATCTATTACCACCCCGACCTGTTCGAACGCGCCGGCATCCAGGCGCTGCCGGACGACTTCGAGCAATTCCTGGCCACCGGCGCAGCCCTGCGCCGGGCCGGCATCACCCCGCTGGCGCTGTCGGGCGGCTTTCCCAACATGCTGGGCAACGGGCCCTTCAGTTACGGCTTTGCCAATCTGGTGGCCAGCAGCACGCCGGACTGGCGCCAGCACATCGCCAACGGCACGCTGGAACTGGACAATGCCCAGGGCTGGGCCGTGTTCAGCCGTCTGCGCACACTGATGACGCGGCAACTGGTGCAAGCCGATTGCCTGCGCGCCGGCTACGACGCCACCCTGCGCCAGTTCGCCGAGGGCCGCGCCGCCATGACCTTCCAGGGCAGTTGGGCGGCCGGCGTGCTGATGCACGGACGCGGCCAGCCGGTGGGGGTGTTCGTGCCGCCGTGGAATGACAAGGATCAACCGCGCCAGGCCGTCATCGGCAGCGAAACCGGCTTTGCCATCGCCCAGCGTAGCAGTGCGCGGCATCGTCAGGCGGCGGCGCGCTTCCTGGACTACCTGTTCGGCGCGGGCCTGCCGGTCTGGCAAGGCAAGCGCCAGAATATCCTGCCCTTCAAGACGCCCAACCCCACCGCCAAGGGCGATGCCGCCCTGTTCGCGCTGGCGGCCGGGATGGCGCGCGACGCCGCGGCCACTGGCGCGCCGGGACTGTATTACTCCTACCTGCCGGTCAATACCATCGACGTGCTGCATGCCCTGCTGCCGGCGGTGCTGTCGGGCAAGACCACGCCAGTGCAGGCGGCCCGCGCGCTGCAGGAGTCCATCAGCGCGCAAGCCCGCGTGGGCGGAAAATAGGACCGAGGCCACAGCATGCGCAAGCGACTGGACTTCCTCTCCCGCCATTTCCTGCGCCGCATTGCGATCGGCTATCGGCTCATCAGCGCCTTCATCCTGGTCTCGCTGTTGCCGCTGCTGATCTCGGGCCTGCTGGCCTATGGCGAAACCAGCCGCGCGACCCAGGACAAGGTGCGCGCCTACTCGGTGCAGGTGGTCCGGCAGATCTCGCAGAACCTGCTCTTGCGCATGGAAAAGATCGAGGACACCAGCGAAGCGCTGGCGCTGTCGGAGAAGATGCAGCGGCTGCTGGCCGACTACTACAGCGGCGACGCCGACGCCAGCGCAGCGGCCCGCAGCAGTGCGGCGCGTGTGCTGCTCGATACCTATGGCGCCTTGACTTACGTTAACCAGAAGTATTTGCTGGACCGTGACCGCCAGGTCATCGATCCGCAAATCTTTGCGCCGCTGGCCAGCAGCATCGGCCGGGTGGCCGAAGAGGCGCCCGAGCTGACCGGGCGCGGCTGGTGGACGCTCTACCACGCCGGCCATGGCCAGAAGAGCCTGGCCATGCTGCGCGAGGTGCGCTTCACCGCCAACAACCGGCCTGCCGGGGTGCTCTTCGTGGGCGTGCATCCGAGTTACTTCTTCGACATCTTCCGTGGCGCGGACCTGGGCTATGGCTCCAGCATTTCGATTGTCGACGCCAGCGATGGCGCGGTGGTGGTGCAGAGCCGGGAATCCTCCGCCAGCCAGGCGGATGCGGCGCTGCTGGGCGGCATCACCGAGAGCCTGGCGCAAGGCCGCGACAGCGACTTCATCGCCTATGTGGGTGCTGACAAGACCCATTACTACGCCGCCATCGCACGGCTGCCGCACACCTCCTGGTGGGTGGCCAGCATCACGCCCAGCGATCGCCTCAATGCCGATACGCGCTCGGTGCGGGACAAGATCATCGCCATCGGCCTGGTCTGCTTTGCGGTCTCGCTGCTGCTCTCGGCGCTGATCTCGCGCAGCATCAGCTTGCCGCTGCAACGGCTGGTGGCGGCGATGAAGGAGGCTGGCAGCGGCGACACCACGGTGCGGGTGGAACAGCACGGCAATGACGAGATCGCGGTGCTCTCGCGCAAGTTCAACGAGATGGCCGGCAAGCTGCAGCAGAACAGGGAAGTGCTGGAAGAGCAGGTGCGACTGCGCACCCGCGAACTGGAGCGCGCCAACCGCAAGCTCGAGGCGCTCTCGGCCACCGACGGGCTCACGGGCGTGGCCAACCGGCGTCGCTTCGACGAGGCGCTGGCCAATGAAATGCGGCGCGCGGTGCGCTCCGGCCAGTCATTGGCCTTGCTGATGCTGGACGTGGATTACTTCAAGAAATACAACGATCGCTACGGCCACCTGGCCGGCGACGAATGCCTGCGCATCGTGGCGCGGGTGCTGCAGAAGAGTTCGCGCCGCGCTACCGACCTGGTAGCGCGCTACGGCGGCGAAGAGTTCAGCGTCATCATCGCCGAATGCGATACCACCCAGGCGCTGCAGCAGGCCGAGAACATCTGCCAGGCCATCTTCGAACTGAAGCTGCCGCATGCCGATTCGCCCTTCGGCTACATCAGCGCCAGCATCGGCGTGGCCGTGCTGCTGCCCGATGAGCATACCGCGCCCGAACAGATGGTGCGCATCGCCGACCAGGCGCTGTATCACGCCAAGTACCAGGGCCGCAACCGCGTCGTGCTTGGCAGCGACGCTACCCGGGGCATCTAGACCGTCCTTCCTGACGCCACGCTGACAGCCCTGAACCAATGCCGGTGCGCTGCATCATACCGCTATGCCAACCCGTTCCTGACTGAGAAAGGTATAGCAAGATGAGCTCGAGCCGCCAAGAAAAACAACACTGGACCATTGAAGACATCGACTTCTCCCGCATCGACGTGACGCGGGTGCGACAGGATGAAGACCTGTTTTACCTGGTGGCCTGCGCCTCCTTCGTCGAGAGCGGTTCCGATCTTTACACCCACAACCTGGTCGAATACTACAAAGGCGACGCCGAGGTCGAGACCTGGCTGCGCGAGCAGTGGGAACAGGAAGAGCTGCAGCACGGCGCAGCCCTGCGCGCCTATGTCGAGCACGTCTGGCCGGAATTCGACTGGCAGCACGCCTATCAGGGCTTCCTGGACGAGTACTCGCAGTATTGCAAGGTCGAACTGCTCGAACCCACCCGCGCCCAGGAGCTGGCCGCGCGCTGCGTGGTCGAGACCGGTACCTCGGCCTATTACCGGGCGCTGGCGCGCGCCACCGACGAGCCGGTCCTCAAGCACCTGGCCGGGCTGATCGCCAATGACGAGGTCAACCACTACAAGCACTTCTACCATTACTTCCGCCGCTACCGCCGCGAGGAAAACATCGGCCGCTCGCGCGTCTTCGGCACCCTCAGCCGTCGTACCCTGGAGCTGAAGAACGAAGACGCCGATTGCGCCATCCGCCATGTGGCCATGGTCTACAAACCCGAACTGGCGGCCGATCCGGCGCGCATGAAGGAACTGTCCTCGCGCATGAGCCGCACGGTGCGCGTCAATCTCAAGCCCGAGACCACCATCAAGATGATCATGCGGCCGCTGGAGTTGCCCATCCGTCTGCAGCACATGATCGAATTCCCGCTGCGGCAATTCATGCAGCACGTGCTGCTGCGCTGACCCGTCCAAGTTGGCGCAGGCCGGGCGGATTTTTCGCCATGTGGATTGCTGACAATCGACGAAACCTCGCCAACACTCACCAACAGTCTCGCACTCTCCCGCAAAGCCGCTCCTGCAGCGGCTTTGCGGCACGCCCCAAGATCGGGCGGAGGCAAGCGCCAGCTTGGTGAATATTGCCATCCCGCCATTAAATTGTTGACGATTGCGCCCGCCTTTGGTGCGCAATCAGCGGTGACCGATAGTCACTGCGTCGCCGCTCCCCTCCCCTTCGCCCCGCTTTGATGCAGCGCCACGCCCATTTCCGGGGATTGGCACGCAACCTGCTAAAGCGACTGGGCAGTGAAAAAAATCTTCCAAAACTTTTCTCGAGGGAGCACCACATGTCACGTCGTACCGTACTGAAAGCCACCGCTCTGGGCGCATTCGCACTGGCCGCATCCTCCTGGCTGCCTTCGGCTTTCGCTGCCGACACCATCAAGGTCGGCATCCTGCATTCGCTGTCGGGCACCATGGCGATCTCTGAAACGTCCCTGAAGGACGTGGCCCTGATGACCATCGACGAAATCAACGCCGCCGGCGGCGTGATGGGCAAGAAGCTGGAACCGGTGGTGGTCGACCCCGCCTCGAACTGGCCGCTGTTCGCTGAAAAGGCGCGTCAGCTGATCTCGCAGGACAAGGTCTCGGTGGTCTTTGGCTGCTGGACTTCGGTGTCGCGCAAGTCGGTGCTGCCGGTCTTCAAGGAATTGAACAGCCTGCTGTTCTACCCGGTGCAATACGAAGGTGAAGAACTGGAGAAGAACGTCTTCTACACTGGTGCGGCGCCCAACCAGCAAGCCATTCCCGCCGTGGAATACGTCATGTCCAAGGAAGGCGGCGGCGCCAAGCGCTTCGTGCTGCTGGGCACCGACTACGTCTATCCGCGCACCACCAACAAGATCCTGCGCGCCTTCCTGCACAGCAAGGGCGTGAAGGATTCCGACATCGACGAGGTCTACACCCCGTTCGGTCACTCCGATTACCAGACCATCGTGGCCAACATCAAGAAGTTCTCCGCAGGTGGCAAGACGGCCGTGATCTCGACCATCAACGGCGACTCCAACGTGCCCTTCTACAAGGAACTGGGCAATGCCGGCCTGAAGGCGACCGACGTGCCGGTGGTGGCGTTCTCGGTGGGTGAAGAAGAACTGCGCGGTGTCGATACCAAGCCGTTGGTGGGCCACCTGGCCGCCTGGAACTACTTCGAATCGGTGAAGAACCCGGTCAACGCCGCCTTCATCAAGAAGTGGAAGGAATACGCCAAGGCCAAGAACCTGCCCAATGCCGATACCGTCGTGACCAACGACCCGATGGAAGCCACCTACGTCGGCATCCACATGTGGGCGCAGGCCGTGGAAAAGGCCAAGTCCACCGACACCGACAAGGTGATCGCCGCCATGGGTGGTCAGACCTACAAGGCGCCGTCGGGCTACACGCTGGAAATGGACAAGACCAACCACCACCTGCACAAGCCTGTGATGATCGGCGAAATCAAGGCGGACGGTCAGTTCAACGTGGTCTACAAGACCAAGACCACCATCCGCGCGCAACCCTGGAGCCCGTACATCCCGGGCAACGAAGGCAAGCAGAAGAACTAAGCTTGCGGTTGTTGTTGTAGTTGTAGTTGATGGCGTTCTTCGGAGCGCCTTCGATACGCCGCGTTGCGGCTACTCAGTCCGAACGGGTCTTTGTTGCACAACCCATGGACCGTTCGTCCTGAGTAGCCGCGCCAGCGGCGTATCGAAGGCGCTCCGTCCGCCCCGATGCATCCCCCTCCACAAGAAAACCGCCCGACGACTCGCCCCGGCCACAGCATCGTGCCCGGCCCGCGCTTCGAGGCGCACACCGACCATGAAACCAGCCATCCAGTTCCTACGCGGGCTGCTCGCGACCTGGCTTTGCGTCCATGCCCTAGGGGCGTTCGCAGCCATCGATCCGGCCTTGCTCAAGCCCCTTGGCGGAGACGACCCCGACGCGCGCATCGACGCCGTCAACCAGATTGCGGCGCTGGCCAATGATGACGCGCTCAAGATTCTCAATGCACTCAACAGCGATGCGCTCTACGTCACCCCGGCCGGCGATGTACTCATCGTCGATGACACCGGCCAGGCCTTCAACCCGGCCACCGACAAGACCGGCCCCGCACCTGATGACGCCGAAGGCATTACCGTCAACAACCGCCTGCGCGGTGCGGTCGATGGCGCGCTCTCGGGCCTGAAGCTGCTCTCGCCGCAGCGTGACCAGCGCCTGGCTGCCGCCAATGAATTGCTCAAGAACGCCGACCCGGCGCAGATCCCCTTGATCGTCAAGGCGCTGGCCAAGGAAAGCGATCCGCAGATCAAGGACGTGCTGCTGCAGGTGCAAGCCACCGCCAACCTGCATTCGCCCGACCCGGCGGCACGCCGCGCCGCCGTCAAGAAACTGGCCGATACCACCAATGCCTCGTTGAAGCCGGTGCTGGAAAACATGCTGGCCAAGAATCCCGATGGCTCCTACGTCGAACCCGATGAAGGCGTGCGCGTGGAAGCCGTGCGCACGCTGTCGGCGCTGGATCGCCACCTGGCCATCGTCGATTTTGCCGGCAAGCTGTTCTATGGCGTCTCGCTGGGCAGCGTGCTGCTGCTGGCCGCGCTGGGCCTGGCCATTACCTTCGGCCTCATGGGCATCATCAACATGGCCCACGGTGAGCTGCTGATGATCGGTGCCTACACCACCTACGTGTGCCAGCTGGTGTTCCGCAAGTTCTTCCCCGGCGCCATCGATGCGTATCTGGTGGTGGCACTGCCGGCCGCCTTCATCGTGGCCGCGGCCGTCGGCATCGCACTGGAGCGCCTTGTGATCCGCTGGCTCTATGGCCGTCCGCTGGAAACCCTGCTTTGCACCTGGGGCATCAGCCTGATGCTGATGCAAGGTGTGCGCTCCATCTTCGGTGCGCAAAACGTGGAAGTGGCCAACCCGAGCTGGATGTCGGGTGGCGTGACCGTGCTGGGTTCGCTGGTGCTGTCCTACAACCGCATCGTGATCGTGTTCTTCGCGCTCTTCGTGGTCTTCGCCGTGTGGCTGATCCTCAACAAGACGCGCCTGGGCCTGTTCGTGCGCGCCGTCACGCAGAACCGCCGCATGGCCGACTGCGTGGGCGTGTCCACCGGCAAGATCGACATGATGACCTTCGGTCTCGGTTGCGGCATCGCCGGTCTCGGTGGCGTAGCGCTCTCGCAGCTGGGCAACGTCGGCCCCGACCTGGGGCAGGGTTACATCGTTGACTCGTTCATGGTGGTGGTGCTGGGTGGCGTGGGCCAGCTGGCCGGGACCGTCATCGCAGCCTTCGGCCTGGGCGAAGTCAACAAATTCCTGGAACCGATGGCCGGTGCCGTGCTGGCCAAGATCGCCATCCTGGTCTTCATCATCGTATTCATCCAGAAGCGTCCGCAAGGCCTCTTCGCACTCAAGGGAAGGAGCGTGGAATGAGCACCATGATCATGCGCCCCTCGCTGTTCAATCGCCCGTCCTGGACCGGCATCGTCATCTGCACCATCGTGCTGGCGCTGCTGCCAGTCTGCAACCTGCTGTTCCCGGCCGATAGCGCACTGCACGTGTCCTCCTACACCGTAGCCCTGGTCGGCAAGTTCATGTGCTACGCCATGGCCGCGCTGGCGCTGGACCTGGTGTGGGGCTACACGGGCATCCTCTCGCTGGGGCATGGCGTTTTCTTCGCACTGGGCGGATACGCCCACGGCATGTACCTGATGCGCGCCATCGGCCGTGATGGCGTGTACCAGAGCGACCTGCCGGACTTCATGGTGTTCCTGAACTGGAAGGCCTATCCCTGGTACTGGTGGATGACCGACCACTTCTGGTTCTCCATGCTGCTGGTGGTGCTGGTGCCGGGTCTCTTGGCCTTCGTGTTCGGCTACTTCGCGTTCCGTTCGCGCATCAAGGGCGTGTATTTCTCCATCATCACGCAAGCGATGACCTTCGCCTTCATGCTGCTGTTCTTCCGCAACGATACCGGCTTCGGCGGCAACAACGGCTTCACCGACTTCAAGCGCATCCTCGGCTTCACCATCACCGCACCGGCCACCAAGGCGGTGCTGTACCTGGTGACGCTGGCGCTGCTGTTCGGTGCCCTGGTCCTGTGCCGCATGATCGTCACCTCCAAGCTGGGCCGCGTGCTGCAGGGCGTGCGCGATTCCGAATCGCGCCTCATGTTCATCGGCTACAACCCGCTGTGGTTCAAGCTCTTCGTGTGGACGCTGTCGGCCGTGATCTGCGGCGTCGCCGGTGCCCTCTACGTGCCGCAGGTGGGCATCATCAATCCCTCCGAGATGTCGCCGGCCAACTCCATCGAGATGGTGATCTGGGCGGCCGTCGGTGGCCGTGGCACACTGATCGGGCCGATCATCGGCGCCTTCACGGTCAATGGCTTGAAGAGCTGGTTCACTGCGGCCTTCCCGGACCTGTGGCTGTATGCGCTGGGGCTGATCTTCATCCTGGTCACGCTGTTCCTGCCGCAGGGCATCCTGGGCCTGGTGCAGAAATTCAAGAAACGCGATGCCGTTGCCGCTGAAGGCAGCGCATCCAAGGAGGCAGCATGAGCGCAGTCGAACCCGGCAGAAACCCGGTAGGTATCGGCGGCCTGGGCGGCAACGTCGACACGCCCCGCGCCGACCACGGCGCATCCTACGAGCGCATCAAACCCGAGGGCGTCGATACCACCCACGGCGCCATCCTCTATCTGGAAAACATCACGGTGTCCTTCGATGGCTTCAAGGCCATCAACAACCTGAACCTGGATATTTCGGTCGGTGAACTGCGCTGCATCATCGGTCCCAATGGCGCGGGCAAGACCACGATGATGGACGTCATCACCGGCAAGACCCGGCCTACCGCCGGCACCGCCTTCTTCGGCCAGACCATCGACCTGACCAAGATGACCGAATACGAGATCGCGCATGCTGGCATCGGCCGCAAGTTCCAGCGCCCGACCGTGTTCGAGCAGCACACCGTGTTCGAGAACCTGGAACTGGCGATGAAGATGGACAAGCGCGTCAAGACCACACTCTTTGCGCGCCTGTCCTCGGAGCAGATCGGCAAGATCGAGGAAATCCTCAAGCTGATCCGCCTGAATGGCCAGGAACATCGCATCGCCGGCCTGCTCTCGCACGGCCAGAAGCAATGGCTGGAAATCGGCATGCTGTTGATGCAGGAACCGCAATTGCTGTTGCTGGACGAACCGGTGGCAGGCATGTCCGACGCCGAGACCGCGCGCACCGCCGAGCTGTTGAACGAGCTGCGCGGCAAGCATTCCATCATGGTGGTGGAACACGACATGGGCTTCGTCGAAGAGATCGCCCAAGGTGGCAAGGTGACCGTGCTGCACGAAGGATCGGTGCTGGCCGAAGGCAACATGCGCCAGGTGCAATCCAACGAGCGCGTCATCGAAGTCTACCTGGGACGATAAGAGCGGAGACCATCATCCATGCTGCAAGTCAATGAACTGAACCAGTACTACGGCGCGGCGCATACGCTGCGCGGCGTCTCGCTCGATGTGCAGAAGGGCCGTGTCTTGTCCCTGCTGGGCCGCAATGGCGTGGGCAAGACCACGCTCCTGAAATGCCTGATGGGCGTGCTGCCGGTGGCCAAGGGCAACGTCAGCTTCGAAGGCCAGGACATCACCCGTCTCAAGCCGCACCAGCGCGCCAAGCTGGGCATCGCCTACGTGCCGCAGGGACGCGAGATTTTTGCGCGCCTGACGGTCGAGGAAAACATGCTCATGGGCATGGCTACGCTGTCGGGTCGCCGTGCGTCCACCATCAAGGGCGAGGTCTATGAACTCTTCCCGGTGTTGAAGGAAATGCTACATCGTCGCGGCGGCGATCTTTCCGGCGGTCAACAGCAGCAGTTGGCCATTGCCCGCGCACTGCTGGCCGAACCCAAGCTCATCATCCTGGATGAACCGACCGAGGGTATCCAGCCCTCCATCATCAAGGACATCGGCCGCGTCATCAGCCTGCTGCGCCAGCGCGGCGACATTGGCATCCTGCTGTGCGAGCAGTATTTCGACTTCGCCCGCGAACTGGCCGACACCTTCGTGGTGATGTCGCGCGGTGAAGTGGTCGCCGCCGGTACCCAGGACCAGATGGATGGCGAGGACGTCAAGAAGCATCTGGCGGTCTGAGGCCGTCGCACAGGAAGGCTGCGCGTTTGCAGCGGGTCTGCTATAAAGTCGCATGTCCGCGGCCAGGCAGTCCGCTTGCACACGCCGCCTTCCACGCAATGAAGAACCAGGTATGAAACGACTCCCCGGCCATCCGGAACCCGCCAGCATGCCGGCCCCCGCGACACCAGGCGCGCCCCTGCGGCATGCGCCGGACCAGGCACGCCTGGCGCTGGGCTTTGTCGACGACAAGGGTACGACGCGCCTCATGCGCCGCCAGCACTTCGGCCCCCTGCGCGTGCAGAAGCCGCTCTATCCCGAAGATCCCTCCATCTGCCACGCCATCATCGTCCACCCGCCGGGCGGCATCGTCGGTGGCGACCAGCTCTCCATCACCGCCGAGGTGGGCGAGCGCGCCCATGCGCTGCTGACCACGCCCGGTGCGGGCAAGTGGTATCGCGCCAATGGCCAGTCCTCGCGCCAGGCCGTCAAGCTCGACGCTGTAGCAGGGGCCACACTGGAATGGCTGCCGCAGGAAACCATCTTTTTCGATGGCGCCGACGTGCGCATGGAACATGAAGTGACCCTGGCCGCCGACGCGGCTTACCTGGGTGCGGAAATCCTCTGCTTCGGCCGCACCGCCTCAGGCGAAACCTTCAACACCGGTGCCGTCAGCCAGCGTACCAGCATCCGCCGTGGCGGCAAGCTGGTGTGGTTCGAGCAGGGCCGCCTGCAGGCCGAGGCGGGTGCCATGCAAGGCCCGCTGGCGCTGGACGGGCAGACCATCTGCGGCACCCTGATCGCCGTGGGCGATGGCATGGATGCGGCACTGCTCGGACGGCTGCGCGAGGCCATCGGCGCCCTGCAGCTGGAAGGACGCAGCGGCGCCACGCTGATGAAGCAGGTGCTGATCGCGCGCTACATGGGGCAATCCAGCCTGGTGGCGCGGCAGTGGCTGCATGCGGCCTGGCATGTGCTGCGCCCGGCGGTCACCGGCAAGCAAGCGGCCATTCCGCGCATCTGGAATACATGAACACGACGTAAAAAAGCTGCATCAGGAAAACTGAATCAAGCCTCGCCCTGCGTTATAGAACCTGAAGGCCGCCCAACGGCCAGGAGCCAACATGGAACTGACACCAAGAGAAAAAGACAAGCTGCTCATCTTCACCGCCGCCCTGCTGGCCGAGCGCCGCAAGGCCCGTGGCCTCAAGCTCAACTATCCGGAAGCGGTGGCGCTGATCACCGCCGCCATCATGGAAGGCGCGCGCGATGGCAAGACCGTGGCCGAGCTGATGTCCGAGGGCACCACCATCCTCACCCGCGACGATGTCATGGAAGGCGTGCCCGAGATGATCCCCGACATCCAGGTCGAAGCCACCTTCCCCGATGGCAGCAAGCTGGTCACCGTCCACCATCCGATTCCTTGAGGAGCGCGTCATGATTCCAGGCGAAATGCTGGTCGAACCCGGCGACATCGAACTCAACGTCGGCCGCCCCACCGTGACGGTGACGGTGGCCAACAGCGGCGACCGTCCTATCCAGGTCGGCTCCCACTTCCATTTCTACGAAACCAATCCGGCACTGCGCTTCGAACGTGAAGCGGCCTATGGCATGCGCTTGAACATCGCGGCCGGGACCGCAGTGCGCTTCGAGCCCGGTCAGGAACGCACGGTGGAACTGGTGGCGCTGGCAGGGGACCGCCGCGTCTACGGCTTCAATGGACTGGTGATGGGCAAGCTGAAGGCCCAGCATGGCAACCTCAAGAAGGGGCAGACCCAATGAGCAAGATTTCCCGTTCGGCCTATGCCGAGATGTTCGGCCCCACCGTCGGCGATCGCGTGCGCCTGGCCGATACCGCACTGTTCCTGGAAGTGGAGAAGGATTACACGGTCTATGGCGAGGAAGTGAAATTCGGCGGCGGCAAGGTGATCCGCGACGGCATGGGCCAGTCGCAGCGCCCCCATGCCGAGGTGATGGATACCGTCATCACCAATGCGCTCATCGTCGATCACTGGGGCATCGTCAAGGCCGACATCGGCATCAAGTCCGGCAAGATCGCCGGCATCGGCAAGGCCGGCAATCCCGACATCCAGCCCGGCGTAACCATGGCCATCGGCGGCGCCACCGAGATCATCGCCGGTGAAGGCATGATCGTCACCGCCGGCGGCATCGACAGCCACATCCACTTCATCTGTCCGCAGCAGATCGAGGAAGCGCTCATGAGCGGCGTCACCACCATGCTGGGCGGCGGCACCGGTCCTGCCGTGGGCACGGCGGCGACCACCTGCACGCCCGGTCCCTGGCACATTCATTCCATGCTGGCCGCAGCGGACGCCTTCCCGATGAACCTCGGTTTCCTCGGCAAGGGCAACGTCAGCCTGCCGCTGCCGCTGGAAGAGCAGATCCGCGCCGGCGCCATCGGCCTGAAGCTGCACGAGGATTGGGGCTCGACGCCTGCGGCCATCGACAACTGCCTGACGGTGGCCGACCGCATGGATATCCAGGTGGCCATCCACACCGATACGCTCAATGAGGGCGGCTTCCTGGAGCAAACGCTGGCGGCCTTCAAGGATCGCACCATCCACACCTTCCACACCGAAGGCGCGGGCGGCGGCCATGCTCCGGACATCATCGCCGCCGTGGGCCAGGGCAACGTGCTGCCGTCGTCCACCAACCCGACGCGTCCCTTCACGGTCAATACCCTGGACGAACACCTGGACATGCTGATGGTCTGCCATCACCTGGACCCGGCCATCGCCGAAGACATCGCCTTTGCCGAGTCGCGCATCCGCCGCGAGACCATTGCCGCCGAAGACATCCTGCATGACATCGGCGCGATCTCGATGATGTCTTCCGACTCGCAGGCCATGGGCCGCGTGGGCGAAGTCATCCTGCGTACCTGGCAGACCGCGCACAAGATGAAGGTGCAGCGCGGTTCGCTCAAGGAAGATAGCTCGCGCAACGACAACTTCCGCATCAAGCGCTACATCGCCAAGTACACCATCAACCCGGCCATCACCCACGGCATCTCGCACGTGGTGGGCTCGCTGGAAGTGGGCAAGATCGCCGACATCGTGCTGTGGAAGCCGGCCTTCTTCGGGGCCAAGCCCTCGATGATCCTGAAGAGCGGCATGATCGCGGCAGCCCAGATGGGTGACCCCAATGCCTCCATCCCGACCCCGCAGCCGGTCCATTACCGGATGATGTTCGGCGCCTATGGCGGTGGCCTGAAGACCTCGATGACCTTCGTCTCGCAGGCGGCCTTCGATGCCGGCATCGGTGAACAGCTCAAACTGAACAAGCCGGTGGTGGCCGTGAAGAACATGCGCAACCTGCGCAAGCGCGACATGATCCACAACGGTGCCACGCCGAAGATGGAAGTCGATTCCGAGACCTATGAAGTGCGTGCCGATGGCGAGCTGCTGGTGTGCGAACCGGCGGTCTCGCTGCCGCTGGCACAACGTTATTTCCTGTTCTGATTTTCTTTAGATTTTTTCATGCTCACTCTCAATACCAAGATAGCCCAGGCCGAGCAGATCGACGGCGAACTGGAACTGCCCTATGACCAGCGCGAGAAGAGCCGCCTGCGTGCCACCCTGCGTTCGGGGGAAGACGTGGCGGTGTTCACCGTGCGCGGTACGGTGCTGCGCGATGGCGACCTGCTGCGCGGCGATGATGGCCGCGTGGTCAGGATCATCGCCAAGGCCGAAGCGACCTATCGCGTCGATGCGGCTGATGCGCACCTGCTGCTGCGTTGCGCCTTCCACCTCGGCAATCGTCACACTCAGGCGCATGTGGGCCACGAGGGTAGCGTCGGTTTCCTGCGCATCCGCAAGGATCCGGTGTTGAAGGAAATGCTGGAAGGGCTGGGTGCGCGCGTCTCCGAAGAACTGGCGGCCTTCGAGCCGGAAGCGGGGGCCTATGGCGGCGGCCATCACCATCATGGCGATGACCATCACCACAATCCGTTGGCGCCGATTCCGCTGCGCCAGAAAATCCATCGTCCCGGCGACAAGAAGGAAGAGGGCTGACCCCATGCAAGCCAGCGCCTTGCTGCATCTGCTGCAACTGAGCAGCCCGTCCTTGCCGATAGGTGCGTACAGCTATTCGCAAGGGCTGGAGGCGGCCATCGAGTGTGGGCGCGTCTGCAGCGAAGCCACCGCGCGCGCCTGGATCGGCCATGCGCTGCATGAAGTGGTAGCGCGTTTCGAGGCCCCTATCTTTGCGCGGCTGGTGGCAGCCTTCGAGGCCCGTGATGCAGAAAAGGTCACGTTGTGGACCGAGCGCTTCATCGCGGCCCGCGACACGTCCGAGTTTCGCGCCGAAACCATTCAGATGGGCTATTCGCTGGGCAAACTGGCGACCGACCTGAAGCTGGGCGACGAGGCCTTGCTGGCCATCCTGCAGGCGCAGCCGGAACTGCCACTGCCCACTTCGCTGGCGTTTGCCACGGTGGCCCTGCAGGTGCCGCGCGAGGCGGCGGTGCTGGGCATGCTGTTCGCCTGGGCCGAGAACCAAGTGCTGGCCTGCGTGAAGACCGTGCCGCTGGGCCAGGTGGCGGGGCAGCGCATCCTGCTGTCGCTGCAGCCTGAACTGGAAAAGGCCGCGGCCACCGCGCTGACGCTGGAGGATGACGAGCTGTGCAACTGGGCACCGGGTCTGTCGCTGCTGTCGATGCAGCATGAGGTGCAGTACAGCCGCATCTATCGTTCTTAATTGCTGAATTATTGAAATCGTTTATATCGTTTTCGTTCCAACACGACCAAGAGATCAAGAGACCAACCATGAGCAACTCCACTTCCAATCCGCTGCGCGTGGGCATCGGCGGCCCGGTCGGTTCCGGCAAGACGGCGCTGTGCGAAATGCTGTGCAAGCGCATGCGCGACCATTACGACATGGCCGTCATCACCAATGACATCTACACCAAGGAAGACATGGAAATCCTGCTGCGCGCCGATGCGCTGCCGGCAGAACGCCTGATGGGTGTGGAGACCGGCGGCTGCCCGCACACCGCCATCCGCGAGGATGCCTCCATCAACCTGGAAGCGATTGCCCGCATGAGCGCCGATTTCCCGGACCTGGACCTGATCCTGGTGGAGTCCGGCGGCGACAACCTGGCCGCCACCTTCAGCCCGGAACTGTCAGACCTGACCATCTACGTGATCGACGTGGCCGGCGGCGAGAAGATCCCGCGCAAGGGCGGCCCCGGCATCACCCGTTCTGACCTGCTCATCATCAACAAGACCGACCTGGCTCCCTATGTGGGCGCAAATCTGGATATCATGGCGGCCGATGCCAAGCGCATGCGCGGCGAACGCCCCTTCGTGTTCACCAACCTGCGCAGTGGCGACGGGGTGGAAAAGGTCATCGAATACATCCGCAAGCAGGGCTTGCTGGACGAGAAGCCGAAGAACTGAACCTGAACCCCGTCACTTCCCCGATCAAGAATCTGCCGTATCAGCCCAAGGAGAAAACATGTTGACCCTCTCGACCAAGACCCGCGCCCGCCTGGGCGTTCTGGCCGTCACCGCACTGGCGGCCGGCACTGCCCTGGCACACCCCGGCCATCCGGGTTCCACCATGGATGCCTCGGCCAGCATGGCGGCCGGCTTCGCCCACCCGTTCTCGGGCATCGACCACCTGCTGGCCATGCTGGCCGTGGGCCTGTGGGCGGCACAGAACAAGCAGCGCGCCCTGTGGGTGCTGCCGCTGGCCTTCCCGCTGATGATGGTGGCAGGTGCATTGCTGGCCTTCGCCGGCCTGCAGGTGCCAGCGGTGGAGACCGGTATCGCCGCCTCGGTGGCCGTGCTGGGCTTGCTGATCGCCTTCGCCGTGCGTCTGCCGCTGTGGGGCAGCACGCTGGTGGTGTCGGTCTTCGCGATGTTCCATGGCTACGCACACGGCGCTGAACTGCCGCACGGCAGCTCGGCCGCCCTGTACGGTGCCGGCTTCATCGCCGCCACCGCACTGCTGCACGCCGCCGGCCTGGGCATTGGACTCATCGCCGGTCAGCAGATGGCCGACCGCGTGGTGCGCATTGGCGGTGTAGGCATTGCCGCCGTGGGGGCTTACCTGCTGGCGGCTTGAGCCATTTTCCTGCTTTGACCTGCTTTGCCCATCTTATCCCGTTGCTCGTAACCTGACTGCTGACCGCTGCGCGCGGTCAGCCAGGTATGCAACTCGGCGGCATTAAGTCCGCCAAGCGCCCTTCTCCCCACCTTTCCCAGGTTCTTCATTCCTTTCAGCAGCGCGTGCATGCGGCTGCCGTAGGCATGTACATGAGTTCGCAGCAATACGGATAGTTGCCACTGGTGATGGGAAATTGATCGTCGGTCTGCGGCACGAAAGGTGTGGAAAACTTAGTTTTTCGATCGACCTGATACTGTATCGCACGTATTTCGATGATTGATACGGACTCTCGTGCATAAGTTTTCTGCGAAGTGCTGCTTTTCGAATTAGCCTGTGGGTAAGATAGCTAGAAGCCCCACGGGACGGGTGACTTGGGTAGGTTAGCCCGCTTGCGTTGACGGCGCTCTTCGGGCGAAAACTGTTAGAAAACCCGAGTTTTTAGATTTTCCAGACGTGTTTGGGCTTGTTCCAAGCGCTTCAGCACTGTTAGAGAATGATTTAGCTATTGGCTTGAGAGCAGGGCAGTGAAGAGCAAAAGAGCCTGTGAATAGATCATCTGTCGCAAGCCTCGCATGGGAAAATGATCCGGGCAAGCTGATGTTGATCCGATGGCCTGTGCACAATTCAATATTGCTCTCTGGGGCCAACTTTACTGCTCTTTAGTATGAAGAGGTATATCCCCCTGACTGTCATCGGCCTGGCGGTGACTACTCAAAGAGAAGATAAAGGGGATAACTTGATTTATGTGAGGAATGCCAGCGTCGCTGATGGACGATAAAAGAGGGTAGCGAGGATATTGAAGCCGATGGCAAGGCCTCGAAGCAGGAGGATCTAGAACCGGATCGCCCAAAGCAAAAACCCTCGCTACTTTCGTAACGAGGGTTCTTGGGAGTAACAAGCCTGACGATGACCTACTTTCACACTGGTTGCAGCACTATCATCGGCGCGAAGTCGTTTCACGGTCCTGTTCGGGA
>Ga0207667_10002865_pt1 | contig 21403 bp, 22 predicted proteins | sample KBSCornC52_FD_184301 | JGI IMG/M metagenome (GOLD analysis project Ga0207667, IMG submission 184301) | Corn rhizosphere microbial communities from Kellogg Biological Station, Michigan, USA - KBS Corn C5-2 (SPAdes) (version 2) | ecosystem: Host-associated > Plants > Roots > Rhizosphere > Soil ...
GATGGCAGATGAACCGAATTCCGTGATGGGCTCCCCGCCGCCGGCGACCGCGCGGCCGAGCGTCATCCAGCTCGTCTTTCGCGAGAAGGGCGCGCTGTACGCCGCCTACATGCCCATCTTCGCCGAAGGCGGCCTGTTCGTGCCGACCACGCGCGACTACCAGCTGGGCGACGACATCTACCTGCTGCTGACGCTGCCGGGCGACGCCCAGCGCTATCCGGTGGCCGGCAAGGTGGGCTGGATCACGCCCGCCAACGCGCCGGGCGGCCGCACGCAGGGCGTCGGCGTCCGCTTCCCGGTGGACGAGAAGACGCGCCTGCTCAAGGTGCGCATCGAGGAAGTGCTGGGCACCTCGATGTCGTCGTCCAAGCCGACGCAGACGATCTAGCGCCTGCGCCCGGGTCACGCGCCTGCGTGCGCGAGAGCAAGATTCCCATGTACGTCGATTCCCACTGCCACCTCGCGTTCCCGGAGCTGCGCGAGCGCCTGGATGCGATCCTGTCCGACATGCGGGCCGCCGACGTCGGCGGCGCGCTGTGCATCTGCACCAGCATGGAGGAGTTCGAGTCCGTCCACGCGCTGGCGCTGGCGCACGACAACCTGTGGGCCAGCGTCGGCGTGCATCCCGACACCGAGGCGATGGGCGAGCCCGACGTGGACTGGCTGTGCGAACGCGCCGCGCGTCCGCGCGTCATCGCGATCGGCGAGACGGGCCTGGACTACTACCGCCTCGAGGGCCGCTCCATCGCCGACATGGAATGGCAGCGCGAACGTTTCCGCGTCCATATCCGCGCCGCGCGCCGGCTCGACCTGCCGCTGGTGATCCACACGCGTTCCGCCAGCGAGGACACGCTGGCCGTGCTGCGCGCCGAATCCCGCGGCCCCGGCCCCGCGCCGCGCGGCGTGTTCCACTGCTTCACCGAGACGATGGACGTCGCCCGCGCGGCGCTGGACCTCGGCTTCCACATCTCGTTCTCGGGCATCCTCACGTTCAAGACGGCTGCCGACCTGCGCGAGGTCGCGCGCCACGTGCCGCTGGACCGTTGCCTGATCGAGACGGACAGCCCGTACCTGGCGCCCGTCCCGCACCGCGGCAAGACCAACACGCCGGCCTGGGTGCCCCACGTCGCACACCTCATCGCCGAGCTCAAGGGCGTCTCGCGCGAGCAGGTGGCGGACGCCACGCGCGCAAACTTCGAGCAACTTTTCCGTGTGACCATGCCCTAGTCGCGCACGTCACCTGCAAGAGTCCACGCCATGCCTTCCCGTCTCCGCGCCACGGCGTTCGTCGTCGCCGCCTTGCTGTCCGCCGGCCCGGCCTCAGCCGTCACCTACGACAGCGTCGACTTCTTCCGGGCGGTCAACGTCGACAACGCCGACGCCGTCGCGCGCATGCTCGCCGCCGGCCTCGACCCGAACCAGCTGGACCCGCGCGGCCAGCCGGCGCTGATCGTCGCGCTGCAGGGCGAATCGCTGAAGGTGGCCAAGGTGCTGTGGGATGCCAAGGGCATCGACATCGACATCCGCAACCACGCCGGCGAGACACCGCTGATGATGGCCGCCCTCAAGGCCGAGGTGGACGCCGCCGGCGCGCTCGTGGCCCACGGCGCGGCGGTGCGCAAGGACGGCTGGGCGCCGCTGCACTACGCGGCCACCGGCGGCAGCGCCGCCATCGTCAAACTGCTGCTGGCCAAGGGCGCGGTGCTGGAAGCACGCTCGCCCAACGGCAGCACGCCGCTGATGATGGCCGCGCGCTACGGCAACGAGGAAGCCGTCGACGCGCTGCTGGCCGCCGGCGCGGATCGCTCGGCCAAGAACGATCTGGGCATGGACGCCTCGGCGTTCGCGGCGAGCGCGGGGCGCGAGCGCCTGGCGGCGCGATTGCGGGCGAACGTGGCCGCGAAGTAGCCGTCAGCCAGCGGAGCGCGTCGGGCGCGACGCGCGCAGCGCGCGCCACTCGTCGGCCGGGATGCCGAAGGTGGCCATGTCCTTGCCATACCAGCGCTGCAGCCCGCGGTCGTGCATGCCGATGCGCTTCATCACGTTCGATGACGCCGTGTTGGCCGGGTCGCACACGGCCAGCAACTCGTCCGGCGAGAAGGTGTCGATCGCCCAGTCGCCCATCGCCAAGGCGGCCTCGCTCGCGTAGCCGCGGCCGTGGCGGTCGCGGCGCAGGCGCCAACCCAGTTCGAGCGGGCAGGCCGGGTCGGCATCGGGCGTCGACTCGCGGCGCAGGTTCTGCACGCAGCCGGCGCCGACGATCTCGCCGGTCGCGCGCTCGATGAACGTCCACCACGAATAGCCGAACGACGCCCAGCGTGCCTGGACGCGGTCGATCATGGACTGCGTCTGCTCGCGCGTCTCGGGCTGCCCCGAGATGTAGCGCATGACCTCGGGGTCGGCGTTCATGGCATGCAGGCCGTCCAGGTGGATGTCGGCCATGGGCTCCAGGCGCAGGCGGGCGGTGGTGAGGATGGTCATGGATCGGAGCGCGAGTCGGCGTGGGGGCAAGTATGGATCGGGCGGCGGCTGTCGATGGCGACGCGTGGCGGTGCGCGGCGTCAAGAACTCCTGACGCAGTCTCCCTCGCGAGAAAGCGTGAAAAGCGTCGCGCTTTCCGGGGTGTTCCGACGATTTTGTAGGAAGTTCACCGACACGCGGTCTGGCGCCGAGACGACTACAGATTCGAGATGGCGCGTCCTACAGTTCGCTCCATGGACAGACGGCCGCTTCGCGCCTTCATCCACGCAACACCAGGAGACTGTTCATGCAAGCCTCGACCCGCTCGAACCCGTTCGTGATGATGACCGACCCGGAGACCATCCTGCTGGCCGTCGAGCGCTCGGAGCGCCTGAATCGCCTGAGCCGCAAGGTCTACCGCCCGCTGGATCGTCCGCTGATCCCCAAGGTCGGCGCGGCCAAGGATCTGCTGGACTTCGACAGCGCCATCGACTCGGCGATCGAGGACGACTCCCTCGAAGCCTGAGCGGCGCGAAGGCCGTCGCGGCCTTCGACGCCATGCGTCGCCGCGTGCATGAGCGCCGCGCGACGTCTTGAAGTTCCAGCGAACGGCGAGGGGATCTCGCCGTGCACGCTGCAGTGCCGAGCAGGCCGGCAGCCCGTTCGGGCGGCTCAGGCATCGACATCCGGTGCGAGCGAGGCCATCGCCCGGCACGACTCCGCACACGCGCGGCACGCGTGCGCGCACAGCCGGCAGTGGTCGTGCTCGTGCCTGGCACATTCGTCGGCGCACCGGTCGCAGACCTCGGCGCACGATGCGCAGACCAGTCCCGCGACGGCGCTGTCGCGCAGCATCATGCCCGCCGCCAGGCGGCACAGGGCGGCGCAATCCGTGTCGAGCGCGATGCAGCGTGCCATCATCGCGACGTCGTCTTCCTTCAGGCAGCCCGCGAAGCATTGGTCGCAGGCGGCGGCGCAGGCCTGGCAGGCGGCGATGCAGTCGGATCGGGCGGTCAGGGTCATGGCGGCCTCGTTCGGTGATGAACGAGACCGGCAAGGGCAATGCCCTGTCGCCTAGACCTGGTGGGACAGCGGGACGTGGGCAGCGGCCTCGTCGGCCGCGATCTTGACGATCACCTCGTCCAGGTCGGCCTGCAGCCGCGCCAGCGTCTCGGGCGGCAGCGCCTTGAGCACGTCGGGCAACAGGCCCGCGAACGGGCCGGGCGCGTTGCGCAGCACCCGGGCGCCGGCCGGCAGCAGGGTCAGCTGCACGGCGCGGCGGTCGGCGCCTTGCTTGACGGCCACCAGCATCTCGCGATCGATCAGCGTGCGCACCAGGTTGCTGGCGGTGGACTGGTGGATCGACATCGCGCGCGCCAGTGCCCCGACGCCGATGCCTGGTTGCTCGCGCACCACGCTCAGCGCCCAGACCTGGGCGCCGCCCATGCCCACCGTCTTCTCGACCTGCTGGAAGTGCGATTTCACGGCGTTGAAGACCTGGCGGAACTGGCGCAGCACCGCAACGGCGGCCTCGTCATGGCCGATGGCGGGCCTGGACGAAATGGCGACGAGCTTGGGGCGTGCGGACATGAACCGATGATATGTCTCGGCTCGACGGTGGGGCGTCACTCGTTTCGGGTATGCCGGTCACTTTGGCAGGCACAAAAAAACGGACGCCGGTGACGGCGTCCGAAGCTGAGTTGAACCCAGCGCTCCCGAAAACGACCGGCGCACCACGCACCGGTCGACACACACTCGTTACCCCAGGAAATCCATGGCGGCTCGACGATGATGCCAGTTGAATTTGTACAAATGTGAAGAGGGTCTTGCGCAACGCCCGCGTTCAGCCTTCAATCGCCGTGCCTTGCCGGGCGGGTTCGGGCCTTGCCCGATCAGTCGCGTTGCCGGCGTTCCCGTTTGGAGACGGCGAAAAAGGATTGGTTCCGTGGACGACATGAAAACCGATTGCGTCATCGCCGGCGGCGGCCCGGCGGGGATGATGCTGGGCCTGCTGCTGGCCCGGGCGGGCGTGGACGTGGTGGTGCTGGAGAAGCACGCCGACTTCCTGCGCGACTTCCGCGGCGACACCATCCATCCGTCGACGCTGGACGTGATGCACGAACTGGGACTGCTCGACGAATTCCTGCGTCGACCGCACGACGAGTTGCGCGAGGTCGCGGTGCGTGTCGGCGGCGAGCAGGCGCAGATCGCGGATTTCCGCCACGTGCCCACCCGGTGCAAGTTCTTGATGATGATGCCGCAGTGGGAGTTCCTCGACTTCCTGGCCGCCCATGCGCGCCGGTTGCCGTCGTTCCATCTGCAGATGCAGGCCGAGGCGACGACGCTGGTCGTCGACGACGGCCGCGTCACGGGCCTGCGCGTGCGCACCCCCGCGGGCGAGCGCGAGATCCGCGCCGCGCTGGTGGTGGGGGCCGACGGCCGCCACTCGACGACACGCGCCCAGGCCGGCCTCCAGGTGCAGGACTTCGGAGCGCCGATGGACGTGCTGTGGCTGCGCGTCTCGCGCCTGCCCGGCGATCCGCCCGACCTGTTCGGTCAGATCGACGCCGGACGCATGCTGGTGATGATCGCCCGCAACGACTATTGGCAATGCGCGCTGCTGATCCCCAAGGGCTCGGATGCGGCCGTGCGCGCGCGCGGCATGGCGGCGCTGCACGCGTCCCTCCTCGGGCTGTCGCCGTGGCTGGGGGATCGCGTGAAGGAACTGGTCGACTGGGACCAGGTCAAGCTGCTGACCGTGACCGTCGACCGCCTGCGCGAGTGGGCCCGCCCCGGCCTGCTGTGCATCGGCGACGCGGCCCACGCGATGTCGCCCATCGGCGGCGTGGGCATCAACCTCGCCGTGCAGGACGCGGTGGCCGCGGCGCGCCTGCTGGCGCGGCCGCTGCGCGAAGGCCGGCTGGAACTGGCCGACCTGCAGCGCGTGCAGCGGCGCCGCGAGTGGCCGATGCAGGTGGTGCAACGCATGCAGCTGACCATGCAGGATCGCCTGATCCGGCCCATCCTCGCCGCAGAGGGCCCCGTGCGCATGCCCGGTTTCCTGCGCCTGCTGGCGCGCTTCCCGCTGCTGCGCCGCATCCCGGCCTGGTTCATCGGCGTGGGCGTGCGGCCGGAGCACGTCGAGCGCTAGCCGGGCTGGGCCGAGAGCCACCCGCCCTGGAAGCCGGCGCGCTCCAGCCCGCGCCGGAGGGTCGGCTCGCGCTTCATGAGCTCCCACGGCAGGCCGCTGCGGTAGTTCTCGATCATCACGGCCACCGGCCCGCTGTTGAGGGCGAAACGCCACGGCGAGACCCAGCCCGGCGCATCCTTGCCGCCGCCCCAGGTCGGGTTGAACGAGCAACCGGGCAGGTAGTCGTCGTACTCGCGCATCATTCGGGCGATGTGCTGCATGGTCGGGATGACGACGTCGGGCGCGAACGGCAGCGACGCCACCGATGCCCACGGCGCGACGGTGCCGTCGTCTGGCCCGTACGGGGCGCCGCGTGCGGCATAGCCCAGCAGGCGGCGCCGGCGGCCATCCACCGTCACCTGGCGCGGCCCCGGGCCGTCGCAGGCCGTCCAGCCCCAGCAGTTCTGGCAGTAGTGGCGGAAGTGCCGGGGGTTGCGGATGGCGTATTCGCGCTGGACGAGCGTGGCGCGGCGGCTGTTCTCGAAATAGTCGATGCCCTTGGAGCGCATGAACGCGTCCTGGATGCCGCGGAAGTCGATCCACATGTGCGAGTACTGGTGGATGAACAGCGGGCCGGCGGCCAGGTGCTCGTGGCCATAGATGCGGCGCCAGCGGTAGCCCGAGAGCCATTCGTCCCAGGCGGACGTCGGGATGCGGTGGCGCTCGGCCCCCAGCGCCAGGGCGTACATCAGCAGCGCCTCGCTGTAGCCCACCCAGTGATAGCGCAGGAATCCGCGCTCGGGCTTCCAGCCGTGGCAGATCGCGCCGTCGCAGTTGCACATCCACGCCCAGTCGACGCGGTCGGCCAGGTGGCGCGCGAGCTGGCGGATCTCGGCCTCGTGGCTGCTGTCGTGGTCGAAGAAGCTGGCCGCTGCCAGCACGCCGGCGATCAGGAACGAGGTGTCGATGCTGGATAGCTCGCTGCGCCACGCGCGCCGGCCGGTGGCCATGTGGAGGAAGTGGAAGTAGAAGCCGCGGTGGCCGGCCGATTGCGGGGAACCGGACATGTCGGCGTCGGCGAGCAGGCGCAGCGTGCGCAGCGTGATCGCCGTCGCCTGCTGGCGCCTCATCCAGCCGCGCTCGACGGCGATCGGGTAGCAGGTCAGCGCCATGCCCAGGCCCGTGATGCTGCATGGGCTGTCCGGCTGCGTCGAGTCGAGCACGAGGCCGCTGACGGGGTCGGTGCTCGCCTCGAAGTAGCTGAACGCGCCTCGCTGGGCGTGTTCGATGAGCGTGGAGATGTCGTTGTCGGCCCCGTCGCCTGCATGATCTGGCGGCGGGGCGGGTGGGGTGAATGCGGCGACCTTCATGAGCTGCGGGCCAGCGTAGCCGAAAGCGCGTGCCGTTGCCGGTGGCGGGTCGTCCTGGGTGCGACGGGCAGGTGGACGACTGCTGGGCGGGAGCGCGAATGCGGCGATCGCGGTGCCGGCGAACAGCGGGTTACGCCCGTTGGGCTGACCCGCCCTACAGTCCGATCGCCGAGAGCATCAGGAAGGCGGCAAACAGCACGAAATGGGTCAGTCCCTCGATGGCGTTGGTCTCGCCGTCGTGGATGTTGATCATGGCCACCAGCAGGGTGAGGAACGTCATCACCATCTGCGGCGCCGTCAGCGCCATCGTGATCGGGTGGTGCGTGGCCAGGGCCAGCGCCTCGATCACCGGCACCGTCAGCACCACGGTGGACAGCGACGCGCCGAGCGCGATGTTGACCACCGGCTGCATGCGGTTGGACAGCGCCGCGCGCAGGGCCGTCAGGATCTCGGGGCTGGCCGAGATCGTCGCGACCACCAGCGGCGCGACGATGGGCGGGGCACCGGTACCCTCGAGCCCCGTGTCCAGCGTCCTGGCCATCACCTCCGACAGCAGGCCGATCAGCACGATGCCCGCGCCGATGCCCGCCATCGGCGCGGCGAGGCCGCCGGCGCGGGCCTGCTCGTGCGCCGCGTCGGCGGGCGCCTTCTGCGCATACGAGTAGCTGAAGAAGTAGCTGTGGCGGCCCGTCTGCAGCTTCAGGAACATGCCGTACAGCGCCACCATCACGACGATCGTGAAGAGCGAGTACGCGGCCCAGTGCGCCACGGGGATGAAGGCCGGCAGCACCATCGCCACGCCCAGGCCGGTCAGGATCATCACGACGTAGGTGTTGCCCGAATCGACGTTGTACGGCTGCTCCCCGTGGCGCAGGCCGCCCAGCAGCGCCGACAGCCCCAGCAGCGCATTGATGTCCAGCATCACGGCCGAATAGATCGTGTCGCGCGCGAGCGTGGGCGAGGGCGACTCGTGCATCAGGATCGCGAGGATCACCACCTCCACCAGCACCGCCGACAGCGTCAGCACCATCGTGCCGTAGGGTTCCCCCAGGCGCTCGGCCAGCGTCTCGGCGTGGTGGGCGACGCGCACCGAGGCGAACAGGATGGCCGCGATCAGCGCGACGGATGCGGCCAGCGACGCGGCCTGGCCGGCGCCCAGGATGACGTGCTCCAGCGGCCAGGACACGGCGAGCGCGAGGGCCGCGATGACGAGGGCCAGTTCGCGGCGGAGAAGTGTCGGCATTCAGGTGGGCTTCAGTTTGGCGAGCTGCCGATGATAGGGGACGTCAGCGTGGCTCGGACGCGGCCTGCGCCGGCAGCAGTTGCTGGGGGCGCTGCACCGGCGTGGGCGTCAGCGTGCGCGTCGCATAGTCCACGCCGCTGAGCGCCAGCAGCAGGCACCAGGCGCCCAGCCCGGCGACAGCCGCCAGGCGGATCAGCGCGCCGGCTTGGCGCAGGCGCATGAACAGCCAGGCCACGATCGCGCCCTTGATGCCGGCGATCACCAGGCCCGCGACCATGTTCCCTGGCCCGAGCCTGAGATACGCGCTGCCCAGGCTCGCCAGCATCAGCAGCAGCAGCGCGACCCAGGCGGACGCGATCGTGCGGCGCTCGCGCGCGAAGCCCGACGTGGCGGCGCGGGCCTCAGCCATGGCGGTCCACCAGGTACAGCAGGGGGTACAGGAAGATCCAGACGACGTCGACGAAGTGCCAGTACAGCGCCGCCGCCTCCAGCTGCCGCGCGCGGGCCCAGGCGCGTTCGCGCGAACGGCCGCGCGCGAGGACGCCCAGCGCCGCGATGCCGCAGATCATGTGCACGCCGTGCAGCCCGGTCATCACGAAGTACAGCGCGAAGAACTGCTGCGCGCCGGCCACGTGCAGCGCGAACGCCGGGCCCGGCACGAGGTGCTCGCGCCACTCCGCGTGCCACTCGAGGCCCTTGAGCACGAGGAACGCGACGCCCAGCGCGGCGGTCAGGGCGAGCAGCCGGGCCGTCCAGCGGCGCTGGCGCGCGTCCTCCTCGCAGGCCACGGCCAGCGCCACGGCGGCGCTGCTGGTGAGCAGCACCGCGGTGTTGACGGTGCCCAGGAGCACGTCGGTGTGGCGCGAGCCTTCGGCCCAGCCGGCGGGAAAGTGCGTGCGGCCGTACAGGTAGGCGACGAACAGGCCGCCGAAGAACAGCACCTCGCTGGCCAGGAACACCCACATGCCCAGCTTGCCGGTGTCCGGGTCGAGCCCGGGCTCGGTCGGCGCGTCGGTCAGCGTCGCGGCCGTCATGGCACGGGCTCCGCCTCCGGCTCGTCGGCGTGGTAGTCGTAGACCTTGGCGGGCACGACGGGCGGGGCGTCGAAGTTGTGCGTGGGCGGCGGCGAGCGCGCCTGCCATTCGAGACCCTTGGCGCCGAACGGGTTGGCGCCGGCGGCCTTGCCGCGCGCGAGCGACCAGGCGAAGTAGACCAGGGGCATCAGGTAGCCGATCGCGAGCACGCCCGCACCGGCCGACGAGAGCAGGTTGAGCACCTGGAACTGCGGCGGGTAGGCGTGGTAGCGCCGCGGCATGCCCTCCATGCCGAGGATGAACTGCGGGAAGAACGTCAGGTTGAAGCCGACGAACACCAGCACCGCCGCGATCCGCGCCCAGACCTCCGGGTACATCCGGCCCGTCGCCTTGGGCCACCAGAAGTGCAGGCCGCCGAAATACGCCATCACCGTGCCGCCCACCATGATGTAGTGGAAGTGCGCGACGACGAAGTAGGTGTCGGTCAGGTGCACGTCGAGCGCCAGCGACGCGAGGAACAGCCCGGTCAGCCCGCCGATCGTGAACAGCCCGACGAAGCCGAGCGCGTAGAGCATCGGCGCGTCCAGGCGGATCGAGCCCTTGTAGAGGGTGGCCGTCCAGTTGAAGACCTTGATGGCCGACGGGATCGCCACGATGAAGCTCAGCAGCGAGAACGTCATGCTGGCCGCCAGCGACTGGCCGCTCACGAACATGTGGTGGCCCCAGACCAGGAAGCCCACGCTGGCGATGGCCAGGATCGCGTACGCCATGGAGTCGTAGCCGAACACGGGGCGGCGCGCGAAGCACGGGATGATCTCGCTGACCACGCCCATGGCCGGCAGCACCATGATGTAGACGGCCGGGTGCGAGTAGAACCAGAACAGGTGCTGGAACAGCAGCGGGTCGCCGCCGAACGCGGGGTCGAAGATGCCGATCTGGAACAGGCGCTCGGCGCACACCAGCAGCGTCGTGATGGCGAGCACCGGCGTGGCCAGCACCAGGATCAGGCTGGTGGCGTACATCGCCCAGGCGAACAGCGGCAGCTTGAACCAGCCCATGGCGGGCGCGCGCAGCGTGTGGATGGTGACGATGAAGTTCAGGCCCGTGAGGATGGACGAGAAGCCCGTGACGAACACGCCCACCAGCGTCAGCACGACGTAGGTGTTGGAGAACATCGTGGAATACGGCGTGTAGAACGTCCAGCCGGTGTCCACGCCGCCCAGCAGCAGCGCCTCCAGCGTGATCAGGCCGCCGGCCACGTACAGGTACCACGACAACAGGTTCAGCCGCGGGAACGCGAGATCCCTGGCGCCCAGCATCAGCGGCAGAAGGAAGTTGCCCAGCACCGACGGGATCGACGGGATCAGGAACAACCACACCATGATGACGCCGTGCGCCGTGAACAGCTTGTTGTAGCCGTCGTTCGAGACGAGGTCGCCGGCGGGCGTGGCCAGTTCCATGCGGATGATCGTCGCGGCCGCGCCGCCCACGAAGAAGAAGGCGGTGATCGCGAGCGCGTACAGGATCGCGATGCGCTTGTGGTCGGTGGTGGCCAGCCACGAGCGCAACGTCAGGCCGTCGTCGAGGTAGCTGGCGGGCAAGGTGTCGGTGGTCATGGCGTCGCGTCCCGTGCGCTCGTCGACTGGATGTAGGCGATCAGCGCCTGCAGGTCCTCCTCGGTGACCTGGCCGGCGAACGAGGGCATCACCGGCGCGAAGCCCGCGACGACATCCCGGGCCGGCACCAGGATCGAGTCGCGCAGGTAGGTCGCGTCGGCGACGAGGCTGCGGCCGTCCTGCAGGTGCACCGTGCGGCCGTAGAGGCCGTCGAGCAGTGGCGCGTGGACAGTCGAGCGCGCCTCGTGGCAGCCCGAGCAGCCGAGCTGGCGGAACAGCGCGAAGCCGTACTGCGCCATGCTGGGCGCGGCCGGCCCCGACGCGAGCCAGCGGCCGTAGTCCGAAGGCGACATCACGACGACGCGCCCGGTCATCCCCGAGTGCTCGCTGCCGCAGTACTCGGAGCAGAAGAGCGGGAACTCGCCCAGCTGCGTGGCGGTGAACCACAGCCGCGTGTAGCGGCCCGGCACCACGTCCTGCTTGAGGCGGAACGCGGGCACGAACAGGCTGTGGATGACGTCCTGCGAGGTCATGGTGAGCAGCACCGGCTCGCCGAGCGGCACGTGCAGCTCGTTGATCTCGCGCCGGCCGTTGCGGTGCTGCAGCTTCCACATCCACTGCTTGGCCACGACGCTGACGGGCAGGGCGTCGGCGGGCGGGTCGGCCAGCGTGATGTAGTCGCGCGCGGCCCAGCCGAACACGCCGAAGAAGACCAGCAGCGGCGTGACCGTCCAGGCGATCTCGATGCTCTTCATCTCGCGCGGCGGGGTGCGGTCGACCGCGTGGCCGCGCCGGTACTTCAGCACGAAGAACACCACCAGCACCAGCAGCACGAGGGCCACCGTGCCGCACAGCAGCAGCATCGCCAGGAAGATCGCATCGGTGCGGCTGGCCTGCGTGGACGCGGCGGCGTCCAGCAGGCGAAAGCCCGAGCTCAGCGCGGCGTCGGTGTCGGCGGCCATCAGTGCAGCTTCCGGTGGCGCCACGCGAACACGGCCAGCGCGGCCAGCGCCGCGAGCCCGGCCAGCCGCGCCAGCAGCATCGCGTCGGCCGTGTGCAGGCCGGTGCGCGGATCGACGTGGGCGCACAGCAACGCGATGCGATCGGTGAGGGTGCCGACGCGGCCGCGAGCGGCAACGTCGATCGCCGTGCGCAGGTCGGCCGGGTCGTAGCGCACGCCCATCAGGTAACGCGAGACATGCCCGTCGGGCGTGACGACCACGACGCCGGCCGGATGCGCGAGGCGCGCCCGCTCGTCGCCGGGGCGCCACGCGAAGCCGACGCTCGCGGCCAGCGACCGGATGCTGGCCATCGGGCCGACGAGGCGCTCGATGGGCGGCGGCGCGCTGTCGTCCTTGCCGGCGACCAGGCGGGCGTAGCCGAGGTCGGCGTGCAGCCGCCCGGCCGCGTCGGCCGCGGTCTCCGACGGGTCGACGCTGACGAACACGACGCGCGCGGCCGACCCCGCGACGCCGGCCTGGCGCAAGGCCTCCAGCACGCCCTGCGTGGCCAGGCCGCACAGCTGGGGGCAGCGGTGCCAGCCCAGCATCAGCAGCGTGGCGTGCGGGCCCAGCTCGTCGCCCAGGCGCACGGCGCGCCCGGCGCTGTCGGTGAACGCGGCGGACAGTGGCAGCGCGGCGCCCAGGCGCTGGTCGAACGACACCGCGGGCGGCACCGGCATCGGCGCGAGGGGCGCGTCGCGCGAGGGCGCCTGCGCGAACGCGGCCGCGTGCACGAGCGCGAGGACGGCGAGGATGCGTCTCATCGCGATGCCCCCGACGCCGCGGCCGCGGCCTGCTGGGCCATCGCCGTCTCGATCGGCACGTGGGCGACGCCGCTGGCGGCGTCGACCCAGCCCAGCCCGTGCAGCGCGCCGCGCTTGGCCGCATCGTAGGCCGCCAGGTCGGGCTGCGGCGCCGACTCCAGCAGCGGCTGGTCGGCGGCCAGCGGCGGCGGCGCCGCGACGGGGCGGCCGCCGGGGGGCACGCGCCGGTGGTGCAGCACCAGCAGCACCACCAGCAGCGCGAGCGCGATCGCGCTGACGATGGCGCCCGCGGCGCCGACGAGCTTGCCGAAAGGGAGCGCATCGTCACGCATGCGCCGGCTCCTGCGTGGCGGCGGGCGCGTCGGCGAGCGCGCGCGCCGCGCGGGCGAGGATGGGCAGGCCCATCGCGACCGCCAGCGATGGCACCAGCCACCACGCCTGGCCGCCGTGCGGCTCGATCGACGGCACGACGAGCCAGGCCGTGTTGGCGAGCTGGCCGACGACGAGCCACAGCGCCAGCCATGCCAGCCGGCGCGGATCGTCCTTGAGCGCGCGCATCAGCAGCGCGACCTGCGGCACGCCGAACTGCAGCGCGAGGAGGCCGGCCCCCACCCAGGCCCAGCCGGAGGCCAGGCGCGGCATGTACCAGGCGATCTCGCGCGGCAGGTCCTCGGCCCAGATGATGAGGAACTCGAGGAAGGCCGTGTACGCCCACAGCATCACCCACATCAGCAGCACGTTGCCGAGGTCGCGCCACACCGGCGGGATGCGCGGGTGGGCCGGCCGCGGCGGCGGCGTCGGGAAGCGCTCCGGCGCCAACCGGGCCACCAGCGCGGTGGCGAGCGCCGCGCCGCCGAGCCCGCCGCCGCACAGCACCACCAGCCCGTTGCCGGTGCTGTACCAGCCGGGGACCAGCGTCATGACGAGGTCGATCGACGCGAGCGTGCCGACGACAAGATGGGCGACGAGCGCCGCGGCGGCGCGGCCCTTGCGCGCCAGCATGGCGGGGCGCGCCAGCAGCCACCAGGTCGCGGCATAGGCGGCCATCCGCAGCCAGAACGCCGCCGGCGTGGACCAGGCCAGCTGCAGGGCCGGCTCGTCGATGTCGAGCGTCCAGGCGGGGTCGCGGCCGGCCCACGGGAACACGCGCGCCATCCCCGCGGCCAGCGGCAGGAACAGCAGCAGCAGCCACGGCAGTCCGCGCGCGAGCGGCAGCGCCGCCAGGCGCAGGGCCTCGCCCCAGCGGCCGCCGGTCAGTGCGTGGATCCACGCGCCTGCCAGCCCGCCCAGCACGACGCCGATCCAGAACCACCAGGCCGCGAGCCAGCTGGCAAAGAACAGCGTGGGCGCCACCCACAGTCCCGGCAGGGCGACGAGCAAGGCGACGACGGCGAGCGCGTCGGCCAGCGGCGGGCGCAGCCACGCGGCCATCAGCTGGCCTCCGCGTCGGAGGCGCCCGGCGCGGCCGCGGGCGCGCTCGCGCGCGACGCCGCCGGGCGGGGCGGCGCGGGCAGCGCGCGCAGGCCGGCCCGCAGCTCGGGCGGCAGCGCGGCCACGGGCGCGTCCTGGCTCCGCTGCAACGCGCGCACGTAGGCGACGACGGCCCAGCGGTCGGCCGGCAGCAGGCGATCGCCATAGGCCGGCATGGCGCCGTAGCCCTGGCCGATGACATCGAAGACGTGGCGGTCGGGCGCCGCGCGCAGGCGCGGCTGGTGGAAGCTGGGCGGGCGCGGGAAGCCGCGGCGCACGACCCGGCCGTCGCCATCACCCAGCGGGCTGTGGCAGGGCGCGCAGAAGATGTCGTAGCGCGACTGGCCGCGGCGCAGCAGCGCGAGGTCGGTGGCCGGCGGCGCGCTCGCCGCCAGCGCGGCGTCGCGCGCGGCGGGCGCGTCGCGGCCGCGGCGGCCGCTGCTGGTCATGGCGAGCTCGCCCGAGGCCACCGCCACGCTGCCCGGCGGCGGCGGACGCGAGCCCTTGCCGTCGGGAAACAGGGGGCTGGCCGCATCCGGGCCCAGCCTGGGCTGCACGTACATGTCCTTGATCGTGCGTTCGCAGCCCGCCAGCGCGCAGGCGACAGCCAGGAGCGCGACGAGCGATCTCATCGGGCCACCTCCGCGCGGCGCAACGGCTGCGTCGCGTCCAGCAACGCGCCGGCCCGCGCCTCGTCGAAGCGCGGGTCGTCGGTGCGCAGGCACAGGAAGAAGCGGTTGCGCGTGGCGAGGTCGAAGTCCGGCGCATCGAAGATCGGGTGCGCCAGCCGCGGCAGGCCGTTGCCCAGCAGCGCGCCGAAGAACGCGGCGAACGCGCCGGCCAGGATCGTCATCTCGAAGGCCACCGGCACGAACATCGGCCAGCTGTGCAGCGGCCGCGCGCCCACCTCGACCGGATACGAGCGCACCGCCGAGAACCACTGCAGGAAGTAGCCGCCGAGCCCGCCCGCGATCGCACTGGCCAGCACCGCGGCCGGCAGCCGGCTGCGCTGGAAGCCCACGGCCTCGGCCAATCCCTCGACGTGGTACGGCGCATAGGCCTCGATCGCGCGGAAGCCGGCGTCGTGCGCGGCCTGCGCCGCGGACACCAGGGCTTCGGCGGTCTCGTATTCGGCCATCAGGGCCCAGCGCGCGTCGGTCATGCGGCAGCCTCCGCACTGCGTGCTGCGGAGCGAGCGCCTTCGGACGGCCGGGCGGCGCTCATGCACTCTCCTCCTTGACGAGCTGGCGCATCTCCGAGATCGAGATCGCGGGCAGCAGCCGGATGAACAGCAGGAACAGCCAGGCGAACATGCTGATCGAGCCGGCCAGGAAGATCCAGTCCCAGCGGGTCGGCACGAAGCGGCCCCAGGCGGACGGCATGAAGTCGTGCGAGGTGCTCTGCACGACGATGAGGACGCGCTCCAGCCACATGCCGATGTTGACGACGATGGACAGCGCGAACAGCAGCCACGCGTTGCGCCGCGCGGCGCGCCACCACAGCACTTGCGGCGCGAGCACGTTGCACGCGAGCATCGTCCAGTACAGGGGCCCGTAGAAGCCTGTCCAGCGGTCGACGGTCATCGCGATCTCGTAGCGGTCGCCGCTGAAGAACGCCATGAAGGGCTCGACCAGGTCGCCATAGGCGATGAGCCAGCCCGTGGCCAGCAGCACCTTGGCGGCGTGGTCCAGGTGCACCTCGGTGATGAAGTCCTCCAGCTGGAACGCCTTGCGCAGCGGGATCGCCAGCGTGAGCACCATGGCAAAGCCGGAGAACAGCGCGCCGGCCACGAAGTAGGGCGGGAAGATCGTCGAGTGGTAGCCGGGCGTGTTGCCGATGGCGAAGTCCATCGCCACCACCGAGTGCACCGACACCACCAGCGGCGTGGCCAGGCCCGCCAGCAGCAGGTAGGCCGTCTCGTGGCGGGCCCAGTGCCGTGCCTCGCCGCGCCACCCGAGCGCCAGCAGCCCGTACGCCACGCGCTTGCCGCGGCTCGTCGCGCGGTCGCGCAGCGTCGCGAGGTCAGGCAGCATGCCCTGGTACCAGAACAACGCCGAGACGATGAGGTACGTGGAGATCGCGAACACGTCCCACACCAGCGGGCTGCGCCACTGCGGCCACAGGTTCATGCGGTCGGGGTAGGGCGCGAGCCAGTAGGCGAACCATGGGCGTCCCAGGTGCAGGATCGGGAAGAGCCCGGCCATGCCCGCCGCGAACAGCGTCATCGCCTCGGCGAAGCGGTTGATCGACGTGCGCCAGCGCTGGCGCAGCAGCAGCAGCACTGCCGAGATGAACGTGCCCGCATGCCCGATGCCGATCCACCAGACGAAGTTGGCGATGGCAAAGCCCCACGCCACGGGGATGCGCAGGCCCCACAGGCCGACGCCTTCGACGAACAGGTACGCGATCGCCCCGAGGTAGGCCACCGTGCCGGCCAGTGTCGCGAGGAAGGCGGCGAGCCAGGGCCAGCGCACCGGCCGCGTGAGCACCAGGCCGGCAATCTTGTCGGTGACGCTGGCGTAGCCCCAGCCGGGGCGCAGCACGCCGGACTCGCGCGAGACGGGCACCTCGGCCATCGCTCACGCCTCGTCCACGGGCCGGATGCGGGCCAGGTAGGTGGTGCGCGGCTTGGTGTCGAGCTCGGCCAGCATCGCATAGTGGCGTGGCGACGCGCGGGCCTGGCGCACCTGGCTGCCGGCGTCGTTGAGGTCGCCGAACTGGATCGCGCGCGTGGGGCAGGCGGCCTGGCAGGCGGTGACGACGTCGCCGTCGACCAGCGGCTGCCCTGTCCGCTCCGCGTGCTGGCGGGCACGCGCGACGCGCTGCACGCAGTAGCTGCACTTCTCCATCACCCCGCGCTGGCGCACGGTGACCTCGGGGTTGCGCTGGGCCTTGAGCGTCTCGGTCGTCGCGTCCGCATACTGCAGGAAGTTGAAGCGCCGCACCTTGTACGGACAGTTGTTGGAGCAGAAGCGCGTGCCGACGCAGCGGTTGTAGACCTGCACGTTGAGGCCTTCGCTGTCGTGCACCGTGGCGCCCACCGGGCACACGAGCTCGCATGGCGCCTGCTCGCAGTGCATGCAGGGCACGGGCTGGAAGCCGCTGGCGCCGGCGTCGTCCAGGTCGTGGCGGTCGATGCGGATCCAGTGCATCGCGCGGCCGCGCGCCACTTCCGCCTTGCCCACCACCGGGATGTTGTTCTCGGCCTGGCAGGCGATCGTGCAGGCGTTGCAGCCGATGCACGCGTCCAGGTCGATCGCCATGGCCCAGGCATGCACCGGGCTGGGAAAGGGCGGGTAGAGCTGCTCGTGCGGCTTGTCGCGCGGTAGCCCCGCGCCGGCGGCGACGGTGCGCAGCAGCTCGCGGCCGTGCTGCGACATCTCCTGCTGCGTCACGGCGAACGCGTGGCGGCGACCGGTCGCCTGCAGGGTCGCCGGGGCGCTCAGCGCGGTGGACGGGCGCAGCGCGTTGGCATCGAAGCCGACGCCGTCGCCCACGCGCCCCGCGTGGCGCCGGCCACAGCCCAGCGGCAGCGTGACGACGTCCTCGGCCTGCTGCGCCAGCACCCAGGCGGGCACCTCGAGCGAATGCCGGTCGACCTGCAGCCGCACGATGTCGCCCGTGGCCACGCCCAGCCGCCGCGCCGTGGCCGGGCCCAGCAGCGCCGCGTTGTCCCAGGTGAGCTTGGTGAACGGCCGCGGCAGCTCCTGCAGCCAGGGGTTGTTGGCGAAGCTGCCGTCGTGCGCGGCGGCATCGGGCACGAACAGCGCGGTGAGCATCGTCGTGGCCGCGGCGGCCTGCAGCGCGAGGCGCGGCGGCAGGCGCGCGCCACGCACCTCCAGCGGCGCCGACGCGGTGCCGGCGATCGTGCCCGCGCGCAGGCTGTCGCGCCAGAACGTGTCGAAGCCCTCCGCGCGCCCGGCGCGCCACTGGCGCTGCACCAGCGCGTGGCCATCGCGCAGCGGATCGCCGGACAGCAGCGCCAGCAGCTCGGCCGCCGAGCGCGTGTCGTACAGCGGCGTGATGGCCGGCTGCAGCAGCGTGGCGCTGCCGTCGTGGGCGCGGGCGTCGCCCCACTGCTCGTACGCATGCGACAGCGGCAGGTGCCAGTCCGCCAGCAACGCCGTCTCGTCGACGTGCAGGCCGGCGTGCACGAGCAGCTTGGCGCGGCGCAGCGCGCGTGGCATGTCGAACGCGGCCGGTGCATCGTAGGCCGGGTTGGCGCCCAGCACCACCAGCGTGTCGACGGTGCCCGAGCCGAGCGCGTCGACGAGGTCGGCCAGCGTGCCGGCGCCCGGTGCGGCCTCGGGCGGGTCGATCAGCGTGAGCGTGCGGCCGATCGCGCCCAGGCGCTGGTTCAGCGCCAGCACGAGAGCGTGCGCCTCGGCCGACAAGCCGGCGCCGCCGATCACCAGCGCCGCCGGCCCGGCCTCGCGCAGCGCAGCCACCAGGCGCGCCTCGAACGTCGCCACGGCCGGATCGGCCAGCCCCACGTCGGCCGGCGTGATCTCGGGCATCCAATGCGCCGCGACGCGCCACAGCAGCCCCTCGATGCGGCTCGGCGACAGCGCGACGCGGTGATCGGCGCGCGCGCCGAACAGCCCCGGCGTGGCCTCGGCCGCGAACAGCGACGCCGCGTGCGCGTCCGCGCCACCCTCGCGCAGCGCGGCGCGCGCGGCGGACCAGTCCATCGCATGGCGTACCGCTCCCGGACCGTCGCTGAACGGATCGGCCGCGAGCGCCAGCACGCAGCGCGCGCGGTCGAAATGCAGCACCTGCGACACGACGCGTCCGAAGGCCAGCCACCCGCCGTCGGCGGCCGCGACGTCCGCCAGCGGCGCATGCACGTGCCAGCGCGCCCGCGGCCCGCGCGCCAGCAACGCGGCCAGCAGGGCGCGCTCGGTGGGCGACGTGAGCGGACCGGTCAGCACGCGCAGCGTCGCGCCGCCCTGGGGATCGGCTTGCGCATCCGCGCGCTCGCGCCACGCCGCCTCGAACGCGCTCCAGGTCGACGAAGCGACCTGCGGTGGCTCGCGGGCGTCGCCCGCGCGCGCCAGGCGCTGGCGCACGACGCTGGAGCGATCGGGATCCCACAGTTGCAGCACCGAGGCCTGTGCGTGCACGTCGGTCGCGCCCAGGCTGGACGGGTGGGACGGATTGCCCTCGACCTTGACCGGCCGGCCCTCCTGCGTGCCCACCAGCACGCCGTGCGCGAAGCCGTCGCGCACGAAGGCGCTCGCGTAGTACAGCGGCAGGTTGCCGCCGCCGGCCTCGGGCAGGTCCACGTACGGATGCGCCTGCAGCCGCGGCGGTGGCGAGCAGGCGGTGTTGGCCAGCGCCATCGACGCGGCCATCGCGGCCAGCACCTGGCGCCGGTTGACGCCCGCGCCGCGGTCGATGTGGATCACGTGCGGGTCGTCGTCGGGATCGTGCGGGTGGGGATGCATGGCGGTCAGCGGTGGCAGGTCGAGCAGTCGGTCATGCGGCGCTCGCTCTCGAGGTGCGCCTCGCGCGCGAGCTGGCTCGCGACCGCCGGCGGCGGCAGCGGGGCATCCATCGCGAATTCCCGGGACGCCGGGCGCAGGTGCGCGGCCGGGTTGCGGTGGCAATCGAGGCACCACTGCATCTGCAGCGGACGTGCGCGCCACGCCAGCGGCATCTGGTCGACGCGGCCGTGGCATTCGACGCAGGCCACGCCCTTGGCGACGTGCACTGCATGGTTGAAGTAGACGAAGTCCGGCAGCACGTGCACGCGCTGCCACGCGATCGGCCGGCCGCTGGCGGCGCTCTGGTGCAGCAGCGCCAGCAGCGGCTGGTCGCGGAAGAGCTGCGCGTGGCAGCCCAGGCAGACGGCGGTGGAGGGCAGCCCCGCATGCGCGGCGGTCTCCACGGTCGTGTGGCAGTAGCGGCAATCGATGCCGTCGTCGCCCACGTGGTGCTTGTGGCTGAACGGGATCGGCTGCGCGATGGGCTCGCCCAGGCGCTCGTACGCGCGGGCACGCCACACGAACAGCAGCACCGTCGCCACGCACAGGCCCAGCAGCGCGAGCACCGCGAGGCGCACGACGAGGACCGCGCGCGGCGAGAAGACGGCGCTCATCCGCGGCGCGGCGATGCGAGGGCGCCGGATGTCGTGCGTGAATGACGCGCGAGCGCGGCAGCGCGCGAGCGAGGGCCGGGAATCGGCATGCAGGCTCCTGGTTGGATGCCGCAGCCGGGCAAATCGCATGCGCGGTGGCCCCGGGCCCGCACCAGGCGCGAAGCATGCGGGCGCGCGGCCCGCACAGAGGGAAAACACCGGATCGCGCGGTGCTCATCCTCGTCAACAATCGTCCCCGGAACATTCGCTTTCCGACGCGCTGGAGGGCAGGGTCGGATGCGATCGCGCACCGGACGTCTCACGACGCCAGGCGCACGAAGTACTTCCTGAGGTGATGTTCCGGGGTGAAATTTTAGGGGCCGCATCTTGCGGCCCTTTTTTCGTCCGTCGTTTCCCCCGGGGCGGGACGATCGAGGGTTTCCCCGCCGTCCCGCGGGCTGCGATCAGCCCTTGACCACGCCGTCGTGGCGCTTGTTGTAGATGCGCTTGCTCTGGCGGTTGTCGGCGCGCTGGATGCCGCGCTGCTCGCGGGCACCGACGTGGCCGTCGGCGCCGGCGCGCGCCTCGCGCGCATCGACATGCGCCTGGCCGCGCTCCAGCTTCGCTGCCTGGCGGTTGGTCAGGCTGCCGTCGCGCACGCCGTTGTTGATGCGCTGCTGCTGGTTGACGTCGCGCTGCACGTCGGCCTGCGCGCGTTGGGACGAGGCCGACATCGGGTTGCCGTTGACGCCATTGGACTTGGCCTGCGAGATGTCGTGGCTGACCTTGTCCTGCGCGGCCGCCAGCCGGGCCTTCTCCGCGGGCGACATCGAGCCGTCCTTCATGTCGCGGGCCTGCATGTGGTCGACGTGCGCCTCCTCGCGCTGCAGTTCGCTGTTCTCGCGCGTCGTGATCGAGCCGTTCTGCAGGCCGTTCTCGATGCGCTGTTCCTGGTGGACGTCGCGCTGCGTGGTGCTCGCCGCGTTGGTCTGCGCCGAGGCGGCGAAGCTGGCGCCCAAGGCCGCGGTGGCGACGAGGGCGGTCACGAGAAGGTTGCGGTTCATGTCGTTGCTCCTGGGGTGTGTGTGATTCGGAAGCGAACTGGTGTGCGGTTCGTACCGGCTCAACGAACCCCCGGCGACATGAGTTGACCCGGACGCGCGAACATCACCTGCAGATTCAATCGCTTGACCCGACAGCAACACGGCAAGCACCTGTATCCGCGCCAGGCACCGC
>Ga0207667_10002866_pt1 | contig 21403 bp, 14 predicted proteins | sample KBSCornC52_FD_184301 | JGI IMG/M metagenome (GOLD analysis project Ga0207667, IMG submission 184301) | Corn rhizosphere microbial communities from Kellogg Biological Station, Michigan, USA - KBS Corn C5-2 (SPAdes) (version 2) | ecosystem: Host-associated > Plants > Roots > Rhizosphere > Soil ...
GTCGATCCAGTAAAAGTCGTTGGTGTTGAAGTCCCCGCCTATCAGCCGCGGACCCGTGAGCTTGGCCGCCTCGTCCATCACCGGCTGCAGCTGGCCTAGCCGCTGTTCGGGATTGATGCGGGTGTCAAGATGTGCGTTCCAGATGCGCAGCTCACCTGAGGGGACCCGCAGCTTCACAGAAAGCGCAAAGCGGTGGCGCGTTTTGAAATGCAAGTTGTAGGGCGTTAGCCACTCGACCTTCGAATCTTCAATCGGAAATTTGCTGACCACCGCCAGGCCGCGGTCGTACACTTTCGGTCCTTCGGGAGAAAACGCCACTTGATATCCTAGCCGGTCGGCCAGGCGGCTGGCGATGCTCGGGCCTCCCTCGACGTGGGCTACTTCCTGCAAAAGAATAATGTCGGCGTGGCTCACTCGGGGCGCGGCCTCGAAGTCGTGCACTACCTTTTCGAAACTCGCCTGATGATCCAGGTTGAGCGAGGCGATGGAAATCGTGTCGGCTAGCGATGCGCCGTCAAGGTTTGGAAGGTTGGGGAGATTCGGCGGAGTAGCCGTAAGAACTAGAACCGCCAGCAACGTCAGGGAGCCGGCGGGAAACCACAACTTCATACTCTAAAGCTACCAGATGGGAGATTGCGCTTGGAGCTCCATGCTAGCTCCCACTGGAACCGCCGACGCCGCTGATCGAGCCTAATCGCCGATCACGAGAGCCATTGCGAAGCCATCGTATCCCTTACTTCCCACCGTCTGGAGAGCCGTCACGGACAAACGAGGCTCGCTGCCGAGCATCTCGAGCACGCTACGGGCGCCCTGTGCGCTTGGGTCGGAGCTGGCCGCATCGAGAACCGCTCCGTCGCGCACTACATTATCTACGATGATGAGTGTGCCTTTGTGCGAGAGCCTCAGCGCCCAGGTCAGATATCGCGTGTTGTTTGGCTTGTCGGCGTCGATGAAGATCAGATCGAAAGGTCGCGCACGCTCATCCTCAAGCTGCCGAAGCGTATCGAGCGCTAGCCCGATGCGTATATCGACAACGTCCGCCAACCCTGCCCGGATAATATTGGATTGGGCGACTTCCGCGTGCTTTAGATTGGCTTCCAAAGTTACCAGGCGGCCGCCGGGGGGTAACGCACGTGCAAGCCAGATGGTGCTGTAGCCGCCCAGGGTCCCGATCTCCAGGATCCTCTGCGTGCGGCACAACTGGGCTAGCAACTGCAACAGTTTTCCTTCATTAGGGGAAACGTCAATGGGCGGCAGGCCCGCCGCTACATTAGCCTCCAAGACGGCCTCAAGCACCGGATCGCCCGGAATCAAGCGATCGGCGAGATAGTGCTCTACTTCGGTCCATTGCGGTTGGGACATGGTTTTATTGAACTGCTGGCAGTAGCGATAGAATTTGCTCCACTGCCGGCTCGAATCCTTTCGCGTCCACGGTAACAGCCTGGCACCCGGCGTCTGCTCCCGCCCGCATGTCGTCGTCCGAATCGCCGACCAGAAAGGTTTGTTCCGGGGTGACGTCGAAATCCCGCATCGCTCGAATGATCATGCCCGTCGCCGGCTTGCGGCAGGAGCACTTGTCTGCCAGCGAATGCGGACAAAAGTAAATTTTCGAAATCCGGACCCCGCGCGCGCCCAGCTCGCGCAGCAGCCGCTGATTGACGGCGATGAAATCCTGGACGCTATAGTAGCCCAGCCCGATGCCTTGCTGATTGGTCACGATCGCCAGCCGTAGTCCCGCTGCTTGAAGCTTCAGCAGCCCGTCGATCACTCCCGGGAGGACCTCGACCTTCGCGGGATCGTGCAGGAAAGGGACATTGCGGATCAAAGTTCCATCGCGGTCGAGAAGTACTAATCCTCGAAAGTTCTGCGTGGCGGCCGATTCGGGTTCGCCGTGTGCGGCTAGCGCTCCCACCCGCTCGATTAATTTTGAGGTGCTCGTCTCGAACCCCGACCGGAGCACCTCGACCTTCCCGCCATATTCGCGCACCGCGTCTCCCGAGCGTAGGGCATCTGCAGAATAATCCCCGCCTTTTATATACAGATCGGGCTTCCAGCGCAGCAGGAGCGTCAGCGGGCGATCCTCCTCCATCAGCGTCACTGCATCGACCGCTGCCAGACCCGCCACCACGTACATCCGCTCGCGCTCCGGGACGATGGGGCGGAGTCTGCTTTTATATCGGAAGATTGATGCGTCCGAGTTCACGGCGACGATCAGGCGATCGCACAGCTCGCGCGCCGCGCAGAGATATTGGACGTGGCCGGCGTGAAGCAGGTCGAAGCTGCCGCAGGTGAAGCCGATCCTCCGGCTGGCGGCCCTCTCCGTCGCGACCCATTCGTCCATCTGGTCTATCGATAGAATTTTGGAAAGGATTTTTTCGCCGGGATTCATCTATTCTTCTCATGTTAGAGTAAGCGCGAGTGGGTCTCGCCGAAATCCTTAAAAAGTTCCCTGGACAGCGGATTCTGGTCCTGGGCGACGTTATTCTCGACTGGTATTGGTGGGGTCAAGCTTCGCGCTTATCGCCCGAGGCACCGGTGCCTGTGGTCCGCAAGCAGCGCACGACGCTCCAGCCGGGCGGAGCGGGTAATACCGCGGCGAATCTGGCGGCCCTGGGCGCCCGCGTTAGCCTCTTTGGCGTCACAGGTGAGGATTCGCATGCCAACGATCTGAAGGCCGCCCTGAGCGCCTGTGGCGTTGAGACGGGTGGCCTGATGGCCGACAGCGGCCGTCCCACCACTACAAAGACCCGGGTGATCGCCGCCCACCAGCAGGTGGTTCGTGTCGATGAGGAAGCGATCCACCCGATTTCAACGGATATCGCCGACGACGTCCTAAAGGCCGTCCGCGAGGACTTACACAACGCCGGAGCCATCGTGATATCGGACTATGCGAAGGGGTTCCTCACGCCTCCTCTGCTCGATGCCGTTATCGGCGAAGCGCGCCGCGCTGGAAAGCGCGTGTTCGCCGACCCCAAGGGCGCCGACGCGGCTCGCTATCGGGGCGTTTTTCTGCTGAAACCCAATCGCCTGGAACTGGGCCTGTTGACCGGGCTGCCTTCCGAAACTCATGCCGAAATACTGGCAGCCGGAGGCCGCTTGGCCGTGGATATGCCGGGGACTCATATCCTGGTCACCGAAGGCTCCGAGGGCATGACGCTCTTTTCGGACTCCCAAGCGCCTGAGCACCTCGCCCCGGCGCCTCGTCAGGTGTTCGATGTCACCGGCGCCGGCGACACGGTGCTGGCGGTGATCGCCATGGCCGTCACAGCGGGTGCTTCCTGGACAGACGCCATGCAGCTCGCCGCCGAGGCTGCGGGTATTGCGATCGGCCAGATGGGCAGCGTCGCAGTCAGTCTAAAACAACTCCGGACGAATCTCTGAGATTTCTGAGGACTCTGCACGACTAATTCTGCGTGCTGAAATTGCTTCTGCTGTTGGTACTGGCGTTATCGACTGCCCCCGCCCAAACAAAGTCGCAGACGAAAGCCAAAGTGCTGCCGCCTCAAGGCACCACGGCTCCGCAAGATGTCCAGATTGAGACTGAAATCCGTACGCGGCTGGCTAAATCCGTGATCGGCAAGGATGGTCTCACCGTACGCGTGCAGGGCGGAGTGGCCTATTGGGATGGGACCACGAACGTCGTTCAGCATAAAGGCGCGGCCACGCGCATGGCCAAGTCGTCTGGAGCCAAGAAAGTGGTCAACAATATCAAGGTCGGCGAGGATGCCAGACAAAAAGCGGCCGGAAATCTTGAGCAGGGCCGGCGACGTGCACAAATAAAGCGAAGCGAACCTCGCTAAGTTTTAGGAATCTCCAGGTGAAACGCCGGATCTCTTGGGGGCTGGATCAGCTTCGACACCGCCTTGTTGCCCAGCACCGCCGCAACGAACGCGGCGTGCTTGGCGGCCGGAATCGAGCTGGGGGCCACATCGAACGTGTAGTGCGTATCGCTCATGTGCATGGAGACCTTTTCCGGACCGATCTCCAGGATCTTCTCTGTCATCAGCTGGATCACCGTCGCGCGCGGTTGGTCGTGGTTCGCCTCGAACACTTCCACGACTCGATCACCCGCTACGCAATATAAAGCGGCGTTATAGGCCGCGCCTCTTGAAACGCAATTCTCATACATCACCCGTGCCTGATCGGCTGGAGTGCGATGCGCGCTGGTCACCGTCGCTGCACCCAATCCGGCAACTTTTAGGATGTCTTTCAAAATCCGGGCGGCCGGATCGGGCAGCGCGATTCCCTGAAGGATTGCCTCTTCTGGTAACGATGTTGTCGATTGCATACTCCACCTAGTAGAGATTCTCAATGGGGCGACCATCCATACCTACACAAGTCGATTCGTATGTCTTTGATGACAAACGGTATTATGCAGATTGGAAGTTGGTGTGCCGCGATTCGGACGCCCAGTGATAAACTCGAAGTGAAGTCATGAGTTCACTCTCCCCCAGACTGCAGGTTAGGGTCCAGCAGAAGCAGATCCTTACGCCCGGGCTGGTTCAGATGGTCAGCCTGCTGCAACTGAACCGTCTGGAGCTGAAGGACATGATTCAGGCGGAAATCTCCCAGAATCCCGTCCTCGAAGAATCGGGAGAAGGCGGCGAAGAGCTAACGCCCGAAGAATTGCAGCCCTTGCTCGAAGCCGAGCGCGTAGCCGATCCAGCCGACCAGTCGATTCTCGATGTGACCTCAGGCCCCGTGGAAGTGGACGTCTCCGATGGCGCTTACACCATGGAAGGTGTCGATTCGGCAAACCTTGCGCCGGTCGAATACGTGGAAGCCGAGGCCTCCGCGGGACCGGCCATCGAAGCGATTGAAGCGGCCGCGACTACGACAGCGCCGGAAGCCCCGGCCCAGGCCGATCCTTTCGATGAGATCGACTTTGGGTCGTATTTCGATGATTACCTGGATCCTGGGTACAAGAGCCCAGCTTCGGAAAACGTAGAAAAGCCTTCTTTCGAAACCTTCCTTTCCTCGCCGGTCACCCTTTCCGATCACCTACATTCTCAACTGGCCTTGGTCGCTCTCAGCGAAGAAGTCCGCGACGCTGCCGATGGCGTGGTCGGCAATCTGGATGAAAACGGCTATCTGCTCTCGAGCCCCGAAGAAATGGCGGAAGAGGGCGGTCACAAGCTAGAGGATGTCAAGGAAGCTATCCACGTGGTGCAGACGCTCGATCCGGCTGGGGTCGCCGCATCCGACCTGCGTGAGTGCCTGCTTCTGCAGCTTGAAAGCCGGGGCGCCAAGGATGGCGTGGCCTGGCAGATTGTGCATGACCACCTGAAGCTGGTGGAGACCCGCCAACCTAGGGAAATGGTCCGGCTGTTGCGGCGCCCGATGGAGCATATCCAAATCGCGCTCGACGTAATCAAACATCTGGATCCGCGGCCCGGCCTCCGCTATTCCGGCCCTGGAGCGCGGCAGGTGGAGCCCGATGTCTACATTTCCAAGGACGGCGAGGATTATCTCATCCAGGTCAGCGATGACGATGTCCCGCAGCTCCGCCTGAATCCGCAATACCGCCGGATGCTCGATCGCGAGCAGGAGCCTAACCGGGAAGTCCGAAGTTATATCAAAGAGCGCTACGCCTCGGCCATCCAGCTCATGAAAAATATCGAGCAGCGCAAGCAGACCATTCTCAAGGTCTGCCAGTCCGTGGTGCGGCGACAGCTCGATTTCCTGGAACACGGGATCGATCAATTGAAGCCCATGATGATCAAGGAAATCGCCGAAGAAATCGGCGTGCATCCTTCCACCGTCAGCCGCGCCGTATCGAACAAATACGCGCATACTCCCCAGGGTGTCTTTGAGTTGCGCTACTTTTTCTCCGAGGCCGTACAAGGCCCCGGCGGCGGCGCCACGCCGCTGCTGATTCTGAAACGTAGGGTCAAGAAGATGATTGAGGAGGAGGATCCCATGCATCCGCTGACCGACGAACAGATCACCGAACGCCTGCAAGGGGAAGGGATCGAGGTCACCCGGCGTACTGTCGCCAAGTACCGCGAGGACATGCGAATCCCGTCTACCCACCAGCGCCGCGTTCGTTCCTAAGGGAGCCGTAAGCATATGAAAGTGACCTATAAGGGGATGCCCCATGCATTGCCGCCCAAGATCCAGCAGAAGCTGGACGCCAAGTTTGCCAAGCTGGCCAAACTTCTGGACGGGCGAGGCGAGCGTGAAGCTCACGTGATCGTGACCCAGGAGCGGCGTATGTGCTGCGCCGAAATCACGCTTCAGTTTCACGATCATAAGCTAGTAGGCAAGGCTTCCGACGTGGATTTGTTCACCGCGCTCTCGATGGCTCTCGATAAGCTCGATAGCCAAGCGGTGAAACAGCGCGCTAAGTGGCGCGTCACGCACCGTCGAAACGGGCCGGGTGTGAGCGGAGAGGGCGCGGGCGAGGATATCCGCGGAGACCAGCGATCGAAGACACCGGAGAAGGTTCCGGCCGCGGCCAGCTCCTCGAAAGCTCGCGAGTCAGATGGGAAACGCGTCTTCCGTGTGAATGGCGTGGGCCGGCGCAAGCCCATGACGCTCGACGAGGCGCTGCTTGAAATGGAGCAGAATCGAGACTACCTGGTGTATCGCGATGCCGATCGTGATCCGCAACGCGAGGGGCTTTCGGTCCTGGTGCGTCGCCGCGACGGGCACTTTGACCTGATAGAATCCTAAGTTCTAACTTCTAACACTCCACGATGCAGGCCTCCTCTCCGCGCGCTCGCCGTCCTGCAAGTGCTCCGGCGGATAAGACCGAACTGGTAATCATTACCGGGTTGAGCGGGTCCGGCAAAGGCACCGTGCTCAAAGCTCTAGAGGATCTGGGCTACTATTCGGTGGATAACCTGCCCATCGAACTGATTCCAAAGTTCGCCGAGCTGGTGAAAAATGCGGCCAACATCCGCTGTGCGGCCCTGGTAGTGGACATCCGCGAGGGCACGGCCCTGGAGAAATTTCCCGCGTTATTCAAACGTATCCGTCGCCAGGTCCCCACCAAGTTGCTATTCCTCGAAGCCGAGGATGCTGCTTTAGTTCGCCGTTTCAGCGAAACCCGCCGTCCGCACCCGCTGGGAACCGGGCAGAGCGTCGCCGCCAGCGTCCGCCGCGAACGGGAGCGGCTGAAGCCCATTCGTGCGTTGGCCGATCCCATCATCAACACCACTAAATTCAACGTGCATGAGTTGCGCGAAACCGTTCACTCCACGTTTGGCGGCCAGCGTCAGGCCCAATCCGGCATCCTGGTGCACATCACAAGTTTCGGATATCGCCATGGAGTTCCGGCCGATAGCGATCTGGTCTTCGACGTTCGCTTCCTGCCCAACCCTAACTACATCCCCGCGTTCAAGAAACTCACCGGTAAGAATCCTAGCGTCGCGCGCTATATCCGCTCATTCCCGCAGACCCAGGAATTCATCGAACGCATTTCCGATCTGTTGATTTACCTTCTGCCGCACTATATCGAGGAAGGGAAGAGCTATCTCACCATCTCTTTCGGCTGCACCGGCGGGCATCATCGTAGCGTAATGATCGCCCATGAGCTTCGCAAGCGTCTCAGCCAGGCGGGATATCGCGTTAAGGAAACGCATCGCGACGTCACCAAGAAGATCTGACCGCCCGCCATTAACGAGAGAGTGGCTGGAAACCAACGGCACCGGCGCCTTTGCTATGGGTACGCTCGCAGGACTCAACACGCGTCGTTACCATGCGCTGTTAGTCGCATCACTTAAGCCTCCTACGCATCGCTACGTGCTGCTCTCTCGCTTCGAGGAAGAAGCTTTGGTTGGCGATCGGACATTCGAACTGTATTGTGTCCAGTATCCAGGCAAGCTGGTTGAGGAGGGGACTCGATACCTCCAAGAGTTCAGCGACGAACCCTGCGCGACCTGGCGCTACGATCTCGCCGGCGTCAAGCTGGAACGGCAGGTCTACCTGGTCGCGAATCGCCAAGCCGTGGTGATTCGCTATCGCAGTGACAAAGCTCTAACGTTACGAATCCGGCCCTTTCTGGCGTATCGCGACTATCACTCACTGGCACATGCAAATCCGTCGCCCTATGCCGAGTTGCCGCAACTCGAATTTCGGACACTTTATTCGGAGGGCGAGCTGGCGCCCGATCCAAAGTGGTATTACAACATCGAGTATCTGGCCGAACTCGAGCGTGGCCTCGATTTTCGCGAGGATCAGTTTACGCCTGGCGTTCTGACATTCAATCTTCAGCCAGGTGAGTGGACTCCGGTGTGCGCCTCGATCGATCACACAGATCCCGCCGAGCCTCCGTCTGCAAGGCGCGATCCGTTCGCCGATCCTTTTATCGTTCGCCGCTTCGATGGCAAGCCCACGATCATCGCCGGCTATCCCTGGTTCACCGACTGGGGCCGCGACACCATGATCAGCCTGCCCGGACTATTGATCGCTCGGGGGCAGTTGGACGAGGCCCGAGATATCATCGAAGGATTTCTGCAGTTCCGCAACCAGGGCATTATTCCAAATCGTTTTCCGGACGCTGGCGAAACACCCGAATACAACACCGCCGACGCAACCTTATGGATGTTTCAAGCTGTCCGGGCATGGTTACAGGCCGGCGGAGACACCGCATTCCTTCGCGACGTATTCTATCCTGCCGCCAAGGAGATCATCGACTGGCACCTGAGAGGCACCTGGAATATTGGTGTCGATCCGACAGATGCGCTTCTGAGTATCGGGCCTCAACTAACGTGGATGGACACCGAGTACACGCCCCGCGCCGGCAAACCTGTCGAGATTAACGCGCTATGGCACGCCGCACTGTCTCTCATGAGTGAATGGGCGGAAACGCTTCATGATCGGGGCGCAAGCGGCTACCGCACCGAAGCGGATCGGGTTCGCGACAGCTTCCGTACAAGTTTTTGGAATCCTGGGCGCGAATGCTTGTACGACCTGCTTAAGCCCGCTGGTCCCGTCGCTCAACTCCGTCCCAATCAGATCTTCGCGGTCAGCCTGCCCTTCGGCCTCCTCGAAAGGGATCAGCAGCAATCCATCGTCCGCGTCGTTCAGCGCGAACTCCTCACATCGGTAGGCCTTCGCACGTTGGAGCGCTCCGATCCTGATTACAAACCACACTATCAGGGATCGCCCGCCGAGCGCGATGCAGCCTATCATCAGGGCACCGTGTGGCCTTGGCTCCTGGGTACGTTCATTGATGCATATCTAACGGCCTTCGGGAAGACCCAAGAGAATCTGGCCTATTGCCGGGAGCTAGTCGCAAAGCTGGAAGCGGAAGCCGCTCAAGCAGGCTGCATAGGCTCGATCGCGGAAATTTATGATGGTGACGAGCCGCGCCATCCACGTGGGTGTACGGCGCAAGCTTGGAGCGTAGCGGAAATAGCGCGGGTTAAAACCAATTACGGCTTCTGATCGCCGCATCCCAGACATTCCGTTGCCCAGGGAGTCTTCGCCAGCACATCTGCCTCGATGCGGTGGCCGCAGAACATGCACCTTCCATAAATGCCTTGTTCCAGCCGTATGAGGGCGTTCGAAATATTCTCAAAGTGGGTGAATTCGCGATTGCTTACTTCGAAGAACTGGACCTTCACTTTCCCGTCCAGCGTCCCTTCGAGCGGAACAGCCACAACGCCCGGCTCTTTTCTCAGAGCGAGCGTCTCCACCGCCTGGGACAGTTGCACCAGGAGCCGCTTTCGAGGCGGGTTAGCGCTGCGAATGGACACACAGACAGTATGGGCACCTGGAACCTCGATAGATACTAGTAGAAACCCTAGTAGGGAGATGTTTACAGTTTGACGCAGCGTGCTAGGCGGCGGCGATCCCGTGGTCCATGGCGTAGCGCGTCAATCCGGCGGGGGTGTGGATATCCAGCTCATTCATGATGCGCGTCTTGTGAAATTCCACAGTTTTCACGGAAATCTTAAGCAGTTGCGCGATTTCCTTGTTCTGGTAGCCTTCGGCCACCAGCCGCAGGATTTCCAATTGCCGCAGAGTAAGCCGCTTTGGGTCGCGGGCTTCCCCAGGCGTCTCAGGGCTGACCAGCGGAGTCACGTAGTTGCGCCCTTCCAGCACTTGTTTGATCGCGGTCAGTAGCTCCGCGCCTGCGGCGCGCTTGGATACGAACCCTCGTACGCCCACCCGAAAGGCCTCGCGCGCATAAGCCGGATCGGAATGCACCGACAACACGATAAATTTGGCGGAGGGCAGTGTCTTGCGGATGATTTGGGCCGCGGCTAAGCCGTTCATCTCAGGCATGGAGATGTCCACCACAATGATGTCCGGGCGCAGTTCCTTCGCAGCGGCGATAAGCGCTTTGCCATCGGCCACGGTCCCCACGACGTCATACTTCGCTTCGAGAAGGCGGCGGACGCCCTCGAGAAACAGGGGATGGTCGTCCGCCAGCAATAGTCGAGGACGCCGTGTCATGACTTTAATCAGGAAAAGACTCTCTTGGATTCTACCGCCTTCCAGCGCCGGATTTGGGGACCAGGGGTATGCGGGCCTCGATCTGGACACCTTCGCCCGGTTTGGTCTTCAATGTGAAGACGCCTCCAGACTGTCGAACACGCTCCTCCATGCTGATGAGTCCGAGCCCGCGTTTTCTAGGCCGGGATGGATTGAACCCGCGGCCGGCATCCTTAATGCTCAGCAGAATCGCGCCGTTCTTTCCGGAGATGGAAACGACTGCCCGGCGTGCGCTAGAGTGCTTGGCGACGTTGCGCAGAGCTTCTTGGACCAAGCGGTAAACAATCAGCCCTACGTTCGGCGGGATGCTTCGAGGCATACTCCGTTCCGTAAAGCGAACGGCAATGCCATTTTGTTTGCTGAAGTCCACGCAATACGATTTCAGAGCCACCGACAAGCCCAGATGGTCCAGAGCGGAGGGATGCAGCCGGTAGGCGGTTTGATCTACGTCGCGAAGAATTCCGCGCAGACGGTGCGAGAGACGGGTAAGTTCGGCACGGAGTTTGCCGTCGCCCTCCGGTTCCTTCCGAAGCGCGTTTTCGGCGTCCAAATTAAGCGCCGCGAGCTTTTGGCTGATGTCGTCATGCAATTCGCGCGCGACTCGTGCGCGCTCCTCTTCCTGCGCGGCGAGCAGACCGGCGGCCAGACCTTGCAATTGGGCCTGGCTCTCCCGGAGGGCCGTATCGCTGGCTTGCAGCGCGGTCTCGATTTCCCGGCGCACGGTGATGTCAGTGCCGATGCGGACCATGTGGCGCGGGTGTCCTGTGGCATCCGGTATCGCCGCGCTGTTCCAGGAAATTAAACGTTTGGACCCGTTCTTGGCGATCCAACTGGTTTCATGCTGGATGGGAGCGGCGCCGCTCGCCAGCCGCCGATAAATGATTCGGATGTGTTCTACTTCTTCCTTGGGAGCTAGCGGCGTCTCCCAGATTATTTTCCCGACCATTTCGCCGCGGGTATATCCACTAACGATCTGACAGGCATGGTTGAAGGCTCCTACGCGTCCGTCGGCATCGGTCACTAGCACCAAGGCTCCTGACGATTCCATGACCGCCGCGGAAAAACTACTTTGTTCTCGCAGAGCATCCTGCGTCGTCTTGAGCCCATGAATATCGATGAAAATCATCAGCAGGCCGTCGATCCGGTTGTCCGCGGTGCGATACGGGCGCATGCGCATCGAGTACCACCGTCCCTCGCGATCCTGCACCTCTACTTCCTTCTGGACCACATGGTCGATTACCTCGCTGATCAGCTTGTCTATGTCGGGAATTTTGACGTTTGGGCGGATGTTGCTGATGAGCCGGCCGATGTCGCTCGGGATCAGGTTCAGAAGCTTCTCGGCCGGAGCCGTAAACCTTCGGATCCTCCGGTCCTTGCCCAGCATGACGATTGGAATGTTGAGACCGCTGAGGAGATTGGTCCAATCGTCGCTGAGCTGGCTGAGTTCCTGATTGCGATTCTGGAGTTGCTCATTGATGGTGACGAGTTCTTCGTTGCTGGATTGCAGCTCTTCCTGCGCCGTTTCCAGCTCTTCGTTGGTGCTTTGAAGTTCCTCGTTACTGGAAAGGACTTCTTCGTTGGCGGATTTCAGCTCTTCGTTGGTGGCCTCATGTTCCTCGATGATGGATTGCAGGTGCCCCTTGGTGGTCTCCAATTCCCGTTGCAACCGGGCTGCGTCCCCATGGCCGTTGCGCGGGGTTTTCGACTTGGCGGAGGTTGGCTCGGTCTCCGCGGAATCGCTGTGAGTCTCCTGAAACAGCACCAGAAAGAATCGCTCATCCGCCTGCCCCTTGAAAGGCACTACTTCGAGGTTTACTTCGCTTAAATGGCGGTTCCGCCTGATGAGGATGCCTTCTTTGCGAATAGGCGTGTCCTGCTTCCCGGCGCGGTGAATCGCGGTCCGCAGCTCCACAGCGAACTCGGGACGAACCATGCGCAGCAGGCTGAGGCTTGCCTGGCCGGGCGAAGGGGACAGATATGGTGCGACATTTCCGCGAAAATGCAGGATCTGCAGGTCGCTGCTGGCTACCAGGCCCGCGGGCGCGTAGTGGCTCATGACGATGCGATCCGCTTCCTTCTGGGGATCGAACCGTGGCGCTGAATCCGCTTCGGAGGTGTCTTTCGCCGCTTCCTTCGGGTAGGGCGCGGGAATTTCGAATCCCGCGCGTTTGCTGGAAGACTTCTTGGAATAGATCTTATGTTTGCGTCCCACCGTTGTAAACAACTCCGAAAAGCCGCTAATCGATTCGGACCTTCCCAGAACCAGGAATCCATGCGGATTCAGGGCGTAGTGAAGTACTGTCATGACTTTCTTCTGAAGTACGGGCTCCATGTAAATCAAGACGTTCCGGCAGGTTACGAGGTCGAGACGCGAGTACGGCGGATCCTTGGTCATATCCTGACGCGCGAAAACACACATTTCCCGAACTGCCTTGGTGATTCTGTAGCCGCCGTCGACGCGGACAAAGAACTGGCGCAAGCGCGTCGCTGTTATGCCTGATAGAGCGCTTTCAGGATAAAGGCCGACTCGGGCCTTCTCGAGCGCCGTCTCGCTGACATCCGTACCGAAGATCTGAATCGGCAGGGAACTCTCCTGCTGCCGCAAAAACTCGACCACCGTGATGGCGATCGAGTACACCTCTTCGCCGGTGGAGCAGCCTGCTACCCAAATCCGAATAGGCTCGCCCGGCGCCTTGTTGCGTAAGATCTTGGGTAAAACCGTTTCTTTCAGAGCACGGAACGTTTCCGGTTCGCGAAAAAAGCTGGTGACGTGGATCAGGAGGTCCTCGTAGAGAGCCATGAGCTCGGCTCGATTCTCGTGGAGGTACTTCAGATACTGGCGCAGACTCGAAATCTTGTGCAGGACCATGCGGCGGGCGATCCGCCGGTTGATGGTGGACCGTTTGTAATTGTTGAAGTCGGTCCTGGTGGCGTTGCGCAATAGCGCGAAAATCTTGAGCAGATCTTGCGTCCGCTCACCCTCGCGGCTTCCCGTCGCTAGCCGTTCCGGCATACCCAGATAAGGATGCTGGCTGATTCGCTTGAGCTCCCGGGCGATTCCCTCAGGCGGCAGTACGAAGTCCACGCATCCGGCGGCGACCGCACTGCGCGGCATCCCGTCATACTTCGCGGATTTCGCGTCTTGAGCGAAAGTGATTCCACCGGCGGCTTTAATGGCTCCCAAGCCCGCAGTTCCGTCGGTGGCGACTCCCGAGAGGATCACGCCGATGGCCCGGTTGCTCTCGTTCTCGGCTAGCGAGTTTAGAAAGGCATCAATCGGCATGTGCTTGGGTGTTTGCCTCTTGCGCGCCAGCAGATGGAGAATCCCGTTGCGGATCCCCAAGCTCTTATTGGGCGGGATCACGTAAACGTGATTCGGTTCCACCGCCACGCCTTCGGTGACTTCCGATACTGGCATGCGAGTGGCATGGGATAGTAAACGGGTGAGCAGGCTCTCATGCTCGGGGTCCAGATGTTGGACCAGCACAAAGGCCATACCGGTCTTCGAGGGCAGAGCCTGCAGCAGGCTGCGGAAGGCTTCAAGCCCCCCCGCGGATGCTCCCACACCCACAATCGGAAAGGTTCGCCCGGAGTCGGCGACAGTCTTTTTCAGCGGCATGGGCGCTATCCAGTCACGTTAGCAGAATTCAGATGCGATGAAAGCTTTTCAGAATATCGCGAGTGGCGTAGCGCAGCGCGATCGGACGTCCATGCGGGCAGCTCATGGGGCAGGATGTGCCGGCCAGGCTGCGGAGCAGCCAGTCAATCTTGGCCGGTTCCAGACGCGTGTTGATTTTGATCGCCGCACGGCATGCGATCGAGGCGGCCATAGCGCGCCGGACGTCGTCGAGCGAGGCGTGGCGAAGCTCGCGCTCGGATATCTCCAGGATTTCGAACAGGATCTTTTCCACTTCCGCCGAAGGCACGCCGGCCGGCGCCGATTTGACCGCGACCGTCCGATTCCCGAAGGGCTCGGTCTCAAATCCCAGGGCATCCAGTTCCTCCGCGATGCGCGCGTATTCGATCTGCTGTGCCGCGCTCAGGCTGACGACCAGGGGCACCAGCAGCCGCTGGCTCTCGGTCCCGCCGCTGACGCGCTGGGCAAGTACCTGTTCGAAAAGGATCCGTTCATGGGCTACGTGCTGGTCGATGATCCAAAGTCCGTCGCGTCCCGCGGCGATGATGAAGCTATCGTGGATTTGGCCCAGCGGCCGCAGGTCCGTAAGCGCGTCCAGACTTTCGGGGTCGAGAGTCTGGGCATCCGGGAACAATGGTCCATGCGTGTCAGGTATGGAAGCCTTCGCGGCGGACGAAACCGGCGGAGCCGGCTCGAACCCGGCGACGGCAGGAGCCAAAGACTCAAAGTGGAATCTAGGCTCGGGTGAGGGGGGCCGCCTCAAAACAAACTCCGGCAATGCTCCCGTATCGGCTCCCGCTATCGCCGCGCTGACCGAAGGGAAGTTCATGCTCTCTATTCGCTGGCTAAACTCCGAATACGGCAGTCCGGCTCCGGGCTGCGGGGGCGTGGGCGCTGGAATATTCGACGCTGGCCGCTGGGCCATCAGGATGTCGCGGATGGTATCGCGGACGAAATCGTGGACGACTGATCCATGCCGGAACCGCACCTCGGTCTTAGAAGGATGCACGTTCACGTCCACCTCTTCTGCGTCGCAATCCAGAAAAAGCAGCGCGAAGGGATAGCAAGCCGGCGGCATCAGATTGTGATAGGCGGCCGAAATGGCGTGCAGGAGCAAGCGGTCGCGAATTAACCGGCCGTTGACGAACAGGTAAATGGAATTGCGATTGTATTTTTGTATCTGCGGACCGCTGACGAATCCCCGCAAGCGAAACCGCCGTGTGAACTGCGGCTCGTCTGGCGACACGTCCTGGTCGCGAGGCATGTTCAGATCGCGGTTGCGATCGCCAAGATCCACCAGGTCGTCCAGAATCTGGCTCCCGAACACTTGAAACACGCGCTCGCGCAGGGTTGCCACGGGGGTGACGCTCAATAGTTCGGCATTGTTATGCCGCAGCACGAAGGTCTTGCTGGGATGCGCCAGGCTATAGTGCGTTACGAGCGAAGCGATGTGAGCGATTTCCGTCTGCTCCGACCGTAGAAATTTCTTGCGCGCCGGAACGTTGAAGAAGAGATCGCGAATGGTGATGGCAGTGCCGGCTCCCAGCGCGGCTTCATCGCAACGCAGTAGTTTTCCACCCGCGAATTCGACCGCGGATCCAGACTGTTCGTCGGGCGAGCGGGTTTCGAGCAGCAGCCGCGACACCGAGGCGATAGACGGCAGCGCTTCACCGCGGAATCCTAGCGTGGCGATAGACAGCAGATCCTTCACGTCGGCCAGCTTACTGGTGGCGTGACGCTCGAAAGCGAGTAGGGCATCGTCGCGGAGCATGCCGCAGCCGTCGTCGACGAGGCGGATCAGCCTGCGGCCGCCGGCTTCGACCTCAATGCGAAACTCGCTTGCCCCAGCATCGAGCGAGTTCTCGAGCAATTCCTTGACTACGCTGGCCGGCCGTTCGACGACCTCGCCGGCCGCAATTTTGTTGGCGACGACGTCGGAGAGTATACGAATGCGGCCCATGCGGAGGTGTCCTCACTATTGTACGGTTTCGACTGACTGGCTCTCGCCCATAAACCGGAAAAATCGCGGGTTGCCTTGACGCCGAGCGCTGGCGGGTGTAGACTTCACCCCAGCGGTTTTTAAAACGGGAATGGGGGATTCCATTCCTTGATGAGGGTGTTAATTCTCGCGCCAGGGGGTTAGTCATGAGGGTTCTGTCCCGTTGTATTTGCTTCGTCGTGCTTGCCGTGTATGCGTTCGCGCAAAGCGATCGCGGAACCATCACCGGCACGGTTTCCGATCCGGCTGGGGCCGTCGTCGCCAATGCGCCGATCCAGGCCAAGAACCTGGGGACCGGCGTCGAGTATTCGAGCGCCACCTCGACCACCGGCAACTACACGCTCTTGCAGCTGCCTCCCGGGACCTACCAGGTCAACGTCAATGTTCCAGGATTCAAGAAATACTTGCGATCCGGTCTGACAGTCGAGGTGGCGCAAACGCTGCGCGTCGATATCAGCCTGGAGGTCGGCTCGGCCAGTGAATCCGTCACTGTAACCGAATCCGCCTCGCTCCTGAGGACGGAAAGCGGCGAACTGAGCCATAACGTCGACGTCAAGCACATGGACGATCTTCCTATCCTGGGGATTGGCGGCACGCTCTCCGGTAGCGCCGGCATTCGGAATCCCATGGCCATGGTCACCGTGATCCCCGGCTCAACCTTCGTCCCCAATGCCCTGGTGCGCATCAATGGCACCCCCGCCAATTCCCAGGCCTTCCGCATCGAAGGCCAGGATGCGTCGAATACCGGCACACCCGGGGTTCCGGCGCAGACCCAGCCGAGCGTGGACGCGATCCAGGAAGTGGCGATTCAAACCAGCAACTATGCAGCTGAATATGGCCAAGTGGGTGGCGGTATGTTCAACGTCACTATGCGGTCGGGCGCCAACCAGTTTCACGGCAGCGCCTACGACTACTACGTCAATGAAATTCTGAACGCCGGGAACCCGTTCGTTACCGGCAGTCCGCAGGGCAACCCCCGTCCTCGCGCGCGGCGCAATGACTACGGCTTCACGGCCGGTGGTCCCGTGTGGATTCCCAAAGTGTACGACGGCCACGATAAGACGTTCTTTTTCTTTAACTGGGAGCAGTTCCGCGAGACCACCAAGATCAACAACCAGTTTCAAACCGTCCCCATCGACGCTTATCGAATCGGCGACTTCAGCTCCGCGATCCTTCCGAACGCCAAGGTGATCGGTACCGATGCGCTGGGGCGTCAGATGCTCGAAGGCATGATTTACGATCCCACCACGGGACGATCGGTGGCGGGCGTGAGCGGCTTGGTCCGGGATCAGTTCCCGGGCAACAAGATTCCCATCGACCGCTTCGATCCGGTGGCGGCAAAAATTCAGGCCCTATTCCCGCAGCCTGTAGGACCCAATGCGGGCTTGCAAACTCAGAACTACATCAACGTGTATGGGAGCTCCAGAACCACGGAAGTCCCGTCGATCAAGATCGACCAGACTGTCGGCGCCAAGGGTAAGCTGTCGTTCTTCTGGCAGCGCACCAAGACCGCCAATCCGAACGGAAACACCATCTTCGGGCGGTCCGATGGATTGCCGGATCCGCTCACAGAGGCTCTGGGTACGTTTCAAAACGCTCCTCTCTACCGGCTGAACTACGATTATTCGCTGACGCCGACCATCCTGCTTCACTTCGGCGCGGGCTACCGCAGCAACTATTTCCTGGTGCCGTCCGTGACCACCACAGGTGAAATTACCAACTACAACGCCCTCACGCAGCTGGGTTTGAAGGGCGGCATTGAATATAAATGGTTTCCGACCATCACGGGGATGCTTTCCAGCAGCGGCGCCGGCGGAATGAAAAATATCGGTTCGGAGTCGGGGACGAATCAGGTCACGCAAAGCCCCTCCTTCAATACCAACATGAACTGGGTCAAGAACAACCACACATATAAGTTCGGCGGGGAGTTTCTGACGCAGGGATACCCGCCGTTCGTCGATGGAAACACGCTGGGTGTATACAACTTCGCGGCGAACGAAACGGGTCAGCCGTTCCAGACTACGTCCGTGCAGGGCTCAAACGTCGGCTTCGGCTATGCCAGCTTCCTGCTGGGTCTGGCGGACAACACCTCGATCAGCAATCCTACTCATCCGCGTATGGGCAAGAGCCAGCTGGGCCTCTACGCCCAGGATTCCTGGAAAGTGACGCGGAAATTAACGGTCGACTACGGGTTGCGCTACGATTTCTCGACATACTTGAAGGAGCAATACGGCCGTGCACCGGAATTTTCGGCCACAACGCCGAATCCGAGCGCTGGTGGGATTCTGGGTGCCACGATTTACGAAGGCACCGGGCCAGGCCACTGCAATTGCAATATTGCCCACAATTATCCTTATGCCTTCGGGCCTCGACTGGGAGTTGCCTACCAGATCAATTCCAAGACCGTGTTCCGTGCTGGATTCGGAGTCGTCTATGGCGGAACAGCGGTGAACAACAACGCCGCGAGCGGCTTGGCCGGTTCTTCCGCCAGCAATGCCCAGCCAACGTTTGGCACTCCGGCCGCGATTTTGGCCCAGGGCTACCCTGCCGATGGCTATCCGCCGGCATGGCCGAATTTCGACGCGGGTCAGTTCCCGACTCAGGCTCCTACTCCGGGACCCGGTCCGGTGCTCATGGATCCAAACGCGGGCCGTCCCGCACGACAGTATCAGTGGAGCGTCGGCTTGCAGCGTGAAGTCTCCAAGGACTTGGTGGTGGAAGCCAGCTACGTGGGCAACCGCGGCGTATGGTGGCAGGCGCCCGCCCTTCTGAACCTCAATGCAATTACTCCGGATCATCTAAAGGCGTACGGTCTCGATCCGACGAACGCGAACGATGAAACCCTGCTGAAATCCCTGCTGAGCTCGCCGGTGGCCGCGCAGCGCGGATTCGCCCAGCGGCCCTATCCGGGCTTTCCTCTCGGCCAGACGGTGGCGCAAGCCTTGCGTCCGTTCCCCCAGTTCACGAACATCGGCATTTACTGGGATCCACTCGGCAAGAGCTATTATGACTCGCTCCAGATCAAGGCCACCAAGCGGTTTTCCCATGGCCTGTCGTTTTTGGGCACCTTCGTATGGTCCAAGGCGCAATCCCTGGGCACCGAGATCGGTGAACCTAATCCTGGCACCACGGGCGGGGCAGTCGCCAACGACGTATTCAACCGCGCCAACAACAAATACATTTCCATCTACGACCAGCCGCTGGTGTTCAATCTATCGGCCACATATGTCACGCCCAAAATCGGCGGGAACAAGATTCTGTCGTGGGTGGCCAGGGATTGGACGTATTCGGCCGCCTTGCAGTATGCGAGCGGATTCCCGCTTCAGGTTCCGTTGGCCAACAGTAACCTGAACAACTATCTGTTCCAGGGCCAGAGCTTCGCCAATCGCGTGCCGGGACAGCCGCTGTTCGCTACCAACTGGGTGGATAACAGCGGTGTTACGCACACCGACCCGATCGACCTGAACTGCCACTGTTACGATCCGAACAAGACGTTCGTGTTGAACCCCAAGGCCTGGGTGGATCCAGCGGCGGGCCAGTTCGGCGCTTCCGCTGCCTACTACAACGATTATCGGACGCAGCGGCGTCCGCGTGAAAACATGAATCTGGGCCGCACGTTTAAAGTAAAGGAACGGATGGAATTCAATCTTCGGATTGAGTTTACGAATGTGTTCAATCGCGCGTACTGGGGCGATCCTAGTGGCACTTCTTTAACGAACGCGGGACTCCAGCAGGTAGTTTTCGGCAGCGGTCCGACCAAGGGCAACACCTCCGCTGGATTCGGAAGAGTCCTCACCACCAACGCGACGCAGTTCGGTAATGCCGCGAACCTGTCGCCGCGTCAGGGCGTGATTGTCGGACGATTCCAGTTCTAGTAGTTAACGCGCCAAACGAAAAAGGGCAGGCAATCCAAGAGATCGCCTGCCCTTCTTCTTTTTCGATTCGACGGCGGATCAGCCGCTCATCGCCGACAGGAACTGCGCATTGCTGCCGGTCTTCGATAGTTTGTCGATCAGCAACTCCATGCTTTCGACGGGCGATAGCGGGTTGAGCACCTTGCGCAGCACCCACACGCGATTCAGTTCCTCGCGCGGCAGCAGTAGCTCTTCTTTGCGGGTGCCGGACTTGCTGATGTCGATGGCCGGGAACACGCGCTTGTCCATCAGTTTGCGGTCCAGATGGATTTCCATGTTGCCGGTGCCCTTGAACTCCTCGAAAATGACGTCGTCCATGCGGCTGCCAGTATCGACCAGCGCCGACGCCACGATGGTCAGCGATCCGCCCTCTTCGATGTTGCGCGCCGCGCCGAAGAAGCGCTTGGGACGCTGCAAGGCGTTTGAGTCGACACCGCCCGAGAGTACTTTGCCCGACGGCGGCACTACAGTGTTGTAAGCGCGGGCTAGACGAGTGATCGAATCGAGCAGGATCACCACGTCTTTCTTGTGCTCGATCAGGCGCTTGGCCTTCTCGATCACCATTTCGGCGACCTGTACGTGCCGCGAGGCCGGCTCGTCGAAGGTGGAGCTGATCACTTCGCCCTTGACCGAACGCTGCATGTCGGTGACTTCTTCCGGGCGTTCATCGATTAGCAACACGATCAGCGTGACTTCCGGATGATTGGCGGTGATCGAGTTGGCGATGGACTGCAGCAGCATGGTTTTGCCGGTGCGCGGCGCCGCTACGATCAAGCCGCGCTGGCCCTTGCCGATAGGAGTCAGCAGGTCCATGACGCGTCCCGAGTAATTGTCCTTGATAGTTTCCATCTTCAACCGCGCCTGCGGATAGAGAGGAGTGAGATTGTCGAAGAAGATCTTGTTGCGCGCTTCCTCGGGCGGTTCGAAGTTAATCGCGTCCACCTTGATCAGCGCGAAGTATCGCTCGCCTTCCTTGGGCGGGCGGATCTGGCCGCTGACCGTATCGCCAGTCCGCAGATCGAAACGGCGGATCTGCGAGGGCGAGACGTAGACGTCGTCAGGTCCGGGCAGATAGTTGTATTCGGGCGCGCGCAGGAATCCGAAGCCGTCGGGCAGACACTCCAGCACGCCTTCGGAGAAGATCAGGCCGCTCTTCTCGGCCTGCACCTGCAGGATCTTGAAGATCAATTCCTGCTTGCGCAATCCAGCGAAGCCCTGAACGCCCAGATCCTTGGCGATATCGTTGAGCTTCTGGATGCTCATGTCCTTGAGCTCCACCAGGTCGAGCGCATTGCCGTTCTTGCCGATATTGCCCTGGGCGCGGCGCCGGTTGTCGAACATACGTCCGCTGGGCTGCTGAGGCGCCTCCGCCTTTTTGGGCTCGGCGGCGGGCTCCTCAGCGACTGC
>Ga0207667_10002867_pt1 | contig 21401 bp, 13 predicted proteins | sample KBSCornC52_FD_184301 | JGI IMG/M metagenome (GOLD analysis project Ga0207667, IMG submission 184301) | Corn rhizosphere microbial communities from Kellogg Biological Station, Michigan, USA - KBS Corn C5-2 (SPAdes) (version 2) | ecosystem: Host-associated > Plants > Roots > Rhizosphere > Soil ...
GAGTGCTCTGGTCGAACTGTCTTCCACCCCCAAAAAGAGTCGCTTCATTCAGCTCGCGCGTGAAATAATGATCCCGCTGTGTCAGCTCCTTCGGATCGATGTCGAACACCGACAGACACATCCGGCAGCCAATGTCCACTCCCACCCCGTAAGGAATAACGGCATTTTCCGTAGCCAGCACACCTCCGATAGGAAGTCCATACCCCGCATGCGCATCCGGCATCAGAGCGCCCGCCACGGCGATAGGCAATTTGGCCGCCTGGTACATTTGATGGGTCGCCCCTTCCTCGATCTGGTCCCCTCCAAAAATATTGAATTGAACGCCTGTATTGTTCAGGGATATCTCCGCCCCCTCTGTCTCCTTCTTCGGTATCAGTTGCTGGGCGATCAAACCCAATACAGCGTCGCCCCCATATTCAATGGGCGAGGCCAGTATTTGCTTCAATAAATTCATCACATCCTCCTGTTCTGTAAACTTGTAATTCTTTTCCATGACATTCATGGCAATGCTGATCACCGGTCCCTCGGGGTAGCCGATGGCCCGCAGATCCTTTCCTCTTAATTTTAACTTTCCCATTTTATTTCTTTTATCCCGTTTGATGGGCATTTCAAAATTTCATCCCTCGTCCGGCGGCTGCCCGCAGTAATATGCACCGATTTCCAGATTCTACAATCCAGCGACATGCCAAATTCCCCCCCAAAAGGTCCTCGAAACCGTAACCACCGGTGTACATTTCAGCATCCGGGTGATCCTCAGCTTTGAACTGGAGCGCGAGCTGACGGGATTTGGGGAGGGATTGAAGTTCCTTCCCTCCCGCCTGGTGCGATCCATCAAAAAAAGGGTACGGCTCATGCATGAATTGTATCATACTTTAGCTCATTCAGGATCCGGGTGATGGGTTTGTTTTTTAAAGGACTATGCTCGTCATACTTTTCCGTATACTTGTTTATCCACCATCTCCCGAAATCTCTCCCATACACAAGCTTGTTTCGACGGCCGTCAAAAGCATTCCTTTCGAAATACTTATCGAGATATTCCATCCTCGCTTCCAGTTCTGCATCTCTGACGGGCACCTTGTCGATGACATTCGGATGTACCTGTAGCACAAATCGCCAAGGCTCATTGAAAACATACTTGACAGCAGGAATGCGTCCTTTAAGAAAGTATTCTATCCTGTCAAAATATCGTCGCTCATGCTCGGTAAAATCACAACGCTGGAATTCCCAATCATCAAATTCCCTTAGCTTTTGTGGCTTTGTCACATAAAATTTACGGCCTTTCTTTCTCCGTCTGACAAGGAAATCTCTGCGATGACTCCAATCCCAGGTATTGATCATGACTAACATCCCGTCGAAAAACGCTGCCTGTTTGCCTCGTGCAACATCTTCCCTCAACACAAAACATCGCTTCCATCCCTTTTGTACCGGAGGGACCAACGGCTCATAACCCAAATTTCTGCTCTTATGCCAAAGCGTCCGCTGTTCCCTGTCCAGCGCTAACAGCTGCTTATCAAAATCCTCGTACTGCATCCTTTTCGTCCCTCAGTTACGTTCGTACCCTTCGCTTTGCTCGGATACCTTGTGCGTATAAGGCACATGCTCTCACCATTGAGCTAGTGACCATTTTGCTGTTGGCTTAAGAAGAGTCGAACTTCTATTTCCACGTTCGTAGCGTGGCGTTCTTCCATTGAACTATAAGCATTTACCTCTGGTTGTCCCCGGGACTCGAACCCTGTTTTCCTCGTTCACAGCGAGACGCTTTACCTGTTAAGCTGGAGACAACATCCGTTGGTCCGCCGGGGCTCGAACCCGAAGCCTCCATGTTAAAAGCATGGCGCTCTTCCAATTGAGCTACGAACCATTGTGATCTGTATGGGACTCGAACCCATATCATAGGATAGAAAGTCCTATATCCTTGCCGTTAGACGAACAGATCAAAGGATCACCGCCTCCTCGGCTTAACACCACAAAAAAAACCCGGTCAGCATTGACCGGGTTCCACCATTCAAAGATCCGCATTACACGAATCCCCATGATATCTTTCCCGGTCCTCGCAGATATATCTCCTCCATTCGGATATTAAACCAGTTTTTACTGACCTGATATCCGTAACAAGAACAGTTATATCGTTGCGTCCTGCGAATCATAAAAAAACCCCGCAATCTCTTGCGGGGTTCATTATAGTGTTTTAGTTCTAAACAGATTATATACAAACTAAGCCCCGCACAGCAGTAAGACACAGCCTCTCATGGCTATTACCTACCTTTGATATGATAAATGTGCGTTGCATTTGATTTAAGATTTCTTTAACAGTGCAAAGATGCAACAATTTCTCTGATACCTCCAACTTTTTAGAAAGATATTTTTTTCAAACGCATCTTCCATTCGACGACAGACATGAGGAAACTCCTTTTTCTCAATCTATAAAAAAGCATTTAAGCTTATGAAACGTCTGTTCATCATTCCCGTTGTATTGCTCTGCCAGGGCCTGCTCTGTAGCGGCGTCGCACCCGAATTTATCAATCCCACGGGCACCTATACCCTCACCGGTACGGTCAGAAAACATCATGTGCTTGGTCATTCCGGCGAGATCAGAGCGGAACTATTGGACAGCGGCAGGATCGCCATTTCCTGCTATATCAATAAAGGATACCCCAATTACGAGTCAGGGTCATTGATAGACACACTGCTCTATGACGATAACGTCGCCCGTTATCATCCCTCCAATGACTCCACCTGTACCATCATCTTTCATTTTTATCCCAGGACGGTCGAGATCCTGGGTCTGTACGACGATCCTCATTCCGCCTGCGGTTTTGCCACGGGTGTCATGGCAGCGGCTATCTTTGAAAAAACTTCTTGGGACAAGCCGGTCATTCAGGACCTCTCCGCGCACGGGGTTGTTCATTGAGCGGAAGGCCGGGACAGATCGCAGGTTCCAACGCCGACCCGCCTTCCCGAACAATTGGTAGTTTTGTTTGTAATTCACCAGCAAAGACAAAACCACCATGCACAATCAATCCCTCTTCGTAAAAATGGGCCTGCTCACCTGGGAAGGCCAGCTGAAAAGAACCACCAGCCTGTTGAATACCCTCACCGATGAGCAGCTTTCACAGGAGATTGCCCCCGGCCGTAACACAGGGGCCTATGTAATAGGACATCTTATTGCCGTACACGACGCCATCATCCCCCTGTTTGGATTAGGAGAAAAACTGCACCCCGAGCTGGAGGACATCTATATCACCAGCCCGGACAAGTCAGGTAAGAAGACCCCGTCCATCGCGCAACTAAGGGAATACTGGAAAGAAGTGCACGGGCATCTGGAACAACGCCTGGCCAGCCTGACAGAAGAACAATGGTTCCAGCGTCATATGTCCGTCTCGGAGGAAGATTTTCAGAAGGAGCCGCACCGCAATAAATTGAATGTATTCATCAACAGGGCAACCCACATCTCTTATCACCTGGGTCAGCTGAGATTACTGAAAAGCTAATTCAAAAGCGCTGAGCGATCTCCAGTATCAGGGTATATTTGTGCAAACTTGCACACTTATGTTACGCAATTTAATATTGCTTCTCCCATTTTTACTGACAGCTCACCTGGTTGCAGCGCAGCAAAAGCCAAATGTCATCTATATTTATGCGGATGACCTGGGTTACGGGGACCTAAGCTGCTATGGTGCAACAAAAATACATACGCCCAATCTCGATAAATTGGCAGCCTCCGGAATCCGGTTCACCAACGGACATTGCACCTCCGGCACCTGTACCCCATCCCGCTATGCGTTAATGACAGGACAATATCCCTGGCGCAAGCGCGGTACCGGGATCCTGCCGGGCGATGCAGCGCTCATTGTCCCCGTTGACAGGATCACCTTGCCGAAAGTATTCAAGCAGGCCGGATATTCCACGGCCATTGTGGGCAAATGGCACCTGGGTCTGGGTGACAGCCTGGCTAAAAACTGGAATGGAGAGATAAAACCCGGTCCCAATGAGGTCGGCTTTGACTACTCATTTATTTTTCCAGCCACCGCCGACAGAGTACCCACCGTCTTTTTAGAAGATCACAAGGTAGTAGCCGCCGATCCAAATGACCCTATCGCTGTAGACTACAGGAAAAAGGTCGGCAACGATCCCACCGGAGCGGAACATCCGGAACTGTTAAAGATGCTGTCTTCGGAAGGGCATAACAATACCATTGTCAACGGCATCGGCCGTATCGGTTATATGTCGGGCGGGCATCGCGCCCGGTGGGTAGACGAAGAGCTGTCCTCCACTTTTATGTTCAAGGCGTTTCAATTCATGGACGACCACCGCAAGTCTCCTTTTTTTCTCTACTTCGCATTGACGGAACCGCATGTACCCAGGATGCCTGCCACAAGGTTCAAGGGAACCAGCGGCCTGGGCTATCGCGGCGATGACATATTGCAGCTGGACTGGACCGTTGGACAATTGATGAAATACCTCGAGCTCAACGGGCTGGCAAAAAACACCATTGTCATATTCTCCAGCGACAATGGCCCCGTACTCGATGACGGCTATCAGGATGGCGCCGTAACGATGTTGAACGGTCATACCCCGGCAGGGCCCATGCGGGGAGGAAAATACAGCGCTTTGGAGGGCGGGACCCGCATCCCATTCATTATCTCATGGCCTGCCCACATTACCCCAAAAGTGTCGGACGCACTGATATGCCAGATGGACATGCTGGCGTCATTCGCTCGCCTGTTAGGACAGAAGATCCCTGCCGGAGAAGCCACCGACAGCGAAGACCACCTGCAAACATTCTTAGGAAAAAGTGACACGGGACGTCACACTTTGGTAGAACAAGGACTGACCGACCCCACAGCCATCGTTGATGGCCACTGGAAATACATCCGCCCTCATCCCGGGGCAGCCGTGATGACAGCGGTAGGAATAGAGACCGGCAATGCCGCCTACCCGCAGCTGTATAATCTAAAGGACGACATAGGAGAAAAAAATAATCTGGCAGCCCAATATCCCGACAAGGTAAAAGAGCTGGACAGCCTGCTGGAAAAAATCACGCATAGGTAAGCAGGCCCACGTGGGGTTGTCAGGCTCACCCAGCAGTGACAGGTTCCACCCAACAATGACAAGTTCCACCCAACAATGACAGGCTCACCCAACAGTGACAGGCTCCACCCAACAGTGTCAGGTCGCATCCAACCTGAACAGGTCTCCACAGATTAACCGGTCCGTCCAAGGCTGATAGGGCCGGCCGCCACCATCAACGCCCCCGCGCGGACAACGCCTCCCTATTACCCGGGTCGATCTTCAAAACACTGTCAGTATAGCGCGTAGCGCCCTCCTTGTTACCCATCGCTCCGTAGGCAGCAGCGATCTTGTTCAACACCGCAGGTGTAACGCCATCCTTACGGGCAGTCTGCTGCAATTGAATGATCTCCTGAGCATACTGTTTCACCGGCGCAAGGTTCATCCCACCAGTATTATTGCGTATCGCATAATCCAGAAAGGGCAATGCCTCCGCGGGGCGATCCATTTTCAGATACAGCACAAAAACATTACGCGCCTTGTCAAAGGCAGGCGCCATCATAAAACTGCGCCGGAAGTAAAAGGCAGCATTATCATCGTCACCCAGCTGCCCATAAATATTGGCAGCCCTGTCATAAAAAGCGGCCTCCGTAGGATGCTCGAGCACAAGAGCCTCCACCACCTTGGCAGCATGCACCCAGTCCTTCTCCCCCGCATAATAATTATACAACGTGTCCATGGCATCCTCCCATTTCATATTTTCAAACACAATGCCATAAGCCAGCCGGCCTTGAAGGGATACAGTATCGATGCCACCGGGCGGACTTGGTAGGACATTTCCCCCCGAAAGCGTCCCGCCAGCCGAAGTTCCCGCCCCCGCAGAGGCATTTGCCCCGCCCGCCGAAGCCCCGATCCCCCCGCCGGTCGGCGAAGTCGCTTTATTAAAAGGCCAGCTCCCTTTCAGCCTGCCGATCTTATATGCCCCCACCAGGGAATCCATTCCCAACACAGGCATCGCGGCCAGCAGCCGTTCGAGCCCCATCTCACCCGGCCCCGCTACACCGGCAAGGTCCCCATTCCCCCTATCAGCACCACCCGCAGAAGCCCCCGCTCCCGCAAACATACCGGCCGCCTTCATGGCCCTGTAAAACGCATCCGATAACAACGCATACCCATGTATGTTGGGATGCACATGCTCCAGCAACAGCTCATTCCCAATGATGCCATATTCCGAACGGGCCTCGAATGCGCTCCGGGTGTCCACCAGATGCACGTTCTTATACCGCGCCGCCAGGTCCGGGATGATATTGTTTATCAAAGAAGGAGCTCTAAACCGCAACGCATCCAGCTCCTCCGCCCGCGAGAACCAGGCCTTTGCCTGACCCGGATCACCCTGCCTCAAAGACAGGCGGCCTAAATAATAATTGCATTGCGCATACATGCTATCCGCCCTTTCAGCTTCTTTAAAGTATTGACTAGCGCCCGTCCAGTCCTCCGCCTCAAAGGCAGTCTTGCCCTGTATATAGTTCCTTGAAAAAGCCCGGTAATGAACACTATCCGCAGGAATGCTGATAAAAGGTACAAGATCCTTCTCATTCGATACAAGATTGCTGATGAAGGTGGGTATATGCCGTCTATCCAGCAATTGTAACGTCTCCTGCATATTGTCCCTGAACTGATCGATACCTCGTTGATAAAGCTTCGATCCATATGGGATCTGCTCATCGGCTACCATTACCTCCATCCGGGTCCTGGGACCGTCCGCCTTCACACCGCGGAACAACGATGCCATATGCTCATAGGTATTGGTCAGCCATTGCACGATCCGCAGCTTGCGTAGTGTCAGAAGGATGTCTACGATGTGGCGATTCCCGCCGATGCGGTCCGTGGAGCCCACCCCCAACGCCCCATAATATTCGTTATGCCCCGTATAGATCAGCACAGCATCGGGCTGATAATCCACCACCTCACGCGCAAACCCAAGCACTGTATAGGAATTGACGGCCGTCAGCGCAATATTGATCACTTCGAAATTCCTGTCAGGGTAGTCATGCATCAGCCGGTATTGAAGCCATCGGTGGAAGCTTCCGTTGTGGAAATACGGATATCCGATGGTGGTAGACTCCCCCAGCACAAAGATCCGCATCGTCCCCCCATCCTTTTCCTTCCTGAAAGGCTCGATATTTCCCGTAGTGGCATTTGCCTGGTTGGTAAAATATTTCTTCGAGGCGGCAGGATTCAATATAAGATAGTTCTTATCGGCCGGGTCGTCGATAAAAAGACGCAGGTCATTGCCATAGCCGAACAGGCGAAGACATATCTCTAGCACAAACAATAGTACAAAGGGCAACAGGATACTGATCCATTTGAACAGACGTGTCCTTCCAGGGTTGGCGGCATCTCGTTTTTTTCTATTCATTTTCTTTCCGGCATGGTGAAGCTTAATGGTTTCTCTCCTCTCAACATCCGGGCAGCCTCCCCTGTAAGCCAGAGATAAGTGTCGGATGGTTTATGATCCATATCGATGAATTGCACATTCCCGCCCACAGGCGGATTGTCGGACGCCTTAAAGATGGCTGTACCCTCATTGACCTCGTCGAACATCGCCACGTACAACATTTTAGCCCCCGCCTTTATCGCAGTAGACAGCATTTGCCAGTAGAATCGGCCACCCTGACGGGGAATGGAGCCCACCGGCTTTATATCATCCGGAAATTCATGGATGCTGAGATTATGCCAGCTGAAGCCGGGATACACACAAGGCACATAATCCACACGATTCCGGTCGCACCATTCCATGTCGGCAAGCATTACGTCCCGGTATCTATCCATGTCATTGTGCAGAAGCGGCGAAAAACGCTGCACCGTCCAGGGCATTACCATACCAGCCTGCCGGATCAGGTCATGCAGATAGCTGTCGTGCACACAATCCGCATCAAGATCCCTCCAAAAGGTCGGCACTCCCAGCATCACCGCACAACCGCCATACACGGGATCATGCTGTAAAAAGTCGATCAGCTGCGACAACCCGATATTACGGATGTCATAAGGCCTGTCCGGAAAACCCACGCCCCAGATCACCACCACGGGCTTTCCCCGGTGATGCAGATAGGTCTTCTCTCCCTTCTGGTCGGTCACACGGATCGAATCCACCAGGTATTTCCAGTCACGGATAATGGAAGAACAATCTTCTCCATGTGCACGTAGCCCCGAGAGATCATACATGACGGCAATGGCCCTGCGATATTTGGAAGCGGCTTCCAGCGCATGCTTCAATATGATCACCGACTCCTCATAATGTCCGGAAGACGGGCTCCCGTGTAAAATAGCCCGCCCTCCGGAAACGTCTAATGTCTGTCCTTCGGACAACGAACCTTTGGTTCGTTCTGGCCCACCCCCACCGCCGGCCTCGCCCACCCGCCGGGTCTCGCCAAAAAATCGCTGCATGAACACCCCATCTATCCCATACTGCTGCATCCATTTGAAATGCAGGTCGGTGGTGCTTTGATCCAGCGAGCTGAAGAAGCGCGCCCTCTTCCCATCGGCCAGCGTAAAAGGCGTTTCATACGTCTTCTCATACTCGCTGACATCCGGCCACAGGTCGATGCCGGAATGATCCGGGTCGCCATAGGCATAACGTCCCGCGGAACTACCATCACCCGCCGCCCGAAACCAGCCCTGATAACCGGCCATCACCAGCCCATTGTAAGTAGGATATAATGTCGTAGGACTGTGTCGTGTCCCGGACTGTCCAATACCAGCGTTGCGGTCTTTGTAAGATTGAGCGGACAATATCTTAGGAGTAAAAGACAGGATCAGCAGGGCGCCAGAAAGCAGTTTAATCATCATACTGCAATTAACGGTCGGGAGATTAACCAGGCACTTAATAAACCATTAATTCACCGGGCCGGCAATAATTTTAACGGCACGGGTCATTGGCCGGGCCAGGTTTCACGCCGATTGGCTTGGCTCAGGTCTCTCACGGGCCGGCTCCGCTGAGGTTTCTCACCAGCTGGCCCGGTTCAGGCAATAATTTCCTGAAAGGTCTTGCCAAAATCAGTCCCATAGATATCCTTGTACTCCTTCAGGAACTTCTGATAGGTGTTATTGGCCAACGTATGACGTCGCAGCTGGATAAGACTTTTGCATTTATAGGTAAGGGCGTCCTCATTGAGGGGGTCGAAACAGAAGATGCAGTTGGCAATCTCGATGGTAAATTCCGGATCGCCCGCCGGATGATTTCGTATATACTCCAGACACCGGTCGATGACGGCATTGGAAACCTCGGATTTTATATCATCCAGCCAATTATATTCCGTCTGTGCCAGAAACGCCCCTCTTTTTATGATACTTACCAGAGGACGTATATCCGTCCGGGCAGCATCCGGCCCGCCTTGCAATACAGAGATGTATTTCTTATAATCGACGTATACATCCTCTTCCGGTGTCTGGAACTGCCAATATCCGGACTCCTTATTGATGATGGTATTGCCTACTTTCTCCAAAATGGCTTTCAGCTTCGCCAGATTGACAGATCGATTGTTCTTGGCATCTTTTTCGGACTTGTCATGCCAGAGGATCTCATTGAGCCCCTCCGAGGAAATGCCCCTGCCATTCCGAACGGTATAGGTAAGGATAATAAGGAACAGCTCCTTGAGCAAAGGTGTAAACAGCCGGGTGATATCGCCACCCTCCTTGTCAAATACCTGGAAGGCGCCAAACAGATATATCCCCGGATAAATATTTTTCTCCAAAGGCTCCCTGACGGCAAAAGGTCCTGCGACAGGCGCCGCCGGTACCCCTTCACGGACCGCACCAGATCCAGTCCCCGCTGCAGGCTCAGTCCCGGTAGAAAGCCCAGCCCCCGCAACAGCTCCAGTCCCTGCCACAGTTCCCATCCCAGCCACAGTTCTCCCTCCCGTAACAGGACTCCCGGCAACAGGCATACTCCCCCCAACAGCCCCCACACCAGGCGCAGCCTTTCTGCGTCTGCGCATCACCCAGATGGCGCCCCCTCCCACTACCAGCAGCGGTAGAATAACATACCAGTAATTTAAATGCCCACCGGCTACGGCCATTCCCTGCGCCACCTCCGCCCGCTCAGGCGGGAAATCCAGCGTATAGATCTTCACCTGCGTAGCCTTCTCCTTCGTCTCCTCCTTGGAATACAGCAGCGTGACAGCGATAAGCTTATTGCTGACAGGTGAATAATAAAGGTCCGCATAGGACTGTACGTCATGGAAGCTGTAAGGAATGGCATCTCCTTCCGGAACATAGGTCGAATCCGTAAACGAACCCTCTACCAGCTGAAGACTGGAATTATAGCTGTCATTGGCATAGATAAGGCCATACCAGGCGCCCGGCTTGACCCCTATCACCAGGTTGTTGGCGAAGGTGAAAGGCGTGCTCTGCGTCTTCAGCGTATACAGCATCTTGAAAGAGCTGTTCTTTATATCATAACGATACAGGTCATAATAGTTACGCGGGTCCAGCATCTGGTCGCCCGTCTGGCTGCCATAGCCGCCGACGACATAGGCATATTTTCCATCGGGAGATAATCCCAGAGCAGACAGATAGCGTGGAGGGAAATAATCTCCGGTGGTATGGATGCTGTCCCACTTATGCGTAGTGAAATCATAACGTATCACCCTGTTCTTGTATCGCAGCTGTCCATAGCCCCCGATCATATACAGAGAAGAGTCGACAGGCGTAATAAACTTGTTGGCATGCCAGTACTCGGTGATGAACGCATAAGGCATGGCGATATCCCAGCCATGATGCGCAAAGTCAAACGTCATCACCAGCTTCTTATCCACGAATATATCATACAGCTTGTCGCGAAAAGTGTCGTACAAGGTCTGATGCCCCAAAATAAATTCCTGGTGACGGCTGGATATAAAGTCCGTGCCGTGCTGATCCATCTTCAGCGAACAGATGGCCACGCTGTCGGAGCCTGCCACATAGATATTGTCATGCTTCGGATCATACGTGACGGCGCCATAGCCGCTCAGCGTGAACGAGCTGATCAGCTCCCACTTTTGGTACTTGGGTTTGATCCACACCGGATTCTTGATCTTGCCCATCCGCTGGCTCACCTTGTCATAGGCCAGATCACCCGAGGTCTCATCCAATGGCCAGAAATATTTTAAGCTGTTCTTCTCGAATATCTTTATATCCCGGATACGCATGGGCGGTATATCTCTCGTCTTGAACTTCTGATAATCATTGGCGCCCCAGAGGATCTTAAAACAATTGTCGATACCCCCAGGCAGGGGACTCCTGCCGATATTTTTTCCATTCACCGTAAATCGCAGGGCATGATCTTCCAGATTGCATGAAAAGGCAAACTGGTTCCATTCTTTATGCAGCTGAATGCTATCCACGGAGAAGCTGATACCCGAAAACGTTTCTCCGATGATGACTTTGAACAGGCGCAGCGGCTGATTGTAGATGAGGTCGATGTTCTGTCCGCTCATGGAGATCAGACGAACGATATAACCAAAGTAGATGGACCTGCCCGGTATCAGCCGGATGTCGAAGCTGAGGTCAAACCCTTTTTTAAAACATAGCGAATCGTCCGGGGAAAGGTCGAGGCTGGTCCTTTTTTCCTGGACAACCTCATGGCTGCTGAACATCAAACCATAAGATTGGGCAAAAGCGCTAATCGAAAAAGATAGAGAAATTATGATGCAATAGATATACCTCATAAGCTGAGCATAAAAATAGCTCATTTTCCTGTACTGTCGTCACCGGAATGCCAGATGGCCCGGATCGTTTCTTCATCACCCAAACCATCCGGCGTGGCCGCGCTGGGATTGTTGGCATAATACCAGTTCTTCTTCTCCAGTGGCGAGCGTCTTGTTCGGCTTCCAGGCATTTCCAGATGCCCGTTCGGGTCTGTCCGACGGACCCAGTCATCCGCATAATGAAGCCACTGACTCCGATACAAGGCCGGCTGATGCGCAAACCAGGATATCTCATCATACCCCCATATCCATACGAAACCTCCTTTGCTCGCATTAGGCTGGCTGGGATGATCGCTGACGCCATAGTTATCAAACTCCACCAGATACGGCAGGTGCTCGCATTTCCACCCGCTGGGAGTGATGCCACCCTTGCTGCGAAGATAAAGGCCATCGGAAAAACCCAGTTCCAGCCTGGCTTCCTCAGGCTTGTCAGAGATTTCTTTGATCCGGAGAGGAAAAGCATGAAAATCCAACAGAAGACTATCTCCTCTTTTCAATCCTCCCCCAGGCACATGCGCATCACAGAGCAATATATGACGACGGGCATGTTTTGATCCATAGGAGCGCGCAAGCGCAAACACGGACACCCACCATGAAAGGTCTTCGTCATTGCCATTCATCAGCTCCACCTGTCCATAATGGATGGCCTCAAAACCCAGGTCTATGTAGCTGGCCGCGAGAAAGTAAAACCATAGCCGGGTCTCCACCCGGCTGACATCGGGCACCGATGCGCCTTTCCCCCATTGGTCACGACGACGGCCATCCGCATATAACATGTCTTCATACCGGAAATTCCTTTTTTCCACCGGCACGTTCAGCGCCCTGAAAGCCCAGTCCGGCACAGGCACCTGTTCTACCTTGGTGGTCACGATCTCGAAAATACATGCTTCCAGTATCCGGTCAGGATCATCCTTCAAAACTTCTGGCACCTGCTGACGGGCTCTTTCAAAATTGCTCAGCAGCCTGTCTTCTTCACCCCAAAGACAGATGCTGCGTCCGATGAACTTGGCGCCCACATGGTTCAACATCCGGATATTATCATGCAGATCGCCCCTGCCATTGAGAAGTCCTTCCATCGTGATGGCGCGGGAAAGATAATTCTCCAGCACCCGCCGCGAAATGGTCCCATCAAATCGATAGTCCCCGGGAGGCCGGCTCGTCCCCGACCCGAAGACAGGCAACAAGAAGATGATTATGACAGCTACTAATCGCATGTGTATCTACGTTATATAGGCCAAAGGTCCTGGCAGGGCTTCATGGTTTCTCTGCACCCACCCCCCATGTCTTATTGGGCTTCGGCCCCATAAACAATTCCAGCGTCCCGCCATCCACCAATTGCTGATGGGTGAACCAGGGCGTCGCCAAAGTCTTTCCATTGAACTTGGCGGATTGGATAAATTTATTCACCGTCGAGCTGCCATGAGCAAGTACGGTAAACTGCTTCCCGGAAGGAAGATCGATCGTCACCTTACTAAACACAGGACTCCCGATGGTATAAGAAGGCTTTCCAGGTGTCTCCGGGTAAAAGCCCATAGAAGAAAAGACGACAAAGGCGGACATACCCCCGCCATCCTCATCCCCCGGAATACCGAATATATCATCCCTGAACCAGGCATCCAGCAGGAAACGCACCCTGCTTTGGGTCTTCCATGGCGAGCCGGTGAAATTATACATGTACGGTATATGGAAGCTGGGCTCATTACCCATCGAATACTGCCCCGTAAGAGCCGTGGCATCCGGGAATTTATACCAGAAATCATAGCGGCTCCGGTCCAGCCCTTCCCGGAACAGCTGATCCAGCCTGTCTTCAAAAGCCTTTTTCCCTCCCATCAGCCCGATGAGCCCGGGAATATTCTCCTGCACCTGCCATAAATAGGTCCACCCATTGTTCTCATCATAATAATCCCTTCCACCAGGACCTCCATCAAATTTGGGGTCGATGTCGATCCAATGCCCCGCTGCATCCCTGGGCATAAAGAATCCTTTGCTGCTGTCCCAAAGGTTGCGGAAATTCAGCGCCCGGGACGCAAACAAATGCTGATCATCCTTCTTACCCAATTCGCCCGCCAGCTCAGACAATGCCCAGTCGTCGTAGGAGGCCCCCAGCGTTACCGCAACAGCCTGTCTTTTTTCGAACGGATGCACGTCAGCCACGGTCTCTTTCTCACCGCGACGGAGCGCAGGGAAGTATCCCTTCTCGTGATAAAAATCATCCAGCGCCGTCTTCGGCCCATTGCGCCAGGGCAGCAGCGTGGCGTCCGTGGCATTCTTCCGCATGCCCTCATAAGCTTTCTCCACATCGAAATGACGCAGCCCCTTCCGATAGGCATCCAAAAAAACGACGGAAGAATGAAACCCATTCATACAGGCATGATCTCCAAAGAGCACGGGAAAGGTAGGCATCCACCCGCTCTGCTCGTACATACGAACATATGACTGCAACATATCTTCCTCGCGCGAAGGCTCCAGTATCATGCGCAGCGGATGCAGCGCCAGGTAAGTGTCCCAGGACCAGTCATCCACATAAAATGGACGCGCATCCTGGTGTATCTTCTTATCGAAACCGCTGTAATAGCTCCCATCCTCCGTGATATCCACCATTCTTTCATAGCATCGATACAGGGCCGTATAAAAGGCTCGCCTTTGCGCTTCCGTACCACCCGACACCTTTATCTTCGACAGCACATCCGTCCACTGTTTTTGCCCCACGGCAGACAACTGCTCAAAGCTCCGGCCCTTTATTTCTTCGTCAAAGGTCTTCCGCGCCTGCCCGGCGCTCACATAGCTGATGGCATACCTGAACTCTATCGCGCGCTCGGAAGAAGGAAAGGATACAGCCGCTCGACGACCCTGCACAACCGAAGCCCCCGCCACATTAAATACCCCATACATATACACCTTAATATCTCCATGGTAGGTCTCCACCCCCGTGATCTCCCGCGCCGAAGGGAACTGCCATCCCGGGTCCCCCTCATTGGCGGGCGAAAAAAGCAACGCGGCATCGGCGCCTGCAGGAAACTGTATACGGAACAGTCCCGTACGTCGGCCCGGCGTGAACTCCACACCCACATTGTCGTCGATCAGCCAGGTGGAATAATACCAGGGCCGGTTAATCTCCAGATCGTGATCGTAGGTGAGCCGTCCATCCCACGCCTGATCGCCCGAACCATGGACAGAAGGCTTTAAAGCAAACACCTGCCCCAGCCGATGTGAGACGATCGTCAGTGGGAAGTCGGATATCTGATCATCCATATAATCCTTCCGCGTGGGCGTGAATCGTATCAGCTGATTCGGGAGCTGCACCGTAGGGCGCGTAGGCTCCAGCAGCTGCCCCACATTACCGATAGTAGGGTCTACATAGGAAGCATTGGATCTTACAACGGGGATGGAATCGCCGGCCAATCCTCGTTGCACAAAGCCACATAGCAGGATGCCGGCCAATAAATATAATTTCATCATGCGAGTTTTAAAACAAGCCCCCGCCTAAGCAGGGGCTATATAGCACATCAATAGCCTGCATTCTGCGCCCATTTGGGATTCAGGATCATCTCCTGAAAAGGTATGGGAGCTAAATATTTTTGTTGTAGTACGGCAGCATTGCCCGACACCGTAGCAGGGATAGCGTTCTCCGAAGGATCTCTTCCGGCAATCACCTGCGGCAGCAGCTGCAGACGGACTATGTCGAACCAGCGTACCCCAAACTCCCCCGCAAACTCATACGCTCTTTCAAAGACGACGGAGTCGCGGAAAGCCGTACCGCTAAGACCCGTTGTCAGATCAGGCAGACCCGCCCGGTGTCGTACCAGGTTGATCGCCGAGTAGGCATCGGAGGAAGGCGAACCGCTGGCCATGGTAGAAGCCTCGGCATAATCCAGCAGTACCATGGGGTAGCGGATGATGTCCAGCGCCTTGTTCGTGCTGGGATTCATGGAAATAATGGAAGTATCCGTCTCCGTAACGCCGTCCCCATTCAGTCCGGACCTGAACTTCTTATAATAAGGATGACGGGCATGAGTAGCGGCATCGTCCCAGTTGACGATCGTGTACGTCTTTTTATCCGCGTTCAGCAGCTTGATCTTCGTATAAAAGGTTGCATCAGTACGGCTGCACTTGGGAGCATTCTTATAGAAGTTGATCTCGGGGTAGTAATCGTCCCATCCCCCGTTGCCGCTGAGACTCGTTTCTTCCAGGGGTACGCAGGAGTTGCCATAGCCACGCTGAGGAAGATTCCCGCTGACATTGTATTGAAGAGAAAATATGGATTCGGACGAATTGTTCGTAGAGAATACCTTGTCATAAGGTGTATTGACGTCGAAGGGCCCGCTCTTGATCACAGAATCAGCCTCCGCAGCCGCCAGCGCATAATTGGACGTCTGGCTCAGCGGCCAGCCCGCCATAGTCAGATATACATCGGCGAGCAACGATCTTGCCGCCCAGGAGGTCGCCTTACCGGGCTGACCGGGCCAGCTGGCAGGCAGCATAGCCTTCGCAGCCTTTAGATCCGAAACGATGGCTGTGTAAACATCGGCGACACTGTCACGGGGAGGATTCGCATTCGGATTGGTAGGCTCGAGGATCAACGGCAGAGGTCCAAAAGTTCTCACCAGATAGTAGTAGCCCATCGCACGCAAAAAATAACACTGACCCGCCACCTGAGCCTTCTCCTCGTCGGAGGCATTCGCCTTCTGGTAATTGGCAAGTATGTTATTGGCCTGATAGATCCCCTTCCAGGCATTGTATACCGCCAGATTGCCGTTCTGGCTGGTACCGCTGAGTCGGTCGAACTCACGGAAGTCGCCCTTATTAAGACCCGGGTCCGTCGTCAGGTCGTCCGCGCCAAAGTAGGTAGTCATCTTGCTGGTGAAACCAAACACCCCATCATAGGCATACTGCTCGTACGTACCTGCCAGGGAGGCTTCGAGGTCGGCCGCAGTCTTGAAATAGGTGACGGGTGTCAGATTGCCTTTAGGATCTTCATCCAGCTTTTGGCACCCGGCCAGCGCCAGCGAGCCGAGTATCGCACATGGGAAAAGCCATTTTGTGTTCATCTTTATAATTATTTTGATTGATCTGAATTTCTATAGCGTTAAAAACTTGCCCTGAATCCCAGTGTATAGGTGCGGGGATTGGGGACTACTCCTGTCTCCAGACCTTGCGCCACCGCAGGATGTGCACCATAGTTGGCATTGGTCACCTCCGGATCATACCCGGGATAATGCGTGATGGTAAAGACATTCTGCCCGCTGACATACACTTCCAGGCTATGGATATTCACTCTGTTCAGGAGATCCTGCGGCAGACGGTAGCCGAGAGAAAAATTCTTCAGCTTGATATAGCTGGCATCGAAGACATACCGGCTGCTGTTGATAAAATTCTGGCTGCTGGCGTCGAAAGTGGGGATGTTCGTCTCATGCTGCGCCGTCCAGACCTGGAGGATATCCTTATTCGTGGGATTCCTCGCATCGCCCAGTCCGCCGAACGTATAAGGTATGGTGCCCGAATAGATCGAATTCCCATGCGTACCCTGGACCATAACGGTGAGGGTCCAGTTGCCATAGCTGAAATCGTTGATCCAGCCAAACGAATACTTCGGTGTACCGTTGCCAATCACCATAAGGTCGGACGTAGTATATTTATTGTCCCCATTCACATCGACATACCTGGAATCGCCAGGCTTCATACCAAAGGCCGCAGCCTGCGAAGCGTCATGGCTCTTCCAGGTGCCTACGAACTTATATCCATAAAAATTACCCAGCGCCCGGCCCTTGACAAGGATGGCCTCCCCATTCTGCGCCGAGCCGATATTGCCTTCCACAATGCTGTCCAGCGAACCCAGCGTGAGCACCTTGTTCCGGTTGAAGGACAATGTGAAATTGGTAGTCCACTTGAACCTGCCTTCCACGACGGGAGTGCCGCCCAGCGAGAACTCGATACCTTTATTCTCCAGGCTTCCAATGTTGTTGGAATAGGAGCCGCCCGCATCCCACAGAGGAATGGGCTGCGAATACAACAAATTAGTTATCTTCTTATAATAGGCGTCTGCCGTAAAAGTGACACGGCCCTTTAAGAACGATGCGTCTATACCTACATCGGTAGTCGCATCATTTTCCCATTTCAGCGTCGTCGTCACCGGCGTACCCAGCGGCGTGCCGACAGAAAGCGTGGAGCCATCGTAGAAATAACCCACATTGCCATAGGGACCCTGTGCACCCGTGATCAGCTGAGCAATGGTAGCATAAGCGCCGACAGCCTGGTTGCCCGCTACGCCATAACCTGCACGTAGCTTCAGATCGGAGATCCAGGTATTGGATTCCATAAACTTTTCCCTGCCGATATTCCAGCCCACCGCCACAGATGGGAAAGTGGCATACTTCTTCGTCAGATGTGACGAACCGTCACTACGAATGCTGGCCGTCAACAAATACTTGTCCTTATAAGAATAGTTCACTCGACCCATATAAGACTGAATGGCATCCGCAACATAGCCGGAAGTGGTCTTCTGACTCCGGCCCAGACCAAGATTATAATAGCCGTTGGCATAGGTAGAGAGATTGGTGGCCGTGGCCTGTACATTGACGCCTTCATAAGACTGCTGCTCATACAGAGCAGTTAGGGTGATAGCATGGCCGCCCAGCCGATTGGTATAAGTTAGGAAATTACTGTTCTGCCAGTTACGTGATTTACCCGAGTTGATCCCCGCATAGTCCGAATTCACCGCGCCCTGGGAAGTTTGCGGTCCATATAACAGCTGCTGGAAATTCGAACCCGTCTGGTAAGTATTGTTGCTGGTAAAGGTCAGCCCCTTCATGATGCGATAGGTCAATACACCCGTGCCGGCCACCGTAGTGCTGCTATTGTCGTTCAACCCATTGGTCAGCTGCGCCACGGGATTGGTCTGATTGGATGCATAGGGAGACTTTAGGATGAAATTTCCGGCCGGATCGCGTATCGGTGAAGTAGGGTCCCATTGATAGGCCTGTGCAAATGGATCTGTGATATCCCCCGCAAAACTATTATTCCGGGAAGAAGGCATCACCGTATATACATTGAACTTCAGGTCCAGGCGGTCGTTGACCTTTATATCCACGTTGGCCCGGAGCGTTGTCCTCTTATAATACGAGTTGATGAGCAGCCCCGGCTGATCCAGGTGATTAAAGGAAAAGAGGTATCGTACGTTCGAGGCGCCACCCGATACGCTGACCTGGTAATTCTGTATCCAGGGCTTTTGTGTGACAGCGTCCTGCCAGTCCGTACCAGGATTGCTTTTGAATGCATTCAGCTGCGCCTGCGAGAAGGGCGGTGTCGTACCTACCGTCACGTTTTGGGCATTGGTCGCTGTGGCGAATTCATACGCATTCATCAGGTTGAGCTTTTTGGCCATCATGGCCTTGCTGAACCAGGGGTTGAAATCGATCCTTGGCTTGCCTTCCTTACCTGTTTTCGTGGTAATAAGGACCACTCCGTTGGAACCCCTCGAACCATAGATGGCGGTGGCGGATGCATCTTTTAATATCTCCAGGCTTTCGATATCGTCCATGGACAGCGACTCGATATTACCCCCGATGAACCCGTCGATGACATAGAGAGGGTCGTTGCCGCCCGTAATGGAGTTGGTTCCCCGGATACGAACACTGAGACCCTGACCCGGCTGGCCGCTATTCGACTGAACGACAACCCCTGAAGTAGTGCCCTGAAGGGCCTGTTCCACCCTTACCAGGGGACGTTTGGCGATCTCATCGGCCTTGACGGAGGCGGTAGCCCCTGTAACATCCCGTTTGCGCTGGGTACCATACCCCACCACAACAACGTCGTTCAGCGCCTTACTGTCCGGTCTTAAGCTTACCACAACGGAGCCCCCCGGTCTCGCCGCCATTTCACTGTTGGTAAACCCCACATAGCTGACGACCAGGATAGGTTTTAGCTGTCCCGCTGCTGAGATCTGGAATACACCACCCGCATCGGTGGTAGTGGATGCGTTCGTGTTCTTGATGGTAACGGTGGCTCCGGCCAGAGGCTTGCCTTCTTCATCCGTTACCTTGCCTTTGATAACCTGATCCTGGGAATACCCGCGGAGAAGGCCCAATGTCATGAGAAACAAATAGAGACATTTTTTCATAACACAAGCAATTGTTTTGGTGAAATAATTTCCTGCAATTAAGCCTTGCGAGGTTAACAGAAAGGCTAATTATTGATTAATAAGCACATTAATTGCTCCCATTAACAAAAAAAAGGAGCCGGCCCTACCGGGCCGGCTCCTGGCCAGGCCGGGCGGTTACCACCGCCCCGGCCGGCCTCCCCCTATAAATTATGGCTTCAAATTAATAAGATCGATCATCAGATTGAACGCATCCATCGAGGCCGGACTGTTAAGCTTCAGCGGCTTGGTAATATACCCGGAGGCGCCAAGAAGACTGGCGGCCCGGCGATCGATTTTTTCATCCGAGGATGTAATAATAAAACAGTTCAGGCTCTTCCACTCCTCCCGCTGCCGGATCATCTGCAATAATTCCAGCCCATTCATTTTCGGCATATTGATATCGATAAGCACGATGTCCGGCAGCTCAGGGCTCTCCTCCAGCAGCCGGATCGCTTCTTCCCCATTATGCCCTGTCTGCAGCTGATAGATGATATGCTGCTTATCCAGCTGCCGGGAAATGTCGATAATATCCAACGGATCATCCTCCACAAGTAGTATATTGATAGGTCTCATAGTAATGTTTGGGCCGCCTGTTTCAGGCTACTTAATACTTAGGCCAGGTGAACGAAAAAACAGACCCCTTCCCTGGCTCAGACCGCAGCTGGATAGCTTTTTTCTTACCATCCAGTATCTTTTTCACGATGGCAAGCCCCACTCCTGTGCTGGTCGATGTATCCTTATCCGACAAGGTCTGAAAAATAGTAAAGATCTTTTTATGGTAAGGCGCCGCAATACCCATGCCATTATCCTCCACAAAGAACTCATATTCGGTAAGATGCTCCTCACAATAGACCTTCACCACCCCCATCTCTTTATCATTGTATTTTATGGCATTGCCGATGAGATTGGAAAAGACCTGGAAGAGCAGAAATTTCTCCGAATATACGATAGGAAGGGTTGCCACTTCCACTTTGATATTCCTGTCCGCAGAAAAATTCTCCACTATTTCACCCACCAGCTGATTAAGATCGATGGTCTCCTTCTCCAGCTCCTCCTTCCCAACCCTCGCATAAGATAAAATACCCTCTATGAGGTTTTCCCCCCGGACGATCCGTTCCCGGATGATGTGAAGGTATTGATCCACTTTGGGGGACAGCTCCTGCTTATGATCTTCCTCTATCCAGGAGACTACATTGCTGATACCCCGCAGCGGGCTTTTCATATCGTGCGAAACAATATGCGCAAACTGGTCCAGCTCTTCATTGGACCTTTTTAAAAGAGATATGTTCTTCGACAGCTCGTCCGCCATATGATTGAGGGAATACCCCAGCGAGCTCAGCTCGTCATTACCCGTGTCCTTGATATTGGCGTTGTAATTGCCTGCCGCGATGGCATTGGCCATTTGTGTCATGGCGGCAATGCGCCTCGAGATCTTTTGCACGAGGAAGCTGACCACGACCAGCGCTATCACCAGCGACAGCATGGTCAGGCCGAAGGAGAGCTGACGG
>Ga0207667_10002868_pt1 | contig 21396 bp, 21 predicted proteins | sample KBSCornC52_FD_184301 | JGI IMG/M metagenome (GOLD analysis project Ga0207667, IMG submission 184301) | Corn rhizosphere microbial communities from Kellogg Biological Station, Michigan, USA - KBS Corn C5-2 (SPAdes) (version 2) | ecosystem: Host-associated > Plants > Roots > Rhizosphere > Soil ...
TACCCTTTGACTGCGGCGACCATCGCCAGGCCGATCCCGGTGTTGCCGCTGGTCGGCTCGATGATCGTGCCGCCAGGGCGAAGTTTGCCCGATTTCTCGGCATCTTCGACCATCGCCAGCGCGATGCGATCCTTGATCGAGCCGCCGGGATTGGACCGCTCGCTCTTCACCCAAACCTCATGATCGGGGAACATCCGCGCAAGACGAATGTGCGGGGTGTTGCCGATGGTGGCGAGGACGCTGTCGGCCTTCATGATGCTGGCTCCTTCACGGTGATGGCGGTTTGACTGTCGTTTTCGTGCAAGAACGTTGGTGCAAAGGTCTTGGCGTGCCGCAGCTCGGGGAAGATCCACGCCCAGATTGCGGTCACCACTATCGCACCCACCCCGCCGAACACAACTGCGCCGGTGGCTCCGATCAGGCCCGCGACCAGGCCGGACTCGAGTTCGCCGAGCTCGTTGGAGGCCGAGATCGCCAGACCGGAGATCGACGAGACTCGGCCGCGCTTGTTGTCCGGAGTGTTGAGCTGCACCAGGGAATTGCGCACGAATACCGAGATCATGTCCGCCGCGCCGAGGCACGCCAATGTGAACAGCGACAGGAGAAAGTCGCGCGAGACGGCGAACACGACCGTTGCCACGCCGAAAGCGACAACCGCCCACAGCATCTTGACTCCGACATTGTTCTCGAGCGGGCGCCACGAAAGCAGCGCCGCGACCAGCGCTGCGCCAACTGCAGGCGCACCGCGCATGATCCCGAGCCCCTCGGGACCCACGGCGAGGATATCGCGCGCGTAGACTGGCAGCATCGCAGTCGCCCCGCCGAGGAGCACGGCGAACAGGTCGAGCGTAATGCAGCCAAGCAGGAAACGCTCTCGGCGGACGAATTGGAAGCCTTCGACCATCTGCTTGAGCGGATGTACCGGTGGTCCTTCGTGGCGCGCGCGCACGGGCCGGATCGAGTTTATCAGTAGGCCCGACACGAGCAGCAGCGCGGCGGTCAGAAAATAAGGCGAGGAGGGCATCCAGGCGAATAGGAAGCCACCCACCGCCGGGCCGATCACGGTGCCGACTTGCCAGGCGATAGAGCTGAGCGCGATCGCCTTCGGCAGAAGCTGCGGCGAAACCAGGTTGGGCGCGATCGCCGACAGCGCCGGGCCGTTGAATACCCGCGCGGACCCGTGCAGCGCGGCGAGCGAGAACAGCAGCGGCAGAGTGAGCCCGCCGCGCCAGGTAGCGAAGGCAAGGGCGAGGGCGATGACGGCGTCGATGCCGTTCGCGCAAAGGACCACGACCCTGCGGTCGAAACGGTCGGCGGCGACGCCGGCCAGCGGGGTCAGCAGCATCAGCGGAACGAACTGGGCGGCGCCGAGCAGCCCGAGCATGAACGCCGCCTGCGAGCGGTCCATGCCGTAATCGGCGCGGGCGACGTCGTAAGTCTGGTAGCCGATCAGGACCACCATCGACAACGTCGAGAACACGGCCAGGAAACGCGCCAGCCAGAACCTCCGGTAATCGGCGATCTGCAGCGGCGAGGTCGGTTCAATCACCCGCGGGAAATGGCAGGCGCCGGTGGCGCTGCCAAGCGTTCAGAATCTTTCGGGGTACGGAGGGAGGCTTTAGCCCCGGCGACGCAACCGCGGGTTGGGCTGGAGCGCCTCGATCATCGCTTCGAAATCGTCGAGACGGATGATTCGCTCGAATTGGAATCCGGCGCGCTGGTCGGCGACCCAGATGCAGTAGGCCTCGATGCGGCCGATGCTCGGCAAACGGACGATCACGCGATCGCCGCGGCCGAGCACGGGCGCGCCGCTGACCATGAAGCCATGCGCGGAAATGTTGCTGATATGCAGCGGCACGTCACCGCGCGTGCGGTGCTCGCCTATGACCGGGTGGTCGACCGGATGGCGGGTCGCCCGGCGCTGATCCGTGACCGAAAGCTGTGCTCCGCTCATCTGGTTACGTTCCTTCGTTCGTCCCTGGAACCGCCTTTTCGCAACAAATGCTGGAAAAAGGGTAAAGGAGCGCCACGGAGCAGGGCTCAGGATACTAGGCGGAGCGAAGGATCCCGTGGCGCTTGCGGCCGAGGCTGAGCTTGCGTTCTTCGCCTGCGGCGAGTTGGATGAGGAAGCCTGGATCGGCCACCGGCTCGTCGTCGAGACGCACCGCGCCTTCCGCGATTTTGCGCTTGGCTTCGCCGTTGGAAGCGGTGAAGCCGATCTCGGTGCAAGCGGCGCCCAGGCGGACGCCCTCGGCGGGCACCAGCAGCACCGGCAGGTCTTCGCCGAGACCGCCGCCGGCGAAGGTCGCCTGCGCGGTGGCTTCGGCGGTGTTCGCCGCTTCCTCGCCGCGGACCAGCCGAGTCACTTCGTTGGCGAGGACGACCTTCGCATGGTTGATCTCCGCGCCCTCGAGCGCCTCGAGCCGGGCGATCTCGTCTAGCGGCAAGTCGGTGAACAGACGCAGGAACTTGCCGACATCGCGGTCGTCGGTGTTCCGCCAGTATTGCCAGAAATCGTAGCTCGGAAGCTGTTCCTCGTTGAGCCAAACCGCGCCGGCGGCTGTCTTGCCCATCTTGGCGCCGTCGGCGGTCGTCAGCAGCGGCGTGGTAACCCCGTACAACTCGGTGCCGTCCATGCGGCGGCCGAGTTCGATGCCGTTGACGATGTTGCCCCATTGGTCGCTGCCGCCCATCTGCAGCCGGCAGCCGAGGCGCAGCGATAGTTCACGAAAGTCATACGCCTGGAGGATCATGTAGTTGAATTCGAGGAAGGTCAGCGGCTGCTCGCGTTCCAGGCGCAGCTTGACCGAATCGAAGGTCAGCATGCGGTTGATCGTGAAGTGCGGGCCGACCTCGCGCAGCAACTCGACGTAGCCGAGCTTGTCGAGCCAGTCGGCGTTGTCGACCATCACGGCGTCGGTCGGGCCGTCGCCAAAGGTCAGCATACGCTCGAACACCGTGCGAATGGTCCCAATGTTCGCGCTGATGGCATCGCTCGTCAGCAGCTTGCGGCTCTCGTCCTTGCCCGATGGGTCGCCGATCTTGGTCGTCCCGCCGCCCATCAGGACGATGGGCTTGTGTCCCGCCTGCTGCAGGCGCCGGAGCAGCATGATCTGCACCATGCTGCCAACGTGGAGCGAGGGCGCGGTGGCGTCGAAGCCGATGTAGCCCGGCACAATCTGCTTGGCTGCCAGCGCGTCGAGCGCGGCGGCGTCGGTCACCTGGTGGATATAGCCGCGTTCGTCGAGCAGGCGCAGGAGGGTAGAGCTGTAAGTCATCGCCGGCGCGCGCTAGCATGGGCCGCGCAAGGCGCAAAGCCCGCTCAGCCGCCGCGCCAGAGCTTGCGCAAGTTCGCCTCGGAGCCCTTGAAGCGGCTGCGGTCGCACGGCCCGATGCCTTGGACCGACTTGGGTTCGCCCCCAACCTGGCCGTCGGTATGCTGCCACAGGGTCCACGTCGGCCAGTTCCGCGGCACCACCGCCCTGGGCCCGTATTGCGCCAGCCACAGCCAGCAATTCGCCAGGATCGGGTCTTTGCGGCTGCCGAGCAGTTCCTTGATCGAGTGCCCGGAATAAAGTCCGGGGAAGCGGCCGGTCCGCTCGAAGACGTGAACGACGAACGCGTGCGCCCCGGCCAGGTCCATCGACGGGCCCGCCGGATTGAGCTCCAGGTCGAGCGCCAGCAGCACGTCGCGCGCATCGCCCACCGCGTCGAGGAAGTTCGCCGCCTGCCTTGCGCCGTCGCTGCCGGTGGCGAAATGATAGGCGCCCCACAACAGCCCCGCTTCGCGCGCTTTGGCCCTGTTGACGGCGTACATCGGGTCGCGTCCGCTCGTGCCTTGCGAAGCCTTGTGGATCACCCCGATAATGCCGTCGGCCCGGGCCCGCCTGAAGTCGAGCGACTTGCCGTTGTGGTGCGAAATGTCGATGACACAGGAACCGGCGGGGCTGGCGGGAGTGGTGGCGTGAGGTTGGTTCATTCTTTGTTCCAAGCAAAACTGACCGATGTAGGAAAGGCGTTTCGCGCGGTGAGGGCATTTTGATGGATTTGCCGCTCCAACCGCACCCGCTCCACTCGCCGGAAGCCGTTTCGGCCGTCACCGCGCGAATCCTGGGCGTCGACGGTTCCTGGCTCAAACTGCGCTGGCGGGTCGACGGGTCGCACTCGCTGGTCGTGCCACCGTTTGCCGGCAAGGGCCGGGCCGACGGGCTGTGGCAGACGACCTGTTTCGAACTGTTCCTGATGCCCGATGGCGGCCCGGGATACTGCGAGTTCAACCTGTCTCCGTCCGAACGCTGGGCGGCCTACGATTTCGCCGGCTACCGCGACGGCATGGCCGAACGGTCCGTCGAACGTGAGCCGCAGGGGACGATGCGCCTCGGCAGCAACTTCGCCATCTTCGACGCCGCAATCCCGCTCTCGGCGCTCCCGGGGAGCGCATGCCGAATGAACCTCGCCGCGGTGATCGAGGAGCAGGGCGGGGCGAAGAGCTACTGGGCGCTGGCGCATCCGGCGGACAAGCCCGACTTCCACGACCCGGCTTGCTTCGTCGCCACGCTTGCGGCACCGGGGCGGGCATGAAATTCGGCATCGACCGGCTGCTGACCGAGCCGGAGCTCAGACGGGAACTCGAGGGCAAGCGCGTCGCGCTCGTCGCCCATCCGGCCTCGGTCACCCTGGACCTCACGCATTCGCTTGACGCGCTGATTGCCGCGGGGATCAACGTCACCAGCGCGTTCGGCCCGCAGCACGGGCTGAAGGGCGACAAGCAGGACAACATGGTCGAGACCGCGGATGAGACCGATCCGCGCTACGGCATTCCGATCTTCAGCCTCTATGGCGAGGTCCGCCGCCCAAGCGGGCAGATGATGAGCACGGCGGACGTGTTCCTGTTCGACCTGCAGGATCTCGGGTGCCGCATCTACACCTTCTGCACCACGTTGCTCTATCTGCTGGAGGAAGCCGCCAAAGCCGGCAAGGCCGTGTGGGTGCTCGATCGGCCCAACCCTGCCGGGCGGCCGGTCGAGGGCACTCTATTGCAGCCTGGGCAAGAAAGCTTCGTCGGCGCCGCGCCGATACCGATGCGCCACGGCCTGACGATGGGCGAGATGGGCGCCTGGTTCGTCCGCCGCTTCAATCTCGATGTCGACTACCGCGTGGTCGAGATGCACGATTGGCTGCCCGAGGCGGGACCCGGGTTTGGCTGGCCTGAAAGCCGCATCTGGATCAACCCCAGCCCCAACGCCGCCAGCCTGAACATGGCTCGCGCTTATGCCGGAACGGTCATGCTCGAGGGGACTATGCTGAGCGAAGGGCGGGGCACCACGCGCCCGCTCGAGGTTCTGTTTGGGGCGCCCGATCTGGACGCGAAGGCGGTGTTGGACGAGATGCATGGGCTCAGTCCGGAATGGCTGACGGGTTGCGCCTTGCGCGAATGCTGGTTCACGCCGACTTTCCACAAGCATGCAGGGATGCTCTGCAACGCCCTGATGATTCACGCGGAAGGTGAGTTCTACGGGCACGAAAGCTTCCGCCCATGGCGGTTGCAGGCGCTGGCGTTCAAGGCCATTCGCCGGCTCCATCCGGAATACCCGATCTGGCGCGATTTCGCTTACGAATACGAGCTCGACCGGCTCGCCATCGACGTGATCAACGGCGGGCCGTGCCTGCGCGAATGGGTCGATGATCCGGCAGCGCTCCCGGCCGATCTGGATGCGCTCGCCTCGGCGGACGAGGTCCGCTGGCGCGAGGAAGTCGCCGAGCTGCTGCTCTACTGACCGCGCAGTGGCGTGAACTTGCCCGAACCTTCGTTGAATTCGGGCAGGGGCCGGATGTCGCTCAGGTTATCGCGCATCACCAGCACTTCGCAGCCGTCGATCGTCTTGTCGACCGCGGCGATGAACAGGGGGGCAGCGGGTTTCGCTTCATCCTTCTGCAACTTCGGCAAGCCGCGCTCCTCGCGTGCGGTTTCGATGCGGCCCCGGCAGTTGACGGTCGAGCTGTCCTTCGTCGCTGATGCGGCGTCGAACTTGTATTGCAAGGCGCCCGCGAGGGCCTGCGCGTTCAGCGGCGGAGAGGGGGAGAGTTGGGGCGGCGTAGCGCTCGCTCCCGCACTGAGGACGAGGGCGGAAAGAAAGAGGATGGTGCGCATGAGCTTACTCCTTGGCCCGAACATTAGCAGATTGAGCGGCGCAATCCAGTCACCCGCGTAGTTGACTTAGTCTGAATTGCTCTTGCCCTCGTGGCTCCGCGCTCGCTAGGGCCGGTGCAGGAGAAGATCGATGCTCAAGCTCTACAGTTTCGGCCCTGGAGCCAATTCGCTGAAGCCGCTGCTCACACTCTACGAGAAGGGCCTGGAGTTCGAGCACAAGCAGCTCAACCCGGCGAAGTTCGAGCACCACAGCGAGTGGTTCAAGGCCCTGAACCCGCGCGGGCAGGTGCCGGCGCTCGACGACGGGGGCAAGATCGTCACCGAATCGACGGTGATCTGCGAATATCTCGAGGACGAATATCCCACCGAGGTTCGCCTCCGCCCCGAAAATGCGTTCGACCGCGCACAGATGCGCATCTGGACCAAGTGGGTGGACGAATACTTCTGCTGGTGCGTGTCCACGGTCGGCTGGCACCGGTACATCGGCGGCATGGTCAAGCATCTGTCCGATGTCGAGTTTGAGGACATGGTGGCCAAGGTCCCGGTGCCCGAACAGCAAGTGAAGTGGCGCCGCGCTCGCGAAGGCTTCCCGAAGGAGTTGCTCGACGAGGAGATGCGCAAGATCGCGGTCTCCGTGCGTAAGCTCGACGACCATCTGGCCGACCACGAATGGCTCGCGGGCGGCATGTATTCGCTGGCCGACATCTGCAACTTCGCCATCGCCAACGGGATGGAGAAGGGCTTCGCCGAGATGGTCAACGAGGGCGACACGCCCCACCTGGTGCGCTGGATCCGCCAGATCAACGGCCGCTCGGCAGCGCACGACATGTTCGCCCACGTCCCGCGTGAGCGTTTCGAGCCAGCCCGCGTGGACTGATTCGCCGACCGCCGGAAAACACTTATAACCTTGTTAACCAAGTGGCCCTATCCCGCTCCTCGGGTGTCGCGGGAGAGGCACGATCGGCTTATGAAACACGAGACTTTCGACCAACTGCAGGATTCCGCGCTCGAGATCATTCCGCAGAGCTGCGGCGAGGTCGCCGTCGGGTGTTCCGACGTGACCGGCATCCTCCAGAAGGTCATCGAATCCTCCGGCCGGCTGCGCGCCGAGCACGCCGCGCTGCAAGGCTCGGTCGCCGAAATGGAAGCCGACCAGCGCATGGTCAGCGAAGCGAGCGAGGAAGCGCGCATGCTTTCCGCCCAGGCGATCGGCCGGCTGAGCGAAGGCACCACGATGATCCAGTCCTCGCTCGGCGAGATCGGCAGCCTGGTCTCGCTGGTCGACACGCTGATCGAGCACGTCACCGAATTCGCCGCGGCGATGGAACAGGTCAGGCGCTGCTCGGCCGACATCGAGAACATCGCCGGGACGACTGACATCCTCGCGCTCAACGCCGCGATCGAAGCCATGCGCGCCGGCGAAGCGGGCAAGACCTTCGCCGTGGTCGCGCACGAAGTGAAGATGCTCGCCAACAACACCAAGGCGGCGACCACCGAGATTGCCCGCACGATCGACGCCCTGGGCGACCGTGCCAACAAGGTCATCGGCCAGATCGAATCCGGCGCCGAGGCGAGCGACAAGGCCAAAGGCTCGATCGCCCGGATCGACGAAACCATCGCGGGCGTCGGGGCGCTGGTTAGGGAAGTCGACGGCCAGAACGACCAGATCGCGCGCTCTACCGGCACCATCAGCAACCACGTCACCGGTGTACACAAGGTTCTCTCCGAATTCGAGCGAGCCGCCGTCGAAAACGAAGGCAAGCTGGTCGAGGCGCAGGCCCGCATGGGCGAGCTCGAGGAAATGGCCAGCGTGATGTTCGATCGGGTGGTGAAGGCCGGTCTTGCTCCGCAGGACAGCCTGATGGTGGAACGGGCCCGAGAAGGATCGGCGGAAGTTACCGCGCTGGCGCTGGCAGCGCTGGCGGACGGCTCACTCGACGAAGCGCGGCTGTTCGACGACAACTACGTCGAGGTGCCGGGGACCAACCCGCAGCTATATCGCAACCGCTTCAGCGACTGGGCCGACGCCAACTGGCGCCCCGTGCTCGACCGCATCAAGGCGTCCGACCCGAACATCGTCGCCACCGTGTGCGACGACCGCAACGGCTTCCTGCCGACGCACCTGAGCGACCGCTCGCGCGCGCCGACGGGTGAATATTCGCACGACCTGCAGTATTGCCGGAACGGCCGGATCATCTTCAACGCCATCGACAAGCGGATCAAGAACAGCGACGCGCCTTATTCGATGGCGGTCTACCGCTACGAAGGCGACGGCAAGCAGTACCGGGTGGTCCGCCTGGCCAGCGTGCCGATCGTGATCAACGGCCGGCGCTGGGGCGACTACGAGATATCCTACTTCGTCTGAGCCGGCTTAAGGCTTCGCTTACCAAGCCCCGCTAACGCGGGTTTGCCAAGTCCGGTTTCAAGCGAAAGCATTTCATGAAGCGCGAGTCATTCGAAGCGGAAGCGTCGGGCATCGATGCGATTCCGCGGTATTGCGGTGAAGTCACCGTCGGGTGCTCAGACGTCGCCGGGATAGTCGAGGCGGTCGCCCGGTCTTCGGAACGGCTGCGCGAGGAGCACGCCGAGCTGGCCGCGACGATCGGCGCGCTGGAAGCCGAGCAGAGGCAAGTCACCGATGCTTCCGACGAAGCGCGCATGCTGTCGCAAAAGGCCGTCGACCGGCTGTTCAAGGGGACCGACCTGATCCGGTCCTCGCTCGGCCAGGTCGCTCAATTGCTGGCCACGGTCGACACGCTCACCCAGCACGTCACCGGGTTTGCCGCGGCGATGGAGCAGGTCAGGCGGACGAGCCAGGACATTGGCCGCATCGCCGATACCACCAACATCCTCGCCTTCAACGCGATGATCGAGGCGCGCCGCGCGGGTGACGCAGGGAAGACTTTCGCGGTCGTCGCCGACGAGGTGAAGAGCCTCGCCAACAATACGCGCAAGGCGACCGAGGAAATTTCCCGCACGATCGATACGCTGGGTTCCGAGGCCGAGCAGGTCGTCACTCGCATTGCCGTGGGCGCACAGGCGAGCGACGAGGCGCGCGGCTCGATCGCCAGCATCGAGGGAACGCTGGGCGAAGTGATCGGCCTCGTCGAGGAAGTCGACCGCCAGAACGCGCTGATCGCCCGCACCACCGGCGGCGTCGGCGTGCACATCAATGACGTGCGCAAGGTCGTCGCCAGCTTCGATGCGGCGACCGTCGAAAACGAGGCCCAGCTCGACACCGCCCACGCGCGGATGGAACAGCTCGAGATGACCGCCAACGTGATGTTCGACAAGATCGTCGGTGCGGGCCTTTCGCCGGCCGACAGCCTGATGGTCGAGCGTGCGCAGGCGGCGGCGCGCGAGATCGCCGAACTCACGGAAGGCGCGCTGAAGGCGGGAGAGCTCGCGGAAAGCGCGCTGTTCGACCGCGATTATCAGTATATCCCCGGCAGCGACCCGAAGCGCTTCGCCAACCGGCTGATGCCGTGGGCCAACCGATGCTGGCGGCCGGTGTACGACCGGATCGTCGCGTCCGACGTGCAGATCATGGCCGTCGCCTGCACCGACATGAACGGCCACCTCCCGGCGCACCTCAGCGAATTTTCGCGCGATCCGACCGGCGACAGGGCGCACGACACCAAGCACTGCCGCAACGGCCGCATCATCCTCGACGCGATCGATCGCAAGGCCAAGGAAAGCCGCGCGCCGTACATGATGGCGGTCTATCGCCAGGAAGGCGACGGGCGCAGCTACAAGGTCGTGCGCAACGTTTACGCGCCGCTGGAGATCGCCGGCCGCCGCTGGGGTGACCTAGAGCTGGCGTACAGTTTCGGCTGACGGCTGGCTCCCTCGCGGCCGATGGACGGCGGCGACGAGCACGAACGAGATATACATCAACAGGTACCAGGCGCCGAGCTTCATCGGTGAGACGAGGTGCCATTCGTGCTCCTGACCGGGGTAGGTCCAGGCGCGGGCGAAAGTGCCCAGGTTCTCGGCGAACCAGATGAACGCCGCGACGAGGAACCAGCCGAGCAGCAGTGGCATCCAGCGCCGCTCGCGCCAGACCACGAAGCTGGCCCCGGTCCGCCAGAACAGCAGGCCCATCGCCGCGAACAGCGCCAGGCGGACGTCGGGCAGCCAGTGGTGGGCGAAGAAGTTGACGTAGATCGCCGCCGCCAGCAGCTCCGGCCACGGCGAATTGGGGTAGGGCTCGAAGCGCAAATCGAAGATCCGCCAGACGCGCGCGAAGTAGCTGCCGACGCCGCCGTACATGAAGCCCGAGAACAGCGGCACGCCGCCGATCCTGAGCAGGTTCGGCTCGGGATAGATCCACGAGCCAACGTGCGTCTTGAACACCTCCATCGCCGTGCCGACGACGTGGAAGGCGACGATCACCCTGGCTTCGTCCCAGGTCTCGAGCCGGAAGGCGAGCATGGCGACCTGAATGCCGAGCGCGGCGAGAGTCAGGAAATCGTATCGCGCCAGGGGCGCATGGGCCGGGTAGAAGAAGTATGTTCCGATCAGCAGCGCCAGCATCAGGGCGCCGAACAGGCAGGCCCAGCCTTGCTTGAAGCCGAACAGCGCGAACTCGTAGATCCAGCTCGACCAACCAGGCGGCGGCTCGTAGGTTTCGAGACGCGCACGGACCTGGGCAAAGCGGGTGTGCCTCATATCGGTCGGGCCGGTCATTCAGCCGACATGCTCCAGCGGCCGCATTCAGCCAAGTGAGCGATTTCTGAGCATTTGCCGTGACAGGCGGAAGACCGTCGATATAGTCGACGCGGCGGGGATCTTCGGGAGAGGATTTGCATGACGACTTCGGCGAAAGAAGCGGCGGCGGCATCGCGGCTGATGGAGATGACCATCGACCACTGGCGGGGCGAGCTCCTTTTGCAGGCGGCCGAGATGAGCCTGGCCGACAAGTTCGACGGCGACGAGCCGCGCACCGCCAGGGACCTCGCCGCTGAATACGGCATGCGCCACCGCGAGCTTTATCGTTTCCTGCGCGCTTTGACCGGGATCGGCTTGCTGGCATTCGCCGGCAAAGACAGCTTTCGCCTGACCGATCTCGGCAAGGCGCTGAGGACCGGTGCGCCCGGCGCGGCGCGCTCCGCGGTGATCGCGCTGATCGGCGACATGGTGAAGCCGGCGTGGAAGGCATTCGACCACGGGCTGTTCACCGGCAACACCGGGTTCGAGAAGGCCCACGGCAAGAGCCTGTTCGAATACCTGCGCGACAACCCCGGCATGGCGACGTTCTTTTCTGAGACGATGGTCGGCTTCCACGGCCGCGAGCCGCCCGCGGTGGCCGAGGCCTACGACTTCTCGGGCATCGGCTCCCTGGTCGACGTAGGCGGCGCCAGCGGCAACATGCTTGGGCACGTCCTCTCGCGGCACCCGAACCTCAAGGGTGTGCTCTACGACCTGCCGCACGTCGTCGCCGACGCGCCGGGGCTGCTCGCATCGCATGGCGTCGCCGACCGCGTGAGCATCGAGGGCGGGAGCTTCTTCGAGTCCGTGCCCAAGGGCCACGACGCGTACCTGCTCAGCCACATCATCCACGACTGGGACGACGGCGAAAACGCCACGATACTGGGGAACGTGCGCGAGGCGATGAAGCCCGACGGCAAGCTGCTGATCGTCGAGATGGTCCTGCCCGAAGGCGACGAGCCGCACATGGGCAAAATGCTCGACATGATGATGATGCTGGTCCCCGGCGGCGAAGAGCGCACGGCCGCGGAATACGCCGAGTTACTCGAGCCGAACGGGTTTCGCGTGACGCGGGTGGTTCCGACGAATTCGGCGGTCAGCGTGGTGGAGGCTGTGCGGGCTTAGGCGCCGATTGGCGAAGTAAGAGTGTCTGCTTTCGACCCATTGCGGACATTCAGTCGAGTGTCGAAATGTTACGAGACTGGTGCGCGAAATACTCGCCGAAATCACCGCGACCTTCGAATAGTTTTGCAGGAAAGCCGTCGGGTTGAAGGGCGAGAGACCGCGCTTTCAGCCGTTGCGCAGTTGCCGACCAAACGGTTTCATCGCCAAGGACGTAAGGAAAGAGGTGGGCCATTAGACCTGCCACAGCTAAAAACTCGGCGTCGCAGGACCATTCGCCGCCAAAGAAGTCGTAGACTTCGTGCCAAATCTGGGGGGCCTGAGGGTCATCGGACATCTTGGTTACAAATGGGGGGTCTGCCCAATGCATCCATGCGAGAAATAGGAGTTGCAGGGCGTTCTCTCTATCCCGTTCGCCCGCAATCCAACCTGCCAAAAGCTTCTGATAATCACCTTCCACCGGTCGCACCCCGCCTGTTGAAGCGATGCTATAGCGAGGCTTGCACGCCGTGTCCGCTTTCCACCCTTAGCGGACTTGAGCTCAGTCATTCCTCGGCCGGATCGTCACAATGACCCGGCGGTATCTGCTCAGCGCGGGCGATCCCTTGTCCGTCACCCTGACGATGAAATGGACCTGTTCCAACCGCGTCACGACTGGCGCCGTGAAGCCGCTCCAGTACAGATTTTCGGCGCTCGACAAAGCTATGGGAACAGCGAGAGTACCTGCTTCGGGGTACTCAAACCAGTGATAGCTCAGGCTGTCTCCGTCGGGATCGGTGGTGCCGAGTGCGCTCAGGACAACCTGTTCGCCTGACTGCACCGTGAGGTGGTCGGGGTGAGCCAAGCGCACCACGGGGGGATGATTGGCATTCGCGGGTGTGCGGACCGTCCAGTCCATTCGTGCGGCGAAGTCGTTCTGGATGTCGTCCCGCCAGCGCCACAGCGTTTCCCGGAAGCCTGTGAAGGACTTGGCCAGCGGCGCGATGGCGCGCCCGAAGGTCTGTGGCGCGTATGGCGTCACCTTGTCCACGGCATTGGTCCAGATGGGCCGCGTTTCGGGCAGCACCGGCACCCCGCCTGTGAAACCCGTTGGATCCATCGAGCTCAGTTCGGGCACACGCAGCGAGTATCTTCCGCCCCATCCGCCCCAGTCAGGGTGCTCCGGTGCGTTCAGTCCATTGGGGATCAGCCCGAGGAAGGACGGGGTGTCTCCTTCCATGCCGTAGGCGACATCCGGATAGGCCGCTCCCAACGGTCCATGCCCCTGCTGGATGTTTTCGGCGATCCAGGCGTTGGAGATCGTCCCGTTGTCGATCCCTTCGACTACCTGATGGATCCCGGTCCAGGTGCCGGCGCCATATCCGCCAGGGCTGACGACGTAGAAAAGTTCGGGAAACTCCTTCCTGATCCAGGGACCGGAATCGTCCTGATCGGAGATGGTATAAACTCGCAGTTTGGAGATCAGCCGTTTGGCCTCGGGTGCCGGTCGCGTCGCACGGATCGTGTACAAGGCCTGCGCGAGCGTGTTTGGGCCACCCCAGACCGATACCCACAACGGCCGGTCGTCCGCTTTGGACAAGGCGGCGATCAGCCTTCTCGAGCCGTCGGTGTCCTTGCCCGGCCCAACGCCGGCCATCCCATAAACGGGCTGGCCGCTGCCAATGAGAGACTGCAGCATCAGAGCGGAGGGGTACGCCCTGTCGTGTAGCGCGAGATTGGCGCGCACTTTGGCGTATTGGGCGACCACTGCGCGCATCGATTCCGGCGCTACACGGTCCTTCTGGTGGACGGAGGTCGTGGCGACGAGACCTTCAAGATCGATCTCGTTGGAATAGAGAAGCAAGCGCACCAGCGACTGAGTGTCGTCCGGATCCGCCTCGATGTCGCTCAGCACGAACAGGCGGGCCTTCTGGGCCGGCGACGCAGCAGTGGCCGGCACGGTGATAACCGATGCGGCCATCAACAGACAGATCGCCGCAAGGATCAGGCGCATATTTCCTCCGAGAAGCTGCATGTGCCCCGGTGTGAGCAGTGCCGACGGCGCGGGCCTTGGTCAATCGCAACGGCGATGTCCATTTTCCACCCATTGCGGACAGTCAGCAGGCGACCCATTGCTGACATTGGTTGTTCATTCCCGCGGGCAAAAACCGGTCACCGTCCGCGATAGCGAGTCACCTGAGTTCGCTTGCCATGCGATGCGCTTCCTCCGGCCGGAGCGACTCCATCACGACGTTCCGAGTGAGTTGGTCCAGTTCTGGAAGCGTAAGCGTCAAACCTGAGCCAATTCGCCTGACGAGGAGGTCAAACGCCGCAGGGTACCTCTGATTGGCGCGTCCGAGAACGATCGGGAAGCGAAAATTATACGCCGGCAAGTGTTCTAAGCGGCCATTAGTCTCCGCATCTTTCCCAAGCTGCCTGATCGTCCGCACCCACATTCGGCGCTCATGAGCCGTCCGCTCTCGCGGCTGCGGCTCTAATGTTTCCAGACCCCAATAAGACGCGGCTCGGTAGATGTCGCGGATATGATGCTGCGGCAGCGGACGCCTGCCGAGATAGGTAATCTCAGCATGGTCGCCAACCAGAGAAACGCGCAGCAGTTGATCCTCGCGCAACTGATCCCACAAAGAGCGAAATCCGAGCAGTCGAAGGAGCCTGTAGATCATGGCGTCTGATGTAGCTGCGCGTTCCTAATGTCCGCTTTCCACCCATTGCAGACATTAGCTCCAGCCTGTTAGCCTGTTCAGATGCAAAAGCTGGGGAGGCGCTAATATGGCTATCGCTTGTGCCTACTTCGCCATTGCTGACGTCAGGGTGGCCACGCATCCTTTCATAGTCCTGTTTGATCTGAGCAGCGCGCTGGCCGAAGTAGGTTTGAGCCAGAAGGAAAGGGAACCGTGATCTTGGCCGTCGAGAAAAGCAGGCTGTTGACCATGTCCTTGCGTTCAGCGGCGGCCGCCGCGGCGATCGCCTTGGCGAATGTTGCTCATCCGCTGGTGGCCAAACCCGCACTCACGGACTGCTCCGCGGCATGGGCGGCCTACTCGGGTAACACCCAGCTCATCGACCTTCTCCTCGATCCGCGAGCAAAGGCGGCGCTTGAGGCGCGTGGAAGTCTAAAGGGCCTTCCGGCGATTCTGACCGATACGACTCCTCCGACTTTTTCTGCAATCGTCACGCCGCGCTGGGTTCTGACCACCGGCGCCTTTGGCGTCCCCGTCTCCGACCCCAAGGAGTTGGCAGCACTCGATCGAATGCTTGCCGCTATTCCGATCACCGGGAAGGCCGCCGAACGTCGCTGCGCACGCTATGATCATCGACCACCAGTGCTGCCTGAGCCGCGACACCATCCCGCCATCCTGGTGTTCGAGAAGATCACGGGCTTTCGTGACGACGCCTCGGTGGCTGCCGCCCACAAGGCCTTCATCGACATGGCCACCCGACGCCGCTGGTCGATCACCTTCACCGAGAATGGCGCCGTGTTCAACCGCTCTCAGCTTAAGAACTATGACGCGGTCATTTGGAATAATGTCAGCGGTGACGTGCTCACAGCTCCGCAGGAAAGAGCCTTCCAGGCTTATCTAATGGGAGGCGGTGGTTTCGCTGCTGTGCACGGATCCGGCGGCGATCCGGTCTATGTCTGGAAATGGTACACTGATGTCCTGCTGGGTTCCCGGTTCATCGGCCATCCCATGCACCCGCAATTTCAGGCCGCAAATGTCATCGTGGAGGGTCCAAAGACGGGTATCGTCGCTCGTCTCCCGGATAGCTGGACCATGACCGACGAGTGGTACTCTTTTGCGGCGAGTCCGCGAGTTAAGGGCGTCCACGTTCTCGCACGCCTCGATGAGAGCAGCTACAACCCGGGACCCCAGCTCGCCATGGGCGACCATCCAATAGCCTGGACCCATTGTATCGGAAGCGGACGCGCCTTCTACACCGCGATTGGCCATCGACCCGAATCCTATGTGGAGCCGAACAGCCGCGAATTGCTCGAAGAAGGCGTCGCCTGGGCCGCCGGTCTTGGCGATACCCGATGCAAGGCGGGTCGCGAACTCCGCGCGTCGATCTCAGCCCGCCCGTAAGGTCTGTTCATTCAAGCAGCGCGCAGTCAGGCTCGACCTCGCGGACGTCCGCTTCCCACTCAAAACGGAAATTGGGCCCGCTCCAGAGCGCATGCTCGACTAGGCGTCTATCATCTCTCGATCGACTTCTCCCGCGCGGTTCTGGATGAAGTTGAAGCGGTGTTCGGGGTTGCGGCCCATGAGCTGGTCGACCAGCTCGGCAATGGCGAAGCGCTGTTCGTGCTCCGGCGGCAGGGTGATGCGGATCAGGCTGCGGGAGGCAGGGTCCATCGTCGTTTCGCGCAGCTGCGCCGGATTCATCTCGCCGAGGCCCTTGAAGCGGCTGACTTCGACTTTTTTGCCCTTGAACACCGTGGCTTCGATCTCGGCGCGGTCGGCCTCGTCGCGGGCGTAGCGGCTCTCCTTGCCGGCGGTCAGGCGATAGAGCGGGGGCTGGGCGAGGTAGAGGTGCCCCTGGCGGACGATCTCGGCCATTTCCTGGAAGAAATAGGTCATCAGCAAGGTGGCGATATGGGCGCCGTCGACGTCCGCGTCGGTCATGATGACGACGCGGTCGTAGCGCAAGTTGGCCGGGTCGCAGTCCTTGCGCGTGCCGCAGCCAAGCGCGAGCGCGAGGTCGGCGATCTCGGTGTTGGCGCGGATCTTGTCGGCGGTGGCGCTCGCCACGTTGAGGATCTTGCCGCGGATCGGCAGTATAGCCTGGGTCTTGCGGTCGCGCGCCTGCTTGGCGCTGCCGCCGGCGCTGTCGCCTTCGACGATGAACAGCTCGGTCTCGCCTTTGCCTTCGCCCGAGCAGTCGGTGAGCTTGCCGGGCAGTCGCAACTTCTTGGCGTTGGTCGCGGTCTTGCGCTTGATCTCGCGCTCCGCCTTGCGTCGTAGCCGCTCGTCCATCCGTTCCATCACGCTGCCGAGCAGCGCGCGGCCGCGCTCCATGTTGTCGGACAGGAAATGGTCGAAGTGATCGCGCACCGCGTTCTCGACCAGGCGCGCGGCCTCGGGGCTGGTCAGCCGATCCTTGGTCTGGCTCTGGAATTGCGGGTCGCGGATGAACACCGAGAGCATGATCTCGCTGCCGGTGACGATGTCGTCGGCCGAAATGTCCTTGGCCTTCTTCTGCCCGACGAGTTCGCCAAATGCCCGGATGCCCTTGGCGAGCGCGGCTCGCATGCCTTGCTCGTGCGTGCCGCCGTCTGGCGTCGGCACGGTGTTGCAGTACCAGGAATAGGACCCGTCGGACCACAGCGGCCAGGCGACCGCCCATTCGACACGGCCCTGTTCGTCAGGGAAATCCTGGCTCCCGGCGAAGAACTGGCTGGTGACGCATTCGCGCCCGGCAACCTGCTCCGCCAGGTGGTCCGAAAGCCCGCCTGGGAACTGGAACACCGCTTCCTCGGGCACCTCCTCCGAGGCCAGCGAAGGCGCGCACTTCCAGCGGATTTCCACGCCGGCGTAGAGGTAGGCCTTCGAACGGGCGAGCTTGAACAGCCGCAGCGGCTTGAACTCGCGGTCGCCGAAGATTTCCGGATCGGGCTTGAAGGCGACGGTCGTGCCCCGCCGGTTCGGCGTGCTGCCGAGGCGCTGCAGCGGTCCGGTGGGAGCGCCGCGCGAGAACTCCTGAGCGAACACTTCCTTGTTGCGCGCGACTTCAACCCGGACGTGCTCCGACAGCGCGTTGACCACGCTGACGCCGACGCCGTGGAGGCCGCCGCTGGTGGCATAGGCCTTGCCGGAGAACTTGCCGCCCGAGTGGAGCGTGGTGAGGATCACCTCGAGCGAGGACTTGCCGGGAAACTTGGGGTGCTCGTCGACCGGCATGCCGCGGCCGTTGTCGCTGATCGTCAGGCGGTTGCCTTCGTCGAGCACGACCTCGATGCGGTTGGCGTGGCCGGCGACGGCCTCGTCCATCGCGTTGTCGAGCACCTCGGCGGCGAGGTGGTGCAGCGCGCGCTCGTCGATGCCGCCGATGTACATGCCGGGGCGACGGCGGACGGGCTCGAGCCCTTCCAGCACCTCGATCGAGGAAGCATCGTACTCGCCGTCGCCTTGCGGCAGCTTATCGAACAGATCGTCGGACATGGGTCGGCTATAGGGACGGCGTTCGCGGCCCCACAAGCGTCAGCAGTGGGTTTTCCGCCCTAGAACTGCGTCGGAGCGGGAGAAACGACCGTCACCGTGCCAGCGCCGACCTGGCGCACTTCCATCGCCCGCTCGGCGATGCCGTCCGGGCGGAAGCGGAAGGCGCCGTCGATGCCGAGGAAGCCGACGCTGTCGAACATGTGCGAGGTCGGAAAGTCGCGCCCCGGGGTCCAGTCGCGGGCGATCCGCAAGGTCAGCAGCACCGCATCGTATCCGAGCGCGGAGACGCGGTAAGGCTGGCGGCCGAAGCGTGTCTTGTAGCTGCCGGCGTAGCGGCCCCAGCGCTGGTCGGAGACAGCGGAGAACCACGCGCCGCGCAGGGCGGTGGCCTTGGTCAGATCGTCTTCTCCGCTCCACAACTCCGTGCCAAGCAGGCGCGGCGAAGCGGCACCGGCCTTCTTCAGCGAACCCGCGGCGATTGCCGACAGGCGCGCGCCATCGGCGATCAGCACCGTGTCGAACCCGTCTTTCGCCCGCAGGCGTTCGGCAGCGCTGATGATCGACGTGTTGCCGCGATCGTAAGTTTCCGTCGCGACCAGCACGCCGCCGTTGGCTTTCACCCGGTCGGCCAGGGCGGCCTGAGCATGGCGGCCGTAATCGCCGTTGGGCACGATCGCCGCAAAGCGCTTCGCCCCATGCGCCGAGGCATAGGCCACCGTGCGCGCGATCGATTCCTCGGGCAGCACGCCCATCACGAACACGTCGCGCGCGGCGACCGAGCGGTCGTTGGAGAACGCGATCAGCGGCACGTGCGCCGGCCGCGCCTTGGCGGCGACGACTTTGACGTCGTCGCCCAGCAGCGGACCGAGGATCAGCTTGTTGCCGTCGCTGATCGCGCGCGCCGCGGCGCTGTCGGCGCCGGTCGCGGTGTCATAAGTCGTGATCCGCAGGTTGGACGCGTTGGTGTCCAGCAGCGCCATCGTCGTGGCGTTGGCGATCGACTGACCGACCGCACCGTTCGCGCCCGACAGCGGCACCAGCAGCGCCACGCGGTGGCGGCCCTGGTCCTGCGGCAGCGTGCTCGGCGGGCGCTCGGCCGGCGTCGGCTGGACTATCGGCCCCTGACCTTTGGGGACCGCCTGACACGCGGCAAGAGCCACGCTGAGGCCAACCGCCCCGATCAGGCGTTTCCAATTACCGAACATGCTTGCCGCTCCCGCTGCAGTTGGTTCACAAGGCGCGCCGTGAGCGATCCGCGCGACCTCGAAGCCAAGTCCTTGTCTCCCGGCCTCTATATCGTCGCGACGCCGATTGGCAATCTCGGCGACGTGACCATGCGGGCGGTCGATGTGCTCACGCAGTGCGATGCGATCGCCTGCGAGGATACGCGCGTGACGCGCAAGCTGCTTCAGCACCTCGGCCTGTCGAAGCCGCTGTGGCGTTACGACGACCACGCCTCGGAAGAGGATCGGACGCGGCTACTGGACGCGATGCGGAGCAAGGCGGTGGCGCTGGTCAGCGACGCGGGGACCCCGCTGGTGTCGGACCCCGGCTACCGGCTGGTGCGCGAGGCACGGGCAGCGGGCCTTGCGCTCACCAGCCTGCCGGGGCCGAGCGCGCCGGTGATGGCGCTGACGCTCTCGGGCCTGCCCACCGATCGCTTCCTGTTCGCCGGGTTCCTGCCGGCGAAGGATAAGGCACGCGGTGAAACGCTTGCCGAACTGGCCACGGTGAAGGCGACGCTGGTGTTCTTCGAGAGCGCGCCTCGCCTCACCAGGTCCCTCGCCGCGATAGGCGAGGCGCTGCCCGGCCGTGAGGTTGCCGTCGCGCGCGAACTGACCAAGCTTTACGAGGAATGCCGCAGCGGTACCGCTGAAGAGCTGCGCGCGCATTACGAGGCGCATCCCGCCAGAGGCGAGATCGTCCTCTTGGTCGGCCCGCCGGTCGAGAGCGCGTTCGACGCCGCGCACGCCGACAAGCTGCTGCTCGAGACGCTGATGACCGAGAAGCCCTCGCAAGCCGCGGCGCTGGTCGCCCGTGCCACCGGTCTCGACCGCAAAACGCTCTATGCCCGCGCGCTCGAGCTGAAGGCTTCGTGAGCCGCGAGGTCGCCGAACGGCGGGGGCGGCGCGGCGAGGGCTTTGCCGCCTGGTGGCTGCGGCTGCAAGGGTGGCGGATCGTCGCGCGCCGGGTCAAGACGCCGCGCGGCGAAGTCGACCTGATCGCCCGCCGCGGGCGCACGGTGCTGTTCTGCGAGGTGAAGTGGCGTTCGACCCGGATCGAGCGCGACCGCGCGATCGACGCCTATCGCCTGCGCCGCGTCGTCGCCGCGGTCGAGGCGATCTCGCACCGCTATGTGCAGCCGGGCGACCATCCGCGGATCGACGTGCTGCTCCTTGCGCCGCGCCATTGGCCACGCCACATCGTCAACGCCTGGCAGCCATGAGGGAATTCGAATGAGCCTGCGCGTCGCCGTCCAGATGGACCCGATCGAGAGCGTCAACATTGCCGGGGATTCGAGCTTCGCGCTGATGCTTTCGGCGCAGGCGCGGGGGCACACGCTGTGGCACTACGACGTCGGCTCGCTGACACTCGACGAGAACGACCGGCTCATCGCGCTGGCGAGCCCGGTTCGCGTCCAGCGGGTGGCGGGCAGCCACTTCGAGAAGGGCGAGCCCCGCCGGCTCGACCTGGGCCGCGAAATTGACGTGGTGCTGATGCGGCAGGACCCGCCGTTCGACATGGGCTACATCACTGCCACGCACCTGCTCGAGCGCATCCAGGGCGAGACGCTGGTGGTCAACGACCCGGCGAGCGTTCGCAACGCGCCTGAAAAAGTCATGGTCCTCGATTTCCGCCGCTTCATGCCGCCGACGCTGGTCACCCGCAGCGTCGCCGAAGTGCGCGAGTTTATGGGCCGTCACGGCGCGGTGGTGGTCAAGCCGATCCACGGCAACGGCGGCAAGGCGATCTTCCGCGTGCCCGAAAGCGGCGACAACCTCTCGGCCCTGATAGACGTGTTCAACCAGACCTGGCCGGAGCCTCACATGATCCAGCCGTTCCTCCCCGAAGTGAGCGAAGGCGACAAACGCATTGTGCTGGTCGACGGGGAATATGCAGGCGCGATCAACCGCAAGCCGGGGCAGGGTGAGTTCCGCTCCAACCTGGCGCAGGGCGGTTATGCCGAAAAGACCGACTTGACCGCACGCGAAGAGGAAATCTGCGCCGCAATGGGCCCGGAGCTGAAGAAACGCG
>Ga0207667_10002875_pt1 | contig 21382 bp, 12 predicted proteins | sample KBSCornC52_FD_184301 | JGI IMG/M metagenome (GOLD analysis project Ga0207667, IMG submission 184301) | Corn rhizosphere microbial communities from Kellogg Biological Station, Michigan, USA - KBS Corn C5-2 (SPAdes) (version 2) | ecosystem: Host-associated > Plants > Roots > Rhizosphere > Soil ...
CGATGTCTTCTTTTGTCATCAACGGGTCGACAGGTTCGATCTGAATCAAGTCAAATCCACATCGACGTGACTGTCACCCATGTCCTCGCACGGGTGTCACCCATGTCCCCGGTCTGAACATCCGGAGTCCGCGCCGGGCGGTTTCCTGTCCGCGAGCATGTCGCCGCGGACGATGGACAGGCCTGACCCCGATCGTGAGCGGGAGCGGGGTCAGGCCTGTCCCCGAATCGCGGCCGGCGTCTCGGCTGCCGTCGTGGACTCGGCGCGATCCGGGGAGAGGCCAAACCCCTTTCGCGCCGTCCCGATCCGGGGAGAGGCCGGGGGCCCTCGGCGCGCGGCGGTCAGGACAACACGACCCGCTCGATCTCGTCCGCGGGTTCGAATCCGAACACCTGCCCGTAGAACGACAGCTCCGCCTCCAGCGTGCGCTGCACCGTGTCCTTGCGACGGAACCCGTGGCCCTCGCCTTCGAACGCCAGGTACGCCACCGGGATGTGCCTGGCCCGCATCGCCGCGACCATGCGCTCCGCCTGCGCAGGCAGCACCACCCGGTCGTCCAGCCCCTGGAAGAAGATCACCGGACACGACAGCCGGTCGGCGGCGTTGATCGGCGAGCGCTCGTCGTACAGCCGCTCGCGCTCGGGGAACGGGGCGAGCAGGTCGTTGTTGTAGCGGGACTCGAACTTGTGCGTCTCCGCATCGAGTGCGCGCAGGTCGCCGACGCCGTAGTAGCTGGCGCCCGCCTTGAACACGTCGTGGAAGGCAAGTGCCGCCAGCGTCGTGTAGCCGCCCGCGCTGCCGCCGCGGATGGCCAGGCGGTCGGCGTCGGCCAGGCCCTGCTCGACGAGCCAGCGGGCACCGGCCACGCAGTCCTCCACGTCGACCACGCCCCACTGGCCGCTCAGCAGCTCGCGGTACTTGCGGCCGAAGCCCGTGCTGCCGCCGTAGTTGACGTCCAGCACCGCGAAGCCGCGGCTCGTCCAGAACTGCGTCGCGAGCTTGAGGGTGTTGCTGGCCATGCCGGTCGGGCCGCCGTGGCCGATGACGACCAGCGGAGGCCGCTCGTCGTCCGGCACGCGAAAGCCGGCGTTGCGCGGCGGGTAGTGGAACGCATGCGCAGTGCGGCCGTTGGCGCTCGGGTAGCTGACTGCGCGCGGCACCGACAGGTCGGCGGCGTCGGGCAGTTCCTCCGCGCTGCGGGCCAGCACCGTCACCGCGCCGTCGGCCAGCGAGATTTGCGCGATGCACGTGGGCATCGTCGGCGTTCCTGCCTCCACCACGGCCATGCCGCCGGCCACCCGCAGCTCGACGATGTCCTCGAACGGCGTCGGGATCGTGGTGGCGATACCGGTGCGTGTATCGATGCGCAGCAGCCGGCTGATCGCGTTCTCCCGACACGTGGCGATGATCTCGTCGGGCCCCGCGAAGCCATAGGAGGACTGCCCGAATACCCATTGGGGCATGCCGAACTCGGCCGACATCGGGCACACCGGGACCAGGCCGTCCACTTCCAGCCGGTAGAGGTTCCACCACCCGCTGCGGTCGGAAACGACGTAGAGCTTGCCGTCCGGCGCCCACACGGGCTGGCACAGCGACTCCGCCGGGCCGCCGGCGCGCCGGCTCGCATGGATCAGCGATCCGTCGTCGGCGAACGCCGCGAGCCACAGCTCGGTGCCCTGCCACGGCATCTGCGGGTGGTTCCAGCTGAGCCAGGCGAGGCGCCGGCCCTCGGGCGAGACGCGTGCCGACGCGTAGAAATCCGCCCCTTCCGCCAGCGTCGTGGCGCCGCTGCCGTCGAGCGCCAGCGCCACCAGCGTGTTGCGCGGCTCGCCCTGCGCGCCGTGATCCTCGCGCACCGCGATCAGGCGCCGGTGGCGCGCGTCCAGCTCGAAGTCGGCGTGGCGCTGGCGGCTGTCATGCGTCAGCGCGACCGGGGCGCCGTCGCCGACCTGGGCGTACACGAGGTTGTCGGCGTGGTTGGAAAACCATATCGTGTCGCCGGCGGCCGCGTGGGCGCCGCCGCCGTACTCATGAACCCGCGACCGCGCGTTGAACGGCGCGGCCGTGAGGACGCGGCGCCCACCGCCGGCACCGGTGGTGGCGATGGCGAGCCGGCCACCCTCCTCCGGCAATCCCTGCAGCCACAGCACGCGGCCGTCGACCAGGCGCGGCGCGGACACGGGGCGCACGCCGGCGGCGACGCGGGCGGCGGTGATGGGCGAAAGCCAGGAGCCACAAGGGGCGGCGACGGGTTCGGTCATGGCGTGTCGTCTCGAAGTTGCAAGTCGCAGTGTGCGCGTGATTGTCGCCAAGGACGGCCGAGGGCTGCGTGCGCCGCAGGCGATCCGCTCCCACCAGGCAGACATCACCCAGGCTGAGCCGAGTTGCCACGCAAGACCTGACCCCAGCATGGACCCCGGCATGCAAGACCTGACCCCGGCATTGATCCCGGCATTGGCGCAGGCGCGGTCAGTCGCCACCGCGATGCTGCGCCAGCACCGCATGCACCAGCCCCGCCAACCGCTCGAGCGTGTATTCCTTCTGGAGCAACGCACCGACATGCAGGTCCGTGGCCCGCTGGCGCATCTCGTCGGAGATGAAGCCCGACGTGATGATGATCGGCAACTGCGGCGCCGCGCGCACCACCTCGGTCGCGAGGTCCATGCCGTTCATCTCGGGCATGTTGTAGTCGGTCACCAGGATGTCGAACGCCCCCGGATCCGCCTTCACGCGCGCGAGCGCCGCCACCGGGTCCTCGTACGCCGTCACCTTGTATCCGTTGCGCCGCAGCAGGCCGTCGACCATCAGCACCATCGCCGGATCGTCGTCGACGCACAGCACGTGCTGCCCCGTGCCCGGCGGCGCGACCAGGACGCCGAACTGCGAGTCGACCGCCTGTTCCGGCGCGTCCTCCAGCGGAAACCAGAGGTCGAAGCGGCTGCCCGCGCCGGGCGTGCTGTCGACGTGGATGGCGCCGCCGTGCACGCTGACGATGCCGTGCACCACCGCCAGGCCCAGGCCCGTGCCGCGACCCACCTGCTTGGTGGTGAAGAACGGCTCGAACACGCGTGCCTTCGTCGCGTCGTCCATGCCGCAGCCGTCGTCCGCGATCCACAGGTGCGCACGCCGGCCGCGGCGCAGCGGCTCGGGCCAGCTGGCGGCCGCGTCGGCCTGCGCCGGCGCGATCCGGTCCTCGGCCGCCAGGCCCACCTCGATGCGGCCGCGGCCGGCCGGCAGCGCGTGCCAGGCGTTCGTGCACAGGTTCATCACGATCTGCTGGATCTGCGTGGCGTCGGCGCGCACGTGCACCGGCTCCGGCGGCATCTGCACGTGCAGCTCGACCTGCGCCGGCACCTGCGCGCGCAGCATGTCCAGCGTCTCGTCGATCACCGGCTGCAGCGCCTGCGTGTGCAGCTCCTGCACCTGCATGCGGCTGAAGGTGAGGATCTGCTGGACGAGGCTGCGCGCGCGCACCGCGGCGCGCTCGATCTGCAGCAGGCTCGGGTCGCACGACAGGCCGAGTGCCGCGTCCTGGCGCGCCGCCGCGACGTTGCCGATGATGGCGGCCAGGATGTTGTTGAAGTCGTGCGCGATGCCGCCGGCCAGCGTCCCGATGGCCTCCATCTTCTGCGCGTCGCGCAGCTGCCGCTCGAGCGCGGCACGGCGCTCCTCGGCCTGGCGGCGCTCGTTGACGTCGGTGAGCATGCCGAGCGCCCCGGTGGGGTTGCCGACGTCGTCACGGATGGGCCGCGTCGACAGCGACACCCACATCGGCGAGCCGTCGGCGCGCCGCAGGCGCAGCTCCAGCGGACCGTTGTCGTCGGTGACGTGCGCGGCGAGCGCGGCACGGCAGCGCCGGGCCTCGTCGGCGTCCATGAAGTCGTCCAGCGGCCGCCCGCGCATGGCGTCCTCGCCATAGCCCAGCCACTGCGCGATGCGCGGGTTGACGAACGCGATGCGGTTCGATTCGTCGAGCAGCCAGATGCCCTCGCTGGCCGTCTCGACGATGCGGCGATAGCGCTCCTCGCTGGCGCGCAGCTCGCGCGTCATGCGATGCGCGGCCGCGTACGCGCGCGTGCGGCCGGTGACCAGCTGGTGCGTGATCACGCCCAGCAGCAGGCTCAGCAGCGCGCCGGCCACCAGGATCACGGTGGACGCGTTGCGCTCGTGCACGCGCTCGAACTCGGGCAGCGAGTTCAGCTGCACCGTCCACGTGTGGCCCGCCAGCGTGACGTACTCCTGCGCCTGGAAGCGGGCGTGCGAGATCTCGTCGTCGCTGCCCGCGCCGCCGTCGCCGGGGCTGTCGGAGCGGTACATCAGCGAGGCGCTGCTGGTATCGGCGCCATCGTGCACGCGCACCGCCAGGCCGGGGCTCTGCTCGCCGTACAGCGTGGACATCAGGTCGCCCACGCGGAACGCCGCGCGCACCCAGCCGATCGCGCTGGCGCGCCGCTCCGCCACCGAGTTGACCGACGCGCCCTTGCGATAGACCGGCAGGTAGATCAGGCAACCCGGCTTGAGCTCGTCGCCGGAGTCCACGCGCAGCTGCACCAACGCCGTCAGCGTGGCGTTGCCCGAATCGCGCGACTGCAGCATCGCCGCACGGCGCGTGGTGTTGGAGAGCGAATCGAAGCCGATCACCTTGCGGTTGGCCACGCTGTCGGGCGCCACCAGCACGATGGGCGCGTACAGGTCGCGCACGCCCTCGGGCCGCACGGTGAATTCGGAATGGCCCGTCATGCGCTGGTGGCCGACGAAGTCCGCCAGCTCCTGCGGGGCCACCAGCATCGAGAAGGCCACGCTCTGCAGGCCGGCGGCGTCCGGGCCGGCCATCACCGTGTCGACGTAGGCCTCGAAGCCGATCCGGTCGACGCCCACGTCGGCCGACAGCAACCCCTGCACGCCGCGCAGCATCTGCTCGTAGTTGGCGATGCGCTGCTCGATGCGGCCCGCGGCCTGGCGCGCGTTGGCGTCGAACACGGCGCGCAGCCGCGCCTGCTCGTTGTCGCGCTCGTGCACGCACAGTCCCACCGTGAAGGCGAGCATGATCGCGCCGACGAACAGCGCGATCAGGGGAGGCAGGGCTCGTTTCACGTCGCCCGCCTAGAACTGGGTCATCTGGCGCGCCAGGTCGGCGGGGAAGTACTTCTCGAAGATGCGGCGCATCGTGCCGTCCTTGCGCATCGACTGGATGATGTCGCGCCAGGCCTGTTGCTGCGCGGCGCTCAGCGACTTGCGCGACATCACGAGCCCGTGCGGCACCGGCGGATCGCCGAAGTCGAGGATGGCGGTCTGCGCCTTGAGCTGCGCGCCGGCGATCACGGGGAAGTCGAACGGCTCGATGATCATCGCCTGGATGCCGTCGTCCAGCAGGATCGTGTACAGCGGATCGAAGCCGCCGGCGTAGGTGACGCGCTCCTGGGACTCCAGCGCATCGACGAACGCGTTGGCCTGCTCGCCGTAGCGAAAGCTCCGGATCAGCCCGACGCGCAGGTTGCGCTTGCGGCGGAACTCGGCCACGCTTTGCACCTGGGCGTCGCGCCGGACGAGCAGGTAGTACTTGTTGGAGACGTACCAGGCGAACGCGGCGAACCGGTCGCGCTGGGGGTTGGAGATGCCCGAGAGCGTGAAGTCGAGCGCGCCCGACTCGATCAGCTGCCAGATGCGCGCGCGCGCCAGCATCGTCAGCGTCAGGCGGCAGCCGCTGCGCCGCGACATCTCGTCGGCGACGTCCTTGTCGATGCCCTCGCCCGTCTGGCTCGCGTACAGCAGGCCGTGCTCGTGCAGGCCCAGCGTGAGCGGACGCGAGCAGTCCGGCAGGCGCTGCTCGACGGGCGCCGGCATCGGCGCCGTGGCCGCGGGCAGCGACGCGTCCGGTGCCGGCGGCGGGTCAGGCACTGCCGCGCGGGCGCTTGCCGCGAGCGCGACCCCCAGCCCCACGAGCCGATGGCGCAGGCTGCGTCGCAGCGGGGACGACCGGGAGCAGGCGCGAGGAGGCATGTCGGTGCGGATGAGCGGCCCTGGAAGCAGCGAGGGCGCCGGCTTGCCTGCAACCGGCGCATCGCCGATGTTACAGACGAGGCGCCCGTTGGAACATGCGCTTTCCCCCGCGCTTCGTGCTTTGCCCCACAACCCCGGCCGTTGCGCAACAAGGCTCGGGTTTTCGCTGAGGTTCAGTGCGCTCAGGTCGGAATGTGTTCCAGCATCGCCGACGGCGAGAAGTCCACCGTGCCGTCCGGCTTGTTGCCCAGGAACCAGTCGTGCAGCGATTCGGCGGCCATCGGGCGGGCGAAGTAGAAGCCCTGCATCTCGTCGCAGTTCATGCCGATCAGGATGTCGCGCTGGCCGGCCGTCTCCACGCCTTCGGCCACCACCTTCAGGCCGAGTGCGTGCGCCAGGTTGACCACCGCGCTGACGATGGCCAGTGCGTCCTTGCTGGTCTCGATGTCGTTGATGAAGCTGCGGTCGATCTTCAGCTGCGCGGCGGGCAGCTGGCGCAGGTTGATCAGGCACGAGTAGCCGGTGCCGAAGTCGTCGATCGAGATGAAGACGCCGATGCGCGCCAGGCCGTCGAACACGCGCTGCAGCGTGTCGGGGTCGCCCATCGCCACCGATTCCGTCACCTCGCACAGCAGCTGGGACGGATCGAGCGCGTGGCGCTCGAGCGCGGCCTCGATGCGGGCGACCAGGTCGTCCTGGCGCAGCTGGTGCACGGACAGGTTGATCGCCACGCGCGTCCGCATGCCCTCGTCGGCCCATTCGTGCATCTGGCGGCAGACCTCGTCGATCACCCAGTTGCCGATCTCGTTGATCAGGCCGAAGCGCTCGGCGATCGGGATGAACACGACGGGGCTGACATTCCCGCGTTCCGGATGGTTCCAGCGCAGCAGCGCCTCGACCCCGCGGATCTGGCCGGTCGTCGAATCGATCTTGGGCTGGTAGTGGAGCGTGAGCTGGCGGCGCTCGATGGCCATGCGCAGCTCGCTGTGCAGGTTCAGGCGCTCGGCGCCGGCCTCGTCCATGCGCGGCTCGAACACGGCGCGCGTGTTGCCGCCGGCGCGCTTGGCCGCGTACATGGCGGCATCGGCTCGGATGACGAGCTGCTCGCGCTGGCCGTGCTCGGGGTAGACCACCACGCCGATCGACGCCGACACGTGCACGCGGCGGCCGTCCGCGTCGAAGGCGCGCGACAGCCGCTTGACGAAGCGGTCGGCCAGCGCCGTGGCGTCCGCGACGCCGCCCAGGCCCTCGGCCAGCAGCAGGAACTCGTCGCCGCCGATACGGGCCACCGTATCGTTGTCGCGGCCCGTCACGCGCAGGCGACGCGCGGCCTCCTGCAACACCTGGTCGCCGGCCGCGTGGCCCAGCACATCGTTGACCGGCTTGAAGCCGTCGAGGTCGACGAACAGCACGGCAAAGCGCGGCACCTCGCGCCCACCGGTGGACTTGCGCGCCGCCGCGGCCGCGCGGTCGTAGCGCTTGCAGGCCTGGGCCAGCCGATCCTCGAACAGCACGCGGTTGGGCAGGCCCGTCAGCGGGTCGGACAGCGCGCGCTGGCGCAGCGCCTCGTTGGCGGCCTGCAGTTCGTCGTTGGCCGTCTTCAGCGATGCGGCCATGCGCATCGTGCGGCTCTCCATGCGCGCATCGACGGCCGAGGTGTACAGCGTGAGCGTGAGCACCAGCATCGACGACACCGACACCAGCATGCCCAGGCTGTCGCCATGCAGGCCGTTGGCGCTCAGGCAGACCGATCCGGGCGGGAAGTTCGCCGCGACCATGCCCGTCCAGTGGATGGCGCAGACCGCGGCGCCCAGCACCAGCGCGGCGGCCAGCTGCAGCCCGCGCTTGCGCTCCGCGCGGCGGAACCAGTGCATCACGACGAGCGCGACCGCGGACGCCGCCACCGCGATGACGACCGACGCGAGCACCAGGGTCCGGTTCCAGGCGATGCCCGGTGCCATGTCGAGCGCGGCCATGCCCGCGTAGTGCATGACGACGATGCCCACGGACATCGCGAGCGCGCCGCCGGCCAGGTGCGGCCAGCGCATGTCGCGGCGCGACGCCACGCCCAGCGCCACCGCCGCGACCGTCACGCCGGCAAGCCACGAGACGAAGGTCATCGCGGCCGTGAAGCCCAGCGGGATGGCCAGGGTGTAGGCCAGCATGCCGACGAAGTGCATGCTCCACAGGCCCGTGCCCATCGCCAGCGCACCGCTGGCCCACCACCGCCTTGCCACGCGGCGATCGCGCGCGGCCACGCGCGACGCCAGGTCCAGCGCCACGAACGACGCGAAACTGGCGATGAAGAACGACGCTGCCACCACGCGCAGGTCATACGATGGTGTGAGGAAAGTCACGCCCAGATCCCCCGGAGCCGAGAACACGCAGCACCGGTCGGCGCGCTAGCGATAGTTTCGGCTGGATTCAGCTCGGCTGTAAGCCTTCGATAAGCTTTGTCCAAGGAGGAAATCACGCCGTCGCGCGAGATTTCTCGCGACGGCACCCCGAACCCGCCCCGACGCGCCGTTCGGCGGCCGTCAGCGCGTCCGCCACTCGACCTTGAGGAACGCGCGTGGTCCGAAGCGGGCCGAACTCGCCGGATCGAATTCGACGTGGCGCCGCCCCAGGTCCTGCGCGAGCACGCTCAGATCCAGATCCGGTCGCGGCGACCAGGCGATGCGGGCGTCGGCCACGGTGTATGCGGGCACCGCCGGCGCCGGAAGCGCGGCGACGTGGCGCAGCGTGATGTCCACGTCGATGTCGTGCGCCGGCCGCCAGGTGGAACGCAGCTGGATCTGGCGACGCGGATCGTCGCCGAGGTTCGCCACCGACCCCCCGCCGGCGTTGGCGGCGGCGCGCAGCGCCTCGCGCAGCTCCGTCCAGCCGATGGCCACGCGCCAGTTGCGCGTGAGGTCGGCGCTGCCCCACAGCTCCGTGCCGGTGGTGTCGCCCCAGGCCAGGTTGTCGATCGTCGTCGGGGCCGGGCGACCGGCACGCAGGTGGGCGTAGTCGGTGTGGAACACGGTCAGCGAGTAGCCGAAGCCCGTGGGCTGCTGGCCGCGCAGGCCGACTTCGAACACCCGCGCCACCTCCGACTCGAAGCCCGGCCCGCGATCGATGACGTAGGGCGGCGTGGCCGGAAACTGCAGGTCCCGGTCCAGGCGCGCCGGCGCACGCACCGCGCGCGACGCCGAACTCCAGACCGAGCCGATCGCCCCCAGGTCCCACACCGCGCGCAACGTGGGCAGCAACTCGGTACCTGTGTAGACGTTGGTCTCCACCTTCGCGCCCGCGATCACGCGCAGGCGCTGGCTCACCCGCCAGTCGTCCTGCGCGAACAGGTTCGTCCAGCGCAGCGTCTTCACGCGCGGGTCGAAGCGCACGAGCAGCGCGGGGTCGGCGATGTCGACCGCGCGACGATAGCCCAGGCCCCAGATGAAGCGATGGTCGCGCGCCAGCGCCGGAGCGTGGTTGAACTGGACGTCGACGGTGCGCACATGGTCGTGGAACTCGAGCACGTCGTCGCGGCTGGCCTGGTCGAACCACGCCTGCAGCTGCCAGTTGGCGCCGTCGCCCTCCTCGTGGTGCCAGCGCGCCAGCAGGTTGGCGCCGGACAGGTCGGCCGAGCTCGGTGACGTGCCGTCGCCGCCGGCCTGGTAGAGGTCGCCCTGCACCGTGAAATTGTCGTCGCTGCCGCCCCAGTCGGCGCGAAAGCCCGCCTGCTGCCGATCCTGGTGGTCGTCGATGGCTGCGCCCGAGGCGAGCGTCGTGTGGCCGCGGTCGGACTGCATCGCGTACACGCGCCAGCCGCCGCCGCCCAGCGGCGCGCCGTATCGCAGCGTCGCCTCGTTGCCGGTCGTGCCCGCATGGCCCGACGCGAGCCAGCCCGTCCCGCCCTGGCCCGGGCGGGTGATGACGTTGATCACGCCATCGACGGCATTGGCACCCCACAGCGTGCCGCCCGGCCCGCTGATCACCTCGATACGTTCGACGTCTGCCAGCGGCACCTGTTGCGCGTCCCAGAACACCCCCGAGAACAGCGGCGAATAGACGGTGCGGCCGTCGACCATCACCAGCAGCTTGTTGCCGATGGCGTTGTTGAAGCCGCGCGCGCTGATGGCGTACTGCGTCGCGTCGATGCGCGCCACCTGCAGGTTCGGCGCGAGGCGCAGCGCCTCGGGCAGGCTGGTGGCAGCCGAGCGGCGCAGATCCTCGCCCGTGATGACGAAGATCGAGGCTGCGGCCTCCAGCATCGATTCGGGCCGCCCGCTGACCGAGGTCACGGGGATGCGGCTCAACTCCTCGAGGCTCAGGTCGCCGAGCTCGGGCATGGCGGCCTGGGCGTGCGCGGCGCCCTGCGCGAGCGTGCACGCGCCGGCCACGACGGCGGCCGCGATCGCGCGGCGGCGGGTGGCGGGTGCGTCCCGGGGTCTGGTCGGCGGTGGCATGGCATGTCGCGTCGTCGTCATGTTCCCTCCGTTTGCAGCGCATCGCCCAGGGCCTCGATCAATACCCCTGGCGGTACAGGCTTGACGAAGTGCCGGTCGAATCCGGCGGCCGCGGCGCGCTCCTTGTCGCTGGCCTGCCCCCAGCCGCTGACCGCGAAGATCACCAGGCGGGCCGTAGATGGCTCCGCGCGCAGCGCGCCGGCCAGCTCGTAGCCGTTCATCGCGGGCATGCCGATGTCCAGCACCGCGGCGTCGAACTGCTGCGCGCGCGCCTGCGCGAGCGCCGCGCGGCCGTCGTGCACGGCCGTCACCGCCATGCCGGCGGCCTCGAGCGCCGTCTGCAGGCTCGTCGCGAAGTCCACGTTGTCGTCGGCCAGCAGCACGCGCTTGCCGGCGACGCTGCCGGCATCGACCGGCGCGCGCGCCTGCGAGGCGGCGGCGGGGCGCTCGGCAGTCATCGGCAGGCGCACGCTGAACGTCGCCCCGTGACCGATGCCGCGGCTGGAGACACCGATGGTTCCCCCGTGAAGCAGCACCAGCTGGCGCGCCAGCGTCAGCCCGATGCCCAGGCCGGCGTTGCCGCGCTCCAGGCTCTTGTCACCCTGCTCGAACAGCTCGAACACACGCTCCTGCATCTGCGGGTCGATACCTACCCCCGTGTCGAGGACATCGACGATGGCGAACCGGTCCTCGCAACGTGCCGACACCTCGACTCGTCCGCCCGGCGGCGTGTAGCGGCACGCGTTGCCCAGCAGGTTGGAGAACACCTGCTGCAGGCGCGCGGTGTCGCCCACCACCCAGCACGGCGCTTCGGGCATCGACGACGTCAGCTGCAACTGGCGGTCGCGCGCCGCCGTCTCCGCGAGCTCCACCGTGGGCCGGATCACGGCATGCAGGTCGACGATCTCCATGTGCAAAGACAGCTTGCCCGTCGTTATGCGCGAGACGTCCAGCAGGTCGTCGATCAGCCGCACCACGTGGCGCAACTGCCGCTCGAGGATGCCGATCGCCTTGTCGCGCACCGCAGGCATCAGATCGCCACGGCGCATCAGCGCGACGGCGTTGAGCATCGGGGCGAGCGGATTGCGCAGCTCGTGCGCCAGGGTCGCGAGAAATTCGTCCTTGCGGCGGTCCGCGGCACGCAGGCCGGCCTCGGCGCGTTCGCGCTCGCCGATCTCCTGGCGCAGCTGCGTGGAGCTTTCAGCCATCTCGGCCAGCATGCGATTGAACGCAGCGACGAGCGCCGCGATCTCGCGCGTGTCGGCGGACGGCGCGCGCAGTTGCCAGTCGCGCCGCTCCACCACCTCCTGGGCCACCTCCGCGACCCGCGCGATGGGCTGCGTGATGCGCCGTTGCACGCGGCCGAACACCGACAGCGCAAGCGCGAGCGACGCGGCCATCACCAGCGCCTGGATGACGGCGTAGCCGGCCAGGCGGCGGGCCACGTCGCTGTGCCCGCGCAGGTACAGCGTGCCGATGCGCTCGCCGTCGTGGAAGATGTCGTAGGCGATCTCGACGTCGTCGCCGATGAAGTTGCTGCCCAGCCCGGGAAGCGGATTGCTCGCGGGCATCCTGGCCGCGTCGTCCCTGGTGGCCGAGTAGCGTGCGAACGGCCGCCCACCGGCGCCGAACACCTCGGCCATGCGCACGCGCGGGTTCTCGGCCAGCGACGCGAGCTGCTGCGCGGCGGCATCCGGGTCGTTGAACACGAGCGACGGCGACACGGCGCGCGCAAGAATGCTCTGCTGCGTATGCAGGCTGTCCACCGCCTCGGTGCGGAAGCGCTGGAACTCGAAGCCGATCACCAGCGCCGCGTCCAGCAGCAGGGCGGCGGCGGTGGTCAGCAGGGCGGCCCGCGTGAGTCGCGTGCGCAGGGCGGGGCTGGTCATGGGCCGTCCTCCGTGACTTTCCAGGCCACACCCATCAGCTGCGAGCTCAGCTTGAGTTCGCACCGGCGCGCGCCGGCCAGCGAGATCTCGAAGCGCAGCCGGCCGTCGACCTGCACGAACTGCACCGCGGCGCCCGCCGCCAGGCCATCGGGCAGGTCCGTCACGATCAGCGCGTGGCGCGCGCGCGCCGCCTCCACCAGCGAACGTGCCGAGCGCGCCGCTTCGGGTCCGATGAACATCACGTGCAGTTCACGCGGGATGTCGGCGGCGATGTCGATGGCACGCGGCTCCACGCTGCGGCCGACCACCAGCCGGCCCTTGGCGATGCGCGCGAGCTCCTCCAGCACCACCGGCGCGCCGGCCACGCCCACGACGATCGGCGAGGACGGTGTCGCGAACGCCTGCGCCGGCCATTCCACGAAGCCGGGCAGCTTGTGCAGGTAGGCCGCCTCGATGGCCTCCGGGCGCACCGGCGGCTGCGCAGGTGCCCACAGGCACACCCCACCAAGCGCTGCACCGACCGCGCGCAGCACGCAGCGGCGCGTCGGTCCGGGCGCGGCCTCGCCGGTCACCGCGCCGCCTCCGCGGGTCCCCGGGCCGCGGCGCGGTTCAGCGCGTCCAGCAGCGCATGCACGTCGTAGGGCTTGTTGAGCACTTCCACGCTGGACAGCGCCTGCGCGGAATAGCCGGTGGCGACGACGACCGGCGTGGCGGGCTGCAGTTGGCGGCACCAGTTGGCTAGGTCCATGCCGCTCATGCGCCCGGGCATCACCACATCGGTGAACACGACGTCGAACTGCCCGTCCCGGATACGGTCGACGGCCTCGTCCGCGGTGGGCGCCAGCACGACCGTGTGTCCGGCCGCCTCCAGCGCCGGCACCACCACCGAGGACACCAGGAGGTCGTCTTCCACCATCAGGATGCGCAGCGGGCGCCCGACCGTCGCGCGTGCCGGCGCGGCGGCGACCGGCTCCGGCGCGGCCACCGTGGGCAGGTACATCTCGATGGTCGTTCCCAGGCCCGGTTCGCTGGACAGGCGGATGTCGCCGCCCGACTGCAACGCGAAACCCCGCACCTGCGCCAGTCCGAGGCCGCTGCCGCGTCCGACCGGCTTGGTCGTGAAGTACGGATCGGTGGCGCGCGCGAGCGTCCCCTCGTCCATGCCCGACCCCGTATCGGTGACCGCGACCAGCGCCCGCTGCGCGTCGACGTTCCGCGCGCTGACCGTGATGCGCCCGCCGTCGGGCATCGCATCGCGGGCATTGAAGATCAGGTTCAGCAGCGCCAGCTCCAGCTGGGACGGATCGACGTGCAGGTGGCGCAGCGCCGGATCGACGTCGGCCCGCAGTTCGACGCCCTGCCCGACCGCCTTCTGCACCAGTTCGCGCGCGGCCAGCAGGAAGTCCGCGAAGTCCACGGCCGCGAGCTGCTGCGGGCGAGTGCGGCCGAACGTGAGCATCTGACGGACCAGTTGCGCGGCGCGATGGGTCGCGCGCATCGCGGCGTCGAGCGTGCGCGGATGCGGCGGCGCGTCCTTGGTCCGGTCGAACACCTGCAGCGCGGTGCTGATGGTCTGCAGCAGGTTGTTGAAGTCATGTGCCAGGCCGCCCGTCAGGCGCCCGATCGCCTCGTGCTTCTGGCCTTCGAGCAGCTTGGCCTGCGCGTCCTCGGCCTGGTGCACGGCGTCGGCCACGCGCTGCTCGAGCGTGCGAGTGGCTTCGAGTGAATGCAGGCCGGCCTCGTGCAGCACGGCACTGATCTCGTCGACCTCGCGCACGCCGGTGGCCAGGCGTGGCGGGACGCCGTCGGCGCGCAGCGCGGCAGCGGCATCGTTGAGCGCCCGCACCGGGCCGCTGATGCGGCGCGACGCGGCCAGCACCAACGCCAGGCCGATCAGGAACAGCGTCCCCGCCGCAGCGACCGCCTGCAGCGTGAGCTCCCGCGCCTTCGCGCTGAGGGTGCTCCGGGGCGTCGCGACGACCACCGTCCAGTGGTAGGCGTTGGGCGCGCTCGTCCAGGTGAGCGATTGCACGCCGTCCAGCGTCACCGAATCGAGAAAGCCCTCGGTGCCCGCCCGCGCGCGCTGCTTGATCTGCGGGCCGGCCGGCCGGCCCAGCCAGCGCGCCGGATTGCGCGTGCGCGCCATGATCAGCTGCTCGTCGTCGGTCACCGACACGAGCGCGCCTTCGGGCGGCTTCTGCCGTTCCAGCAGCGACTGGATGACGTCGGGCTCGAAGGCGACGCCGACGTTGTAGCGCGGCGGCTCGAGCCCCAGCTGCGGACGGAACAGCGCGACGACGGGAGTCGCCGTGACCGGCCCGGACGGCGCGAAGAACACGTCGGTCGCGTCCGCCGTCACCATGGGCGCGCCGGCCGGCCGCGAGATGGCCAGGTCGGCCGAGAAGGGCAGGTGCGTGTTGAGCACTTCCGTCGTCGGCGTGACGAGGATCACCCAGCTCGCGGCGTCGCGGCTGGCGGCGGATGCCTCCTCATGGAAAGCACGCAGGTCGCCCCGACGCAGGGCCTGCGACGCGCCGAGAGTGCGCGCCATCGTCGCCCGCTTGTCCAGCTCACGCTCGACCAGCAGGTTCAACGTCCGGCCGAACTCCTGCACGTGCTCGCGCGCCGACGCCGTCTCGCGCAGGTAGATGGACCGCGCCAGCAGGCCGAAGCCCAGTGCAGCGGGCAGCCAGACGGCAAAGACCAGCAGCAGCAGCCGGACGCGGATGTTCACAAGGAACCTTGCAACTTGTAAAACGTACACACCGCCGGCCGTACGTCGGCGCCGGATCGTCGCCAATTGCAGGGAAAACTGTCGAGTGGGCGGGATCGCCGCGCAAGCAGCAGAATCCGTGCCACTGAGGGGCTGGTTCGGTGGAGGCGCCTGGGGCCCCATCGAGTGCCGCGCATGGCCGCATGGCGATTCCCATCGCCAACCTCGCCGCGCCGTCGTCAGGTCAGCCCTTCTTCGGCCGCCCCGTCTTGAGCGTGGGCACGGCGCCCACCGCCGCCAGGAACGCGCCGTCGTCCATGCCGGCCAGCACCTGGATGCCGGCCCGCAGCAGCTCCGACTTGCGCGCACGCTGCCCCAGGGCCAGGGCGCGCGCCTTGAGCGCCGCGAGCACCGCGTATTCGTCCTTCGGGATCGTGAAGCTGTCGCGCACCAGCTTGGCCTTGTGCGCCTTGGCGGGCCTGGCCGGCGCCGACGCCGGGTCGGCGGTCGCCTCGGCCGACGTCTTCGCCTTGGCACCGGACTCTGCCTTCGCCTTCGTGGCCGGCACCGGCCTGGCCTTGGCCGGCGACCGCGCGCCCTGGTTCGCCGGCGGCGCCTTCTTCGCCGCGGGTGCGGCCTTGGCGGCGCGCGCCCGGCGAGGCGCCGGCGGCGCGACGGCGGACTCCGCGACGGTGGCGGCCGCCTCGGCGGTGGCGGTGGGCTTGCTCACGCGCTTGGGGACGCTCTTGCGATGCAGCGGGCTGGGGAGTCGGGCCATCGGTCCTCCTGTGTTGAAACGGTATATACGGTTTATACACCTTGCGGGAGGCGCGGCCGTGGCACCTCAACCGGGAGGCTTGACCTTGCCGCTCGCCAGCAGCGCCGCCCACTCGGCGTCCTCGTAGAACCGCGAGCGCGTCAGGAAGCGGCGTCCGGTCGGGCCTTCGAGCGAAAACATGCCGCCGCGGCCCGGCACGACGTCGATGATCAGCTGGGTGTGGCACCAGTACGCGTACTGCGACTCGCTGATGTGGAACGGCGCGCCGCCGATGTCGCCGAGGTGGACGTCGTTGTCACCCAGCAGGAAGTCGCCCTGGCGGAAGCACATGGGCGCGCTGCCGTCGCAGCAGCCGCCGGACTGGTGGAACATCAGGGGCCCGTGGCGGGCCTGCAGCTCGCGGATCAACGCCAGCGCCGCCTCGGTCGCGACCACTTGCGCCGGCAGTTCGATCAGGGAGGGGGCCATCGCGAAGCTCCTGTCGGCGTGATTCGGAACCACCGCCGACACTCATGCGTCGGCGGCGGAACTTCAAGGGAGCGGCGGAACCGGCTCCGCCGGGCCGCTCGCGGCCGACCCCTCGGGGGCAGGGAGCGCGCGCGAAGCCTCCCCTCGGGGGACAGCGACCGTGGGGCCGTCATTCAACCGTGGGGGTCAAAAGAACCCGAGGGCCTTGTCGCTGTAGCTCACCAGCAGGTTCTTGGTCTGCTGGTAGTGGTCGAGCATCATCTTGTGGTTCTCGCGACCGATGCCCGATTGCTTGTAGCCGCCGAATGCCGCGTGGGCCGGATAGGCGTGGTAGCAGTTCGTCCACACGCGGCCCGCCTGGATGCCGCGGCCCATGCGGAAGGCCGTGTTCATGTCGCGCGACCAGACGCCCGCCCCCAGGCCGTACAGCGTGTCGTTGGCGATGGACAGCGCCTCCTCCTCGTTCTTGAACTTCGTGACCGACACGACCGGCCCGAAGATCTCCTCCTGGAAGATGCGCATCTTGTTGTGGCCGGCAAAGACGGTGGGCTTGACGTAGAACCCGCCCTCGAGGTCCGCGCCCAGGCGGTTGCGCTCGCCGCCGATCAGGCACTTGGCGCCCTCCTGCTTGCCCAGGTCCAGGTAGCTCAGGATCTTCTCGAGCTGCTCGCTGGACGCCTGCGCGCCGATCATGGTCGACTTGTCGAGCGGGTTGCCCTGCTTGATCGCCGCCACGCGCTGGATGGCGCGCTCCATGAAGCGGTCGTAGATCGACTCCTGCACGAGCACCCGCGACGGGCACGTGCAGACCTCGCCCTGGTTCAGCGCGAACATCGCGAAGCCTTCGAGCGCCTTGTCGAAGAAGGCGTCGTCCTTGGCCATCACGTCTTCGAAGAAGATGTTGGGCGACTTGCCGCCCAGTTCCAGCGTCACCGGGATCAGGTTCTGGCTCGCGTACTGCATGATCAGCCGGCCGGTGGTCGTCTCTCCCGTGAAGGCGATCTTGGCGATGCGCTTGCTCGACGCCAGCGGCTTGCCCGCTTCCAGCCCGAAGCCGTTGACGATGTTGATGACGCCGCGCGGCAGCAGGTCGGCGATCACCTCCATCAGCACGAGGATGGAGGCCGGCGTCTGTTCGGCGGGCTTGAGCACGACGCAGTTGCCGGCGGCCAGCGCGGGCGCCAGCTTCCACACGGCCATCAGGATCGGGAAGTTCCACGGGATGATCTGGCCGACCACGCCCAGCGGCTCGTGGAAGTGGTAGGCGTACATGTCGTGGTCGATCTCGCTGATGCCGCCTTCCTGCCCGCGCACGCAGCCGGCGAAGTAGCGGAAGTGGTCGATGGCCAGCGGGATGTCGGCGGCCATGGTCTCGCGGATCGGCTTGCCGTTGTCCCAGGTCTCGGCCGTGGCGATGCGCTCGAGGTTCTGCTCCATGCGATCCGCGATCCGGTTGAGGATGTTGGCGCGCTCGGCCGGCGAGGTGCGACCCCAGGCGGCCTTGGCGGCGTGCGCGGCGTCCAGCGCCAGCTCGACGTCTTCGGCCGAGGAGCGCGGGACCTCGCAGAACGCGCGCCCCGTGATCGGCGTGATGTTCTCGAAGTATTCGCCCTTGACCGGCGGTACCCATTCGCCGCCGATGTAGTTGCCGTAGCGCTTCTTGAAGTTGACGGCGTGGCCGAAGCGGTCGGGTTCGAGCATGTCCATGTAAGTCTCCTTGATGGTCGGGGCCCCGGTCGAAGACAGCGTTCTGGGGGCGGGTGGGAACTGTCGGAAGACGTATTGCGAGTTGCGTGCCAGATAGCGCGCGCCGCACGGGTCGTCCCCCGCGGGCAGGTTGCCTAGGGGTGACTACGGAAGCGAGGCCGCGGCGGCCGGCCCGCTGTCGCGCGCCGCGACGGGCCGGGTGCGCCAGGAAGGCACACCGCGGCCCATCGCGGCACAGTCGCGGTCAGAAAAAGAGGATCGCACCCGCCGCGACGCCGCCCAGGCGTGCGGTGTCGCCGGCAGCGTCCCTGGACTCCGTGCGGCTCAATTCCGCGGTGAGGGTCAGGCTGCGCGTGAGGCCGAAATAGAGACCCGCAGTGACGTTGGCGTTGCTGCGCAGGTCGGTCCCCACGCCGCCCCGGAGCCGGCTCTCGCCCCAGCCGAGCCCCAGCTTCAGCTTGGGTGTCGCCTGGAAGCTGCCTTGCACGATCCAGTTCGTCTGCCTGCGCGGCCCGGAGTCGCCGTCCGACAGCACGCCCAGGCCCTTGCCGGACTGCACGTTGGCCAGCAGGCCGAAATCGCCCAGGCTGGCGCTGCCGCCGATCTCCGCGCCGTTCATGGTGAAGCCGCCGGTGGCCGGATCGTCGAACTTCTGGCTCTTGAGGCCGGCCCAAGCCTTGCCGCCCGTGAAGGCGAAGGTGGCCCCGGCCTGCACCTGGGGAGAGGTGCGGCCCGCATAGCTGGTGCCGCTCGCATCGACCGGGCTCATCAGCGCCACGGTGGCCGACAGGCCCGACAGGGCCGGCGTCGTGTAGCCGATCTGCCCGTAGGTGCCCAGGTAGGTGTAGCCGGCGCCGATGTGGCCCAGCGTCACCCGGTTGCGCTGCGTCGCGGCGACGGGTGCGCCCGCGCCGAACAGCGTCATGTCGCCCAGGATGGCCGCCTGGCCGAACAGGCCATAGTCGCGGCCCAGCTTGACGGTGCCGGCGTCCTTGCTGCCGAACGTGAGGAAGGCCTGGCGGACGTCGACGTTGCTGTTGTTGCCGATCGCGTCGTCCGAGGCGGTGGCCGCGCCGATCATCAACGTGGCGCCGATGTCCACGCCGTCCTGCGCTCCCTTGGCGCTGGTGACCAGCGCGTTGGGCAGCAGGCCGTTGCCGATCACGGTGCGCGCGCCGATGCCGCCGCATCCCAGCGCGCGGGTCGCCAGGGCGAGGCCGCCGACGTCCTGCGAGCCGCTGCAACTGGTGTGCGTGTAGAAGGCGTTGACGATGCCGCCGACCGAGAGGTCCCAGTCTCCCGCCTTGAAGTCGGCCGCGCCGGCCTGGCCCGCGGCGGCGGCGATCGTCGCGCCGAGGATGGCGGCGTGTCGTGTGGTCTTCATGTGCTGTGTCTCCTGTTTGTGCTGGTGTGGGCACCGCGGATGCGTGCGACCCGGGCCTGCGTTCCGCAAGCGATATGCCAGTGCCAGGAGGGAGCGCTCCAGCGCGCGGATGTCTTGCGGCGAGACGCCGCCTGTGCCGTGTCGCAGCGATGTGCGGCGCGCAGGCGTCGACGGCAAGGGATTGCACGCGCGCCCTGTGCCATGCGGCCAGGGCAACGTGTGCCAGCGCCCGGGCGCGCTGTGCCGCGCCACTGTCGCGGCGCGGCACAGCGGCTCAGGGTCGGTCCGCAGCCTGCGCGCCGAAGCGCCAGGTCACGCCCACCCATGCGCCGCGCGGAGCGCCCGCCGCGCGGAACTGCTCGCGGCGCCACGTCGCGCCGGTGGCGTCGAAGCTGCGGCCCGGGCCGGTGAAGACGTCCTGGCCCAGCGTGCCGAAAGTCGAGGTGCGGCGATCGAACACGTTGTCGACGTTGGCAAAGGCTTCCCAGCCGGCGCCCAGCGGGACGCGGGCATCGAGGTTGAACAGCGTGAAGCCGGGCACGCGGCCATGGGCGTCGGCGTTGTTCTCGTCGCCGCGCGCCCAGGTGCCGGACTGCGAGACCAGGGTCATGCCCACCACGGCGCCCTGGCGGAACGTCCACGCGGCGTTCACCTTGAGCGTGCTCCGCGCGATGCCGGGCAGGCGGTTGCCGGGGTGCACCGCGATGTCCGTGCACGCGTCGCAGCTGATCGGCACGGCCGTCGAATTGTTCGGGCTGTTCAACACGAGCGGCGTGCGGAACGTGGCGTCGACCAGGCTGTAGCGCGCGGCGAGCGCCAGCGCGCCGGCGCGCGACTGCAGCCCCAGTTCGACGCCCTGGCGCCGCGTGACGCCGACATTCCTGAAATAGCCCGCGCCCGTCGCGCCCCGGCCGCTGCTGATGAACTGGATGTCGTCGTGCAGGTCGGTGTGGAACAGCGCAAGGCTCCATTCGAGCGCGTCGCCCGCCTTGCCGCGCGCGCCGAGCTCCGCATTGCGCGCGATCACCGGCTTGAGTGCCGGATCCGATGCGAACGCGTTGGGCAACGCGCAGGGCGCGGCCGGGTCCGCGCAGGTCAGCTCCACCGGCGTGGGCACGCGCAGGCCTTCGTTGTAGGAGGCGTACAGCGTGAGCGCGGGCGTCGGGTTCGACGTCAGGCCGATCGCGGGGTTCAGGCGCCGGAAGGCGTGGCGCCCATCGAGCGCCGTGCCCCGCTGGTCGGCGAGCACGATCCGGGCGGCGTCGAAGCGGCCCGAGACGACGAGGAAGCTGCGCTCGTCGATGCCGAAGGTGTCCGTCGCGTACACGCCGGAATCGGCGGCGCGCGCATGCAGCGAGGCCTGCAGGGCGATGGGCGCGCCGGACGTCGTGTCGCGCGAGCTGCCGGCCTCCTGGTTCGACTGCGTGAAGCGCGTGAAGCCGCTCTCGACGCTCGCACCGATGCCCAGGTGGTTCGCGTGGCCCGCGATCGCACCCGTCGCCGTCAGTTGCAGCGAGGCGCCGCCGCGCGCCTGCCGGATGTCGTCGATCACGTTGCCGGTGGGCTCGTTGCCGGGGCCCACGCCGGCGCCGGTGTCGAAGGCGTCGTTGACGTTGCTGTTCAGGACGAAGCTGCGCAGCGTGCGGTGGAAGGCGTTCGCTTCGAGCAGCAGCGTCGGCCAGACGCGGCGGCTCGCGCTGGCGTTGACGAAGACGAGCTTGTTGGCCTGGTGGTCGGGCCAGGAGTAGGCCTGGCGCCAGTCGGCCAGCCAGCTGAGCGGCAGGGCCTGGTTGCCTTCCAGGCGCGTGTCGGCCAGCGTCGCGCTGAGGTCGGCGCGATCCGCGCCGTCGCGCCAGCCGACCTTGCCGAAGGCCTGCGCGACGCGGCTCGGATCATGCCGGCCCCAACCGTGCTCGTGCAGCACGCTGGCGGTGCCGAAGGCGGCCAGGTGCGCATCGTGGGCACCGCCCTCCACGTCGACGGCTGCGCGGCCCC
>Ga0207667_10002879_pt1 | contig 21366 bp, 15 predicted proteins | sample KBSCornC52_FD_184301 | JGI IMG/M metagenome (GOLD analysis project Ga0207667, IMG submission 184301) | Corn rhizosphere microbial communities from Kellogg Biological Station, Michigan, USA - KBS Corn C5-2 (SPAdes) (version 2) | ecosystem: Host-associated > Plants > Roots > Rhizosphere > Soil ...
TCGCGCAGGGCGGCGTTGGCAATCGTGAGCTTGGCGAAGGTCCAGGGGCCGCCCGAGGCCTCGATGTCGTCGATGGTGCGCCGGGCGGCGCCGACCTTTTCCCGATGCAGGGCCGCCCAGGAGTTCGCCGCGTCCTTGGCCGCGTCGGCATCCTCCCCGGCCTGCGCGCCGCCAGTGAAGGCCATCACCGACCGGGCGAGCTCGGCCTGCTGGGTCAGCAGGTCTTCGATCAGCCGGCGCAGGGCCGTGCGTTCGAAGTTGTCGCCCACCGAATAGGCGCTGGCCGCCTGGCGCACCCGGTCGAAGCCGAAGGCCGCGCCGATCGCGTGATAGAGCCGCGCCACAGGCGCTAGCGGCCAAGTCGACGCCTCGGCGATATCCACCAGGTCGCCGGCGGTGGTCAGCGGCTGGAGGATGGCCACCGCGCGAGCCTTCTCCTCCGGCGCGCCGGCGGCGATCAGGTCGCGCACGCGGGCCTCCACCGAGCCCTGTTCGATCGGCGACAGGACGCCCGGCAGCAGGCGGCGAAGCATCTTGAAGTCGGCGCCGTAGCGCGAGACCAGGCTGTCGACCTCCAACCGCTCGCGCGCCGCGCGCCGCGCGAGCCAGAAGGTGGCGCCGCGAAGCGCCGCGCTGATCCGCCGGAACAGCACCATCTGGGCGGCCGCCGGGATCTTGCCGTCCAGCGCCTCGACGGAGCCCCACAGCGGCGGGATCTCCAGAATGGCCTTGGCCGCCTCATAGCCGGCGGTGAAAGCCTGGGCGTCGGCGCCTGCGGCCGGCATCAGCCGGGAGGGAAAGCTCGGGCCGCAGCGGTTGATCATGTCGTTGGCGACGACGGTGGCTATGATGTCGCGGCGCAGGCGGTGGCGCCGCATCTGCGGTTCCCACTTGCGCAGCGGCTTGGGGAAATAGTCGACGAGCAGGCGTTCGAAAAACGGGTCGTCGGCCGCGTCGCTGGCCACGATCTCCCGCTTCAGCTCGAGCTTGCCGTAGGCCAGTAGGACCGCGTTCTCCGGCCGCGTCAGGCCCTTGCCGGCCTGCGCGCGCTCGGTGATCGCCGCGGCGTCCGGCAGGCCCTCCACCAGCCGGTCGAGACGTCCCTTGTGTTCGAGGTCGGCCATGAATTGCGCGTGCGGCAGGAGCTCGCCGACCGCGTCCATGTCCATCAGCGAAAGCGCAAGGGTCTGGCCGTAGTTGTGGGCCAGCACGTGGCGGGCGACGTCCTCGGTCATCGACTGCAGCAGGCTGTCGCGCCGCTTGCGGGTGAGTTCGTCCGTACGCTCGAGCATGCCGGTGAGGATCTTGATATTCACCTCGTGGTCGGAGGTGTCGACGCCCGCGGAGTTGTCGATGGCGTCGGTGTCGATCCGCCCGCCGGCGCTGGCGTACTCGATCCGCCCAGCCTGGGTGAAGCCGAGGTTGGCGCCCTCGCCCACCACCTTCACGCGCAGCTCGGAGCCGTTGATCCGCACGCCGTCGTTGGCCTTGTCGCCGACGTCGATGTTGGCCTCCGACTTCGCCTTCACATAGGTGCCGATCCCGCCGAGGTAGAGCAACTCGGCCGGCGCCTTGAGGATCGCGTGGATCAGGTCGGCGGGCGGCAGGCTGTCGGCCTCGACCTGCAGCATGGCCTTCACCTGCGCCGTGAGCGGGACCGACTTCAGCGTGCGGGCGAAGACGCCGCCGCCTTTGGAGATCACCTTGCGGTCGTAGTCGTCCCAGGAGGACCGCGGCAGGGCGAACATCCGGGCGCGCTCGGCCCAGGAAGCCGCAGGGTCCGGATCGGGATCGAGGAAGATGTGCCGGTGGTCGAAGGCGGCCAGCAGCTTCGTCTGCTTCGACAGCAGCATGCCGTTGCCGAACACGTCGCCCGACATGTCGCCACAGCCCACCACGGTGAACGGCTCGGCCTGGATGTCCTTGCCGAGCTCGCGGAAATGGCGCTTCACCGCCTCCCAGGCGCCGCGCGCGGTTATGCCCATGGCCTTGTGGTCGTAGCCCGCCGACCCGCCCGAAGCGAAGGCGTCGCCCAGCCAGAAGCCGTAGGCCTCGGCCACGCCGTTGGCGATGTCGGAGAAGGTCGCCGTGCCCTTGTCGGCCGCGACCACCAGATAGGGGTCGTCGCCGTCGAAGGCGATCACGTCCTTGGGCGGGATGACCTTGCCGTCAGGCGCGAGGTTGTCGGTGATGTCCAACAGGCCATAGAGGAAGGTCTTGTAGGCGCTGATCCCTTCGGCGCGGATGGCGTCGGGCGAGCCGCCCTTCGGCAGTTGTTTGGGGTAGAAGCCGCCCTTCGAGCCGACCGGCACGATCACCGCGTTCTTTACCTGCTGGGCTTTCACCAGCCCGAGCACTTCGGTTCGGAAATCGTCGCGCCGGTCGCTCCAGCGCAGGCCGCCGCGGGCGACGGGGCCGAAGCGCAGATGAACGCCCTCGACGTTGACGCCCCAGACGAATATCTCGCGATAGGGCCTCGGCGCGGGCAGGTCGGCCAGATCGCCGCTCGCCACCTTGAACGAGATGTAGGCCTTGGGCGCCCCGTCCTCGCCCGGCTGATAGAAGTTGGTCCGCTGGGTGGCCGCGACCAGCAGGGCCAGGCGGCGCAGCACCCGATCATGGTCGAGGCTCTCGACCCCCTGTAAGGCCTCCACGACCCGGGCCATCACCGCATCGGCGTCAGCCCGGCGGCGGTCCAGGCTGGCCCGAGAGGCCGGATCGAACTTCGTCTTGAATAGCTCGAGGATCAGGCGCGCCACCTGCGGATGGGCGGACAGCGCCTCCTCCTGCACCCGCTGGCTGGGATCGAGTCCCGACTGCTGGCGATGGCGGGCGAGCGCCCGGATCAGGGCCGCCTCGCGCCAGGGAATCGCCAGCTCCATGACCAGGCGGTTGAAGCCGTCGTTCTCGGTGCGCCCGGTCCAGACCGCGACGACCGTGTCCTCGAAGGCGTCCTTCAGTTGGGCGAACACCAGCTCCGCGCCCAGAGGATCCTCGATCTCGAAGTCATGCACCCAGATCACCGGGCCGCCGGCGGGCGAGACGGGGAAGCCCGCCTCGGCGATGGCGTTGAGGCCCATGTTGTCGAGGATCGGCAGGACGTCGGACAGCGGCGCCGGCGCCTCGGCGCGATAGAACTTGAACCGGAACTGCAGCTCGTTGTCCTCGGCGCAGCGATAGGCCCGCACGCAGACAGAGGGGCCTTCCGCCATCCCCTCGATCACCGCCAGGTCGGCCAGCGCCTCCTCCGGGTCGAACCGGTCACGGTAGCCGGCAGGGAAGGCGTCGGCGTAGCGGGTCAGGGTTGCGGCGACCTCCGGCGGCGCGCGGCCGGAGGCGCGGACGTCGGCTTCGAAGCGGTCTTCCCAGGTCCGCGCCGCGTCGGTGATGGCGCCTTCCAGGACCTTCAGGTCCGGCTGGTCGTGCGCGCCGGGAGTGAAGCCGATGATGTAGTGCACCCGCGCCAGCGGCGCGTCGGAGAAGCTGGGATAGGACGCCGAGACCCGCCCGCGATAGGCCTGCGCGAGGATCTGGCCGGCCCGCGCGGCGAGCTCGGAGTTATAGTGGTCGCGGGGCAGGAACAGCAGCAGGGACGCAAACCGGTCGAAGGGGTCGCGGCGCTCGAACAGCCGGACCCGCGGCCGGTCGTAGAGATGCAGGATGCCCAGCGCCTCGACCAAGAGGTCGTCCTCGGTCATCTGGAAGAGTTCGTCGCGCGGGTGGTTCTCGACGATGTTCTTCAGGCGCTTTTCGTTGTGGCTGCCGGGCGCCATGGCTGCGCGGCGCACGACGTTCGAAACCTTCTCGCGGATCAGCGGCACCGCCGTCGCCGGCTGGTCGTAGGCTTCGGCGGTGAACAGGCCGACGAAGCGGACCTCCCCGACCGGCCTGTCGGCGGCGTCGTACCGCTTGACCCCGACGTAATCCATGTAGGCGCGGCGATGGACGCGGCTGCGCACGTTCGACTTCGCCACAGTCAGCGCCGGGTCGGTGAGCAGCCGGTCCTTGACCTTGCCCAGCAGGATCGCCGGCTCGTTGGCGCGCCGCAGCACCGTGCGCGCCGGATCGCGCAGCACCCCCAGGCCGTCCTTGGCCTGGTAGAGCGGCTCTTCCGGCGCATAGTCGCCGCTCTTCAGCCGGGGATATTCGTAGACCCGCGCGCCGAGGAAGACGAACTGCGAAGCCTCGAGCCACTCCAGGAACGCGACCTCCTCCGGCCGGGCGCGCGCCGTATGGCTCTTGAGTTCCGCCAGGGTCGCGGCCATCAGGGCCTGCATCTGCGGGAAGTCGTCGACCGCCGCACGGACATCCTTCAGCGTCTCGGTGACGCCGCGCACCAGGGCCGCCTCGCGGTCGCCGCCCACCCGCTCGAGGAACACCTCGATCATCGACTCGCGCCGTGCGGAGCCGGTGGCGCCGCGCAGGCCGGCTCGGTCGCGCTGGACCTTGACGATGGGGTGGAACAGCGCGCGGACCGAAAGTCCCTGCTCGGCGATTTCGCTCATAATCGAGTCGACCAGGAACGGCGCGTCGTCCTGCACGATCTCGAGCCTATCGAGGGCGTCGGCCTTGATCGCCGGCGCGATGCGGATCGTGGGGCCTCGGCCGCGCCGCCGCTCGCCGAAACGCCAGAAGTCCGCGAGGTTGGCGCCCAGGTCGGCGGTGGAGAGTTCAGGAAGCTCGTCCGGCGCGGCGTCGGCGGCCGCCTGCAGCGCAAAGGCGCGCGCGTCGGCGATGGCGGGATCGTCCTTGAGGGCGGCGAGGACGGCCTTGGGAAGCGTCGAGGAACTGGGCCCGCGGCTCATCGGGCGCCTCGGGCGCGCAGGCCGTTCTGGAGCCGCCGGGTTCCGGACACGAGGACGGCGCCGGAGGAGAGTGTCCGGCGCCGTTTGGTTCCGCCGTGGGGGGGCGGCGAAACGCTCTCTGCTCGCTGCGTCCGCATGCTTGGGGGGGTGCGGAGGCAGCCGCCGAACCCTACGGGCCCGGGGCCAACCTTAGATAGGGACCGAAAACGCAATGTGAAGTCCTTCGGTGGAGGGGCGGCTCAGGATCGATTGGCGGGCTGGCGGCCGGCCCGCGCGGCGGCTCCCTTTGCGGGTGGCGGCTCGGCGTCGTCGGGGGGCTCGTTCGGCATCTTGTTCTTCAGCTGCTGCGGGTCGCCGTCCGCGGAGAGGATCACCGCGATCCAGCGGCTGCCGTCGAACTGCGCCAGGACGACCATCGCCATGACCGTCAGCGGAGTCGACAGGAAGGCGCCCGTCACGCCCCAGATGGCGCTCCAGAACGCCAGCGACAGCAGCACGATCACCGGGTCGATGTTGAGGCTACGCCCCTGCATCCGCGGATAGACGACGTTGCCGATCACGATCCCGACCGCCTGCAGGACGATGAACAGGATGATCGCCTGGCCATAGCCGGGAAACTGGACCAGCGCGAAGAGCGGCGGGGCGACGCCCGCGAACACCCCGCCGGCCACCGGGATGTAGACCGCCAGGAAGATCAGGAAGGCCCAGAACAGGGCGTCATGCAGGCCGACCGCCGCCATGGCGATCCACGAAAGCCCCGCCACCATCAGGCCGGTCACCGTCTGGACGAACAGATAGCGCTCGACGCCGTCGCGGATGCGCAGGAAGGCGACCACCGCCTCCTGCCGTTCCTCGCGCACCGGGAAGAGGCCGATGGCCTTGCGCTCCCAACCCTTCCGCGAGGCCAGGATGAAGGCGAGATAGACGAGCACGAAGAGGGCGGTGGACGCGAAGTCCTGCACCGCGCGGGCGATCATGCCCAGGTACTTGCTGACGTCCAACCCCTTGATGATGCTGAGCACGGTCGGCGGGCTGTCGACATGGGCAAGGCCCGCGACCTGGGCGATGACGGCGTCGAGCCGGGGTCCGTAGGCGACGAGTTGGGTGGCGAAACCGGCCCCGTTCTCGGCGACGAAGAAGGCGGTGCCGCCGAACAGGCCGATGGCGATGACGATGGCCAGCGGCATGGCGACGCGCTTGGAAATGTGCGGCAGGCGGTGCTGCAGCACGCGCGCGAAGCCGTCGATCATCACCGCCAGGAACATGGCCAGCGCCAGCGGCGTCAGGATTCCGGCCAGGGCGTAGAGCGTGGCGCCGCCGGCGATCACGGCCAGGATGACCAGCGAATTCCGGGCGACGGGAGATTCGTAGACGGGCATTGCGCTCTTTCGCCGGACAGCGGGCGCGGCCGCCATCGAACCTGCCGATCCCTAATCCCGTTCTGGCGATAATTGGAGAGACTTTGCCGAAAATCGCCGTCGAGGGGTGGTTCTACAGCCGCGTGGCGTGGCTTTTGGGCTAGGTTCGGCTCCACAACCGAAATTTCAGGAGCCTCCAATGTCCGACGACGGCGTGATGATCGGGTACTCGGACCACCCCGAATCCTTGCGGCTCGATCGGGCCAATCGCCACGGCCTGGTGGCCGGCGCCACCGGGACCGGCAAGACGGTGACCTTGCAGGTGCTGGCGCAGGGGTTCTCGGACGCCGGCGTTCCGGTCTTCGCGGCGGACGTGAAAGGCGACCTCTGCGGCGTCGCGGTGGCCGGCCAGCCCAACGACAAGCTGCTGGCGCGGGCGCAGGCGATGAGCCTCACGCTGCATCCGGCCGCCGCGCCGGTGATCTTCTGGGACCTGTTCGGCCAGGCTGGCCATCCGGTGCGCGCCACCGTTTCGGAGATGGGCCCCCTGCTGATCTCGCGGATGCTGGAGCTCAACGACGTGCAGGAGGGCGTGCTGAGCGTTGTTTTCCGCGCCGCCGACGAAGCCGGCCTGCTGCTGCTCGACATGAAGGACCTGCAGGCGGCCCTGACCTACGCCTCCGACCATGCGGCCGAGCTCGGCGCCAAGTACGGCAACGTGTCCGCCGCGACGGTCGCCACCATCCAGCGCAAGCTGCTGCAGCTCGAGGACCAGGGCGGCGCCCACCTGTTCGGCGAGCCGGCGCTGGCGCTCTCCGACCTCATGCGCACCGACGCCATGGGCCGGGGCTACGTCAGCGTGCTGGCGGCCGACCGGCTGATCGCTTCGCCGCGGCTCTATGCGACGTTCCTGCTTTGGCTGATGAGCGAACTGTTCGAGGAGTTGCCGGAGGTGGGCGACCCGGAGAAGCCCAAGCTGGTGTTCTTCTTCGACGAGGCGCACCTGCTGTTCCGCGATGCGCCCAAGGCCTTGCTGGAAAAGGTCGAGCAGGTGGTTCGGCTGATCCGCTCGAAGGGCGTCGGCGTCTACTTCGTTACCCAGAATCCGGCCGACATCCCGGAGACCGTGCTGGGCCAGCTCGGCAATCGGATCGAGCACGCGCTTCGGGCCTACACGCCCGTGGAGCAGCGCGGCCTGCGCGCGGCGGCCGACAGCTTTCGGCCGAATCCCAAGTTCGACACCGCCGAGGCCATCCAGAACCTGGGTGTCGGCGAGGCGCTGGTTTCCGTGCTCGACGACAAGGGCGCGCCGACCATGGTCCAGAAGACCATGATCCGGCCGCCGAACTCCCGCATCGGGCCGCTCTCCCCCGACGAGCGCGCGGCCGTTATGGCGCAGAGCCCGATCCGCGGGGTCTACGACCAGCCGCAGGACCGCGCCTCGGCCTATGAGGCGCTGCAGGCCCGTGCGACGGCGGCGGCCGCGCCTGCCGCCGCGGCCCCGCCCGCCCCGCCTCAGGCGCCGGCCGCGCGCCGGTCCAACCGCCAGGGCCTGGTCGAGGCCTTCGCCACCTCGATGATCCGGACGGTCGGAACGCAGATCGGCCGCGAACTGATGCGCGGCATGATGGGTAGCCTGCGGCGGCGCTGACGAACCCTAGCGTCCCGATTCCGAAGGTCGCCTGCGCTTGTGGCGGGCTGGAGCGAACTTCGGAATCGATAATGACACTAGGTAAGTGTGTGTTTTCTAGTGTGCTTTTTGGCTTTGAAGTTCGCTGCGGCGCACGACCCTGAATGAGGCGAACTTCAAAACCAGCACACTAGCGGGGCGCCATCCGGATCGCGCCGTCGAGGCGGACGTCCTCGCCGTTGAAGTAGCTGTTGGTGATCATCGTCAGGGCGAGCTGGGCGTATTCCTCGGCGTTGCCGAGGCGCTTGGGGAACGGCACCGAGGCGGCCAGGGCGGCCTTCACCGGCTCCGGCGCGAACTGCATCAAGGGCGTGTTGAAGATGCCGGGCAGGATGGTGTTCACCCGGATGCCGTCGCCGGCCAGGTCGCGGGCGATCGGCAGGGTCATGCCCACGACGCCGCCCTTCGACGCCGAATAGGCCGCCTGGCCCATCTGGCCGTCCTCGGCCGCGACCGAGGCGGTGTTGACGATGGCGCCGCGTTCGCCGTCCTCCATGGGCTCCAGGTCGAGCATGCCCTTCGCCGACTTGGCGATGCAGCGGAAGGTGCCGACGAGGTTGATCTGGATGATCAGGTTGAAGCTATCGAGCGGGAAGTGCTTGGTCGCTCCGGTCTGCTTGTCGCGGCTGGCGGTCTTGATGGCGTTGCCGGTGCCGGCGCAGTTGACCAGGATCCGCTCCTGGCCATGGGCGGCGCGGGCCTTCGCGAACGCCGCGTCGACCTCTTCCTCGGACGTCACGTTGCACTTGCAGAAGACGCCGCCGACCTCCTTGGCCATGGCTTCGCCCTTCTCCTCGTTCATGTCGAAGATGGCGACCTTGACGCCTTGGGCGGCCAGAGCGCGGACGGTGGCCCCGCCCAGGCCGGACGCGCCGCCGGTGACGATCGCGGCGACGGAGGAGTTGAGTTGCATGGACGTAGAGCTCCCGATCTCGTTATCTAGCTGTGAGTTAGCCGAGGCTTTAGCCCGATGAGCGGCCGCGAAAAAGCGTCACCCCACGTAAATGCCCAGGTCGATCCCCGGATTCCGCTTAGCCGGGACCGCGCGCTCACGCCCTACGCCATGCGGCTGAACGAACGGCGGGTGGCCCGCGGGTTCTGGCCGAAGATCCGCAAGGTCGCCGCCCACGTGCCCTTCGCCTCCGACGCCCTGGCCGTCTGGTTTTGCGCCCGGGACGAAGAGACCCCGGTCGCGGCCAAGGGGATGATGCTGGCGGCGCTGGCCTATTTCGTCCTGCCGGTCGACGCCATCCCCGACTTCATCGCCGGCGTCGGCTACACCGACGACGCGGCGGTCTTCGTGGCCATGCTGTCGATCGTCGGCAAGAACCTGAAGCCGAAGCACCGCGAGGCCGCGCGGCTCGCGGTGGAGCGGATCCGCGGCGCGGATTGAGCCGACATCAATCCACCGTGACGACCACCTTGCCCATCGCCTGGCGGCTGGCGAGGTGCTTGATCGCGTCGGCGGCCTTGGTAAGGGGGAAGCGCTCGGAGACGTAGGGCTTGATCTTGCCGGCCGCATACATGTCGAGCAGCTCGGCGACGCTCTTCTGATGCAGCTTCGGGTTCTTGCCGACCCAGGCGCCCCAGAACACGCCGACGATGTCGCAGCCCTTCAAGAGCGCCAGGTTCAGCGGGATCTTCGGGATGTCGCCGGCCGCGAAGCCGACCACGAGGTACTTGCCCTCCCAGGCGATGGAGCGGAGCGCCGGCTCGGCGTAGTCGCCGCCGATGGCGTCGTAGATCACGTCCGCCCCATTCGGGCCGCAGGCCTGCTTGAACTGTTCGGCAAGCGCCTTCTGGCCATCGCGGTCGAAGGGCCCACGGCCGTAGACCACGCCCTCGTCGGCGCCGTGCCGCTTGCAGAGGTCGATCTTTTCCTGGCTCGAGGCCGCCGCGATCACCCGCGCGCCCATCTGCTTGCCGAGCTCGACGGCCGCCAGGCCAACGCCGCCGGCTGCGCCTAGCACCAGCAGCGTCTGGCCGGGCTTGATGTCCGCACGGTCCTTCAGGGCGTGGTAGCTGGTGCCATAGGTCATGATGAAGGCCGCGGCGTCGTCGAAGGGCATGGAATCGGGGATCAGCACCAGACGCGCGGCCTCCAGCGCCAGCTCCTCGGCCATCCCGCCCCATCCGGTATTGCCCAGCACGCGGTCGCCCGGCTTGATGTGGGTCACGCCCTCGCCCACGGATTTGACGACGCCGGAGATCTCGCCGCCTGGCGCGAAGGGGCGCGCGGGCTTGAACTGGTACTTGTCCTCGATGATCAGCACGTCGGGGAAGTTCACCCCGACCGCCTTGACCGACACTACCGCGAAGCCCGGCTTGGCCTCGGGCGAGGGCACGTCCTCCAGCACCAGGGTCTCGGGCCCGCCAACGGCCTTGCTCAACAGCGCCTTCATGTCCGCTCTCCCGGTGGAGTTTCTAAAAGTCGCGGGACGCTAGCCCACGGCGAAGAACGGCGGAAGGCGCAAATCGAACGGACGTTTGAATCGGCGCTTAGAACCGTCGCGCGACGCCCACGTAGACCTCGGCCCTCGGCGTCGCGCGGTTGAGGCCCAAGTTCGCGCCGGCGTCCAGTTGCAGGGACTTGCCGATGGCGAGCGCGGCGGTGAGGTCGGCGCTGGCGCGGCGGATGGTTCCGGCGGGCTCGTCCTCGACCTCTCCCCAGAGTTCGGCCCCGAGGGTAGCCGGCCCGACAGTGCGGCTGAGGTTCGCGACGCTGGCCCAGGCCGCGTGCGCGCCGCCGCCCGCCGCGTCGCGCAGGACGTCGACCTCCGGCGTGAGGCCCAGCGAGACGCTGTCGCTGAGCGCGACGGCGATCGGCAGCCTCGCCCCGCCGGTCCAGCCGCCCGCGCCCAGGCCGTGGCTGGCGGTCGGCGCAGTCAGGAAGCCCTGTGCGGAAACCGCAACCCCCTTGCCGTCCGGGTCGGTGAGCGCGCCCAGGACCGCCAGGCCGGCGTCGCCAACGCCCGTCCGCCGCGCGCCCCCGCGCACCGTGTCGATGACCGCAGGGGACCAACTTGCTTCCACCTCGACGCGCCGGGTGAGGCCAAGGCGCAGTTCCGTGGCGGCGAGCGCGTAGGTGTCCTCGCGAAGGCCGCCGCTCCGCTGGAAGACCGCGTCGGCTAGGCCGACCTCGGCCTGCAGGCGCCCCGCATCGACGATGCATGGCGGCGTCGCCTTGCCCGGGCGCTGGGCGCAGAAGTCGCGCAGATCCTCGGCCCGCGCCGGACGGGCTGCGAGGAGAGCAAACCCAAGGGCGATCAGGATCAGGCTGCGCATCGCGCGGTCTCCCGGGTGGTCGCGCCAATCGCCGGCGATTTGGCCGAAAGCGCCAGCTCCCCTATATTGCGCAATCTCCAGACAGGAAGCTTTCCCTTGGGCGCGACCCTCGACATTTCGCATGCGCCGCCTTTGCCGCGCGCGGCCGCCACGCCGAACCTCTCGGGGTTGACGCGGGCGGAGCTTGCGCAGGCCTTGATCGCCGCAGAGGTCGTGCGGCCGGAAAAGGCCAGGATGCGGGCGAGCCAGCTCTGGCGCTGGATCCACCACTACGGCGTCACCGACTTCGCCGCGATGACCGACGTGGCCAAGGAGATGCGGGCGTCCCTGGTCGAGGCCTTCACCATCGCGCGCCCGGAGATCGTCGAGCGGCAGGTCTCGAAGGACGGCACGCGCAAGTGGCTGATCCGCACGGCGCCCGGCATCGAGGTCGAGACCGTCTACATCCCCGACGTCGGCCGCGCCGGCGCGCTCTGCGTCTCCAGCCAGGTCGGCTGCACGCTGAATTGCACCTTCTGCCACACCGGCACCCAGGCGCTGGTGCGCAACCTCACCGCTGCGGAGATCGTGGCCCAGGTGCAGGTGGCCCGCGACGACCTCGGCGAGTGGCCCTCGCCGAAGGAGGACCGCCGGCTTTCCAACGTCGTCTTCATGGGCATGGGCGAGCCGCTCTACAATCTCGACAACGTCGCCGCGGCGATCGACATCATCGCCGACAACGAAGGCATCGCCATCTCGCGCCGGCGGATCACGGTTTCCACGTCCGGGGTCGTCCCTGAGCTGCAGGCTCTAGGCGAGCGGACCCAGGCCATGCTGGCGATCTCGCTGCACGCGACCAACGACGAACTCCGCGAAAAGCTGGTTCCGCTCAACAGGAAGTACCCGCTGGCCGAGCTGATGGCCGGCATCCGCGCCTTCCCGGGCCTCTCCAACGCCAAGCGGGTGACCTTCGAGTACGTCATGCTGAAGGGCGTCAACGACAGCCCCGCCGAGGCCAAGGCGCTGGTCCAACTTCTCAAGGGCATCCCCGCCAAGATCAACCTGATCCCGTTCAACCCGTGGCCGGGCAGCCCCTACGAATGCTCCGACTGGGGGACCATCGAAGCCTTCGCCGCGATCCTCAACCGCGGCGGCTACGCCTCGCCGATCCGCACGCCGCGCGGGCGCGACATCCTGGCCGCCTGCGGCCAGCTCAAGAGCGAGAGCGAGAAGGTCCGCGCCAGCGTGCGGCGCAAGGTGGCCCAAGCCTGAAGCCGCTTTTCCGAAACGGCTGTGCCGCGTGCTATCGAGAGCCATTGTCCACGCAGGCGCCGCTTCATGACCGTTTCTCTCCAGTCGCCGGAAATCCAGGCCTTCGCCACCGGCTTTCCGATCACTCTGCTGCATGCGGGCGTCACGGTGGTCATCCTGTGCGCGGCCGCGGCGCTCTATGTGATGCTCACGCCGCACAAGGAGATCACGCTGATCCGCGACGGCAACGCCTCGGCGGCCGTGTCGCTGGGCGGGGTGCTTGTGGGCCTCGCCATCCCGCTGGCCGTTTCGTTGAAGGCCTCGACCACGCTGATCGAGCTGGCGCTCTGGGGCGTCGCAATCACCTTGGTGCAGCTGCTGATCTTCCGGCTCGTCGACCTGATCCTGCATGGCCTGCCCCGGCGCATCCAGGATGACGAGATGGCGGCCGCCGCGATGCTGGTGGGCGCCAAGCTCGCTACCGCCCTGATCCTCGCGGCCGCGGTCTCCGGCTGAGGTCGAAGGTCCCCGATGCATTTTCCGAGGCTGCCCGACTGGCTGATCTACGCCGCGGTGGTGGTGGCGCTGCTGATCGCCGCCGTTGGGCGCCAGGCGCACCTTGACGCGCCGGCCGCGCCGCCGGCGGCGAGCCGGGCCGAGGGCGCGGCCCTGGGGCCGGCGTCGCCCTTCGACCCCGCCGTGGTGGTCGAGGTCGCCGACAAGACCCAACCCGGCGCCGGGACCGCCTTTTCGATCGACTCGTCCGGCACCTGGGTCACCGCCCGCCACGTGGTCGAAGGCTGCGCCAAGGCGGCGATCGTGGTGGGCCCCGGGCGAGGCGTCGAGGCCCAGGTCACCATCGACCCCAGCGCGGAGACCGCGATCCTCACCACCGACGGCGGCTCCCCGCCCCTGCCCCTCGGGCTCGCCGAAGGCCTGCATCGCGGCGAGCAGGCGTTCCATATGGGTTTCCCGCAGGGCCGGCCCGGCGAGGCCAGCTCGCGCCTGATCGGCCGCGAGAACCTGGTGGTGCAGGGCCGCGGCGCGCGCACCGAGCCGGTGCTGGTCTGGGCGGAGACCGGCCGCACCGATGGGCTGAAGGGCACCTTGGGCGGGCTGTCCGGCGCGCCGGCGCTGGACGATCAGGGGCGCGTCGTGGGCGTCACCATCGCCGAGGCGCCGCGTCGCGGGCGCATCTACACGACCTCACCGGAAACTACCGCGCGCGCCCTGGCGGCCAGCGGGCGCAAGCTTTCGGAACTGCCCGGATCGCCGATCTCGGCCGACAACTACGGCCGCGTCGCCGACGACCTGCGCCGCAACCTGCGCATCGCCCAGGTGGTCTGCCTGACCTAGGGGCGAAATCTCGATCTACGCAGGCGCGCGCTTCTCGATCGCCGCGGCGCGGGCCGGCTGCCGGGCGGCCACGATCAACACCAGCACGATGGCCAGGAAGCCGATTCCCGCCGAATAGACGAAGAACACCAGATAGCCCGCGCCCAGCGCCTGCGGGCTGACCTGCGACTTCTCCAGCGCGTGGGCGTAGGCCTCCGGGGGCGTCGCGGCGAACAAGCCCTTCAGGCCCGCGAACAGCCCGCCGCTGTCGGCCGAGTGCGCTGAGGCCTCGACGATCCGCCCCGACTGCGACGCCAGAAGCTTGCCCGGCAGCGAATAGAGCGAGGAGAAGAGCGCGTATTGCGTGGCGGTGAAGCCCACCCGCGTGAGGCTCGACATATAGGCGATCAGCACGGTGCCGGCGAAGGCGGAGGCGGCGTTCTCGATGCCGATGGCGATCAGCAGGGCGTTGAGGTCGGGCCCGACGACCGCCAGCCAGGCGAAGGCCAGGTGGCTGACCGGCGCCAGGAAGGCGCCGACGACCAGCGAGCGCATCAGCCCCCAGCGCGCCACTGCGAACCCGCCCGCGAAAATCCCGGCCATGGTCGCGACCGTGCCGAACACCTTGCGAACCTCCGCGATCTCCACTTTGGTGAAGCCGATGTCGAGGTAGAACGGATTCATGATGTTGAGGACGAAATCGGTCAGCCGATAGAGGCAGATCAGCGCCAGGATCAGCCCCGCGATGCCGCCGTAGCGGGTGAAGAAGTCGCGCAGCGGATCGCCCAGGGCGGCGCTCAGATATGCGCCGGGACGGGTGCGCAATCCCGGCGCCGGCAGGGCCGCCACCACGATGATCGCCAGGCCAGCCAGGAACCCGCCGAGCTGGTAGAACACCCCCCAGGGCTTGGCCGACCAGGCGGCCTTCAGCGCCTCCCCGGCGGCGCCCTGACCCAGCCCGGCGAGCCCGGCGGAGAGCAGGCTCGCATCGGCCGCGAGGCCGGAGCCCAGGATCACGGCGCCCAGGATGAAAAGGGCGAGCCTCACCACCCACTCCGGCGCCTCCAGGGCCGGGCGCGACGGCAGGCCCTCGACATGGACTGGCCGGACCTGGTGGGCGGCCTCGCGCGGAGCGCCCAGGACGCCCAGCACGCCGATGGCCATCATCGCGGCCATCACCGCATAGGAAATGTGCCAGTTGAACTGCTCGGCCAGGACCAGCGGCACGGCGCCGGCCACGACATAGGCGATGCGGTAGCCCCATTGGTAAGCGGCCGCCATGGCGCCCTGTTTCTCGACGGTCGCCGCCTCGATCCGCCAGGCGTCGACCACGATGTCCTGGGTCGCGCCTGCGAAGCCAACGAAGACGGCGAACAGGGCCATGGCGCCCAGCGCCGTCTTCGGGTCGGTCCCCGAGACGAGCCACAGCCCCAGCACGATCAGCGCCTGGCAGACCAGCATCCACGACCGGCGGTGGCCCAGCCATTTGGTAAGGCCAGGGATGCTGGTGCGGTCGACCAGCGGGGCCCACAGGAACTTCGCCGAATAGGCCAGGGTCGCCAGGCTGAAGATGGCGATCACCTCCAGCGACAACCCCGCGTCGCGAAGCCAGGCCGAAAGCGTGTCGAAGATCAGCAGGAACGGCAGGCCCGAGGAGAACCCCAGCGCCAGCATGACGATCGTCCGCCGCTCGGCGAACACCGCCAAGGCCGACAGGGCGCTTGTCTTGCGTCTCGGGTCGGCCGGCTTGGCGCTCATCTGACGGTTCGGCCCCTGCTGGCTCTGCGAGCGGCGCCTCGCACGCCACGCGCACCTTGGCGCGCGTCGCCGACCTCGTCCACCGGGCAGCCGGCCGCCCTAAGCGCCGCGCCGGGCGCGAAACGCCGCCTGAACCGAAGGCATGACGAGCCAGCCGATGTCCTCGCCGATCGCATCCAGCTCCTTGGCCGTGCTCGACGAAACGTGCAGGAACGGCGCGTCGCAGATGAAATGCACCATCGGGATCGAGGGGTCGATCCGCCCTGCGACGCCGTGAAGATTGAACTCCTCGTTGAAGTCGCTGGCCTCGCGCAGCCCACGGACGATGTGCGTCGCGCCGACCGTCCGCGCATGTCTGATCAGGCTCTGGTTGGCGTATTCGCCGATCTCGAGCGCGCCGTCGAACAGGGGACTGTCGGCTGCCGCGGAATCCGTTTCCGCCTCCGGCCACAGCTCGACGACCGAGCGCCGGATCAGCTGCAGGCTTTGCTCGATGCTGAAGGCGCGCTGCTTCCTGATGTTGGTCCCGATGGCGACGTGCACCGCGTCGAAGGTCATCAGCGCCTTGCCGAGGACGTCTAGGTGGCCGCGGGTGATCGGGTCGAAGGATCCGGCGTAGAGGGCCTTGGTTCGTGCCGCCTTGCGCATGCCGGCCCCTTCGCGTCGCCGCTGATCGCGTCGTGCAGGTTTCCGCGACCGGAGCCGCCGATGCAAGACGCAGTTCGGCGGCGGCGAGGGGCGCCTAGGCCCGGGCGGCCCGCGCCGCCTTGCGGGGTTCGCCCGCGTCGGCGCGAGCTGTGGCGGCGCGCCGGCCGGTCCAGCGGGTGAGTACGGCGCGTAGGGCGTCGGGCGACATCGGCTTGACCAGGAAATCGTTCATGCCGGCCGCGAGGCAGGCATGGCGGTCATCCTCGAAGGCGTTGGCGGTCAGGGCCACGATCGGCGTCGCCACCCCGAGGCTGCGAAGCGCGCGTGCGGTCTCCTCGCCCGTCAGGCCGGGCATCCGCATGTCCATCAGGATCAGGTCGTAGGCGCCCACCTTGACCGCCGCGAGCGCCTCGTCGCCGCCGCTGGCGTGGTCGATCTCGCAACCCTCCCGCGTCAGCAACGCGCGGGCCAGCAGCGCATTGATCGGATTGTCCTCGACCAGCAGCACCTTCTTGCCCGGGGCGGCGGCCGCCGCGATCCGCTCGTCTTCGGCGCCGGCGGTGGGCGCCTGTTCGGCGCCGGCCGCGACCAGCACGCGCTCGGCGAGCGACGCGCGGCGCAGCGGCTTGATGAGGTAGCCCGCAAAGCCCGCACGGCGATAGCGGCCGATCAGCGCGCGCTCCTCCGGGGCCAGCAGGATGATGGCGCGCCGCTCCGGCGGGCGGCGAAGCAGGCGCGAACCGGCGACAAGGGCGTGGTCCACCAGGATCACGTCGCCGAACGCGGTGAGGGCTGCGAGCCCGTCGGGGTCCGCGGCGGCGACGGCTTGCCCGCCACAGGCCTCGATCTGGCGGCAGGCGGCGTCGCGCACGATGGCGTTGGGCGAGGCCACGCCCACCTTGCGGCCGGCGAGCGGCGCAAAGGCCTCCGCGCCCGGCAGGATGCGGAAGGGCGCTTCGAACCAGAACCGCGCACCGCCCTCGGCGCGAGCCTCCACGCCGACCTCGCCGTCCATGGCCTGGGCCAGGCGCCGCGCGATGGCCAGGCCCAATCCGGTCCCGCCCAGGCTGGCGTGCATCGGATCGGCCTGGGCGAAGGCTTCGAAGATGCGCTCGCGCTGCGCGGCGGAGACGCCGGGGCCGGTGTCGTCGACGGCGAAGCGCAGGCGGCCTTTGGCCGGTTGGCTGACGCTGACCAGCACGCCGCCGGTTTCGGTGAACTTCACCGCATTGCCGGCGAAGTTGAGAAGGATCTGACGCAGGCGGCCCTCGTCGGCGCGGATCGCGCAGAGGTCCTTCGGCGCGGCCCAGGCGATTTCGACGCCCTTTTCCCGCGCCCGCGGCGAGAGGAGTTCGCAGACCCCACGCAGCAGCGATTCGACGTCGGTCTCCTCCGGATGCAGCTCGACCTTGCCGGCCCCGAGCTTGGCGAAATCCAGGACGTCGTTGACCAGGTTGAGCAGGTGCTCGCCGCAGTCGCGGATCGCCGTCGCATAGTCCCGCTGCTCGGCGGTGAGCTTGGTGGCCTCGATCAGGCGCGCCATCCCCAGCACGCCGTTCAGCGGCGTGCGGAACTCGTGGCTGAGCGAGGCGAGCTGTTCGGCGCTGATCTGGGCGCGCCGCGGTCTGCGCTCGGCGAGAGGTCTCGGAGGTCTCCGCATGACGCCTCCGATAGCCCACAGGGGCTTAACGGTCGGTCAAGCGGAGCGGTCGGCCGCCATTTCCCGGACCAGGGCCAACAGCGCTTGACGCGCCCGCGGGTCGGCGATGGCGTTGAACGCCTGCAGGACCTCAGGGCTCCGGGCCGCGAAAGCGCCCGGAACACGTCCTCGTCGTCCTCGCGCCCTGAGGCTTCCTCGCCCACCAGCCACGCGACGCTGGTTCCCAGCGCCTGGGCCGCGGCCAGCAGGGTCGAGGCGGCCACCCGGTTCGCGCCCCGCTCGTACTTCTGGACCTGCTGGAAGCTGACGCCCAGGCGATCGGCCAGGTCGCTCTGGGAGAGGCCAAGCTGCCGGCGGCGCGTGCGCATCCTGGCGCCGATCGCCAGCTCGAGCTGGGCGGTGCGGCCGGGATCCTTCGCATCCATGGCTGGCGCCTCCGTATGCGTCAGAGTGTAGCCGATCTCGCACCGTTCAACGCCTTAAAGTAGACGCCGGCTGCAAGTCGTCGTTAAGTGACGGGGCCATGAGCGCACGGGACGTCATCGCCGAAGACCCGGTTGGGTTGCTAACGCCGCGTGAGCGCGATTGCTTGCGCCTGGTCGATCAGCACCTGTCGTCCAAGCAGATCGCCCGCCAGCTCGGCATGTCCAAGACCTCGGTGGATACCTATTGCGACCGCGCGCGCCGCAAGCTCGGCGTCGAGGACCGCTACGCCGCCGCGCGCCTCGCACGGCAATCGGACGTTAACCATGTCCTGACCGTGTCAGGACAGGACGCGATCAGGACAGACGAGACCGTCAACCTCTGGCCGGATGAGCCGGCAGCAAGAGGGACGTCTCATGGGCGACTGGCAGAACTTCGACAATCGGGCGGTGATCGGACGGGCCTTGCGCCTTCGTCGGGAGATCGACGACTTCGAGGCCCGCTGGCCGACCCCGGCGGCGCGGGAGGAAACCCTTCCGACCTTCACCTGGGATCAGCTGGAACGACAGCTTATCGACCTGGCGGCCACCCCGGCGCAGGCGAACATGGCCCGGCACCTGGTGTCGGGTACGCGGAAGCTCGCGCCTTTCAAGCCGTCGGAAATGGTCTTGCGGGAAATCCTCTGCATGACCTGGGTTCTGCTGGACGAGAACTTCAAGCCCGATCCAGAACAGGGCTCGGCCGAAATGATCTAAGCCCACTCGCCCGCCTGGGCGCGATCGTGGGCGTCGCGATCATCACCGCCCTGGCGTTCGGGGCGATGCTGGCCGGCCTCCATGCTCTCCAGGACCTCGGGCAAAATATTTTCCGGGCCTGAACGGGTCCGAAACCATACCCCTGTAAATCATCGCAGCACGTGTCGTGACCGACCCGTGCAGGAGAGAGCCTATGCTTAAGCAACGCCGCATGGTCGCCGAGCAAATCGCCGGCGCCCTTTTCGAGGCCGAAGCCGCAATCGACGCGGCCATCGCCAAGACCGCCGCCCTCACCGGCGTCATGCCACAGCTCCGCAAGGAAGCCGGCGCCTCGGCCTTGATCGGCCAGGACGCGGTGGAACGCGCCAGCCAGGCGATCATGGCGCTAGCTGACGCGCGCCGCGCCATCGTCGAAACGCACAAGGAACTCTCCATCGCCCAGACCCAGATCGGCCTCGGGGCCGTGGTTTTGGTCGATCCGGGTACCGGCAAGCCGCCGCCGCTGTTCGCCACCGAAGAGCAGCCCCAGATTGGCCGGCGCGCTCTGCGGCCGGTCCGCGCCGCTTAACGCACACAGTTTCGCCGTTCGCGGCGGTCTGTCAGATTGGACCCTCGGCCGACGCCGGGGGTCCTTTTGCATTTTCAGGCCTATGCACTGCCAGCCTGGTACGGAACAGGGCTGCTGCTCGCGATTTGTGGCGTGGCCCTCTGGAAAGGCCGCTCGGAAGAGAGACTGGTTGCGGGAGCAATGTTGCTCGCTGCGCTCGCCACTTACGCGTTGCGAGACCCGCGGTGGCGCGGGCCGCAATGGTCCAGCTTCGCGATCGATATCGCGTTCCTCGTTGTCCTGATCATCGTCTCGCTGCGCACGGCGCGATTCTGGCCCTTGACCATGGCAGCGTTTCAACTGCTCGCGGTTATCGTTCACACCGCCCGCATCCTGGATTCTACGCTCAGTGCGTGGGCGTATGCGACCGCCGAGGTAATCTTCACGCAGCTCACTCTCGTGTCACTGGCGGTGGGAACATGGAATACATGGCGCGACCGTCGCGCAGGTGACATTAGTCGCAACGCCGATGTGAACCCTCCTCGCCTATAAGGCGGCGCCTAGGTGCTGCGGGGCAACCGTCATTCCGTGGAACAGTCGAGATCGGATGCCCGCGATCTGAGCCGCCAGCTCAGCCCGCCACCAGCGACGACCCCGCCGTCGCCCCCGGCGCGATGCGGCGATAGATCAGCGCCTCGGCGACGTGGACGCGGCGCACGGTGGCGGCGCCTTCCAGGTCGGCGATGGTGCGCGCGAGCCGCAGTGTGCGCGTCCAGCCGCGGGCCGTGAGGCCGCCGGCTTCCGCGGCGCGGGTGAGCAGGGTGCGGGCCGGACCGTCCAACCCGGCGATGGTCTCCAACCAGTCGCCCTCGGCGCGGGAGTTCAGCGATGCGGCGCCCTCGCCGCCGGTCGCCGCACGCTCGGCCTGCGCGCCGCGCGCCTCGGCGACCCGGGCGGAGGCTTCCGCCGTGCCCTCCGCGGGCGCGGGCAGGGCCAGGTCCGCGGCGGTCACCGGCGGGACCTCCACCTGCAGGTCGATACGGTCCATGAGCGGGCCGGAGATGCGCCCCTGGTAGTCGGTCTGGCAGCGGGGCGCCCGGCCGCAGGCGCCGCGCCCCGGGCCGCCGAGCCCGCAGCGGCAGGGGTTCATCGCGGCCACCAGTTGCACGCGGGCCGGGTAGCGGACGTGGGCGTTGGCGCGCGCCACCACCACCTCGCCGGTCTCCAGAGGCTGACGCAGGGAGTCGAGCGCCTGAGCCGAGAACTCCGGAAGCTCGTCGAGGAACAGGACGCCGTTGTGCGCCAGGCTGACCTCGCCCGGCTTGGCTTTCAGCCCGCCGCCGGTGAGCGCCGCCATGCTCGCCGAGTGGTGCGGATTGCGGAACGGCCGCGCGCGGGTCAACGCGCCCTTGGCGATCAGACCGGCCACCGAATGGATCATCGAGGTCTCGAGCAGCTCCTCCGGCGTCAGCGGCGGCAGCAGGCCGGGCAGCCGCGCGGCCATCATCGACTTGCCGGAGCCCGGCGGCCCCACGAAGCAGAGGTTGTGGCCGCCCGCCGCGGCGATCTCCAGCGCCCGCTTGGCGTTTTCCTGGCCCTTCACCTCACGCAGGTCGGGGACGCGCTCGGCGTCGCGCATCGGACCGGGCTTGGGCGGCGACAGCAGCTGCGTCCCGCGGAAATGGTTCACCAGGGCGATCAGCGACGGGGCGGCCAGCACCCGCGTCCCGCCCGCCCAGGCGGCTTCCGGCCCGCAGGCCTCCGGACAGATCAGCCCCAGCCCCAGGCCGCCCGCCGCGACCGCGGCCGGCAGGGTTCCGGCCACCGGCGCGATCCGGCCGTCCAGGGACAGTTCGCCCACGGCGGCCCAGT
>Ga0207667_10002885_pt1 | contig 21343 bp, 22 predicted proteins | sample KBSCornC52_FD_184301 | JGI IMG/M metagenome (GOLD analysis project Ga0207667, IMG submission 184301) | Corn rhizosphere microbial communities from Kellogg Biological Station, Michigan, USA - KBS Corn C5-2 (SPAdes) (version 2) | ecosystem: Host-associated > Plants > Roots > Rhizosphere > Soil ...
CGATCACCAGGTGCTCGTAGGCCGCCTGGTCCACCGGCAAGCGCACCTCGCAGTGGGAAGCGCTGCCGATCAGGGCGCGCTCACCCTCCACCACGGTCAGGTCGCGGTGGCCATTGGGATAGCGAATGTCGAACTTGAGCAGACCCATTACAGCGAGTCCTTCAGCTGCATGGCCATGGGCGCGACGATCAAGATCAGGATCGCCGCGAACACCAAGACGAGTGGCACGACCATCTTCACTCCTGCTTTCGAGGCCGCTTCTTCGGCGGCCACGCTGCGCCGACGCCGCGAAACCTCGGCCTGAATCTTCAACGTGTCGACGATCGGGTTGCCGCGCAGCTCGGCTTGCACCACCGAGCCTACGAATTCGATCACCGAGTTGGCCGGCACGCGCGCGGCCAGATCTTCGAGCGCTTGGCGGCGGGTGCGCCCGAGCTGCAGCGACTGCAATAGCAGCGTAAATTCTTCGATCACGGCGTCCTCCGAGTTGGAGGATTTTTCGACCACCTGCCGCACCGCGCCCGGAAAGTCCAAGCCCGCGCCCATGGCCAGCGCCAAAAGATCGATGGCGTAGGGCAGGCGTTTGCCGACGTTGCGCACGCGGTCCGTGCCCGCCGAAGAGATGCGCAAGAACGGCATCGAAGCGCCGAGCGCCATGCCGCCGATGGTCAGGATGTTACCCATGCCGCTGACCCAGCCGAAGAGCATGCCCCCCACCAATCCGCCCACGCCCGACACGATCGAAAGCCCGATCGTCTCTTCCGGCAAGAGACCCATGAAGTCGCCGCCTTGAGCGATCTGCCGATCGAGCTTGGCCCGCCACTCCTCGGAGGTCAGGCCGGCGAAGCGCGCGCCCAACCAGCGCACGACCGGTTCCAGCTGAGCCCAGGTCGGCACGGTCTCCAGCGCTCGCTTGCGCTTGAGGCCGCGCAAGCCGAGGCGCTTGGCGTGCCCGGTGGGCGCCGCCGCCGCCGCGTACGCCAGCAGCAACAGAGCGGCGAAGACGGCCACGGCCGCACCGACCTTGAACAGCAGCACGCGGGGAGGGATGCCTGCCAACATCAGATGTCCACCTTCAGCACTTTGCGCGCCACGAACAGCGCCGCGAGCCAAAACGCAATCGCCACGCTCGTCACCAAGTACCCGACGAAAGTCTGTTGCAGCGGATCGAAATAGCCCGGCTGGACGAAGTTGAAAGCGGCGCAAATGGCGAAAGGAAATATCGCCAACACCCAGAGCTGCGCGCGCCCCTCCGAGGTCTTCGTCTTGACCACGCCCTCCAGGCGCCCCATCTCGCGAATGGTAGCGGCGGTGTTTTCGAGCACGCTGGGCAGATTGCCGCCGACTTGCAAGCCGATGAGCAAGGCCGACAGCGCCGAATCCATGGCCGGGCTCTTCAGCCGCGCCGACATGTTCAAGATCGCTTGCTCCAGCGTGCTGCCGACGCGCATCTCTTTCAGGATGCGATCGACTTCGTACTTGGTGGGGGCCGGACAAACGGGGGCCAGCGCCGCGAGCGCCGCGGCCGGGCTCGGCACGCTCTTCAGCGAGTTGGCCAAGCCCAGCATCATCGAATCGACCTGGTTCTCGAGTGCTCGCACGTATTCGCTGCGCTTTTGGCTCAGGTACAGGGCTGGCAGCGCCGCCACCAGCAACACGAACAAATACCAAAGCGGCAGATCGACCAACAACCCCAAGGCCGTCAGCACGGCGCCGGCCGCCATCTGGCCGAGCACGATCTTTTCGGCCGAGCCAGGCATGAACATCAGCCGCAGGTTTCGTTCGATGTAACCGAGATAGCGGCGGTAGTAGCGCGTGAACAGCGTGTCGCCGCTGAGCGTCATGTAGGCCACGAGCAACAAGCCGAAGCCTACCAGCCCGAACGCCAAGTACTTGGCGAGCGCCATCTGCGGCAGCAACTTCAGCGTGCTCATAGGAACGCCTCGCCCGGTGGGATCAGGCCCATGACCAAGAAGTCGTTCAAGAACGAGGGCAAAAAGCCGGTCGCCCGATGCTCGCCCACCACCTTGCCGTCTTTGCTCGTGCCGGTGCGGACGAAGTTGAAGATCGGTACGATCTCGACCTCTCCGTCGTCGCCGACGCCGATGACCTCGGTGATGGCCGTCACCTTGCGGCTGCCATCCGACAGCCGAGACTGCTGAACGAGCAGGTGCACGCTACCCGCGATTTGCTCGCGGATAGCCCGGATCGGCAACTCGAGGCCGGCCATCAACACCAGCGTCTCGAGCCGGGCGATGGCTTCGCGTGGTGAGTTGGCGTGGGTCGTCGTGAGAGAGCCGTCGTGGCCGGTGTTCATGGCCTGCAACATGTCGAGCGCCTCGCCGCCACGGCACTCGCCGACCACGATGCGATCGGGGCGCATGCGCAGCGCGTTTTTCACCAAATCTCGAATCGAATACTCGCCTTTGCCTTCCATGTTGGCCGGCCGCGTCTCGAGCGAGACCACGTGCGGTTGCCCCAGCTGAAGCTCGGCGGCATCTTCGATGGTCACGATGCGCTCGTCCGCCGGAATGGCCGCCGACAAGATGTTGAGCAGAGTCGTCTTCCCGCTGCCCGTACCGCCCGCGATCACGACGTTCTTCTTGGCCGTCACGGCACGAGTCAAAAAGCGCGCCATGCTGGCGGTCAACGCGCCGAAATCGACCAGATTCTCCATCTTCAGCGGCGTACGAGAGAACTTGCGAATGGTGATGGCCGAGCCCCGCAGGGCGAGCGGTCGAATCACGGCGTTGACGCGCGAGCCGTCACGAAGCCGGGCGTCCACGATGGGCGAGGACTCGTCGATGCGCCGACCGAGCGGGGTCACGATACGCTCGATCACGGCGCGCACCCGTTCGTCGTCGGTGAAGCGCGCGTCGGCCAGCCGCAGCTTGCCGCGCTGCTCGATGTAGATCGTGTCCGGATCCACGACCATGATTTCACTCACGGTAGGATCGGTCAGGAAATTCTCCAGCGGCCCGAGCCCGAGCGCTTCGTCGACGAGCTCGCCGACCAGCACGTCGCGGTTCATCTCGGCGGGGATCCGCGCGTCCATCGAGGTGACGATGCGGCGCAGGGCGTTCAACACCTTGGGCCGCAGCGAAGGGTCGTCCAGTTGCGAAGGCTCGACCGTCGCCAAGTCCAAGTGCTCGAGCAACAGCCGATGAATCTCCCGCCGCAACGCGACTGCGTCGCGCCGCCGTGACTCTTCCAGCATTTCTTGCGCGCGCAGCTGGTTGAGATCGCTCTGGCCTTGGGCGGCCACCGCCGGTATGGCATCCGGCGGCGTGGGCGGGGCGCTGGCGCCGGCGGGTGGCTGCGACGGACCCGCGCCGTTGGCCGGGGCGGGGTTCAACATGCCCGCGCGCGACAACGACATCGGAATCGAGCCATCACCGGGGCGGCGCAGCGAGATCGTGAACTCGCCGACCACGAGCGGCACGCCCAGCGGCACGTCGGCGCTGCCGTTGCTGACGAACAGCGCGCCGGCGAGGGTGCCGTTGCGCGACGAATCACGCACCCGCATCGTGGTGCCGTTCAAATCGATGGTCACGTGGTGACGCGAAACGCGATGGCCGTGCAGCGCCACCGAGCATTCACTGGCGCGACCGATGGTCAGCACTCCCCCGGGTGCGGAAACCTGCCGCCGCTCGACGTGCCCTTCGCTGGTGATCAGCACCTGTAGTTCCATCGGCGCGCTCCGCTAGGGCAAGCCCTACTTGGGGATCCCCACTCCGCCGCCGGGACTCTTGTCGTAGGCGTTGACGTGGACCACGTCCCCGTCGAAGTTGCGGAACTTCTTCATCGCGATGTCGACCAGCTCCGCGGAGGCGGCCGGGATCGTCTCCACGATGCTGGGAACCACGAAGATGGCGCCCTCGGTCTGCAAATCTGCTTGCGAATGCGAGCCGAACAGCACGCCCAGGATGGGAATGTCGCTCAGCAACGGTAGTCCGCTCACCGAGTGAGTCAGCGATTCGGAGCGAATTCCCGACAAAATCAAGGATTGGCCGAGCTGCAGATTCACGCTCGTGCTCAAGGTAGACGTCGAGCGGCCCGGCAACGACGTGCCGCCGATGGAGGCCGTCAAGTCACTCACGTCGGCGTCGAGCTTGATGCTCAGCGTGCGTTTACCCGGCTCATAGTGGGGCATGACCTTGAGCTGAGTGCCGAACGGAATCTTTTGTACGCCGATGGTCAGCCCGGTGTTGACCGGAAAATTTTGTTCGCCCCCGCTCGAAAACTCCGCCTCGGCGTCGTTGTTGGTGATCACGGTGGCTTGCTTCAACACCTTTGCCCAGCCGTGACGCGAAGCCAGATCGAGCCGCGGCAAAGGCTGATTGGCGAGGGTCGCGGTCGCGGCCGTGGTCGAGCCAGCCAAGAAATCGAAGCTGAGCTCGCTCTGCAGAGCGGTACCGCCGATGGAGTCCGGATAGCCAATACCCACGCCGTAGCTGGCGTTCTTGTCGTATTGGACGAAGTAGAAATCGATGCGGATCAGGAATTGCTTGGGGGCGCCGGTCACGGTCGTCGCGGCTCCCGCGCCGGCCCGTTGCACGAGCGACTCGACCTGATCCGGGTACAGCCCGGCCACTTGCTTGACTCGATTCAGCTCGGCGTCGGTGGCCACGCTGCCGTCGATGACGATGTGTGCGCCGACGCGCCTTACTTCGACGCCAGCGATGCCGGACAGCAGATCGTGCAGCTCTTTTTCTACCGCCGTCGGTGAGCGCGAGAAGACGTTCACGTTGAGCGTGACCTGACCGCCATCGTTTTTGATCAGCAGTAGGGTGGTCGAGCCCGGACGCCGCCCATTGATCACGAACTGACTGCCGTCGGTCGTCAGCTTGACGTCGATGATGCCGGTGACGCCCTCTGAATAATTCTTGACGTCGCGAGCAGAGATGGTGCGCGTCTCGCCGATGCCGAGGTTGATGTCCTCGGGCATGGCCGACGACGCCGGCGCGGCGCGCTGCGCGGAAACGGCCAGGGGCCAGGCGCAGCAAGCCGCGGCCACGCACAAGGAGAACAGCCTCTTCATCGCATCGGCTCCGCTTCCAGCCGCACCGGGCCGCGCCGCGCGCTTGGAATTTTTTGACGTACGGAAGCGTCGACGAGGGCGGCACGGCTGACGTCCGGCGGCGAGTCGGCAACCCGTTGATCATCGGGATTTCTCACGATGACCGAGAGCTTTCCGGCAGTTTGAGCCAGCGCCAGCAGCTGCGACTCTTCGAGGCTCACGCTGACGGTCAATGCCTCGATACGGGTGCGGGTGCCGCCGCCCGCGCTGGTGTTCGTGGTCGTGTCCAAGCCAGTGGCCAACACCAACACCCGCTGCAAGAGCACGCTGGACGCCGAGCCATCGCCAAAAACACCGATGATGTCCACGAAATCGCCAGGGCGAATCAGCTGCAGCACGTCGTCCAGCTCCACTCGGATCGGCGTGGCGCGGCTGCCGGGCTGCACCAAAGAGCTCAGGTCGCGTTGCTCGTCGCTGGTTGCAACGAAATCGGTCCAGACCAAGGTTTGCAACACCGGAATGTTCGAAACCGGTCGCAGGTTGAGCACCTTGTCCCGCTCATTGGCGCGGATGGCGCGCTGATCGACGTAGGCTTGGGGCACCTGTTTGGTGCCCAGCATCGCCTCCGTCACCGGCTTGCCGCGCACGATCGGCGAAACGGCGACGAGCAGCTCCACCTTGGCGCCGCCGGTGGCGTCGATCTCGAACTTTCGCATGTACAGGGCGAGCAGAGCCACGCCCAAGCTTGCGGTGAGCAAACCTATGAAAACCGGCCGACCCTTCATGGCTGTTATCTCAACTCGCCAACAGCTCGTAGCTGTGGGCCAAAACTACCAACAACATTCCTGCGAAAATCGCCGGGCCCAACCGAAACCAAGTCATCACCTCGGGTGGTACCTCGCGCCGACGGGCGGCCGGGCGCAGCGGATTCAACGCGAGCGCCAACGAGTTACCGAGCACGCGCAGCAGCTCACCCCGAAAGGCCATGCGCGCGGGCACGACGATTGCGGCGACGACGAAGCCGTACATCTGCGCTTCGATTCCCAGCATTGGCTGGCAGAGCGCGCCAATTGCCGCGAAAAGCTTCAGATCTCCGCCGCCCATACCGCCCTTCCAGTACATGAAACCGGGAGCGAGAGCGCATAGCAGCAAGCCGGCGAGCGCAAGCCCAGCCTCGACCGCCCCCGTTCGAAGCCCCCCCGCCAGGAATCCGGATCCGAAGTGTCCCAAGATTCCCAGTGAGATGGCTCCGAGCGAGAGCCAGTTCGGAATGAGCCCCGTTCGCCAGTCCGTCCACGCTGCCATGCCCGCTGCCAGGGTGGCGGCGAGCACGAAGTAGATCACTGACCTTCGGCGCCGTTGATGTTGCCGACAGTGGAAGACTGAGTCTTCACGCGGTCGACGACCTTGCCGCCGAACATCTTGAACGCGCCGATGGCGAAGAGCGCCACGATGCCGACGAGGATGATGTACTCGACCATGTTGGCGCCGCGTCGATCCCGAACGAATGCCCGACAATGATTCATGAACGACATAACGAGTTTCCCTTTCAGTGCTTCTTGCTGACCTTGGATGAGTGAGACCTTACGGAAAGGGCGTCAGCAACATTCCCCTCACGAAGCCAAAACTGTCGACGAGGGCGACCCCGAGCAACACCAGGGCTGCTGCGGAGCTGAGCCCTACGAGGCCAAGCAAAATCGTATATTCGAGCTGAATTGCCCCAGTTTCGTCGCCCCACAACGCGAGCCAAGCGCGTGAGCGCTCGACGGACGCCGCGCGCACGAGCTCGGCGTTCCGCTCCCCCACCTTCGCCGCTTGCAATTGGTAGCACCCTGCTCGGACGTCGGTCAAGGCGGCGGGCTCTCGTGCAACTTGCAAGATTGCCTCAGCGCTTCGAATTGGATGCACGAGTGTCAATGCCAGCTGCTCGACGTTTTGATCTCCGTGCCGTGCGATCTGACGATCTGACGTCGCGTGCGTCATCTCTCGCTCGGTAAATTGCGTTGATTCATCGGCAAGCCCAGTGACGAACGAGCGCGTCGAACGCTTCCCGTTTTTCTGGCAATGCCTCATCTCGTGTGAGACGGTCGGGCGTACCCTGGGATTCGGAGGAGATCAAAGAATGACGTGCCTGACATTCAAGGCTTGTGGCTTGGTTGCGTTTTGCATGTTGCTGTTGCCGGGCTTCGGCTGCAGCTCCGATTCGGATGACAAGGGCACGCAAATGTCCACGGGCGGCAGCGGCAGCGGCGGCACGAACAAGATGCTTTCCTGCGCCGTTTCGCACTGCCCGAACGACGCTGCGAGCTCGCTGTTCGAGAGCGAAAGTGACTGCGACAACATTTGGAAAGGCCCCTGCGCAACCGAGTACAAGGCGTATCAAAAATGCCTGCTCGACAGCGAAATGTGTGACGCCGACGGGCAGCCCAACATCGATTCCATCAGCGGCTGCGCGTCGGTCACCGAAACGCTCACGAAGTGCTCGACCGACCACGCCATGTGAGCGCGCCGGGGCGTGGCCTTGCTGCCAGTGCAGGCGCACGTTAGGCTACGTATCGGGAAAGGCGGAGGGACCGACATGATTGACGGTATCCAAGATCCGAAAGCTGCGCCGTCGCGGCAGCGCGAGTCGCGCTGCCAACGCGGCGCCGTGTTCGTCGAGTTCTTGATTGTCTTCTTGCCGGTCTTCACGTTCTTCATGTGCCTGCTTCAACTGGCGCTGCTGTTCACGGTGCGGCTCGTCACCGAGCACGCCGCGCTGACCGCAGCGCGCGCCGCGGCGGTCATCATCGCTGACGAGAAGAAGCGCTACGGCAACGAGCCGCCCAACCAGCTGAAGGTGGGCGGCAAGCGAGAGAAGGCGATCAAGAACGCCGTCTACCTCACGCTTTCGGGCTTCATCCTCGACGGCACCATCGAGTCGGTCAACGTCGTGTTCCCGGCGCCGGACAAGCCGGGTGGCGCCGCTCGGAAGGGCACCATCACCTACGCGCCCATGGGCTTCAATCGCCCGGATGATCCGGAAAAAGACGGCTCTTTCGGGGAGGTCAGCAAGGTGCGGGTGCGGGTGGAGGTCGAGGCAAACTGCAAGATTGGTCTGGCCAACCGCATCATGTGCGGCAAGGGCTTCGGGAACATCGTGCGCGGCGTCGTCGGTTTACAACCGACGACGATGGTGAAAGCGGAGGCGGTGTTTCCGTATCAAGGGGCGTACTATGTTTACAAGTGACGCCCCGGGCGTGGCTACGCCGCTGACCTTTCGCAACGACCAACGCGGCGCGGTGATGGTGATGGGCATCTTCATGTGCTGCATCGTCGTCGGTGCGCTCTGGTACGTGGCCGGCATCGGTGACGCCATCGTTCTGCGGGAGCGCTCGCAAGAGATCGCCGACGCGGGCGCGTTCAGCGGCGCCACGTTGCATGCGCGCGGCATGAACTTGATCGTGCTGCTCAACCTGGTGATGGCCTGCATCTTGGGCATCCGCGTGGCGCTGAAGGCCATCCAGCTCGTGCTGGTGATCTTGGGCGCCCTGTTCACGGCTATCGGCTGGTTCGTGCCCGTCGTCGCGCCGCTCGGCCCCATCTGCCTGAACGGCGCGCGCGCGATGAATCAGGTCATCAGCAAGATGAAGCCGATCATCAACAACGCGCTGAAGGCCATGAGCAAGGCCGAGCTTGGCATCTCCAAGGTCGTACCGGCCGCGGCCTGCGCCGGCGCCATCGAGGTGCAGCAGAAATACCAGCCTTTGGTCGAGGTTTCGGTCACGTCCGTCAACCTACCCACGGCGGTGTTTCTGCCGCTCAAAGAGGGGACGGCCGACCGCCTCTGCTACGAGGCGGGCAAATCGGTGGGAGTCTTGATCACCTGGGCGCTGTCCAAGGTTCCGGGCCTCGGCGGGCTGAGCGGCGGCACCGCCGGCGAATACTTCGGGGACAAGCTGGGTAAGGTGACCAAGACGGCCGGCTCTTACTTTTGTGAGATTGGCAGCGGCAAGGGCACCCCGAACTTCGACGACTTGTTCGGGGACACCGCCAAAGAAGGCTGCGACTCCAAGTACAAGGAGAAGGTCGACAAGTACGAGAAGGCGCGCACGGCGTGGATGGCCAAGTGCGACGAGTACAAGGTCTCTTGCACGGAGGGTGACGAGCTTCGCGGCTTCGATGACTCGTTTTCGTTCATGGACGAAAAGGACCTGGCCGCTCTGAAGGAGCCACAGAAAAGGACCGAGCTGACCACGCTGCAGAAAGAGCGCGACGCCAAGCGAGCCGACATGGACGGCTTCAACGCCGAGCAGTGCAAGAAGAGCGAAGTCGAGAAGATGAAGAAAGACTTCCAGGACAGCACGAAGGGCTCGGACAACAGCAACAGCAGCGGTCAGGACATGACCCCGAAAATGGTCATTCCCGCTTGGTACAACGGCACCCCCGACTATCAGCTGATCGGCCTCGGGGTGGGCGACAGCAAGCGCCTGCTGACGCGCGGCCCCAAAGGCGTACGGGTCGGGGCAATCAACGAAAAGACCCGTCAGATCGACAGCCCGGTCACGGCCGGCTTCGCCTTCGCGCAGTCGGAGTTTTTCTTCGACTGCAAGGGGGACTGGAAGAGCGACGACTGCAACGGCAACTACGAGCTCAAAGACGGGGAGGGCGCCATGTGGCACTTCCGTTGGCGGGCGCGGCTGCGTCGCTACAACTCACCCCACACCGTCGCCAAAGGCATCGTGCTCTTGCCTGTCACCGGCGCCCAAAGCCTGACCGCGGTCGACATGGCGACGGCCATGCCCAAGCGCATCTCCGGCGTCGGCAACGCTGGCCTACGCAAAGATCTGGCCGACGCCATCGCCGCCAAGCCCGACGACGTGATTTTGCACTGAGAGGGCCAAGATGCAGACTCTCCGATTCGTATCCGCTCGCCGCCGCCGTCGCGGCGCCGTCTTCGTGGAGGCCGTGATCATCATCACCAGCTTCGTGCTGTTTTTGATGGGCATGATGTTTTTTCGGCGCGTTTACGCCAACAAGCTCTTGGCGATGCGGGCGGCTCGCGGCGCGACGCTGGCGCACGCCATGGGTGGCTGTAAGACGAACGAGCCTCAGGCTTGGCTGCAACGCGACAAGCCCGCCGGCGCCGGCACCCAACGCGGGGAAAACAAGAGCTCTCAGCAAACGACGGCCAGCCCGCCCGACGACGCGAAGGCCAAGCAGGTTTTCGACAGCCTGCCCCAGGCCGGGCAGGACGGCAGCTTTCTGAACCCTATCGACAACGTCACCCTGTCCAAGTCGGTCAGCGTGCTCAGCAAGAACAAGGGTTTCAAGGGGGACGTGGCGTCCATTTCGCACGCCAGCTGCAACGACGAAGTCCGCAACGGCGACTTCGACGAGGTCGTGGACAAGATCACCTCCGTGTTTTGAGGCAACCATGCGAGTCCCCTGGTACCTGCGTAAATTGCTGCCAAGCGTGGCCATCATCCGCGTCTCGTTCTTTCTAACGTGCGTGGCGCTGGTGTTCGCGCTGTTCGCGGCGCGCGCCGCCAAAGCCGACATCGGAGAGCTGGGTTTGGCCGCCGGCCGCCAGCTCGATCACTTGCATGATCTCACGGTCGATGCCGAAACGTTGCTGATCAACGGCGCCCGGCTGCATCGCGCCACGCGCTACACCCCTGACGCGGTCAGCAACGTGCTCGATCGGGTCGAGGACGCGTGTTTGCAGAACCCGGGCCTGCTGGGGCAGGCCTTGCGCGAGGTGCCGGCCGACCTTTTCTCCAAGGTGAACGCGGACAAAGAGCTGCCTCGCTCGGCGCGCAACGCGATCGTGCGCGACGAAGCCGGAGACGGCGGCATGGTGATCTGCTTCGTGGGTGCTAAGCCAACCAGCTTGCGTGAGCTCGGGGCCCGCCTCGATCACTTTTTGCAAACCTTGGAGCTCTACGAGCTCGGAGAATTTCGCTACGTCTACGCCGTTCGCCGCGGCGACAAGACCCGCGTCACCACGCTGTGGACGAGCGGTAGCGTCAACCTCAGCCGTATGTTCCCCGACGAAGGGGACGCTGCCGGTTCCGACTCCGCGCTCGCCCCGCGCCCGCCCCACGCCCGCCGTACCTTCACCGCCGCCGCCGTGGGGCAGCCTTCGGCGATGCGCATCTACGAGAGCCGCGCGGATTTGGCCGAGCTGGACGCGTTTTACGGCGCCGAGATGCGACGGCGCGGGTTCCGGGTTCCGGAGGGGGCCAAGCTGGATGGCACCACCGCCTTCAATCATCCCGACGGGCAGCAGGTGTTCGTTTCGACCGCTCGCATCGACGACAAAAGCTACGTCACCTTGACCGAATCTGGGGCGGGCGTTTCGAGCATCAGCGCGGAGGTCAACTGAGCCATGTTCGACAGGTTGCTGCGTAGACATTCGTTGTCTCGTGTCGGCACGCGCCGTGCGACGTTTCGGCTCTGGGCCGACATCCGCGGCGGCGTCAGCTACATCGAGTACATCATCATCATCGCCTTCGTCGGCTTGGTGGCGATTGGCGGCTTCAAGCGCTTGCGCGCCACGAGCTGGAACACGGTGCGGGCCCAAGGCATCAAGTTCCGCGAGATTGGCGGAGCCGGGGACATTCCCCCGGTCACGCTCGCCAAGCTCAACGTGCCGAAGATGCCACTGCCGGGGAGCGGCTTTCCGTCTGGCGACGGCAGGGTGCACCTGCCGGTCATCCAGCCCAATTGCTTCGCGGCGGGCACGCCGGTGGCCACCGAAACAGGCCTGCGCCCGATCGAAGCGATCATGGTGGGCGAACGGGTTTGGGCGCGCAACGAGCAAACGGGTGAGGATTCGCTGGCGAGAGTCGTGCAACGTTTCATCACGCCTGACTCGCACGTCATCGGCGTCGACATTCCGATTGACGTAGCGCGCAACGAGGTACTGCGAGTTACCGAGAATCATCGCTTCTACGTGCCCGATCGCGGCTGGGTCCCGGCGCGTGAGCTAGACGGTTCTCGCCTAGTCTCGATTGTGCCGCGCGGCCCGCCGTTGGCCGGCGCCAGCGCCATCGAGTCTTGGGGCGAGCGCACCACCGTCTACAACCTGGAGGTCGAAGGCCTCCACACGTACTTCGTCGGCGAAGCGGGGGTGCTGGTCCACAACGCCAACGAGCCGGATAAGAAGTGCACCGACGGCGAAAAGGGACTGGCAGCGCAGATCAACTGGAAGGGGTTCAGTAAGGGGGAGCTCGCAGTCCACTTCGAGAAACACGGCGCGGAGTTCGGTAACATTACCCAGAGCCAATATCTGAAACTAGCCAAGAGCTTCGCGAGCGAGGAAGGCCAGTTTCAGGAGCAAAAAGTCGGGAACTTCATCGTCAAGTACGACCCCGCCACACGCCGAGTATTCGTGGGGCACGCCGGTGATCGCGAGATACGGACGTTTTACATTGCTGACGGCCGCGATGCTGACCCATTCCAGGCCGCGGTTGACTATGCTCGCGAGCTGGGCGGCGGGTAGCGACGTAGCAGACACATGACGAGGAGCGAAGCGATAGACCTGCTGGTGCGACGAGATCTTGCGCGGCTCTCCATCGACGAGCGCGAAGCTCTGCTGCTCGAGTGGTGGTCCATCGACGCCGACGAACCGGAGTACTCGGGCCTCCCCGAGCTCCTGAAGGCGAGGCTTGCCCACAGTGATGAGTTGGACGACCCGATGGACCCAATTTACGAGCCGCTGCTGCAAGTCGCGCTTCGCCGATCGTACGTAGGGGTTGTCAACTCCTACCTAGCAAGCCAGATCGCCACGCTCGGACATCACGAGCCGGTACATGGCGACGTTGAGGTTCTCGCAACGTGTCCATGCTGCGGGTACCGCACTCTACGTGAGCGCGGCGGGTACTACATATGCCGTGTGTGCTTCTGGGAGGATGACGGAACGACCGCGCTTGACCAAAGGAGCGGCCCGAACCACATGACTCTCCGCGAAGCCCGTCTCAACGTGCAACGTATCGGCGCCGTCACGGAAGCAGCTCAACGATACGTTCTTCGAGATGGTCGGGAGCGGTACGCGATAGGCGACGTCTGATTCCTAGCTACGCCAGCCTGGCGCAAAGGCGCGAGGTGTTCGAAAAGGTCATCACCCTCAATGGCAAGACTGAGATGGTGCAATTGAGCCCCCGTGGCTCGAAAAGCGGGTCGAAACGCGCGGCAAATGGCCCCGCCTGTTGGACGTTCGTGCGCGAGAGGATGGAATTTACGACGCTGCTCTCACGTAGTACGCAGAACAAAGTGTTTTTACGTTTCGCTCAGGTCGGAATGACGAGCGCGCTGCTGTCGCTCTCGTCCGCGTGCTCGCTGCTCGATGAAGCACCCAGCGCAGACTCGAACGTGAGCATCAAAGTCACCATCAAAACGATCGACGACGTAGGTGTCGCGGTGGCACGCGCCGAGGTTTTGCTCGGCAAAAAGAGCCGCGGGCTCACCGGCCCTGACGGGAGCTTGACGGTGGCGCTCGCCGGGCGGCCGGGGCAGGTGGCTCCGCTGACCATCAAATGCCCTGAAGGTTACGCCTCGCCAGAGAAAACCGTGGACGTGGGCATCACCGAGCTTGCCACCGGCTCTCCGGCTCCGCTGTTCGAGGCTCGCTGCACGGCGCTCGCTCACTCGTTGGTCGTGGCGATTCGCGCGGAGAACGGCCCCAACCTGCCCATCCTTTACCTCGGTAAGGAGCTCGGTCGAACTGACGCCGAAGGTGTAGCGCACGTCGTTCTCAAAATGCCGCCCGGCGAAACCGCTTCGCTTCGACTCGATACATCGGCGGCCCCTGCCTTGAAGCCGCAAAACCCCGAGCTGACGTTCAAATCCAGCAACCGCGACGAGATGGTTTTGCTCGAGCAGAAGTTCAGCATCGTCCGCAAAGTGGTCGCGGTGCATGCCCCCGCGCGCCCGCAGCCGCTATAGCCAGCGTCGCTAGTGCGGAAGTCGCCAGCGAATGCCCTCGGGCACCAACAGGCCCTCGAGCACCTCGAACTCGCCGATTTGCAGGCGTTGGCCGTGCCGGGTGCAAGGATAGAACAGGAATATCGAGCCGCTCGGGGTTTCCAGCTGCGCGCCGACCGCGGCCGCTTCGGCGTCAGCGTCGTTCTCCAACATCGAAATCAAAGCGACGCCCACGATTTCAATGCCGTCGGCGTCGAGGCGCAGCCACTGCGCTGCAAGCTCGAAGAGCTCGTCGAAATTGGCGGTCGAGTGGGAGTCCTGAGGAAAATGAATCTTCGGAGCGGCCTCGGCTCCCTCGAGTCGCAGCGCGTAGGGCGCCACTTCCCCGCGCTGGTCGAGCAATTGCTGGGCGCCACCCTTGATCAAGTACGCCATCAGCATCAGGCGCTCCTCGTCGTCCTTGGGCGTGTGGGACACGAGCTACCCCCGGTTCGTCGTCTCAGGGAAACAGCGGCAGCTCGGGCAAGCCGAGCGCGTCCGCCCAACCTTGCGACACGTTGAACGCCTGCAAGGCCTGCGCGGAAGCGCCGCGCGCCAAATTGTCGATGGTGCACATCGCCAAGATCATGCCCGCGTGCTCGTCGAGCACGTAGGCGACGTGAGCTCGCGCCGAGCCGCGCACCCACAGCGTGTCGGGCAGCATTCCGGCGGGCAGCACCGTCACCAGGCCTTCACGGTACAGCTCGCTGGCGGCGGCGCGGCAGGTGTCGGCGGTCACGCCGGGGCGGGGCCGCGCGTAGGCGGTGACCAAGATGCCGCGCGACATGGGCACCAGCACGGGCGTGAAGCAGACCTTGATCGGAGCGCCCGCCACCAGCGACAGCTCTTGCTCGATTTCGGGCACGTGACGGTGGGTGCTGCCGACTTTGTACGGCCGAATGCTGTCGGTGGCTTCCGGGTAGTGAAACGCCGGCGCCGGCGTCCGTCCACCACCGCTCACGCCCGTCTTCGAATCGATGACGATCAGCGCGGGATCGATCAGGTTGCTCTTCAACAGCGGAGCCAGGGGCAAGAGCGACGTCGTGACGTGGCAGCCCGGCGCCGCGATCAGCCGCGCGCCGGCCAGCTCTGCGCGGTGCAGCTCGGGCTGCCCGTACACGGCCTTGGCCAGCAGCTCCGTGGCCGGATGCTCGCCGTACGTCTTCTGATAGACGGCCGCGTCCTTGAGCCGGAAGTCTGCAGACAGGTCGACGACCTGCACGCCCGCTTCGAACAGCGCCTTGCCGGCACGCGCGCTGGCGGCGTGGGGCAGGCACAGAAACGCGACGTCGATGCGCCGCGCCAGCGCCGCCGCGTCCGTCTCGGGGTCGAAGCCTTCGAGCACCAAATCAGAAAGGCCGGCAACCCCCAGCGCGCCCGGTAGGACTTCGCTGAGGCGTTTGCCAGCCTTCTCTCGCGCGCCCACCATGACGATGGACAGCCGCGGGTGTTGGTGCAGCAAGCGCACCAATTCGGCGCCGGTATACCCCCCGGCGCCCAGAATGCCGACGCGGAGGGTATGGGACATGTTCCTCAGCGCTTCGAGTACTGGAACCGCTTACGAGCGCCGGCTTGGCCGTACTTCTTGCGCTCTTTCTTGCGGTCGTCACGCGTCAGGTAACCAGCGCGCTTCAGCGTGATGCGACGCTCGGGCGTCTCCGCGATCAAGGCGCGGGCGATGCCGTGGCGCATGGCGTCGGCTTGGGCGCTGTGACCGCCGCCGGCCACGGTGGCGCGCACGTCGTACTTGTCGGTCACTTCGAGGATCTCGAGCGACTGGCGCGCGATCATGCGCGAGGTCTCGCGCTCGAAGTAGTGATCGGCTTCGATGCCGTTCACGATCATCTTCCCGGAACCGGGGCTGATCCAAACGCGGGCAACGGCCGTCTTGCGCTTACCAGTGGCGTACGTCGAAACTTCGGGCATCTGTCTGTCGTTCCTTCAGATCACAACGAAAGGGCTTCGGGCTTTTGCGCCGTGTGCGGGTGCTTGTCGCTCCCGTAAACTTTGAGCTTGAGCAGCATCTCGCGGCCCAACACGTTCTTGGGGAGCATGCCCTTGACGGCCTTCTCGATCGGGAACGCCGGATCCTTCGCGGCGACCTCGCGGTAGCTCTCGCGCTTGATCGCGCCCGGGTAGCCGCTGTGCGAGTAGTACATCTTGTCGGTCGACTTGACGCCGGTCAGCTTGACCTTGTCGGCGTTGACGATGATCACGAAGTCGCCCGTGTCGACGTGGGGCGTGTAGGTCGGCTTGTGCTTGCCGCGCAGCACGCTCGCGACGCGCGTCGCAATGCGGCCCAGCGGGAGATCCGTCGCATCGAGGACGTACCACTTACGGGTCGCCGCAGCCTCTGCCGGTTTCGCTTGATACGTCGCCATCGTCTTTCGTGTCCTTCGAGTCGTTGCCTGCCGGTGCCGCGGAGAAAAGCTCGCGGAACCTGGAAAAGGGCGGCTTAACTAGCTTCCAGCGCCCCACCCGTCAAGTCCATGTGCTCCCGCAGGTGTAGGCCCAGTCCCGCCAACCCCGCTCGACGCTGGCAGTAGGCGTCGCCGGCCGGGAGGCCGGCTGTCTGAGCTGCGCGACGCTGGGCGGCCTTCCGAGATTCACAGGGAGGACGGGAGGACGGGAGGTCCGCGCGGTTTTTGTTGGTTGAATCGCCAGGCGACGCATCAAGACTGTGCAGTTTCCGTCCACCTCCTGACGGCTCGAAACCAAAAATTCTCGCCTCGCGGACCTCCCGTCCTCCCATCCTCCCTGTGAAAAAATCTCGAGCCGTCCCCGGTGACTTATGGAGGCTGGTCCCCGCTATAATGTCGGGCTGTCCATGAGGCGGTTGGTCACGACATGAGCACCGGCAATACGCGACTGTTGGAACGGTTGTTTGCGGATGGGCTCATTACCGCCGAGGCGCAAGAAGCGGCCCTCAACTTGGTGGCTCGGACCGGCGAGCGCGTCGAGGAGGTCATCCTCGAGCTCAAGGCGCTGGACGAGGCGGCGCTGCTCAAATACTTGGCCGCGCTGCACAAGACGCGCTTCGTCTCGACCGAGAAGCTGGCCAAGGCCGACATCGATCGCATCACCCTCGACAAGGTGCCGAAGAAGCTGGCCGAGCGCGATACGGTGTTTCCGGTCTTGTACGACGCGCAGACCGCTACGCTCAGCGTGGTCACGCCCGATCCGGACAACGCGCCCGCGCTGCACGACGTGCAGCTGGCGTCGGGAGTGAAGGAAGTGCGCGCCTTCGTCGGTCGCCCGCGCGCGGTCAAGGCCGCCATCAGCAAGGCGTACAACGGCGACATCCACGCTTTCGCGATTTTGGATCGCGACGCCCACACCCAGTTCTCGAACATGCTCAACGTGTTCGAACGCAACTTGGTGAGCGACGAGAGCATGGTGCTGTCGATGGCCAAGGAGGCCACGCAAGGCGAGCGTGTCCTCAGCGACAAGGACTTCAAAGCCAGAAAAACCGGCTCGGGCGCCACCGGCAGCGGCGTCAACGACGAGTCGTTCCAAGAGGCGCTCAACGTCCTCATCACGTTGATCGAGAACGCGCGCCCGGATCTGCGCGGGCACTCCGCGCAGGTGGCGCGTTTGACCAAGAAGATCGCCGAGCGCATCGGCTTGCCGGAGAGCACCAAGAGCGCGTACGTCTGCGCCGCCTATCTCCACGACCTGGGCAAGATGGGCGCCTACCACCTGACCACGCTCAACGTCGCCGAATACGAAGGCCACCGCACCCAGGCCGAAAAGCAATACAAGAGCCCGGTGCGTTTGCTGGAGGCGGTGCAGCTCCCGCTCGAGGTCACCCAGACCATGGAGAGCATGTACGAGCGCTACGACGGCAAAGGCTTTCCCGACGGCTCTTCGGCAAAAGAGATCTCGCTCGGGGCACGCATCTTGGCCATCGCCGACACGTACGCGGACCTCACGCAGAACCCGCGCAATCCGTTCCGTAAGACCTTGCGCCCAGTGCAGGCGTGCGAGGTCTTGGCGCGCTACCGCGGCACCGTGTTCGACCCCAACTTGGTCGATTTGTTCAAGCACACGGTCACGGGCGAAGACGTGAAGGCGCGGCTGCTGGCCAACCGGCACCGCGCGCTGATCATCGATCCTGACCCCGAAGAAACGACGGTGCTGGAGCTGCGTTTGCTCGAGCAGGGCTTCGAGGTGTCGCAGGCGCACACCGTCGAGCAAGCGCTCAAGCACCTGGAAAAAGGCGAGACCGAGCTGGTGATCGCCGAGCTGGATCTGGGCAAGGACGACGGCCTGGCGTTGCTGGGGGAGGTGCGCAAGCGCCCGTGGGGTCAGAAGCTGCCGTGGGTGGTGGTCACGGGCCGCTCCAGCCGCAACGACGCGCAGAAGGCCTTCGATCTCGGCGCCGCCGACTTCTTGTCCAAGCCGGTGACGGCAGATTTGCTGGTGGCCAAGCTCAAGCAAATCATCGAACGCGAAGCGCACCGCTCGGGGAGCGCGCGCGGCGTCTCCGGCTCGCTCGTCGAAATGGGCTTGCCCGACATGGTGCAAGTGCTGTGGCACGGCCGTAAGAGCGGCTCGCTCAAGATCCGCTCCGGCACCACCTCGGGCGAAATCCATTTCGTCGGCGGGCAAATCTACAACGCGCTCTGGGCCACCCTGCGCGGCGAAGAAGCCTTCTTCGCCATGCTCAAGCTGACGGACGGCGACTTCGCCCTCGACCCGAACTTCGTCGCGCCCCAACAAGTCATCATGGACTCGCCCGAAGCGCTCCTCCTCGAAGGCATGCGCCGCATGGACGAAGGCGCGAGGTAACTCACGTCTCCCTGATTTTTTCACAGGGAGGACGGGACGACGGGAGGTTTTGTTGTTCGAGCCGCACTATTCCGTGCCGAGACTGCGCAGTCGCCTTACGGAATCGTGCGGCTCGAAACCCAAAAATTCTCGCCTCGCGGACCTCCCGTCCTCCCGTCCTCCCTGTGAAAAAATCTCGAGTGCGCCGGTTTGCCTACATATATATGACGCTGGTTTAGGGATTTTTGCGGAGGATCGGTGACGGACAGTTGGAAGAAGGCGGGGGAGGGGCGGGCGTGGTAACGTTCGGGGTTCGGTAACCCTCACGGATTTGCACGGGCGCAGCGTGTCCAAGGCAGCACCCCCGCCGTTACTCGGCTTCAACAACAACGTCCGCCATCGCGGTCGGATCTTCCATATCCAAACGGAAGACTCGGGCGTGAAGTTTCCGCGGATCGTGACGCACTTGTTTGCCGACGGCGGGCGCATCGTCAAGACCACCCGTACCGACTACAGCGAGCACCTCGACAAGACCGACATGGCCACCGTGGTGCGGGGCATGATGAAGGAGCAGCACAAGGCCATGTTCGCCGCGCTGCGTGCGGGCGACATGGACCCGCTGCTCGAAAATGTGTGCGGCCCGCTCGAGCCCGCCAAGTCGACCAAGCCCGCGGAGCCTGTGCCCGATCCGACGTCGCGCAACGATCTCGAGACGGCCAGGGTGATCGTGGGCTCGGGGCTGAGCGCGGCGCCGCAGTCGGCGGCGGAGCCGTCCAACTTGCCGCTGCCGGTCGCGTCGGCCGCCGCTACGGCTCCGGCGCCCGTGGCCGACGCCCAAGCCGTCATCGACAGCATGAAGTCGCTGCGCGACGCCGAAGAATCGGCGCGCTCGCGGCGACCCATCTCCAATCCCAACCTACGCCGTCCGACGCCGTCGGTGACGCCGCCGGCCGCGGAAGCCTTCGATCTCGACGTCGCCTCGCTGGACAAGAACCCACCCAAGACCTCACACACGCCCCCTGCTCCGCCCGTCCGGGCGCCGCGCAAGAGCAACCCGGCCCCGCGCAAGTCGCGCCCGCCCATCCCGCCCCGCCCGGGCGCCGCCGCGCCGGTTGCGGCGGCTGCCGGCGCCGACTTGGGGCCGTCGTCGCTGGGGCGGCCGCAAACCCGGCTGGCGGCCGCACCTCAGACCAACGCTCGCTCCATCTTCGGCGACGGCGCCATCAGCGAGCAGTCGTTGGACGAAGTCATCCTCAGCTACTTGGCCGAAGATCTCGAAGAGACCAAGTAGCTTTCGGCGCGCTCACTCACACTGCGCGAGCACCAGCGTCTCGGTCGAAGTGGACGACGAATCGAGACAGTCGTTCACGGAGCCGATGCTGCAGTCGTAGTTGTACGTCTTGCACTTTTTGAAGCCGTAGTCTTTGCAGTCGACGGTGACGGGTGAGCCGCCGTAGCAAAACGTGAGCTTCGTGCCGGAGCAAGTCTCCTGACAGCTGGTGACGTCCTCCGAGGTGCAGCCGGGGGCGTAGCACTGGCGCTCGCCGTCGTCGGTGTAGTCGCCGGTGGTTTGGCAGCTCAAGCCCACCGAGCCGCAGTCGAACGTCACCTTCGAGTCACCGTCACACCAGGTGGCGCGATTGTTCGAGCAGGTGACGCCCTCGGTCGTGCAGGCGTTGAGCGGGTAGTAACAACCGATGTCGCCGGCAACTTCACGGCAACCTGCCGCGAAGTTGGTGCACTTGGAGCCATACGGGATCTTGCCGTAGCACTGGTACTTGTAGTCGGTGCCCGAGCACGCTTCGACGTCGGTCGTGGCGGCGCAGGTGTTGGCGGGCAACGGAAGCTGGCAATCGACGGTCGTACCGTCGCCGAGGTCGGCCCCGAAGTCTTTGCAGGTTCCGCCCTCTTTGGTGCAATCGTGGGCGTTGGGGACGAAGCCGTCGCAGTCGACGACCTCGTTACCGTTGCAGTACATGCCCGTCTTCGCCGTCGCGCCGCTGCCGCAGAACGTCGGCTCGATGTGCTTGCCTTCACAGGCCGTGATGTCGTCGCAGGTGGTGGCGTCGAGCGTACACTTGGTGCCCTCGTACACATTTTGGGCGTTCTGGCTGACGCAGCGCGAGATGGTCTCGGTCGGCCACAGCCACTGCAAGCACCCGACACGCAAGATGCACGAGCGCACGATGGCCTCGTTGCCCACGAACGGCGTGCCATCGCAGCCTTTGAATTTGGGCTCGGGTGCGGCGCCGCCGGCGCCGGCTTCGCCGGCTTCGCCACCGGCGTTTGCGCCCGCGGGGGCTCCGCCGTTGCCGGCCACGGGCTGGCCGCCAGCGCCGCCGTCGCCGGGGGGCTGACCGCCGCTGGAGTCACCGGCGGTGGGAGTGGTAGTGGTGCCGGCGTGGCTGGTCGTGCCGGCGGTGTCGTTGCCGCTGCCGCCGCCCCCTTCGCCCCCGGCGCCAGTGCCGAGCTTGGGGTCCACCTCGTAGTCGCTGATGCCCAAGATTTGGCCGCAGCCGCCGGCCGCTGCCAGCACCGACCACAGCGCGAGAAAGCGATGCGAGACTTTGCTTGCCATAGCCAGCCCTAAAAGGTTCCGCTGATGCC
>Ga0207667_10002888_pt1 | contig 21330 bp, 19 predicted proteins | sample KBSCornC52_FD_184301 | JGI IMG/M metagenome (GOLD analysis project Ga0207667, IMG submission 184301) | Corn rhizosphere microbial communities from Kellogg Biological Station, Michigan, USA - KBS Corn C5-2 (SPAdes) (version 2) | ecosystem: Host-associated > Plants > Roots > Rhizosphere > Soil ...
TGGCGTCGACGGTGGTGAGCCCGGTGCCGAGCAGTACGATGCTGCCGCCGTGCGCGGGGAGTCGCTGATGCCACGATTCCCATGGGTTCCTTATCCACGCGGGATGCGTGGTCAGTGATTCGGCGCCGGGGAGTTCCGCTGGGATTTCATTGCCGCAGGCCAGAACGATCCGGTCCGCGGTCAGGCGCCCGCCGCTTTGCAAGTGCATCTCGCCGCTCGGTTCGATATCCGTGACCTCATCTTCCCGAAACTCGACTTGAGTCGAAATGAGCCCGTCCGCCGTTTGCAGGTAGTGGTGCACGATCGAGCGCAGGTAATCGCCGTAGATCATCCGCGGAATGAAACGTTCGCGCAGTTCGTGCATCGGCACGAGGTCGTAGTCCGACCGGGTGCGCAACCACCCGAGGAAATGGTCCGGTTGGTCCGGGAAGGCGGACATATTGCGCGCGGCGACATTGAGCAAGTGCTCCATGCGCCGCGTGCCATAAGCAACGCCCCGGCCAGCGGGGCATTGCGCATTGATCACGGTGATACGCAGCGGCTGGCGGGCCAGTCGGGCCAGATTTGCGGCGGTCATGATGCCGCTAAATCCGCCGCCAATGATCGCGATGCGAGATGTCATTGAAGAGAGGCGCGGACCTCTCGATCAGAAGGCCACCGTTCGGCCCGGGATGGCTACCGGATAATTGCCGTCGGCGTCGGGCGTCACGGGCGGCGCCATGTCCCAGCTCACCTCTTCGGGCATGAGCTGGAGCTTGGAATTGATCGCCTCATCCCACTCTACCATTTTTCCGGAGTAGACCGCCATGCGACCGAGGATCGCCGTCATCGTGCTCATCGCGGCGATCTCAAGTTCATTGTACGGCTTGTCGTTGCGAATCGCCTCCATGAGCGGGAAATGCTCGAGCTGATGTCCGTCCTCGATTTGCTTGAGCCGTAGTTCCCAGGCATTCGGACCGGTGATGCGGAAAAGGCGCGACTGCACATTGAGATCGGCGCGTCCCTTCGTGCCGACCACGTGTTCGCTGACCTCCTGATAAGTGCCGGGTTGCCCTTGCCGGCATTGGCTGGAGAGTTTCGAGCCATCAGCGTATTCGTATTCCACGAAGAAGTGATCGAAGATCTGACCGTGCAATTTCTTGTCGTTGCGCACCTGCCGGCCGCCCATTCCTTGCGCACGGATCGGGTGGCCCTGTTTGATCCAGTTGATGATGTCGATGTTATGGATGTGCTGGTCGACGATGAAATCGCCGGAGATCCAGGTAAAATAGTACCAGTTGCGGAGCTGATATTGCAGCTCACCCTCGCCGGGCTGCCGCTCCAATCCGGCCCGCGCGTTGCCCAGCCAGTAACAGGTCATCGAGGTGATGTCGCCGACCGCGCCGTCGTGCAGACGCTTCACCGCCTCGATGTAAGAGGGCTGATGATGCCGCTGCAACCCGACGCCGATCTTGAGGTTCTTCTTTTTCGCTTCCTCCGCGGCGGCGAGAATCCGGCGGACGCCCGGCGCATCCACGGCGAGCGGCTTCTCGACGAAGACATGCTTTCCCTGCCGCACCGCTTCCGCCAGGTGATAGGGATGAAAGCCCTGCGGCGTGGTGACGAAGACGAGATCGGCGAGGGCGATGGCATGCTTGTAGGCATCGAAGCCGATGAACTGATTCGCCATCGAGACGTCCACCTGGTCCGGATGCTGGGTCTTGAGAATCTTCAGGCTCTTGTCCAGGCGATCGCGGGAAATGTCCGCCATCGCGACGAGCCGCGCGCCCTTGCCGACGTTGAGGTTTTGATTGACGGCGCCCGTGCCGCGTCCGCCGCAGCCGACGAGGGCGAGCTTGAGTTCGTCACTGCCCGCTGCGTGGGCGAAGCGTTCGGCGGAGAGTGCGGCAAGGGCGACGCCACCGGCGGCGGCTTTGGACGTGGTCTGGAGGAAATCCCGGCGGGAGAGTCCGGGGCGAGCGGAGTTCGGGGTGGAGTTCATGATTGGGAGTTGACTAATAATTTCGAAATCGAAATAACGTCAAGCAGACAATTCGCGCGCACTGGCGCATTGACATATTTCGATTTCAAAATAACTATCGCTTCCATGGCCCGTCCTGCCATTCGCACCAAGCACCAGATCGTCGCCCGCGTGGAAGCCGAGCTTCTTCGCCATCTGCGCCTGCGGGATGGTCTCTCGCGGGTGGAACTGGCCCGGGAACTGCAACTCGCGCCCTCCACCGCCGGCATCTACGTGGATCGCTTGCTGCGCGACCGTTTCATCGTCGAAAGCCACAAGGCGGGCCGTGAACAGGGGCGCCCGCCGACTTTGCTCGTGCCAAATCCGGATGGCGGCCGTTTCGTGGGCGTTGATTTCGAAGCCCGCGGCATCCTTGCCACCGTCGTCGATTTCTCCCAGCAAGTCGTGAAGCAAGTCCGGCGGGCGATTCGCGAAGGCGACTCGGTGGAGCGGATCCTCATGCGGATCGAAGAAACCATTCGGACCGCGATCGAGGGGGATCAGCGTCCGTTGCTTGGCATCGGCGTCGGCGTGCCTGGGACGATCGATCCCCTCGAAGGCATCGCCCGGGGCTACGATTTTATTCCGGGTTGGAAGGACGTTCCGCTGGCATGCCGGTTGAGCGACGAATTCAAGGTTCCGGTCTTCTTGGAAAACAACATCCGCTCGATGGCCATGGCAGAGCTTTGGTTTGGGCAGGGCCTGGGGCTGCGGAATTTCGTTTGCCTCGGGGTGCGGACGGGTATCGGAGCGGGGATCGTGGCGGATGGACGGCTACTCCGCGGCGAACACGGTTGCGCGGGTGAGATTGGCAAGTGGCACGTCCCGGGCACATCGCGGAGTGGTGCGTCGACGGCCTGCCGCACCCTGGAGGACGTGGCTTCCCTGCCGGCGATTCTCGCCGCGGCGGAATCCGCCATGAAGATGGAAATGGATTTTGCCGCGCTGCGCGAAGCCACCGCGGCCGGCGAGCGGAAGATTTTTCCCGTGCTGGAACGCGCGGCGGATTTTTACGGCGGCGCGATCCACCAATTGCAGATCCTCTTCGATCCTCATCGCGTCATCCTGGTCGGTCCCTTGGCGGAACTCGGCTCGGCATTCCTCAATCCTTTGCAGGAAGCAGTCCGCCGCCGGTCACCGGGGGGCCATCCGGAGATCGTCAATTCCACCCTTGGCCAATTCAGCGGGGCATTCGGGGCGGCGGCTCTCGCGTTGCATCAATGGCAACCCGCCCGCTGACTTCACTCTCAATCCACTCATGTCCTCCTGTCTTGTCGTTAGCACCGCCCTCCGCGCTCAAAGTAAAACACTGACCCTCGCCCGCGCGATGGCCGGGTATCTCGAAGCCTCCGGTGTGCAGACGGATTTGTTCGATCTCGCCAGCGAACCGCTCCCTCCGTGCGACGGCGTGAGTTGCTACGCCGACGCCGCGGTCAAGGCCGCGACGGAACGGGTGAAACGGGCCGCGGGCATCGTCTTTTGCTCGCCGGTTTACAACTATCAGCTCAACTCCGCGGCGAAGAATTTCATCGAGCTGACCAACGATGGCTGGCCCGACAAGATTGTTGGCATTGTCGCCAATGCCGGCGGCGATCGCTCCTTCCTCTCGGTGCTGACCCTGGCCAATTCCTTGTGGGTCGATCATCGCTGCCTGGTGGCGCCGCGGTTCGTCTACGCGACCGGCACGGCCTTCACCGAAAATGGCGCCCTGCACGAAACCGGCGAGGTCCGCGACCGCCTGCAATCGCTCGCCGCCGACATGCACCGCTTGATTACCCACCTCGCTCCATCCTGATTCCGAACCGTTCGCCGACGCTCTCCTCATGAACCCGCCCCCGATTCCCATTCGTACGCCCGATCCCGCTGTGGAAGTGGCGTGGTTTTCCGCCCTTTGCAGCGACGACTATGAATTCCTCGGCGTGCCCGAGGGCACGCTCCGCAGCAGCTTCGCGCACTGCTCGCAGATCGTCCGCCGTGCCGACGAGCTCGGCTACCAAAATATCCTCATGCCTTCCGGCTGGGCCAGCGGACAGGAGACCCTGCCTTTCGCTGCGGCGACCGCTGTGCTCACGAAGCAGATTCATCACCTCGTCGCGGTACGGATGGGCGAAATCCATCCGCCGATGCTTGCGCGGCACCTCGCCACGCTCGATCACCTGTTGGAAGGCCGGCTCACGGTCAATATCATCTCCTCCGATCTGCCGGGGGCGCGCGAGGAATCAGCCGCTCGCTATGCGCGTTCGCGTGAGGTCATCGAGATTCTCAAGCAATGCTGGACGCAGCCCGAGGTGCATTATCGCGGTCAGCACTATCAGCTCGACCTGCCGACGACCGACCCCGCGAAACCGTATCAGCAGAACGGCGGACCACTGCTCTACTTCGGCGGCATTTCGCCGGACGCTGTGCAGCTCTGCGCCGAACACTGCGACGTCTTTCTCATGTGGCCGGAGACCGAGGAACGATTGGGCGAAACGATGAAAGTGGTTTCAAAGAAGGCCGCGGCGCTCGGCCGCACGCTCGATTTCGGGTTGCGCATTCATGTCGTCGTTCGCGAGACGGAGAGCGAGGCACGCGCCGCGGCGGAACGCATGGTTTCGAAACTCGACGCGACAAAAGGGGCGGAGATCAAGGCCCGGGCGCAGGATCACCAGTCCGCCGGCGTGAAACGGCAGGACGAACTGCGCGCCCAATCCAAGGACGACTACATTGAAGAGCATGTCTGGAGTGGCATCGGCCGGGCGCGGAGCGGATGCGGCAGCGCCATCGTGGGCGATCCGGATCAAGTCTACGCCAAACTGCAGCGCTACATCGCCATGGGCATGCGGGCGTTTATTTTGTCGGGCTATCCGCATCTGCCGGAATGCGAGCTTTTCGCGCGCTACGTGCTGCCGCGATTGAAAACGTGCAAGCTCAGCGAAGTGCAGGGTCGCAAGCCCGCATCCACGCCGGTCACGCCGCTCACCACCGCTCCGCGTAAATGAAACCAGTCCGTTGTGCACTCATCGGTTACGGGGCCTGGGGCAGTCATCACGCCCGCGCCATTGTCGAATCGCCGCGGGCGGCATTGGTGGGCATCGCCGCGCGTTCGGAGGCGAGCCGGGCGGCGGCTCGGGAAGCGCACCCGGAAGTGCGGGTCGTTGGCGACTATCGGGAATTGCTCGCCGATCCCTCGATCGAAATGGTCGATGTCGTTTTGCCGAGCGACTTGCATCATCGCGTGGGGCTCGATGTTCTCCACGCGGGCAAACATCTTCTCATGGAGAAGCCCATGGCCCTCAATGAGGCGCAGTGCGACGATCTCATTCGCTGCGCCAAGGAACAGGGACGCCTGCTGGCCGTCGGCCATGAATTCCGTCTCTCTTCGCTTTGGGGCAAAGCGCGCGCGATGATCGACGAAGGCGCCATCGGCACGCCGCAATACGCGCTCATCGAATTGTGGCGCCGCCCGTATCGCCTCGGAGCGAGTGGGTGGCGCTACGACATCCAGCGCGTCGGCAACTGGATACTTGAGGAACCGATCCACTTCTTCGACCTCGCCCGCTGGTATTTCACCGCAGCGGGAAATCCCGTGAGTGTCTTTGCGCGAGCGAATTCGAAGCAACCCGATCATCCCGAGCTGCAGGATAACTTCAGCGCGATCGTGAATTTCCCCGGCGGCGCCTATGCGGTGATTTTGCAGACGTTGAGCGCCTTCGAGCATCATCAAGTGGTGAAGATCACCGGCACGCGCGGTGCGCTCTGGGCGAGTTGGAGTGGTGCGCTCGACCGCACGTTTCATCCCAGCTTTTCGCTGAAGCATTTTGACGGCACGGAGGTCCGCGAGATCCCGATCGAGAAACCCACGGGTGAGGTTTTCGAATTGGTGGACGAGATCAATGCGCTGGCCGCTGCGATCCGTGAGGGAACGCCGTTGCCAGCGAGCGGCGAGGATGGCCGGTGGTCGGTGGCCATGTGCCTCCGGGCCCAGGAGTCGGTGGACAGCGGAAAACCAATTTCCTTTTGAACGCCATGACGCCGATGAAAAAGTGGTATCAGGACGTAACGCTCTACCAATGGATGGTAGTGCTCATCGCTTCGGTGGGCTGGGTCTTCGATGCTTTTGAAGGGCAGCTCTTCAACATCCAGCGCAATCAAATGCTCGCCGAGATCCTGCACGTCGCGCCGGATCATCCGGATGTGCGGCGCTGGGGTGACATCTTCCTCGGGGCATTCCTCGTCGGTGGCTCGTTGGGCGGAATTGTCTTTGGCTGGCTCGGTGATCGCTGGGGGCGGAAGCCGACCATGGTGCTCACCATTCTCTTTTATTCCGTTTTCTCCGGACTCACCTATTTCTCGACTACGCTTTGGCATGTCGGAGTTTTGCGTTTCTTCGTGGCGATGGGCGTCGGCGGTGAATGGGCGGTAGCGGCTGCGCTGGTTGCCGAGGCGGTGCCGCAACATGCGCGCGCCCACATGTCCGGGCTGTTTCATTCCACGAGTATCATTGGCACCTGGATTGCCGCCTGGGTCGGGCTCGCCTTTGCCGCGGATTGGCGCATGGCCTTCCTCGTCGGTATCGCGCCATCGTTGCTCGTACTATGGGTGCGGGCGCGCGTCGAGGAACCGGAGCGATGGCACGCGGCCAAAGCGAAAGCGGCGTCAGGCGATGCCGCTCAACTCGGTAGCTTCCGCGATCTGCTGACGAATCCGCGTTGGGCGCGGAACGCCCTGCTGGGGATGATGCTCGCCGCGGTCGGTCTCGGCACATTTTGGGCGGTGACCGTTGCCGGGCAGGATTTGGCAAAAGATTTTCTCGTGCGGCACGGTGTGGGCATGGCGGAAGCGACCCGGCGGGCGAAGTTTGCCTACGGCAATGTGCAGGCGATCGGTTCCGGTCTCGGCATGCTGGCCTTCGGCCCGCTGGCCGTGCGCATTGGCCGGCGCCGCACGTTTGTGCTCTATCACGTCGCGGCGCTCATCTTCGTACCGCTGACGTGCTTTCTCCCGACCAGCTATGGGATGCTCCTGGCCCTGCTGCCGATCTACGGTTTTTTCACCATCGGCATTCACGCGGGTTATGCCGTCTATTTTCCCGAGTTGTTCCCGAATCACCTTCGCTCCACCGGGACCGGTTTTTGTTTCAACGGCGGCCGCCTGCTCGCCTCGCCCATGCTCTACTTCTCCGGCTGGCTGAAAGCGCGCATGGACCTCGGCCCGGCGATCAGTCTCATGGCGTTGCTCTTCCTGTTCGGTCTCGTCTTCATCGCCTTCCTCCCGGAGACCAAGGGCCAGCCGCTGCCGGAGTAATTGACAGGGCGCGCGAAGTAGAAAGAGGGAACGATCAACGTTTGCGTTTCGGAGTGCGGCGCTGCTGCGCGCCTTTTGATCCAAACCCCGCGTCTTCGAGAAAGCGGCGGGCGTACTGCCGGGATCTCCCGGACGTCGCCGGCAAGCTCTCTATGGATTCGACGTCGGCACTCGCATCGCGGCAACGGCTTCCACGTCCGGATCGCCATTTTCCTTCAGCCACCCCAGGAGCTTCGCCCGCAGATCGGCGATGCGGCTCGCCTGCTCCGGCTGCGTGGAAAGATCATCCATCTCATCGGGATCGCTCGCGAGATCGAAGAGCTGCGTCCGCCTGGCCTTCGGATAAAGGATCAGTTTCCATGTCCCTTCGCGGATCGCGCGCTGCGCATCGGTGTAGTAGCCGACGACGAATGGATAAACGCTTCTCTGCGCATCGCGGAGGACGGCCACGAGACTATGTCCTTGCACGGCCGGGGGTATGGCGACCCCGGCCAGCTCGCAAGTAGTGGGAAACAGGTCGCGCAAATAACATTGCGCCTCGCGGATGTCGCCTTTGGGTATGCCGGGACCGCTCATGATCAAAGGCACGCCGAACGTGTGCTCATACAAATTCTGTTTGCCGATGAGACCGTGGCTGCCCACAGCGAGGCCCTGGTCGCTGGTAAAAATGATCAACGTGTTGGCCAGTTGTCCCGTTGATTTTAGCGCGTCCACGATGCGGCCGATCTGTTCGTCCATGCCGGAGATGGCGGCGTAGTACGCGGCCAACTCGGCCCGCACTTCGTCCGGTTGCCGTGGTGACGCGAGCAGCACTTCATCGCGGCCCCCCATGTTGCCATGGTCGAAGGGATGCACGGGCCGAAAATTTTTCGGCAGTGGCATCGTTTTTGAATCGTATTTCGTCTCCCAACCCGGTGGCAGCAGGCGTGGATCGTGCGGGGCAGCGAAGGCCACGTGGAGAAAGAATGGCCCGGCCGGTTTGCGCTCGATGAATTCGATGGCCGCGTCGGCGAAATGCCGGCTGATGTCTGGCGTGAGGCCGACGCCGAGTTCCGCCATGACCTTTCCGTCGTCGGTCTTGAAAGTGTAACCGCGGTAACCCGTGGCCGGACGTCCGGCGTGATCGACGTAAGGCGGCGTGTTCTTCAGCGGCGCGCCGCCGCCGGTGTAAAGTCCGCGCGTTTCTTCATAGCTATATGCCTTCGGCGTCGCACCGTTGTCCCACTTGCCGACGAACCACGTGTGATAACCGGCGTCGTGCAAGGTGCCCGACCAGGTCGCAAGCTTGGGATCGAGTTTGTTACCTGCGTAGCCGACGCCATTGCGGAACGCGCAAACGCCAGTGAGGATTTCCGCGCGGCTGACATAGCAGATCGGATAGGCCGCGACGGCGCGGGTGAATACGGTGCCGCCGTGCACGAGCCGATCGAGATTCGGCGTCTGGATGAGGTGATTGCCCAGCGCGGCAATGGTGTCGGGCCGCTGATCATCCGAGATGATGAAAAGAATATTCGGGCGGCGTACCTCCGCGGCAAAGCTGCCGGCAATCACATCCAGCCAAATCCCAAACACCAGAGTCGCGAAAAGCGCAGCTTGTCTGCGAATCATTACGCGAGCGGAAAAGAGCCTCGCTGGAAAATTCATCTCGCGGCGATCCTCAAGCACCGAGCGCGGAGCGGGTGTATTGGACGAGGTCGTTGTCTTTGTCTCCGGAGCCGCGGAAATAGAAGGCGCTGGCCGCGAGCAGTTGATCGCGCCAAGGTGGGGAGAGGTGTTGGTAATCCTCCAACACGGCAGAGCTGAACTTGTAATCGTGGGCATTGTTGCCCTTGAGGAAGATCAGGCGTCGCGCCGCGGTGGCGAAGGTCGAGGCGTCGGGCTTGTCCTTGAGCCAGGCGAGAATTTTGCGCGAAGCGTTGAGGCGATTGTGGCTGATGTCCGCGAAGATTTCGGCCACGGCTTCATCGCCCTTCGCATCGGGCGTCAGCGGTTCCAGCGTGTCGATATGCAGCCCGCTGTCCGTGTGGCCGCCGCGGAAGAGGGGGAGGAAGGCGGCGTTTTGCAGCAGGAGCAACCGGCGGGTCTCGTCATTCTGTGCGCGGTGCCACGCGTAATGCACGGCATTGGTAAACGTCGTAGCGTGGAGCGAAAGGATGCCCGGCGCTTGCATGAGCAATTCGCCTGCGCCGCAAAAAAGACCGTCGAAGACCGATTGCGGCGCTACTCCGTCGTTGAGCAATTTAGCCACCAGCGTACTGGTATCGCCAGGCGATCCGCTGCGGATGGCCTTCAACAAATCCGCGCTCGCTTCCGCGCTGGGTTTGCCGATCAGCCAGCCGTCGCGGATGCTTTTCACCCGCGTGAGATTGTCACGGAAGGGGCGATCCGCGGGCAGGTCGGCGCCCGCGGGATTTTCCTTCGCACCGCCGCGGTCGAGCAGGGCATAGGCCAGCGAGCGCAACACCGGTTCGGCATGATGCCAGCCGATGACCTCGAGACAGCGAAAGCTGTTGGAAACGTAGATGGCCTTATGGCCGATCTCCCGGAAGTCCCGCGAGCCGATGCGGCAGAAAATTTCGAAGAGATCATCCGCACTCGTGTTGTGTCTGACGAGACCGGCGATGGCTGCATCCGCCGCGGCTTCATCCCAGCGATCCATGGCTTCGATGAAAGCCGCGCGGGCTTTGTGGCTCGCCGGCACGGCCGCTTCATCGATGGGTGGCAGCACCCAGTTGCCTTCGCGTTGATTGGACGCCTGCGAGATTTTGAACTGATCGATCGCCCAGAAGATCGGCAACCAACGATCCGAGTCCGGTGAAGCGAGACTGGCGAGGTGCGCGGAATTGATGACCAGCACCGCATGAAATTTGAAACCCACCGGTCGCGGCTGAATGTTGCGCACGCCGGCGAGAAAGAGCGCGGTCAGCAATTGTCGATAGCCAAGTCCGCCTTTCACGCGCGCGGCGACCTCCTCGAGCACGCGCTCGCGCGGCGTGTCTTCGAGCAAGCGCACGAGTGGTTCGGTCTCGGCATCGAAGCGCACCATGCGCGGATCAGCGACGGCCTCGGTAGCGGAGACGGAAGGAAGCTGCGCAAGGAAACCCAGCTCGCCGAGAGCGGCGAGGGCGCCGGTGCCGGCGGCAGCTTGGAGGAAGGAGCGACGGGGGATCACGAAAAGAGTGTCCACCCGTTGCGAAGATCGCGCCAACACTTTTCGCCAGGTGTCGCCGCGCGGTGGACGGAAGGGAATGTCGACTTAAGGATTTGCCTTCTGCGGCGGCAGATAGCCGAGCGAGACGAGGAATTGATCCGCCTCGGCGACCGTCTCGTTGTAACGAGCGGCATTGAAGAAGCCGTGCGTCTGGCCTTCGTAACCGACCAGTTCGCAACGGTTGCCCTTCTTCTTCATCTCCGTGGCGAAGGCCTCGGCGCTGGCGTAGGGGACGGTGGTGTCTGCCTTGCCATGCAGGATCAGCGTGGGCGGCAGATGCTCGCCGATGTGATGAATGGGCGAGATGGCCTCGGGCGGGCAGCCGAAGCGGTCGGCGTTTTGTTTGCTCTCAAAACCTTTTGCGTCCAGGCCGGGGAACGGCGCGAGCGCCAGGGCTGGATTAAATAACACCAGTGCATTCGGTACCGCGCTCACACTCGTGTCTTCGCTGGTCTCGTCCATGCCGGGGAGCGTCGCGGTGGCCGCGGCGAGGTGACCGCCTGCGGATCCTCCGGCGGCCACGATTTTGTCCGGATCGATGCCGAGACGATCGGCATTCTTGCGCACCCAGCGAATGCAGGATTTCGCATCCGCCACGCAGACGGTCGGTTTCACGTGCTGGCGCGAAGCAACGCGATAATCGGCGCTGATGGCAACCATGCCCCGTTCCGCGAAATGGCGGCACTGCCGTTCGAATTGTGAGGGCGAGCCGTTCGTCCAACCGCCGCCGAAGAAAAAAACAATTGCCGGTTTCTTTGCGGCGGATGCCGATTTTTCCGCGGGTTGGAAAATCCAGAGCTTCAGCGCGGTGCCGTCGATCTCCTTGTAAGTCTCGACGCTCGCGCCTTCCATTGACGGTGGGTAAGTGAACTTGCGACGGGGTTGATTTTCTTCCGCGTGGACAGCCAGGCTGAAGACAGTGAGAAGGAGAAGGAGGACGAGGCGATTCATGATCATGGATGACGGCAGGGTAGCTAGTGGAACCAGCTTTCAGCCTATCGGTTGCAATATTCGAATTTGTCCATCGGTGCCGCTGGCAGAGAACGCGATTGTAGGGCGGCCATCCTGGCCGCCGCTCTGCCCGCATGTGGCGCCATTCCTTGGACGTTCCTGCACCCCTGCCGGGGTGCGTCCGTTTGGGATAGTGCCCCGGGGGTGGCGCTCGCCAGCTCGCTTACCCCCGGCTACGGTCCTATCAGCCCTTCGGGCTGGAAAGCCCCGGCACCAACGGCGCGGTGCCCTCCAGCCTCCCGTTGGGCAATTTATTGCGAGAAGTAGCCTACTTCTTCGCGGGTTTGCGCTCGTAGATCGTGATCGTGGTGATGAAATCCACGGCACGTTGCAGCACGACGTCCCGCAAGGGAGGGGCGGGTTTCTCGCCGTGGTTTTTCTGCGCGTTCTGCACCGCGTCGAGCTCGGGGTTCGTCCCGGCGACGAGCGCGGCTTCGTTCATCCGCGGACGTTCGGTTTCGAAGACAAACTGGCTGACGCCCTTGTCCAATTCCTCTTTCAACACTTTAGCAGTCGTTTCCTCCGGCACGTCGATGATGAGGTCCGGCTTCACGCCGCCGGGAAAGACCGGGGCGCTTTCCGGCAACGAGACTTCGGCCACGGCGACCCGCAACTTGCGTCCATCGGTCAATGGGAACTGGGCAAATTCGGCGGCTTCTCCACGGGTCTGCTGGCCGATGACCAAGGCATTCACGTGCGTGCGCAGGACGGCGGCGATGACTTCGGCATTGCCGGCGGTGGTGCGATCCACGAGCGCGACGAGGATGCCGTGGTATTTCGGGTCGTCCTTCGAGGTGAGAATTTGCTCCTGCTTGATGTTGGGCTTTTTCACCGAAAAGAGGACCTTCCCCTTCGGGCAAAAGCGCCGGCAGATTTCGGCCGTCTGCTCAAATTCACTGCCGGCCGGAGTGGCGCGCAGGTCGACGATGACGGCGGGCAATTTGCTGGCGGTGAACTGGTCGAGGGCCGTGTCCAGTTCGCCGACATTGCCAGGCGTGATCGCTCCGAGCCGCAGGTAGCCGATGCGATTGTCGAGAATCTCCGAACGGAAAGGGCTCTCGCCTGCGACGCCGTTCGGCCCGCCCTCAACGATCGAGGCTCCCGGCGCCAGGCGTTCGAGCAAGCCCTGCACGGTGGCGCGACGTTGCTCGGATTCGCCAAGCGCCTCGGGCTTGATGTAATTGTCCTTGAGCAGCTTGATGACCTGGTCGAGCTCGGCGTCGTTGAGCGTATCAACCGCCGTACGCGCGTTGACAGGCGTGCTCTTTTTCGGCTCCGGAGTGGCGCTTTGCCCGCGGACGAAAGGGCACGGCAGGAGCGAGAGGGCAGCCAGGGCAAAAGCCACGGGGATTTTCATAGGGCGCTGCGAAGCTAGGCGGTGAGTCCCTTCACTGCAATATCGCGGCGAAACTGCCGTCCTTCGAACTGAATGCCATCGACTGCCGCGTAAGCCCGCTGCCGGGCGGCGGCGAGGTCGCCGGCCAGAGCGGTGACACCCAGCACCCGGCCACCCGCAGTGAGGATCTCGTCGCCGTCCGCTTTCGTCCCGGCGTGGAAAACGGTGATGCCATCCGGTGGTCGCTCCAGCCCGGTGATGGCCTTGCCGGAGGCGTAGCTGCCAGGATATCCGCCCGAGGCCATGACCACGCACACCGCGGAGTCGGCCTTCCACTGCGCTTTTGTCTGCGCGAGGCGTCGATCGATCGTCGCTTCGAGCAGGTCGACGAGATCGCTCTCCAGCCGGGTGAGCAGCACTTGGGTTTCCGGGTCGCCGAAGCGGCAATTGAACTCCAGCACCTTCGGCCCGGCGGCGGTGATCATCAGTCCCGGGAAAAGCATGCCGCGGAAATCGAGCCCGTCCTTCTTGAGACCGACGATGAAGGGATCGAGCACTTCGCGGCGCACGCGTTCCTCGAGCTCGGGGGTGAGCAATTTGGACGGCGGACTGAATGTGCCCATGCCGCCGGTGTTGAGTCCCTGGTCGCCATCGAGTGCGCGCTTGTGATCCTGCGCGGCGGGGAAGAGCAAGTAGCTGTCGCCATCGACCAGCGCGTGGATCGAGCATTCCTCGCCTTCGAGAAATTCCTCGATGAGCACTTGTTTGCCCGCGTCACCAAATTTGCGCACATCCATGATCTCGTGCACGGCGAGGCCGGATTCCCAGGAGTTTTGGGCAATGATTACGCCCTTGCCGAGCGCCAGGCCGTCGGCCTTCACCACCAGCGGATGCTTCGCCTTTTGGCAAAAACGCTGCGCCTCACTGCTTTCGGAAAAGCTGCCCGATTTCGCCGTCGGGATGCCGTGACGTTCCATGAATTCCTTGGCGAAGACTTTCGAGGATTCCAGCCGCGCGGCGCTCTGCGTGGGGCCGAAGATGCGCAGTCCGTGCTTTTGGAAAAGATTGACGATGCCGGCGGCCAGGGCGTCATCCGGTCCCACCACGGTGAGATCGATGCCTTCGCTTTTGGCAAACTCCACCAGCTTTTGCTGCTCGGTGATTTTGATCGGCACGTTGGTGGCGAGTTGCGCGGTGCCGGCGTTGCCGGGCGCGCAGTAGAGTGCGGTGGCGCGAGGAGATTGACGGAGTTTCCAGACGAGCGCGTGTTCGCGCCCGCCGCTGCCGAGGACGAGGATTTTCATGAAGCGAAGGGCGGGAGAGTAGACGGGGAAGGGCTGGCAGCCAAGTGGGGAGAGTGGAAAGCCAAGTGCTTAGTGCTTAGTAGCCAGAGTCAGAGGGGCGGTCTGGCCACTTCGGACTCAGCACTAAGCACTCCGCTTTTCCCAAAAGTGATGCAGGGCGTCCGTGGTGCGGCCGCCCTCGCGGGGCCAGCGCAGGAAATGGGCGACGGCGTTGGCCAGGTATTGCTTGGCCTCGGCGATGGCGTCGGGCAGGGCGAGTCCCTTGGCCAGGCCGGCGGTAATGGCCGCGGCGTAGGTGCAGCCGGTGCCGTGGGTGGAGACGCCTGGCACAAAAGGGGCGGAGAATTCCTGCACTTCGCCACCTGGCAGGCAGAGTAGGTCGACGGCCGGGTTGAGGCGCAGATGGCCGCCCTTGATGAGAAACGCGCGGCCATAGGCGGCCACGAGTTCCTGACCCGCGGCATGCATTTCCGCGAGCGAGGTTACCTCGCGGCCGAGCAGCGTCCGCACCTCATCGAGATTGGGCGTGATGAGGGTGGCCATGGGGAAAAGGCGCTCGCGATAAAGGGCGATGGCGTCGCGCTGGAGAAGGGGATCGCCACTGGTCGCGACCATGACGGGATCGACGACGATGGGGGGTGGCTGCGGCCTTTGCTTGTGGCAATCGGTCAGCGTGTCGCACACCGTTTCAATAATCTCGGATGAATAAAGCATCCCGGTTTTGAGCGCCCCGATGGGAAAAGCCTCGAAAAGCAGGCGGATCTGTTCGGCGACGATGCGCGGCTCGATGGCCTGGATCGCACTCACCTTGCCCGGCACTTCCGCGACGACGCAGGTGATGGCGGTGACCCCGTAGACACCGAGCGCGCTCATCGTCTTGAGGTCGGCTTGGGCGCCGGCTCCCGCGCTGTTGTCGGAGCCGGCAATAGTGAGGCCTACGGGAAACATTGGAATATCGATTGCTGTTTGGAGAGAATTGATTTGATTGGTCGCTGTCGAAAGTGGCGGACCTCCCCCATCAGAAATCAGAAATCTCAATTCCGAAATCCAAATGTCCGTGTTTACCGAACTCGCCGGCCTCTCCGCCAAGGTGGATCGTGTCGTTCACATGCCCAGGCTCGAAGCGCCGCCGGACCGGCCGCATCCGTTCGTGTATTTCATCACGATTCGGAACAACTCGCCTGCGACCGTCACTATCAAGGGCCGCAAATGGGTGGTGACCGATTCGGACGGACAGCGCCTGGTAGTGGAGGGCGACGGGGTGGTGGGTGAATTTCCGCGACTCGAACCGGGCGAACATTTTTCCTACAACAGCTATCACACCATCGGTTCGGATAGCGTGGCCGAAGGCGCCTATTTCGGTATCACCGCGGATGGAGAGCCCGTATTCACCCGTATCCCGCCTTTCGAGATGCGCGTGCCGGTGCGGTCGGCGTAAGATTAAGGAAGCTGAATCCCAGCGGTCAGGCCCTCTTCCGTTACCACCGCGTTTAACTGCTGGTCATGCGGCTCCGTCGGAAGTGCATCCACGATCTGAAGAGCGAAGCAAACGCCGATTTTCATGGTGCTGGCGGGGAGCGAGGCCAGATAGCGATCGTAGTATCCTCCCCCACGGCCAAGTCGGTGGCCATTCTTCGTAAAGGCCAGGCCGGGGACCAAAATCACGCCGATCTCCTCCGGCGACACCACGTGCGCTGCCGGCAGGCGATGTTCGCGAATGTGCGGATGCCACGAAGACGTGATGAGATGCTCGAGTTTCTCCACTTCCACGAATTCCATTTTTCCATGGGTCACGCGCGGGTAGCAGAAATGTCCAGGCGCGGTTTTCCAGAGCAGCTCGATGTCCGGCTCGCTGGGAATCGGCGAATAAATGGCCACGGGCCGGCCGCTTTGGAGGGCGGGGTGATGCGCCAGGGTCGCCACGATGGCCTGCGACTTCTCATCGCGGGCGGTGCTCAGCGCGGCCAGGCGGGTACGCATTTCGCGTCGGAGTTCGGCTTTGGTCACGGAAGGGATTACAAATGGCACGCCATCGGCTTTGCAAGCGCATGAAACCTTTGCGTCCTGCGATGACTCGATTAATGTTCTCTGTCGTGGCGAATCCCTTTCGCAAACCCAAAGCGGAAATCCAGAAGTCAGCAAAGGCCAATGGCGCTCACCACGGCGCCAATGGCGCTGCGGCGAAGAAGGTAGGGCTCAAGCCCAAGAAAGGCTGGCAGAAGCGCAACTTTCTCACGCAAGTATTGATCCCCTCGCTGTTCGAACCACGCTCGGGCGAGCACGCCGCTCCCAATTTTCCTGAACTGGGGGATGGTGAAATCGGGCTGACTTGGATCGGTCATGCCTCCTTCCTCGTCCAGACGGCCCGGCACAATCTGCTCGTCGATCCGAACTGGGCGCAGTGGCTCAAGGTCTTCAAGCGCATGAAGCAGCCGGGCCTGCAGTTGCACGATCTGCCGGCCATCGATCTTGTGCTGGTGACCCACGCGCATTTCGATCACCTCGATCGCCGGTCGCTGCGCAAGGTCGCCGCGGACCAGCCGATCGTTGTTCCTTTCGAGGTCGGCAACCTGGTGCACGATCTCGGTTTCAAGAGCGTCCACGAATTGCACTATTGGGAGGACTATAACCAAGGCCCGCTGAAGATTACCCTTACCCCCTGCCATCATTGGGGAGCGCGAATGTTGCACGATTCGCATCGCGGTTTCGGCGGGTTCATCATCGAGGTCGGCGGCCGCTCCATCTTTCACTGCGGCGACACCGCGTATTTCGAAGGATTCAAGGAGATCGGCCAGCGGCACAAGATCGATATCGCGCTGCTGCCCATCGGCGCCTACGACCCACCGACCGGTCGCGACGTGCACATGAATCCCGAGGAAGCCGTCCGCGCCTTTCTCGACCTCGGCGCGCAACGCATGGTGCCGATGCACTACGGCACCTTTCGCCTCAGCTACGAACCCCTCCACGAACCGCCCGAACGTCTATTGGCCTGCGCTCATGAACACGGCGTCGCCGACCGTATCTCGGTGATGACCGAGGGGCAGCCGATGGTGTTTTAAAACAAAAAAAACGCGCATCTCCGTTTCCGGAGATGCGCGCCAGGGAACAGCGGAATGCGCTTACTTCTTCGAGAGCGCCTCGAAGGCGGTCATCACGTCTTTGGCGTGGGTCTCGGTGGTCGTGCCCTTGAGCATCGTCCAGGCGACCTTGCCGTCCTTGATGAGGAAGGATTGGCGTTGGGTGAGCGGCTTGTTCGGGATGAAGTCGGTGCCGAAGGCGGCGGCGACTTTGCCGTCGTTATCGGCGATGAGGGTGTGGGGCAGGTTGTATTTGTTGGCGAAGGCTTTTTGCGCCTCGACCTTGTCCTCGCTGACGCCGATCACCTGGATGCCGGCCTTCTTCAGGTCCGCCCAGGAATCACGGATCGAGCAGCCCTGCTTGGTGCAGCCGGGCGTGTCGGCTTTCGGGTAGAAATAAACGAGCGTCGGGCCTTTGGCGTAGACGTCCTTGAAGTTGACGGTCTTGCCGTCTTGATCGACGGCGCTGATCTCGGGAGCGGCGGCGCCCACGGCGAGAGGGGTGGCGTGCGCGAGGACCGCGAGGCCCACGGAGGAAACAAGGGTGGCGAGGAGGGTGCGGAGTTTCATGATGTATGGTGTGAACCCCCGAAGACGGGGAATGTTGAGCAAGAAAATGGTCAAATGTGCGTGACCTTGCAAGTAACGCTCCGGTAAAGATCGGCCCACTCAACCAAGGAGGACCTATGGCTACTCAATCAGATCAAGACGTCCCCTTTTTTCGAGCGCACCAGCAAGCGCCGTAAAGGGTTCCCATCCGAAACACAGGTGAAGCGCGGATTCCGCGTCGTCCATGGTGACAAGGAACTGCGCGAGAAACTCGGTCGAAACGACCTCTGTCCGTGCGGCTCGGCCCGCCGGTTTCAAGAACTGTTGCCTGCGCGACGGCCAGCTCGACGGCGTCGAGCGGGATTACTTTTTTCCGCGAATAGGGTTGTCCCAGTGCCGTTTCGGAAGGCGCGACGATACCCGCCGATGGCAGTAGCTGCGTCGTTCCCGCCGTCCTTGGCGTCGCCGTTTCCCTGCGGAAGCGACCGACGCCGGGGCGGCGCCGCTACAGGAATGGGAATTCAGCGCGCCGACCCCATCAACGGCCGCTAATTTCCTTCCGCCGTCTCGGCGGGAGCGCGTCCCGCTACCGCAGCGGCAGCCAGGCGAGCACGCGTTGAATCTGGTCGTCCCAATAGCCCCACTCGTGGGCGCCCGGGCCTTCGCTGTAGGTGAGCGGCAGGCCGAGGGCCTCGAGGTGTTGGCGGAAGGTGCGCGATTCGGAGAGCAATTCGTCCTCGGTGCCGCAGGAGAGATAGATGGCGGGCCGTGGTTCCCTGGAGGTCCCGACTTTGGAAGCGAGCAGCCAGAGGTTCGCATCCGCCGGCGCTTTCAAGTCCGGGCCGATGATGCCGGTCCATTCCTTGCGATCGATGCGGGCGAAAGGTTTGTCCACTTCGCGCAGGCGTCGCGCGAGATCGAGCGCCCCACTCAAACTGGCGACCGCGGCAAATTTCTCCGGGCGCGCCAATCCCAGGCGCAATGCCCCATAGCCGCCCATCGAAAGCCCGGCGGCAAAGGTATCCTCCCGCGTCTCACTCAGCGGAAAATAGTGCTGGCAGAGCGCAGGCAATTCCTCACTCAGAAAGGTCCAGTATTTCGGCCCGCTGGCCATGTCCTGGTAAAAGCTGCGGGCCACTGCCGGCATGACCACGGCGATGTTCCGCTCCGCAGCATACCGCTCGATGGAGGTGCGCCGCGTCCAGATCGTGTGATCATCGGAAAGCCCATGCAGCAGATACAGGGTAGGATACCGCTCGCGCTGTTTACCGCTTGTCATGCCGATCTGCCGCGTGGTCGTCTGCGGCAGGATGACATGCGCGGAGCAAGAGAGGGCGAGGGATTCGGAGAAGAAATGAAAGTCGAGGAAGGACAATGGAGAAGTTGATAGTGGATAGTTGATGGTTGATAGCCACTGTTCGGACTGCCGGAACGCTGCTCAACAGCGGTCTTATCCAGGAAGGATACCGGAATGCACAATGCGTGCCGAAGTCGAAGGCGCGGCTATCAACTATCAACCCTCAACTATCAACTATTCCTAGTCCGCGCGGTGTTTCGAGTAGCCGAAGAAGCCCCGCTTCTTGATGATGTCCGCGACCTGCTTCGGGACCATCGCTTCCCACGATTCATCCTGCGCAGCGATGCGCTTGAGCACGTCGCGCGAGAAGATGTGGAGGTAGTCCGGGTTGTAATTGTCGAGTTGGATGAAACTGCCGCGTTCGGTGAGGTAGCCGTGCAATTTGCGCAGTTCGGGCGCGACCTGCAGATTATCGACCGTGGTCATCTCATCGGTCTGATGCTCCCGCAGCGGGTAGACGAAAACCTTGAGGTCGTTTTTGAAGAGCCGGCCGAAGTTCTCCAAAATGCCGCCGGGGAGCGCGGTGTAATATTTCTCGTCGAAGAGTTCGATGAGGCTGGCCGCACCCATGACGATGCCGATGCGTTCCTTCGTCCGCCAGGCGAGATAAGCCGCCAGGCGGTAGTACTCGAAGTAATCGGAAATGAGCACATGGAAGCCGCAGGCCGCGAGCAGATCGGCGCGCGCGAGAAAATCGCGACGGTCCACTTCCTGTCCGCCGGCCAGCAGATTGCGCATGGTGATTTCCATAAGCGACAGCACCGGCTTGCCTGCCACGGACGGGTCGGCGGAGAATTTGGCCAGCGCCGCGTTGTACATGTCGAGATTCACGTGCGTCACTGGACGAAAGCTGCCGCGCTCCACCAGGACCGCTTTCTTGTGCAGCGTGTCCGAGGGCTGAATGACCGCGCCATCCGGCCCGAACATCGCCGCGCCGCTCAGGCCGAGTTGCACGAGCTTCATCGCCATGATGCGGTTGTCGACGTAGCGGAACTCGATGCCTTTGAAATCGATGAGGTCGATCTCGATGCGACCGGTAGTCAGCTTGTCGAGCAGGCTTTCCATGAGCCGCTCCGGTTCGTGGTGCAGGAAGAAGGCGCCGTAGAGCAGGTTCACGCCGATGATGCCGAGCGCTTCCTGCTGGAGTGAAGCTTCGGCATCGAGCATGCGCACATGAACGATGATCTGCGAGGCTTCATCGCGCGGGTGCGCCTGGAACTTCACCCCCATCCAGCCGTGGCACTCGTTGCCGCCCTTGTAGCTGCGCGCCACTACGGTATCGGCGAAAGCGAAGAACGAAGTAGTGTCGCCGCGGCTCTCGGAAAGGCGGTCGATATTGAGTTGAAATTCGTGATCGAGCATCGACTGCAAGCGCGGGCGCGAGACATAGCGCTCGGTATCCCCGTAGATCGCGTCGCTGACCTGCATGTCGTAGGCGGAAATGCTCTTCGCGATGGTCCCGGCGGCGCCTCCGACGCGGAAGAACCAGCGGACCACTTCCTGTCCCGCACCGATTTCCGCCAGCGTGCCGTAAAAGCGATTGTCGAGATTGATCTTGAGCGCCTTGGCGTGCGTGTCCAGGGCTTCGCCCGAATTCGATGTCGTCATGGCTGAGACACTAAGCCAAGGGGTTCACGGGGGGCCAGTGCGGATGTGCGACGATTTTATGAAGCGGAGGGACGCGCTCCCGCGCGCTCCCTATTTCGATCCTTGCATATGAGTAGTGGGAACGCGCGGGAGCGTGTCCCTCCGATCACCAATCCTTCGAGCGCATTTTCTTCACTTGCGCCCGGCGCTTTTTGCCCTCGAGGATGCGCTCTTTCACGCCGCGGGGGCGTTTGGAATTCTGGCGGCGTTTCTTTTCGATTTCCGCGCGGCGCTCGGCGCGCTCGGCACGGCGCTGCTCCTCGATGGCGTCGAGCAGGCGCGTCCAGGCGAGTTGGCGGTTCATCGATTGCGAGCGCGTGTCCTGCACGGTCACGGCCACGCCGCTCGGCACATGGCGCAGCATCACGGCGGTGGAGACTTTGTTCACGTGCTGCCCACCGGGGCCGGAGCTGCGGGAGAATTTTTCCTCGAAGTCCGCCAGCTCGAGCTTGAGCCGGGCGAGGCGCGCGGCCCTCTGGGTGTGGAAATCGGACGACGAGTTCATGGGAAAAAGTTTTCAGTTTTCAGTCTTAAGTTTTAAGTGACAAACGGC
>Ga0207667_10002891_pt1 | contig 21315 bp, 16 predicted proteins | sample KBSCornC52_FD_184301 | JGI IMG/M metagenome (GOLD analysis project Ga0207667, IMG submission 184301) | Corn rhizosphere microbial communities from Kellogg Biological Station, Michigan, USA - KBS Corn C5-2 (SPAdes) (version 2) | ecosystem: Host-associated > Plants > Roots > Rhizosphere > Soil ...
CGCATCCTGCATGTCGCTGTAAAAAGACGGCGCCATGTGCAGGATCGTCTCCGGCACGGGCGCGCCGCAGCGACCACAGAACTTGTGCCCGCTCGGCACGGGGGTCATGCACGACTCGCAAACGTAGTACCTGGCCTGATCCATCTGCTCCTCCTGAGACGCTGCTGCAGGCGACGACCGCATCGCGGCGCCGGCCTTGAGTCCGGAGACTCCTCCAATTTCGCTCAGATGGGAACGGCCAATGTCTACCGGAACGGGCACCGGCACGATCGAAGGCTGGCGCGCGTTCGGTTGATCGGCCGAAAATAGCGAGAGGTCGTGGCCGCACTCGCGGCAGCGCGCCTCACCCATCGGGGAGAACGCCTCGCAGCGACCGCAGACAATCCCGACCTCGAGCGCGGCGTGACCCATCGAGCGTGCGTAAGCTAGCACTCGCGCGCGCGGCCGCTCAAGGTCTCCTTCGGCGATTGTGCGCTCGGGCGAGCGCGCTTGGCGCTGCTGCACGAAATGCGAGCGCCCGGTTCCGCGCTCAGCGGATCAGCGTCAAACGATTCGCAACATCGAAAAAGCCGTCTTTGCTGACCAGGCGAAAGATCACCGTCTCGGCGCAGGTCGCGCGCTCCACCGGTCCGAACTCGCGCGAGTCCCAGGGGAAGGCGCGGTTGTCGCTGACGAGGAAGACTTGGCCTGGCGGGACATCGAACTCGGCGAGGGTTTTGCTTTCGTCCGCCGGCGCATCGCCGCGCTTGTGCGTGCGCCCACCGAGCACCTCGAGGTCGCAGCGTTGGTCGCTCACGAGCCCGCTCGCCGGGTTGTGCTCGCGAAAGTGGTCGCAGCTGCCTTCGTCGCGCACGAGCGCATTGTTGATCGTCAGATACGAGCCGTCGATTTTCAGATGATCGCTCGCCTCGGCCGCGATTCGGCCGATCACCGGGCGATTGGTCTTCGGTTCGGGGCAGAGCACGAGATCGCCGAAATTGGGCGCGGTGGCACGCCACAAGATCACCCAGTCACCGCCACGCAAGGTGGGGCTGATCGAGGCGTCGAAATAGCGATCGTCTGCCGGCAATTGCCACCAGCGGATCGCCGTCAAGCGCAGTAGGCCGATCAGGACCGCGAGGATGCCCGCCGTCCACAGCACGATGCGCAGGAACTTCCACATACTTTCAGAATCTACACCCGCTCGGCGCCGCGGAGCAGGTTCTTCGCGCGGCCGCTCAGCGCAGACGCTACTTGCAGTCGACCGGCGGAAGCTCGGACGGGCTCGTGCCGGTGGAGACCATGGCCGCGTTGGCGAACAGCGCTCGCCAGCGATCCACCCGCACGAATTCCGAGCGGTCGCGCGTCAGCTCGTCGCCGTCCATGGCGCTGGCCGAGATCACGCCCAAGATTTCGCCGCTGTCCTGGCTCACGGCCGGTCCCCCGGAATCACCCGGGCAAATGCCAGCGCCCAGCCGAAACCGACCGTCGGCCACGAGCTCGATCGCGCCGCCCAGACGATGCTTGCGGTGAATGCCGTCGCCGGACAGCGCGCAACGGCCAAAGCCGATGGGCTCGATCTGATCGTGCTTGGTGGGCGGTTCTTCCAGGCGAATCGGGCGCGTGGCCACGCCGGTCAGGTGCCGCGCCAGGATCAGCACGGCCAAATCGCCGTCTCCCGAGACGTAGCCGCAGTTGGGCGCGAGTACCGCGCGCACGCCGACCTCGCCCCAGGGCAAATAGTCGCCACCGAGCTCCACGCGCACGTTTTCGGGCTTCACGTCGTGGGTGAGCGGCGCGCCTTTGCCGTCGCGCGCGGCCACGCAGTGATGCGCGGTGAGCACGCGGTCATCGCGGATCAGCGCGCCCGAGCAGGTGACCGAGCCGACCACGATGCGCACGACGTAATCGTCCTCGCTGGCGATCGCGGGCGGCTCGGATTCGCCGAGCTCCGGCGCGTCATCATTGGGCAGCGAGGCCGGCACCGGCGCGGGCGCATCCGCCCGTGCGCCGAATAGGCGCGCGCAGCCCGTGAGCGCGAGCACCCCCCAAACAGACCAAATTCGGACGACTGCTGGGCTCAAGGACAGCACCGACTCTACCGGACAGCTCGCCTGCCCAAAAGTTCCGACAAAAGATCGCTGGTGCGCCTTGGCATCTTTCGCCCTACCTGCGCGAATAGCTCCCACCTCAGCGCAGGTTGTCGTACCGCGTGGCCGCGAACCGGAAGTGCCGAGTCGCGCGGCGCCGCAGGCGCTCGCTCTGCGCCGCCGAAGGCTGGGCCGCCCAGAATCGGGCCGCGTGACCATCAACCCCCAGAATTTTTTTGATGGTCGCGCAAAGTGGGCGTGTCCCGGCGCAGCCTTCGGCGGCGCGCCGCGGCTTCTCGAGAGCGAACGCGCGTTACGAGACGACCAAGTCGTCTTTGTGCACGACCACGAGCTCGGCGGCGGTCGCGCCGAACGAGGCTTCGAGCTCGGCGCCTTTTTTGCCGGCGGCGCGCGCGACATCCACCGTGCCGAGCCGCGTCAAGCCGCGCGCAACCTCGACGCCCTCGAGGTCGACCAAGCGAACCGCGTCGCCCGCGTTGAATTCGCCGCACACGCCGACCACGCCGACCGGTAGTAGGCTGCTCTTGCCCTCGCGCATGGCGCGGACGGCGCCCGCGTCGAGCAGCAAGCTGCCTTTGGGTCGCAAAGTAAAGGCGATCCAATGTTTGCGCGCTTTGAGCGGCAGCCCAATGCGCGGAAAGAGCGTGCCCACGTCCGCGCCGGCCACGATGTCCGAGAGCACGTTCGGGCGCCCTGCCGGCGCGATCACCACGGCCGCGCCGGAGCGGCAGGCCTTGCGCGCCGCATCGACTTTGCTCGACATCCCGCCCGAGCCCATGCGATCGCCGCGCGAGCCGAGCTCGACCATTTGCGCCTCGGCCGACATCACGGAGATGCGCTGGCCTTGGGCGTCGAGCACGCCGTCCACGTCGGTGAGCAGCACGAGCAAATCGGCGCCCACGAGCGGCACGACCATCGCCGCGAGTTGGTCGTTGTCTCCGAAGCGGATTTCTTCGGTCGCGACCGTGTCGTTCTCGTTGACGATCGGCACCGCGTTCGCGTCGAGCAGCGCGCCGAGCGCTTCGCGCGCGTTGTTCAGCCGTTCGCGATCCGCGAGATCGGCGTACGAGAGCAACACTTGTGCAGGCGTGAGCCCGAGCTCACCGAAGGCCTCGTCGTAGCGGCGCATGAGCACGCTCTGGCCCGCGGCAGCCGAGGCTTGGAGCAGCGCCACCTCTTTCGGCTTGGCACGGTAGCCGAGCCGCCCCCAGCCGAGCGCGATTGCGCCGCTCGTGACCACCACCGAGCCGCACTTCAGCGCCGCGAGATCGGCGATCTGACGCGCGAGCCGCGCCGGAAACGCCGGATCGCCGGCAATCGTGCGCGAGCCGATTTTGACGACGAGGCGTCGGGTTTTGACGAGATCGGGACGAACGGCCACGCGCGCTCATTAGCATAATGCCGAGCCGAAAGCGGCCCTGCGGCCGTCGAGTCGCAGCGTTGCTTCTCGCGCCGGGGACTGTAAGGGTTCGGCGCTTCCGGGAGTTTCAAAGCTGAAATGAGACGATTCGAACGGTTTGGTGTGGGCCTGTCGTTTGCCCTTTGGGCGACGGGCTGCGGTGGGCCGAAGCCGCCGAGCTCGGCGAACGCGGGGCCGACCGCGCACGAGCGCTCGGACAGCGGCGCGAGCGAGCAGCTCTCGCTCACGGTTTATAACCAGAACTTCGGGCTGGTCCGCGAGGTGCGCACGGTGCAGCTCGGCAAAGGCCGGGTCGAGCTGTCGTACGCGGACGTGTCGGCGCACATTCAGCCCGAGACGGTGCACATCAAGAGCCTGTCCGGCGACGCGAACCTGAGCGTGCTGGAGCAGAACTACCGCTACGATTTGCTGACGCCCGAGACGCTGCTCAAAAAATACCTGGGCAAGACGGTAAAGGTTTACCGCTACGACGAGAGCACCGGCAAAGACGAAGAGAAGCAAGCCGAGCTGCTCTCGGTCGAAGGCGGCACCGTCGTGAAGATCGACGGCCAAGTCACGTCGAACTTTCCGGGGCGCTTTGCGTTTCCGGAAGTGCCCGAAAATTTGGTGCAGAAGCCGAGCTTGGTCTGGCTTTTGTCGAGCGCGGTGGCAAGCCAGCGCGTCGAAGTGAGCTATTTGACCCAAGAGCTCAACTGGCACGCCGACTACGTGCTGTCGGTCGATGCCGACGACAAACTGGGCGAGCTGAACGGCTGGGTCACGCTCACGAACGGCAGCGGCACGAGCTACAAGAACGCGCAGCTCAAGCTCGTGGCAGGCGATGTGCAACGCCTCGCTCCGCCCGCCCCGCCGCCCATGGAAATGGCGTTGGATGCGGACGTTGCGCCGAGCGCACCTCAGTTCAAACAAGAGGGCCTGTTCGAGTATCATCTGTACACGCTGCAGCGTCCGACGAACCTGCTCGACAAAGAGCAGAAGCAGGTGAGCCTTTTGGCCGCGTCGCGGATCGCGCTCGAGAAAAAGCTGATCTTCTTCGGCGCTCAGCAATACTTCCGCGCCAACTACGGGCAGATCGCGAAAAACCAAAAGGTGGGCGTTTACCTCGATTTTCAGAACAGCGAGCAGAACCAGCTCGGCATGCCGCTGCCGAAGGGCACGGTGCGCGTCTACAAATCGGACAAGAGCGGCCAGCAGCAATTCATCGGCGAGGACGCGATCGATCACACGCCGCGCGACGAGCGCATTCGCATCAAGCTCGGGGAAGCGTTCGATGTGGTCGGCGATCGCAGCGAGCTCAGTTGGCAAGCAGTGAGCCCGTGCGTGAACGAGAGCAGCTGGGAGATCAAGCTGCGCAATCACAAGGACACGCCGGAGACGGTGCTCGTGTACGAACCCGTCGGTGGTGATTGGGAGGTTCTGTCCTCCAGCCTGCCGGCAACACGCAAGGACGCGAGCACCTTCACCTTCGATGTGCCGCTCGCGCCGCGATCGGAGACCAAAGTGACTTACCGCGTGCGCGTGCGCTTTTGCTGAAGCAGACGAGAAAATCGATGAAGACTAAGTATTTTGCAGCAGGTTGTGCGTTCTCGAGTGTGCTTGCGCTGTTCAGCGCAGGCGTTGCGCTGGGCGATCCGAAAACGGCGGCGGCTCCGGCGCACAGCGTGTCGACCGCAGACGATCGCAAACAAGTCAGCATCACCGTGTACAATCAGAACTTCGGTCTGGTGCGCGAGGTGCGCGAGCTGCCGAAGCTCGGCAGTGGCAAAGTGGAGCTCGAATTTCGCGACGTGGCCGCGAACATCCAGCCCGAGACCGTGCACATCAAGTCGCTCGGCGCGGGCGCTGGTGTCAATGTGCTCGAGCAAAACTACCGCTATGATTTGCTCACGCCGCAGACGCTGCTCGAAAAGTACGTCGGTAAGCGCGTGCGAGCGTATCGCTACCACGAAAAGATCGGCAAAGAAGACGTGGTCGACGCGGATTTGCTGTCGGCTGCCGAGAGCCCAGTGCTCAAGATCAACGGCGAAATCACGTTCGGCTATCCGGGGCGGCTCGCCTTTCCGGAGGTCCCGGACAACTTGATCGCGAAGCCCACTTTGGTCTGGCTCGTGGATAGCGCGGCCCCGAAGCAGACGGTCGAGGTCACCTACCTGACGCAGAACCTGAACTGGTCGGCGGACTACGTGCTGGTCGTGGACGACGCGGACAAGAAGGGCGATCTCACCGGCTGGGTGACACTCGTGAATCAGTCGGGCACGAGCTACAAGAATGCCGAGCTCAAGCTGGTTGCGGGCGACGTGAATCGAGTGCAGCCACCGCAGGCCATGCCCATGGGCGCGCTCGCCAAGTCCAGCGTGGCGCGGGCTGGACAAGGCTTTCAAGAGCAGGCTTTGTTCGAGTACCACCTGTACGCGCTCGGGCGTCCGACGACCCTGCTGCAAAACGAGCAGAAGCAGGTGAATTTGCTGTCCGCGCCCGGGATCGGTGTGAACAAGAAGCTGATCTTTTTCGGGCAGCAGTATTGGTTCCGCGGTCAATACGGGCAGATTTTGTCGAACCAAAAAGTGGGCGTGTACTTGGACATTCAAAACAGCGAGCAGAACCACCTCGGTATGCCGCTGCCGAAGGGCACGCTGCGCGTGTATAAGGCGGACGAGAGCGGCGCGCAGCAGTTCGTCGGTGAAGACTCGATCGATCACACGCCACGCGACGAAAAACTGCGCGTCAAAATGGGCGAGGCGTTCGACGTGGTGGGCGATCGCAAGCAAACCGAGTGGCGCGAGCTCGGCGGCTGCGTCAGCGAGAGCGCCTGGGAGATCGAGCTCCGCAATCACAAGGATACGGCGGTCGAGGTCGAAGATTACGAGCCGATTGGCGGTGATTGGACGATTTTGTCTTCGAGTCAGCCGGTCGAGAAAAAGGACTCGGGCACGTTTTCTTTCACCGCCAAGGTGCCGGCCCGCGGCAAGACCAAGCTCAGCTACAAAGTGCGCGTCAAGTGGTGCTGAGTTCGGCGAGCTCGGTCGAGCCGGAGCTTGCCCGCGCGTCGCTCGGGTGAGCCTGCGCCGGAATGTGCCCACGCCCCAATCTCGGAGCGACGAAAACGCCAGGCGTGAGCCGCGCTCGATGCCCGGAACTCCGCGCTGAGATGCTCGCCCGAGCCGAAGGGTCGAGGCGTTCAGTCGCCCTGTAGCGGCTCAAGCTCGAGCACGGCGACACCGCTGGCGAGCGCTGCGTCCAGCACGACATCCGAGCTCGCGGCAGGCGGCAGCTCGACGAGGTAACGACTGACGCGAGCGCTGGGTTCGAGTAGCGCCGCGTAGCTGCTTGGCGTCGGTTGCGCGTGGACCGTGCAGCCCGCCGCGTCGAGCGCGCTTGCGAGCTGCCCGCCGTCGCCCGCGAGCGTGAGTAGGTAGCGCGCGTGCGCGGAGAAGAGCGTTTCGGGCGAGCCGCTCGCTGCGAGCACTCCCGAGCGCAAGAGAAATATCTCTTCACACGTGTCGATGAAGGCGCGCTCGGGGCTCGGGGTGCTGAGTGCCGCGGCCGACACGATCAGGCGGTGCCGTTCGGCGACGCGCGCGCAGAGTTTCGCTACGTAGTCGGCGGAGGCGGCATCGAGGCCGCCGAGGGGCGCCTCGAGGCAGACCACGGCAGGTGCGCCCAACGTGGCCGTCGCGATGCCCAAGGCTCGTCTTTGATACGGCGGGAGGCGACCGATCGGCAGCGCGCCAAGCTCGGTGAGCCCGAGCTGATCGAGGCTTTTTCGCGCATCGCTCTCCGCGCGGCGAGCGGAGCCGTGGCTGAGACGCGCGGCGTGCTCGAGGTATTCGCGCACGGAAAAGGAGGCGGGTAGCGGCGGATCGCACAGCGCCAGGCCCACGACTCCGCGCGCGACCGCTTCGCCCAACTCATGACCGAGGATCTGCGCGTTGCCGGCTTCGAGCGTCGCGGCGCCCGTGAGCGCGCCGAACAGCGGCTCCCAGTCACCCAGAAGAGCGATCCGCCGCGCATCGGAGCGCAGGCTGAGCGACGCCGCCTCGCCTGTCCGCAGCCGCGCGTTGCGCAGCTCGAGCGTGGGAGCGTCGCTTTGGATCGCGGCGCTGCCGCTCTCCGTCACGGCCCGACCGGGGTCATGTCCATCATCGCGAACGGTTTGTCGCCGGTGATGGCCATGAACGGCGAGAGCGCACGCGCGAGATCGAGCAGCTGCGGCGGAAGCAGAGCGCCGGCAGAGCTCGCTTCCGCGTGCACGCCCTCGATCCCGAGCAGACGGCCAATCAAGCTCGTGTCGGGTGGCGGCAGCTCGACGATCGGGCCGTGTTCCGGCACGTGGCCGAGCTTCCGAGCAAGCGCGAGCGCCTGGCGCAGGCCGCCAATTTCGTCGACCAGCTTGCGCTCGAGCGCTTGTTCGCCCGTCCACACGCGGCCCTGCCCGACGGCGTCGACCTGCGATTTGCTGAGCTTCCGGCCGCTCGCGACGCGCGTCAGGAACACGTCGTAAAATTGGGCCACCTTGCGCTCGAGCTCCGTGCGCTCCTCCGGCGAGAACGGGCGAAAGATCGATTCTGCGTCGGCGCGCGGCGAAGTTTTGTAGACTTCGACCGTGACGCCGATCTTCTTCAGTAGCTCGGCGACGTCAGCCTTGCCGTAGAAGATGCCGATGCTGCCGGTGATGCTGCTCGGGTTGGCGAACACGCGCGTGCCGGGGGCGGAAATGTAGTAGCCGCCGCTCGCCGCCGCGCTGCCCATGCTCACGATCACGGGCTTTACCGCGGCAGTGAGCTGGACCTCGCGATAGATCACGTCGGCCGCCATGGCCGAGCCGCCACCGGTTTCGACGCGCAGCACCACCGCGCCGATCTTGGGATTCTCGCGGGCCTTTTTCAGCGTTTCGGCGATCGTGTACGAGCCGACCAAGCGCGTGCCTAAAAGCGGGATGGTCTGGCTCCGACCGTCGACCATGTCGCCGTCGACGTACACGATGGCGACACCCGGATCCTCGCCGAAGTAGTCGGGCGTGCGTGGAGCTCGGTGGTCGTCGTGCAGCATGATCGGGTAGCCGACGAGCCGCGAGGTGGCTTCTTCGAGTTGGTCATCGAAGGCAAAGCCGTCGACCAGGCCGGCGAACTTGGCCTCCGAAGCGACGAAGGGCCCTTTGGCGATGCGTGCCCGCAGCTCGAGCGCGTCGATGTGACGCCCGGTCGCGACCGCGAGCGTGAAATTCTTCTCGACTTGTTGCAGAAGGTCGATCTTGTCGGCGCGCGAAGTTTCGGTCGAGCCGTCACGCATGAACGATTCGGGCGCGCTCTTGTGTGCGCCAATGCGCACGAAATCTGCGCGGATCCCGAGCTTGTCGAGCAAGCTCGCAAAATACATGTAGCGCGATTTCAAGCCGGCGAAGCGAATGCCCCCGGCCGGATTGAGCAGGATGCGATCTGCGGCCGAGCACAAGTAGAGCGACGTGCCGTCTGCGTCCTCGAGGTGGCAGAGCACCTTCTTGCCGGCTTGCCGCAGGTGAAATACGGCGTCGCGCAGCTCTTGCGCGTGCGCCATCGAATCGGCGGGCGCCGTGCGCAGCTCGAGCACGATCGCCGCGACCGTGGGCTCGTTGTCCGCGATGTCCCAGAGCTTTCGTAGGAGCGCGGTATGTCCGCGTGTGTTCGGCGTGTCCTCGATGCGCAGGCTGAGCGCGTAGCGCGGGGCTTCGGCCGCCGCGCTCTCGCGGAAACCGCGGGCGGCTATTTCGACGCCGACGTTATCCGCGGCTCGGCCCTTCGCTGCACCGAGCGCATTGCCGAACATGCTTCCGCCGGCCACCTCGGCCGAGCCAGAGCTGCCATTGAAGTTGAACGCGAAGTTGGCCGAAGCGAGCCACTGTTTTTCGCCGACCTCGTTGCCGGGATCGGAGTATGCGAAATCGCCGCGCAAGCGGCCGAGTTCGGGCACATCCACGCCGAGCGTGGCGCGCGGCACCCAGTAACCATCGCCGTGACTCACGTACATCGCTTCCAGGCCGAGCTCGAGTGCGCGGCTGCGCGCCGGGCGGATCGCGACCGCGAAGTTGTACGTGCGGTCGACGTAGCCCCCGGCCCTGGTCGAGGGCGCGTTCAGGTTTTGACCGACCACCGCGAAGCCGAAGTAATCACTCGGGCGTGACGTGAAGCCGAGCGACCAGGACGCAAGATCGTGCGCCGAAGCTTGGTTCGAATACGACCGTTGCAGTGAGAAGCCGAGCCCAAACGCGTCCGACGGATGCATGGCCAGGCCCCAGGTCAGCCACTCGTAGCGGGCGTGATCGTTGCCGAACATCACCTCCGACGTGGCGCGCGGCGGCGAGACGATGTCGAGGCGGAGACCGGTGGACAGCGAGAGGAACGGGATCGGAAACGCAAAGGCGAACGCGTGACCTTGATAGGCGGCGGCGGCATCCTCGTTCAGGAACATCCCAGTCCAGCGCAGTTCCGATCCGCTCATGAACGCCAAGTTTGCCGGGTTCACGACCAGCGCCGTCGAATCCTCGTCGCTTACGGCGCTGCGCCCGAGCGCGGGCAAGCGCGTCGGTTGATCGTTCGGAAACTGGGCCGATGCCGTACGAGCCGCTAGCAGCAACGCGGAGCCGAGGAGCCAAGAAGCTCGCGGCTGCTCGAAAAATCGCCTCATGGAAGAATTCCTCGCGCGCGCGCGACAGCGAGAATCTCCGGCGCTCGCAGGGCCAATTCCTCGTTGTCTTTCACGGGCAAAAAGCGAGACAGAACGCCGTCGCGGGGCATGTGGAGGTAAGCCGTTGGCAAGTAGCTGGTCACTTCATTGACCAGTCGCTCGAACTGGATGACCGACTGATCGCCGACCTTCTTCTTTACGGTGAAGTAGGTCCAAGGGATGTTCAGATCCAGCATCGCGCGCGCGTCGAATTGGAAGACGTTGGTGTTGAAGACGCGCACGGTGCTCGGATCGAAGCTCGGCGGAATGCGGAACTCTTCGAGCACGCACAGCGTGTCGTCCACATAGGCCGGGATGCCGCCGCGGTCGCTGGGGAGCTTGTCGACGACCTCCGAGGTCACGGGCTTTCCGTGTGCCAAGTGAAAGCCAATCACGACCGGATCGAGCGTGCCGCCCATGTTGTCGATGTTGGTCACCAGGATTGTCTTGCCGCCGCGCTTGACGAATGCTTCGAGTAGCCCGCTCTCGCGGAGCGCGTCCGGCAAATCACCGTGGCCCGGCGCATGCTCGCTCGGACGGCCTTTTTCGTCGAAGAAGACGTCTCCTTTCGGCGTCACGCGCAAGGACAGGTGCTGCGTAAAGGTGGCGATGGTGTGCCCGTCGAGGTCGTCGCCCAGGGCCGCGCGAATGCCCGCGTCCGTCGAGTGACTGGTCATGAGCCACAGCGGCGGTACGGCTTGGTAGCGTCGCTCGAGCGCACGCACCTCGGCGCGCCGCAGATCCAAAAAGCTGTAGCCGGGTACCGCCTCGACCAGCGCCTTGATCACGCCGCCCATGCGAGTCGCCATGCCGCCGGCCAACACGAGCAGAGCCACATGGCCTGCTTCGAGCGCTCGCGCGCCGAGATCGCGCAAGCGCTCGTACTCGGGGTCGTCCCACTTCGGCAATGTTTGCAAATCCTCCGGCCGAGGCGGACGGATGTTGCCTTTGACGAAATTGTCCTCGGCGCTCTCGTGCGCTAGGCGACTCGCCAGCTGTTTGAACCGCTCCGCGTCGAAACGGTGATGGGCAAGGGTCGCCTGCACGTCTGGTGGAAGTTTTGCCAATTGCTCGTCGAGCGAAAGAGCCATGGCCGGCACATTAGCACCTGTTTGCGCGCTCGATCTGCCCCTTCGCAGGCGCAATTCTCGCTGTCTGACCCGTCACCCGACGCCCTTGATGACCACCCCGTCCACAGTGCTATCGTGCGGGCGCGTGACCAGGAAATGCAAATGAAGGGCATCGTTCTCGCCGGCGGCAGTGGTACTCGGCTCGATCCGTTGACGCGCGTGGTCTCGAAGCAGCTCTTGCCAGTGTACGACAAGCCGATGGTGTACTACCCGCTCTCGGTGCTGATGCTGTCTGGCATTCGAGAGATCCTGGTCATCTCGACGCCCCAAGATCTGCCGTTGTTCGAACGCTTGCTGGGAACGGGCGAGGATCTCGGCGTTCGTTTCAGCTATGCGGTGCAGGCTGCCCCGAACGGCCTGGCCGAGGCGTTCATCATCGGTCGTGACTTCGTGCAGGCGGACTCAGTGTGCCTGATTTTAGGCGACAACATTTTCTACGGTTCGGGTTTTGGCCAGCAGCTGCGCAAGGCGCGCGCCGAGCTTGATGGGGCAACGCTGTTCGGGTACCGGGTCGAAGATCCCGAGCGCTACGGTGTCGCGGAGGTCGGTCCGCAGGGCGAGCTCCGCGGTATCGAGGAAAAACCAAAGCGGCCGAAGAGCAAGATCGCCGTAACGGGCCTGTATTTTTTCGACAATCAGGTGTTGGACATTGCGGCGAGCATGAAGCCGTCCGCGCGCGGTGAGCTCGAAATTACCGACGTAAACAATGTCTATATCGCTAAGGGACGAGCACGGCTCGAGATTATGGGCCGCGGCCAAGCCTGGCTCGATACCGGAACACAAGAGAGCCTACTCGACGCCAGCCATTTCGTCGCAACGCTCGAGCGGCGCCAAGGGACCTCGATCGCTTGCCTCGAGGAGATCGCTTATCGCATGGGCTACATCGACGCCGCACAGCTCACGCGGTTGGCTGATAAGTGCGGCAAGAGTCACTACGGCCTCTACATGCGGCGCGCTCTCGAAGAGACCGGAGAATAGGAACACACGTCGTGGAAGTCATCGATCTGGAGCTCGCAGGGCTCAAGCTGATTCGCCCCACCATATTTGGTGACGACCGTGGTTTTTTTCTGGAGACCTACAATCTCGCGCGCTACGCCGAAGCGGGCATCCATGAAACCTTTGTGCAGGACAACCATTCGCGCTCGGTAAAAGGGACGTTGCGTGGTTTGCACTATCAGTCGCATCCTGGACAAGCAAAGCTCGTACGGGTGACCCTGGGTCGGATCTGGGACGTGGCGGTCGACATCCGGCCCAGCTCGGAGTCGTTCGGACGGTGGCAAGGCGTCGAGCTGGACGCCGAGAAGCGGGAGCAGATCTTCATTCCGATCGGCTTTGCCCACGGATTTTGCGTGCTGAGCGACGTGGCCGAGGTGCAATACAAATGTAGCGCTCTGTACGACGCGAAGACCGAGAGTAGCATTTTCTATGCGGATCCTGAGCTTGCCGTGCGCTGGCCGGTGGAGCAGCCACTCTTGTCGGCTCGCGACCAACAAGCCGAGTCTTTTGCCAACTTCCGCGCGCGGAGCGAAAGGTGAACGTTTGGGTCACCGGTAGCCGCGGTATGCTAGCGCGCGCGATCGGCGAAGCATTGACGAACGCCGGGATCGATTGGGTCGGTACGGACGCGGAAGTCGACATCGGCGACGCGGTAGCCGTGCAGCGTTTCGGAGAAGCGGCGCACGTGAGCCACATCGTCAACTGTGCCGCGTACACGCGCGTAGACGACGCCGAAATGCACGAGGAGCTCGCGACTCTGGTGAATGCTGCAGGTCCCGAGAATCTCGGTGTGCTGGCGCGGCGTGTGGGCGCGAGCGTGCTCCACTTTTCGACCGACTACGTGTTCAGTGGCGCGGCCAGTACTCCGTACCCCGAGGACGCGCCGTGCGCTCCAACCGGGGCGTATGGGCGAAGCAAGCGGCTGGGTGAGCAGCGCTTGCTTGCGACCGCTGAAGCGAACCGCGCGCGCCACGTGCTAGTCGTGCGCACGTCGTGGTTATTTGGCGAGGGCGGGCCGAACTTCGTCGCGACGATGTTGAAGCTGATGGCCGAGCGCGAACTCGTGAAGGTGGTCGCCGATCAGTTTGGCCGCCCGACGTACACGCGCGATTTGGCAGAGGCAGCGTTGTCATTGGCGGGCTTAACGTCGAGTCGCCGCGCGGTCGGCCCAGAAACGCTACACTTCGCCAACGCGGGCGCAACCAGCTGGCATGGCTTTGCGAGCGGTATCTTAGAGCAGGCGCGTGCACTTGGTTTTCCCATGCGAGCAGCGGCGGTGCAGGCAATTCCGAGCTCCGAATTTCCGCGCCCGGCGCGTCGCCCCGCATACTCCGTGCTCTCCACCACGCGCGCCGAGGCTTGCCTGACCGCGCCGCCCCGCGCCTGGAGTGACGCCCTGCACGAATACCTCACCCGTATCAAGAAGGCTTCGAGCTCTTAGATGTCATTTCTTAGGCAACCACAAAGTGTTCTGGTCACCGGCGGCTGTGGGTTCATCGGCTCGGCGTTCATCCGCTACCTGTTCCGACTGCCCGCGTTCACCGGGAAGTTGCTGAACCTCGATCTGCTCACATACGCCGCCAATCCGGACAATGTGCTCGGGTCGGTGGATGCGGCCCGCTACGCCTTCGTACAAGGCGACATTTTAGATGCTGAGCTCGTCGCTCGTTTGTGCCGTGAGCATGAAGTCGACACCGTGGTGCACTTTGCCGCCGAGAGCCACGTCGATCGAAGCATCAGCGGACCGGGCGCGTTCATCCAGGCCAACATCGTTGGCACCTACCAGTTGCTCGAGGTGGTACGCGCGCAGAGCCGGATCCATTTTCATCACGTCTCCACCGACGAGGTGTACGGCTCGCTCGGCGCGACCGGCCTATTCGTGGAGACCACGCCTTACGATCCCAGCTCGCCCTATTCGGCATCAAAGGCTGCTTCCGATCACTTGGTTCGCGCCTACGCCCGCACCTACGGCATTTCGACGACGCTCTCGAATTGCAGCAATAATTACGGGCCGTACCAGTTTCCGGAGAAGCTGATCCCGCTCATGATTTTGAATTTGCTCGAGGGCAAGCCGCTGCCGGTCTACGGCACCGGCGCGAATGTTCGCGATTGGCTATACGTGGATGATCACGCCGAAGCGATCTGGACCATTGTCTGCAGCGGCAAGCGCGGCGAAACCTACAACGTAGGGGGCGAAGCCGAATGGACGAACCTTGCGCTATTGTACAAACTGATAGACGTGGTCGCGCAGGCAACCGAGCGCGACCCGGAAGCTTTGCGCAAGCACATCACCTTCGTCGCCGACCGGCCAGGACACGACGCGCGCTACGCCATTGACTGCGGTAAACTGAAGCGTGAAATCGGCTGGTCCCAGCGCCACGACATTGAGAGCGGTCTGCGCGCTACCGTAAACTGGTACCTCGAGCACCCCGAGTGGGTGGAGCGCGTGAAGAGCGGTGCGTATCGCGAATGGATCGACGAGAACTACGGCCGTCGCCGTTAATCTCGCGCAGTCGGATCGATCGTCGCCCGGACGGGGTTTGCCGCAACGGGCGCCGATTCGGCTCCTGCACGGAGGAGCCAGAAACCGAGCCCGCAGCCGAGCGCCGTGAGCACGAGCTGCGATGCGTAGCTGATGAACACCATGGCGGCGCCGGCCGATAGCAGGGTCGTTTGCTGGAAATACAACGCTAGCCCAGAATAAACGGCGATCTGATAAGCGCCGAAGAAGCCGGGGCCGGCGGGGACAATGGCGCCGAGCCCCAACACGCCCAGCGAGACACAGGCTTCCGCGAAGGATCCGGGGATACCCACGCCGCGCATCAACGCCCACTGGGCAAGTAGCGTCGAGCCCCAATAGATGGCCGTTTCGCCGAAAAATCCGAGCCTGTTCTCGCGCGAGGAGAGGAATGTGAGACCGTCGGAAAGACGCTCCAGTGTGACCGTGACGAAATTTGCCAGCCGCTCGGAAACGACACCGAAGATGCTGTGCGTCACGCGATGCGCAAACCCGCGCGCGATAAAGAAGACGGTCATAGCCACGAAGGCTGACGAGAAGATCGTGACAGCGAGGTAGACTGCCCGAGGGATGGCCGATACCGGCAACGGCATCTCTCCCAGATGATTAGGCAGCGGAGAGATGGGCGTGGACAGCAGAAGTGCGGCAGCGGTGACCGAGGTGAGGACGAGGCCGTCGACGACGCGTTCCGCGCCCGCAGCACCGAGCGCCTGAAAGAAGCTCACCTTCCCGTCGCGCGCGAGCAGATACGGCCGAGCGGCCTCCCCCATACGCAACGGGGCAAACAGGATCGCTGCGATCCCTACCATGCCAATGCCAATGACCCGCTTCTCCGAGAGGTTCGGCGCGATCGGCCGCAGCAGGTAAAGCCAGCGATGAGTGCGAAATAGCATTCCCACGCAGGTGAGCGCAGCGTACGTGGGGACCGCCCACGGCCGGAGAGTCGAGAATGCCTTGCGCTCCGGGATCAACGGCAGGCCGCCCCGATGAAACAGCCAGACGAAGCCCCCGGCGATGACCAGGGACGCAACGAGTCGCGGCGCGTGGGTCCATAGGGTGGAAAGAACCCGGGTCGACAACGACGGCTCGGAAGTCATTGTTGCCCGCGAACCCAGATCGTGATGCTTCGCACGGCGCGGACGGAAGCAGGGCACCGCTCGCGGGTCAAGCCGTCACCAGTTTTCCCGCCGTCACGGGCCCTTGGGTCACCCATCAAAGTCTGCTAACCGTACCGCCCGACGTGACCCCCGTCTTCCCCGATCCGAATCGCAGTTCGTCGCCGACGAGCGCGGCGCATGTGCCAAATCCAGTGAGTCGGGGAATTCGCGAATTGCTCGACAAAATGCTGCCACTGCCCGACGCGGTGCGCACGTTTGCTCTACTGTTTGCAGAGGGCGGCTCACTCGGTTTGTGTGTCTGGGCCATCGTCTCTGGAACGGTCCGACAGTACTCCTTGAACAACGACATCACGCCCGAGGCGCGGAAGTTTCTCCTCCTGGTGATGCTTGGCACAGGGTTCGTCACCTCGTTAGCGGGCCTAGTGTTTCTCATTCGCGCGCGTGAGCGCGCTGCCGAGCGGCTGATGCTGGGCGCCGCGCGTTGCTCACCTCTGATCTTTTCTGGCCTGCTGCCGTTCCTGTTCCGGTGGGAGATTTGGGCCACGCGCGAGCTCACCTTCGGGGTGTTCGTGTGCGTTTGTGGCTTCGGTCTGCACGCGGCCGTTCTCGCTTCGCTCAAGGCTCAAGCCGCGACGCGCCCGAGTGCGATGCGCGCAGCAGGGCAACGGCTATTGGACGCTGCCTTGGCGCGCAGCGCGAGCTGGCTACCACTCGTGTTGGTTACGTTTGGCGCTGCGGGCTACGCATATTTCTTCGCGTACCAGACGATTTTGCACCACCGCAGCGTGCTCTCCATGAGCTTCGATCTGGGGCTCGAGAACAACCTGCTGTGGAATCTCGTCCACGGCGGATCGTTCATGAAGATGTCCCCGCTCGTCGGGCCAGTCGGCGGGCACTTCGGCAATCACGCGACCTTGTTCGCCTATGTCATTGCGCCATTTTACGCTCTCTACCAGAAGCCCGAAGCGCTGCTCGTCTTTCAGGCGGTGGTCATCGCCGCAGCGGCGTTCCCACTCTTCTTCTATGCGTCGCGCCACATCGGTCGCTGGTCCGCCTGCCTGGTCGCCTTGGCTTACTTGCTCTATCCGCCGGTGCACGGCGCGAACCTGTACGATTTCCACTACCCACCGCTCGGAGTGGCCTTCCTCTGGCTGACGGTCTATCTGGTGGACTCGGGCCGAACGCGCTGGGCAATTCTGAGCGTCATGCTCACGCTGTCGATTCGCGAAGACATCGCGGCCGATTTGGCGGTGATGGGTTTGTTCTTATTATTTAGCCGGCGAGCGCGTGCGGGTGCCGTGATCACCGCCGTCGCGGGCGCCTACTTTCTGGTCATTAAATTGGTGATCATGCCCCGTTTCTCGGGCGGTGGAGAATCGTTTCTGAACCAGTGGGAGGGCCTCGTCGGCCGTGGAACCCACGGCTACGCCGGCGTGATGGAGACCGTGATCGCGAATCCGGTATTTACCCTGACAAGTCTGCTCGAGCCGGAAAAATTTCTATACCTCGTGCAGCTGGGTGCTCCATTGGCGTTCTTTCCCTGGCGCCGTCCCATTGGCTATTTGCTGTCGATCCCCGGTTTTTTCTTCACGCTGCTCGGTACTCATTACCTTCCGCTGGTCCAAATTTCGTTTCAATATACTGCGCATTGGACAGCTTTTCTCTTCATCGCGCTGGTGGCGAACTTGGAGTGGATTCGCGCGCCGAAATTTCCCGGCGACGAGCAGGGCTGGTTGCGCCAGCGTGCTTGGCTGATCACGCTGTGCGCGTTGACCGTGATCACCAGCTACCAATACGGAGCAATTTTTCAGCAGCACACCGCGCGCGGCGGCTTCGGTCCGTACGAGTTTGGTCGAAGTCCGGCGGCGCGCGCCGATTACGACAATCTCTACTCGCTGATCGCGCGGGTGCCGCCGCTGGCCAAGATCTCGAGCTCCGAGTTGGTCGTGCCGCATGTATCGAGTCGTCCAGATTCATACACTCTGCGGCAGGGTATCTACGACGCCGCGTACCTGTTGTTCCAGATGCCGGCCCGAGACGACGAACGGCGCTTCGTACGCCAAGCGCTGGAGAGCGATTTCGGCGTGGTGGCGACGGCCGGGCCGTTCGTTTTAGCCCAACGCGGCCACTCGAAGGCAGCTAACGCCGCCGTGCTCAATCGCCTGCGTTAGTGGTCGAACGTCCTATCTGGGCGGGCTATAGTGCCTGACCCATGGCGCGGCCCGAGCTGTCACTCATTATCCCGATCTTCAACGAAGAACAGGTCATTCCGGAGCTGAGCCGGCGCTTGCGTGAGGTCATGGGCAAGCTCGAGACCGTCGTCAGAAGCTGGGAGGTCGTCTTCATCGACGATGGGTCGAAGGACAAGTCACTGCCGATGCTCCGCGAGCTGGCAGCCAATGAACGGCGCTTCAAGGTCCTGTCGTTCTCGCGAAATTTCGGCCATCAGTTGGCGATCACGGCCGGCATTGATTATGCCGATGGTAATGCGGTCGTAATCATGGATGCGGACTTGCAAGATCCCCCCGAGGTCGTGCAAGAGATGGTCACGCGTTGGCGGGAGGGGTTCGACGTGGTCTACGGGGTGCGCCGGAGTCGAGCTGGCGAAACCTTCTTCAAGAAGGCGACGGCGAGCCTTTTCTACCGAACGTTGAAGATCATGCTGGGCGGTATTTCGATCCCCGTGGACGCCGGTGACTTTCGCCTGATGGGTCGGCCGGCGGTGCTCACGCTGCGCGCGCTCAAAGAGAAGCATCGTTTCGTTCGCGGTATGGTGGCTTGGATCGGCTTCAAGCAAAGCGCGCTCTACTACGATCGTGAAGCCCGGTTTGCAGGCGAGACCAAGTACCCATTCGTCAAGATGCTGCGGTTTGCCATCGACGCGATCACGTCTTTCTCGATCATCCCGCTGCGCTTCGCGACGTGGCTGGGCCTGCTCGCTGGGCTAGTGGCGGTAGTCGAAGCTGGCTTCGCGTTGTACGAGCGCCTGCTGGGCAACGTCGTCCAGGGTTGGACGACGATCATGCTGGCGGTCGCGCTTGGGTCCTCGGCCCAACTCCTGATGATTGGCGTTTTGGGCGAGTACGTCGGCAGGATCTACGAAGAGATCAAGCGGCGCCCGCTTTACGTGACATCAGAGCGGATCAATTGCGACGTAGCGCGTGAAGTCCCGAGTGCCGACGAGTAGCTCGGCCGCGGTGTCTGGCAATCGTCCAGGCTGCCTCGTAGTGTGCCGCTAGCTTGGGGATGCGGCGTCGCGTTGCCTGGGCCGCCGCTTGACTGCTCAGGGGGTATCTGCTTCGTTCCCGAGCGTGTCGACGAACAACGCTGAGCTCGAGAGGAACGGGCGGCCCGAGCCGAGCGCGGCGATATCGCCGCCAAGGCGAGCGGGAATGGCGCGCATCTGGCGGTGGTTTTGGGCGGCTGGCGAAGAGAAGGCAGCGCGCGCGCGTGCGCGCCAGGTTGAGCCCGCGTTGGCTCGACGCGCGCACGTATCAGCTGAGATCGCTCGTCGTACACTCGAATCTTCGGAGCCGTTCGCGGACTCGATCCTGGGGCCGGTGGCCGAGCTTTATCGCCAATCCATTCATTGGTCGTTGCTCGCGCTCGAGGCTGCCGCTCGATCTGAATCTGGTGCTGAGATTCCGGCCCCGAGCTTCGTCCATGATTGGCGCTTAGTCGACGGCGCTGTCTTGGCAAGGGCCATTCCGGCTCCCGGCGACCTCACGGCAGCGCAGCATGCGGTCGATTCGTTGACCTTTCACGAGCTAGCGAATCTGCCCGCCGATGAGCGAGCCAAGCTCGCCGACACTTTGAAGCGACTGGCGCTCGCGTTGCTAGCGGAGGTCGACCTCCCGCAGCGCGCGATAGAAGCCCTCTGGGTCAGGCGAGTATTCCGGCTGGGATTGTTGCTGGCAACGCTCATTGTTGGGGCGCTGGCGCTTGGTTGGATCCGAGATTCTCGAGAGCAGGCTCGAGATTTGGCTCACCGTCGCCCATGGCACGCCAGCAGTTCGTATGCCCTAGCCGCTGGTTGCAAGTCACCGCTCCAGGAGTGCCCCGACGGCACCGACTATTTCTTCCACACCGACGAAGAGCAAAATCCGTGGCTAGAGCTGGATCTCGGCTCGATTCAGCGCATCTCGGCGATACGAGTCGTCAACCGTAAGGATTGCTGTGCGGAGCGGGCCGTGCCTCTCCTCGTCGAGGTGAGCATCGACGGCAAAACTTGGAAGCTCGTTGCCCGACGCGACGCGACGTTCAGCACCTGGCTTGGAGAATTTGCGCCCACACAGGCTCGGTGGGTCAGGTTGAAACTCGAAAAGCGCGCGTTTTTCCACCTCGCACAGGTTCGCGTCCTGCGCTGAGCGCCGCGTTCCGACAGCGACATCGCCAGAAATGAGCACGATGGGCTGCGGGGCTGGGCTTGGTGCGCTAATCTGTCCTCCCGAAATGCCGGCCCTCCCCGCGAACAAGCCCAAACTGCTCGTCTTCGTCATCGCGTACTATGCGGAGAGCACGCTGCGCCGCGTGCTGGAGCGCATTCCCTTCGCGGTTTTCGAGGAGTACGAGTGCGAAGTCCTCGTCGTCGACGACGCTTCGAAGGATCGGACTTTCGAAATCGGACGCGAATATCAGCAGAGCCATCCGGAGATTCGGATGACCGTGCTTCGGAACGAGTTCAACCAGGGCTACGGTGGCAACCAAAAGGTCGGCTATACGTACGCGATCGCGAACGGTCTCGATTTCGTGGCCATGGTTCACGGTGACGGCCAGTACGCGCCCGAAGAATTGCCGCGCCTACTCGAGCCGCTGCGCTCGGGCGAAGCGGACGCCGTCTTCGGCAGTCGCATGCTGCAACGCTTCGGCGCGCTCAAGGGCGGGATGCCGTTTTACAAGTACGTGGGCAACAAGGTCCTCACGCGGCTACAGAACGCAATGCTGGGCACGAATCTGTCCGAGTTCCACAGCGGCTACCGGATCTACCGCGTGAAAGCCCTGGAAGGTATCCAGTTCCGGCTCAATTCGAACGACTTCCATTTCGACACCGAGATCATCATTCAGCTGTTCAACGCCGGAGCGCGCATCTCCGAACGCCCGATCCCGACCTATTACGGTGACGAGATTTGTCGGGTGAACGGCATGAAGTACGCCAAGGACGTATTGAGCGCGACTCTGCAAAATGTCGCGCACCGCTCGGGTCTTTTGTATCAGCGCCGCTTCGACCCACGTTCGGATGCGAACGAGCACTATGATTTGAAGCTCGGCTACGCGAGCAGTCATTCCTACGCTCTCGAAGCGGTTAGGCGTGGGGCCAAGGTGCTCGATATTGGCGCCGGCCCCG
>Ga0207667_10002896_pt1 | contig 21308 bp, 20 predicted proteins | sample KBSCornC52_FD_184301 | JGI IMG/M metagenome (GOLD analysis project Ga0207667, IMG submission 184301) | Corn rhizosphere microbial communities from Kellogg Biological Station, Michigan, USA - KBS Corn C5-2 (SPAdes) (version 2) | ecosystem: Host-associated > Plants > Roots > Rhizosphere > Soil ...
ATGGCACGAGTTGCGCCCACTATCTTTCTCAGCGAGCCGCTTGCGGTTAGCACAGGGACAGTGCGAGAGCGATGCTCGACACTTGTCGAAGACAGGGGTGAGACCATGCGTATCGGCAAACCATTCTGCGGTACGGCTCGCGGTATTCCTTACATCACATCCAATCGATCTGTGCGTCGCAGGCCGCTTGCCGGCCTGGTGCCGATCGCCGTCGCACTGTGGGGGTGGGGCGCGTCCTCGCCTCCGGCCGATGCGGCCGGCGCACTGCCGAGCGGGGGACATTTCATTGCAGGCTCCGGGTCGATTGCCGGCGCGGGCAATTCGATGACGATCGATCAAACGACGACCCGCGGCGTGATCGACTGGAACAGCTTCTCGATTGCCGGGGGCCATCGTGTCGCATTCAATAACGGCAGCGGCGCAACGCTAAATCGCGTCACGGGCGGTGATCCTTCTGCGATTTACGGCACGTTGAGCGCAACAGGCAGCGTGTACTTGATCAACCCGCAAGGCATTCTCATCGGCCGGAGTGGGGTCGTCAGCACCGGCGGACGGTTCGTCGCTTCGACGCTCGATACCTGCTACTGCGGATTCATGAAGGGACATCCGCTTACATTCAAGGGCAACTCGAACGCGCGCGTCATCAATCTCGGCACCGTCGGATCGACGGGCGGCGACGTCATGCTCATCGCACGCAACAGCGTGGTCAATGCCGGGCGAATCACCGCGCCGCACGGCACGGCCGAGTTAGCCGTCGGGCAGAGCGTGTTGCTGCAGGACTCGTCGACTGGGCGGCAAGTGTTCGTGCAAACGGGCAGCCGCGGCACCATCGACAATGCCGGCCCGATCAGCGCGGCACAAGTGAGCCTGCAGGCGGCCGACGGCAATATCTTCGCGCTCGCGGGCGATCACACGACGATCCGCGCGACGGGCACGGCCAAACGCGATGGACACGTTTGGCTCGTTGCCGAGACCGGGACGGTCGCGCTGGGCGGCACCATCAAAGCGAAGAACGCGGATGGCAGCGGCGGCACGGTCGATACGAACGCGGGACGGCTCGAACTCGGCTCGGCCGACATCACGCCGCTGGTCAAAGCCGGCACGTGGAATCTGAAGACGCCCAATCTCAGGGTCGACGACGCCGCGGCGGCGGCGTTCAGCCGAAGCCTGAACGCCGGCACCTCGATCGACGCCGAAGCGACCGGTTTGCATGGTGGAACCGGCGATGTCGACATGCTGTCCTCCATTCACTGGACCGGCGCAGCATCGCTGACGCTCGGCGCCTATCATTCGCTGACTCTCGAGGACGGCGCGAAAATCAGGAACAGGGGCGCAGGGAATCTGACGCTGAGGGCCGATGCCGCGTCGATCGACAACGGCGGCAGCGTCGTCAACCGCGGGATCGTCGATTGGTCGAAGAGTACGGGTACCGTGACTGCGCTCTACGACATGAACGGCCTCTATACGCCGGGTACCCTGTTGTCCAACGCAGCATGGACGGCTGCGCCCTATAGCGGCCTCGTCACACAAATCACCGGCTATCGGCTCGTCAACACTTTAGCGGACCTGGAGAAGGTGGCCGGCGATGTGACGGCAAACTATGCACTTGGCAAAGACATCGATGCAAGTGCGACCGGCGATGGCTCTTTCGTGCCGATCGGAGACTACAACCATCCGTTCGTCGGCCAGTTCGATGGCCGCGGACATCAGGTCAGTTCGCTCGACTTGGCCCAGATGGTGGTGGGCGGGCCCTACATTGTGGGACCGGGTATTCAAATGCTGGCCCAAGGTTTATTCGGGGTGATCGGCACACAGGGCGTCGTGCGCAATATCGACGTCGGCGGCAACTCCGCGGGTTCTGGCGGCTATTACTCGATTGGGCTGCTCGCGGGCGTCAACAATGGAACGATCGCATACGGCAGCTCGTCGGGCGGAATTGCCCAATCCGGCGCGCTCGATGCATACCTTACGACGTCCGGCGGATTGGTCGGTACCAATTTCGGCACGATTATGCGTTCTTCAAGCAGCGCGGGGATCGACGCAGCTGGAAATCTCGGAGGCTTGGTCGGCTTGAACAACGGCCTCATCGCTCAATCGTTCGCAACGGGAGAGGCGACAGCCGAACCGTTCGCGGGCGGGGCGGGCGGACTCGTCGGCGGCAACGGCGGCCTCATCACCGAGTCGTATGCGACCGGCGCTACGTCGCTAGGGTTTTCGTCTTGCCCCGGGCCGGGCTGTACGTCGGGGTCCGCGGCGCTCGTCTGGAACAATACCGGAGGGACGATTACCCAATCGTTCGCGACGGGCCCGGTCAACAACCCCAACGGCATTCCGCCAGCCGGCATCGCATCGATCAACGATGGCGGGACGATCGGCAACGATGTCTATTGGAACAAGGATACGACGGGGGCGACCTCGGGCGTGTACTCGGGCACCAGCGTGCCCGCGGCGAACGGGCTGACGAATGCACAGATGCAGCAAGTGTCCTCGTTCGTGGGATACGACTTCGGGCCGGGCGGCGTATGGGCGATGCCGAGCGGCGCCACGCATCCCGTCTTGCAGTGGCAACTGCAGCACTGACGGCGCGGCGATATTCGGTCGTTTCGCCGCAAGGCGTAGGCGAGGACAGTGAGATCGAAACGATCGATTGGTCGGCGGGCGAATATCGGCCTCCTATCGACTCGTCCTTGGACTCGTCCTTGCCTCGGCCAACTTGAACGCGGCGATTGCGCCGTTGAGACTGGCTGTCTGTGCCTCGAGCCCGCGCTCGACCTACGCAGTCTCGTCGACGAGCGTCGCGTTTTGCTGGGTAGCCTCACCGATTTGCGTGACGGCAAGCCCCACCTGCGCAACCCCGGCCGACTGCTGGCGCGAAGCGACGGCGGTCTCGCCGATGATGGCGCGCACTTGCTCGACGCGCGATACGATTCCGCGCATCGCAGCGCTGACCTCTTCCGCAACCCGATAGCCGCCTCGGACCGTTGACGTCGATTCGGCGATGACTGCGGCGACCTTCTTGGCCGCGGCAGCACTGCGCCGCGCGCACGCTCGCCGTTCCAGGGCCGAGCGGGCTCTAACGATTAACCGCAGGGTTGCGCCGGACTTGAGGCGCGTTCGACCGCGACTGCGTGATTTCGCGCGGTTTTGCGCGCTTTACATCACGTTATGATATAAATGCGGGTTCTGCGGGATATACCATCAGCTTGCATAGAAGGGAGTTTCATGAGCGAACACAAGGGCGATTTTGCAACGGATGTTCGACTGCTGCGCATCAGTGCGATCGCTGCCGTCGGCGGGGCGTTGAGCACGGTGGCCGCCGATTTTCTGCTGCATCTCATCCATTTCTTCACCAATCTGTTCTTCTTTCAGCAGTTTTCGGCGGCAAATCATTCGCCGGCGGAAAACACGCTGGGACTATGGGTCATCGCGATACCCGTGATCGGCGGGCTGCTGGTGGGCTTGATCGCCCGCTTCGGCTCGGAGCAGATTCGCGGACATGGGATTCCCGAGGCCATCGAGGCGATTTTGTTCGGCAAGAGCAAGATGTCGCCGAAGGTTGCGATGCTCAAGCCGCTCGCGTCGGCGATTGCGATCGGCAGCGGCGGCCCGTTTGGCGCGGAAGGCCCGATCATCATGACGGGCGGTGCGATTGGGTCGCTGATCGCTCAGTACTTTCATTTATCGAGCGCGGAAAGAAAGGCGCTGCTCGTAGCCGGAGCCGTAGCGGGTATGACCGCGGTGTTCGGTACGCCGGTGGCTGCCGTGCTTTTGGCAATCGAGCTGTTGCTGTTCGAGTTGCGCCCTCGCAGCCTCTTGCCGGTGGCCATCGCGTGCGCCGTCGCAGGGTTCACGCGGCCCCTGCTGCTCGGTAGCGGGCCATTGTTTCCGCTGCATACGATGCCGCTCGGCCCGCTCGGCCTCGTATCGTCGGCCATTGCCGGCTTGATTGCCGGTGCGCTTTCGTGGGGCTTGTCGTCCTGGCTTTACAAGGTCGAGGATGCGTTCGGCAAACTGCCGATCCATTGGATGTGGTGGCCCGCATTGGGCGCGATCGCTGTCGGTATCGGCGGCTACTTCCAGCCGAGGACGCTCGGCGTCGGCTATGACGTCATCGGTGACTTGCTGCAGAACCATCTGGTCTTGCATGCCGTCATTGCGATCGTCGTTGTCAAGGCCATCATTTGGGTCATCGCACTGGCGTCGGGTACGTCGGGCGGCGTGTTGGCGCCGTTGCTCATGATGGGCGCCGGCGTGGGCGCGATCGCGGGCCCCTACATGCCCGGCGGCGAGCCGGCGGTTTGGCCGCTGATTTTCATGGCGGCGGCGCTCGGCGGCATGATGCGCGCGCCTATCATGGCGGCCATCTTCGCATTCGAATTGACCGGCGACGCCAATGCGTTGCTGCCGTTATTGGCCGCAGCGGCGGTCGCTTACGGCTTTACGGTCCTGCTCATGCGCCGCTCGATTCTCACCGAGAAGATTGCTCGACGCGGCTACCACATCTATCGCGAATACAGTATCGATCCGCTGGAGCGGCATTACGTCGAAGAAGTCATGACCCGCAATGTCGCGACGATCGATGCGAGCACGCCGACGTCCCAAGTGCTCAGAGACTACTTCGGCCCGCAGCAGAAATTCCGCGCCTATCCCGTGGTTGCATCGGGCGCCCTGGTCGGCATGGTCGACCGAGCATTGCTTGATCGAGTGTCGCCGGAGCACGCCGATGCGCCGCTTGGCAGCGCATTCGGGCAGATGCGGCCCGAGATCGCGTTGCCCGGCGAGACATGCAGAAACGTAGCCGCTCGCTTGGCAATGCAAGGGCTCGAGCGCGTTCCGGTCGTGGAGAACGAGAGGACGTATCGGCTGGTCGGCATCGTATCGCGGCACGATTTGGTCAAACCGTCGATGTCGGTATTCACCGAGGAGCGAGAGCTCGAACAATTCCGGCACGTGTGGGCGCCCAACAGCGAGCGCGTCTCCACGGGCGATGCGCGAGAAGACGCATCGAGCACACCGGCCGGCGTCATCCGGCAAAAAATATCGGTGGAGCGCAGCGACCGATAACGCCAGCCCATCCCGGCGCCGCGGCCGGCCGTCACACGGCACGCAGCGGCTACGAACGACCTAGCCCGACCGACGGTGCGCAGCGACCAGCGCCCATGTCGGTCTTTTTTTATGCGCACCTATGACCTCGCGCACGCGGCCGCGCGCAGCCGCAACGAAAGGCACCCGGAGCCGGAGCCGGGGGCCGATAAGTCGGCATCGGTTTACCGGCTAGGTTTCGGTTACTGAGCGGTCAATCGCTCCCTCCGAGCAAGCGAGGGGAACAGCTTCGTCCAGAGCGCAACGATCAGTAGCGTGCCGACTGCACCGATGACTACGGAAGGAACCGCGCCGAACCAGCCGGCCGTCACCCCCGATTCGAATTCGCCCAGTTGATTCGATGCGCCGATAAAGATCGAATTGACGGCGCTCACGCGACCGCGCATATCGTTTGGCGTGTCGAGTTGAACCAAGGACTGCCGCACGACCACGCTGACCATGTCGAAGCCGCCTGTTAGCGCGAGCGCGGCAAGCGACAAAGCAAACGATCTCGAGAGCGCAAAAATTAAAGTGGCGAGTCCATAAAGCGCTACGCAACCGAGCATCGTTTTTCCCGCGCGGCGTTCGATTGGATTGCGAGCGAGATAGAGCGAAACCAACAACGCACCGGCCGCGGGCGCCGATCTCAATAGCCCGAGCCCCCACGAGCCGACATGCAGGACATCACGCGCGAAGATCGGCAGTAGGGCAGTGGCTCCGCCGAATAGCACGGCAAGCAAATCGAGCGAGATCGCTCCCAGCACTTGCTCGCGCTGCCAAATGAAGCTGATCCCCGCGAACAGGCTTCGCAGCGTCACCGGTTCGCGGGCAGGACGCGCATGGTCGTAATGAATCAAGTAGATCATCACCATGGCGAGCAGACACATTGCCGCGCACGCGATATAGACGACCGCCGCGCCGGCCACATAGATGAACCCGCCTACCGCGGGCCCCAAGATCGTGGCCAATTGCGACGAGGCCGAATTGATCGCCAAAGCTCTCGGATAAAGGGATAGCGGAACGAGCATAGGTAAGAGTGCCTGCTGAGTCGGCATTTGGAAGGCCCTTGCCGTACCCAGTCCAAGCGAAGCGACGAGCAGTAGTTCGCGTCCCAGCCACCCGGACAACGTTCCCGCAGTCAACAGCAATGCGATACCGCCTTGCACGATCTGACATGCCATCAAGATATAGCGACGATCGTATCGATCGGCCACGTGGCCCACCGCGAGGCACAGCGTCAACGCGGGTATGAACTGGGCAAGCCCGACCAATCCGAGGTCGTAGGCGCTGTGGGTGATGTCATACATTTGCCAGCCGACGATCACCATCAGCATTTGAGTAGACATCGTCGTCGCAATGCGGCTGAGCGCGAAGTAGCGAAAAGAGGGAATGTCGAGAACCGTGTTTTTCATGTACCGATAGGGTGCGGGTGCGCAAATGCATGTAAGACGGGACACGTCGTGCTCGCAACGTTCTCTCGAAATATGGGACGACGTCGTGCGGATGTCATCGCACGAAGCATGACATCCTAAGCCATATTGGGGGCTGCCTTCGTCACGTCGTTGTGCTCACAACTATCCAGGCGACAAGCGGCGGCTAAGACACGATCGACCGATTCGTCATAGCTCGAACCGAAAGGCCGGCGGAGCGCACTGTAAAATATTATTGTAGTGTATTCGACTTTTGTGTAGCATATTCTACATGAGTTCATTAACCACCTGGTCCATCCTCGTGCTGACACTGCCCACCGAGAACGCGACAGCGCGCATGCGCTTCTATAGGGCGCTCAAGGCGAAGGGCTGTGCGGTCCTGCGCGACGGCATCTATCTGTTGCCGTACAGCGGGGCGCACGAAGATTGGCTGCGCGAGCTTGCCGGCGCCATCGCCGACAGTGGCGGCATTGCGCATCTGTTGCGGGCTCCCAGCCTCGATGCGTCTCAGAACGAAGAATTTCGCAAACTATTCGGTCGGCAAGCGGACTATGACGCCTTCATTCGCACGCTGGCAGAGGCCCGCAAGACGATTTCCGGGCAGTCGGCCGCCGAATTGACTCGACAGCTACGGCGCCTGCGCAAGGACTACGAGGCCATCCAGGCAATCGATTACTTCCCCGACGGCGCCGCCACGCACGCGCAGATGGCCTGGCAGGAGTTCATTGCCCTCGTCGAGACGGTGCTCGCCCCCGACGAACCGCACAGTACGGAGCGGGCGATCCGCCTGCTCGCCATCGCGGACTATCAGCGCCGGACCTGGGCGACCCGCCAGCGTTTGTGGGTCGACCGCGTGGCCAGCGCGTGGCTGATCCGCCGCTTCATCGATCGAGGCGCGCGCTTTATCTGGTTGACGTCGCCGGACGTGTGTCCCGCCGATGCGCTCGGCTTCGACTTCGATGGCGCGGCCTTCACCCACATCGGCGAGCGTGTGACGTTCGAAGTCTTGCTTGCGAGCTTTGGTCTCGACAACGATCCTGCGTTGCTGCGGCTCGGCGAAATGGTACGTGCGCTCGACGTCGGCGGCGCATCGGTGCCCGAGGCGATCGGCTTCGAAGCGATCATGTCCGGCGCACGTGAACGCGCATCGGACGACGATCACCTGCTCGACGAGATGAGCCGCGTGCTGGACTCGATGTACGCGCACTTCGCGACGAGCGCAAACAGTACCCATGCACGGGGCCGTTCATGAGCCACGCAACTGCCACCGCACCGAGCTATAGCCTTGGCCAGATGATGCTGTACATGTTGTGTCTGGGCACCGTCGGGTTCGGCGGTCCCGTGGCATTGGTTGGCTACATGCACCGCGACCTGGTCGAGCGCCGCGGCTGGATCAGCGAAGAGGATTACAAGGAGGGACTAGCGCTCGCGCAAATGATGCCGGGGCCGCTTGCCGCGCAACTCGGCATCTATCTCGGCTACGTACATTACCGCGTCCTTGGGGCGACGCTGGCGGGTGTCGCGTTTGTCTTGCCTTCGTTTCTAATGGTCGTCGCGCTCGGCTGGGCCTATGCCCGGTTTGGCGGCTTGCCCTGGATGCAGGCAGTGTTCTATGGCGTGGGCGCCGCGGTGGTCGGGATCATCGCGATAAGCGCGTACAAGCTGACGACGAAGACCGTCGGCAACGACAAGTTACGATGGGCGATCTATCTGGTCCTTGCGGCCACGACTGTGGTCACCGAATCTGAGATCGCATGGCTGTTCATCGCGGGCGGCTTGCTCAACGGGTTCTGGCGGGTCCCGCCGAAATGGCTCGGCAAGGGCGGGATGAACGCACTCGCGACAACACCGATAGCCGCTTTGAGCGGCGTTTTCAGCGGTATCGACCTCTCTTTGCTTGGCCAGATCGCTTTGTTCTTCGCCAAGGCCGGTGCCTTCGTGTTCGGCTCGGGACTCGCGATCGTTCCATTTCTCTACGGCGGCGTGGTGACCGAACACCACTGGCTCAACGACAAGCAGTTCGTCGATGCCGTGGCTGTGGCGATGATTACGCCCGGCCCGGTCGTGATTACGGTCGGGTTCATCGGTTACCTGGTCGCGGGCCTGCCGGGGGCAACTGTCGCCGCCCTCGGCACCTTCCTGCCCTGCTATCTGTTCACGGTGCTGCCGGCGCCATACTTCAAGAAGTATGGAAGGCTGCCCGCCATCAAGGCGTTCGTCGACGGCATCACGGCTGCCGCCGTCGGCGCCATCACCGGCTCGGTAATCGTGATTGCGAAGCGTTCGATTATCGACGTGCCGACTCTCCTGATTGGGATCGTAGCCATTGCGCTGCTGTGGCGCTTCAAGAAGCTGCCCGAACCGGTGATCGTCATCGCTGCAGCGCTCTTGGGTCTTGTAGTTTATCCATTCATCCATTCGTAAGCCGGCGCATGTCCGGCCCGCAACGCCCCCCCGTATCCGAAAACTGCGCCTGATGGCATCGCACGATGCCCATACCGCTTCTTCATGTGGTTGCAAATTAATACCGTGTCGCCTATGATTGCCATGGTTTTAACTTGAAACCTAATGTCCATGGACCTTTCCTACGCTCGCTCAAGCAAAAACACCCTCGCGTTAGCCGCTATCTGCCTCGCCCAGCTCATGTTCGCGTTGGAGATATCAAGCGTGCCGGTGATATTGGCGACCCTTGAAAAACTGCTGCATGCCGATTTCAAAGATCTGCAATGGATCATGAATGCCTACACCATCGCCTGTACTACGGTGCTGATGGCGGCGGGTACATTCGCGGACCGGTACGGCAGGAAACGTATATTCATCATCAGCTTGTCCGTCTTTGGCGCGGCATCGCTCATATGCGGCATGACGCACAGCGCGCCGCTTTTGATCGGCGGCCGGTTCGTCCAGGGCATGGGCGGCGGGGCCATGTTGACCTGCATCATCGCGATCCTCTCGAATCAGTTCAAGGAGGGCACGGAGCGCGTCAAGGCGTTCGGCCTCTGGGGCATCTTTCTGGGACTCGGCCTAGGTTTTGGACCGATGATCGGCGGTGCGATCGCGGCGTTCTTCGGCTGGCAGTGGGTCTTTCTAATCCATGTTCCGCTGGCCGTGCTGACCTTGTTCCTCGCGCTCGGCAGCGTGGAAGAGTCGAGCGATCCCGGCGCGAACAAGCTCGACATTCCCGGCATCGTCACACTCTCCCTGACGGTATTCGGATTGACGTACTACATCACGCAGGGCTCGGAAATCGGGTTCTCCAGCGGCACCGCGCTTTGCATCGTCGCGGCGACGATCGTCAGCTTCTGTGCATTCGTGTTCGTCGAGCAGAACCATGCTCATCCGATGTTCGATTTCGCTGTGTTTCGCATCAGAAGGTTTTCCGGTGCGATCATGGGCTCGATCGGCATGAACTTCAGTTTCTGGCCGTTCATCATTTTTCTGCCGATTTTCTATCAGACGGCGCTTCATTACGACATCGTGACGGCGGGCTGTTCGCTGCTGGCCTACACGTTGCCGACGCTCGTTGTTCCGCCTATGGCCGAGCGGTTATCGCATCGATATCAGCCGGGCATCGTTATTCCGTTGGGCATGTTCACGATCGGTCTCGGCTTTATCTTGATGCGCTTCGGCGCGGTGTCGGCCGTGGCGAGCGGCTTGACGATGTTGCCAGGTTCGCTGGTAGCAGGTGTGGGCCTTGGGCTCACCAACACGCCGACGACGAACACGACTACGGGCTCCGTTCCATCGAATCGGGCAGGGATGGCATCGGGCATGGATATTAGCGCGCGCTTGATCAGCCTTGCCATCAACATCGCCGTGATGGGCTTCGTTCTGGTGGCCGGCATCGTCCATCATTTGCGCCACGCACTGCCCAATACATTGCGTACGGCCGAACTGCAAACGCTGGCGGAGCGTATCGCGAGCGGCGGCAATCAGGCATCGCTGAGCCAGCACTTCCCCATGCTTGCGCAGGCCGACCCGACAGGAGCCGTCGTACATGCGGCATTGGTGGGAGGGTTCAGTTGGCTCATGCTGTACGGCGGGTTGAGCGTTTGGGTCCTGGGAGCGATTAGCTGGTTCATTTTCGCGCCGGGAAAAACCGAGCGGCAAGCCCGTACGTGACGCACTCGCTTGCGCATCGCGCCGACGATGCCATGCAATGCGGCGCCCATTCTTATTCCGCTTTGATCGGTCATTGAGACAGTTTTATAATGGGACCGCTTGCCATGCGACTCACGCAGCTTCGTTGATCGAAGGTCGGGTGCGTCCCATGGCCTAGCGATTCGATGAAGCGCAAGCGGAGAGCCCGATGGTCAAGCGAACAAGTCACAAGGGAGCATCGTGTTCCATTGCAAGGCCGTTGGATGCGATTGGCGATTGGTGGTCGTTACTCATCGTTCGCGATGCCTTCAACGGCTTGCAGCGTTTCGGAGAATTCCAAAAGAGCCTGGGTCTTGCGAAGAACATTCTGACCACGCGACTTCGTAATCTGGTCGATCACGGCATTCTCGAATTGGCGCCGGCGTCGGACGGGAGTGCTTATCAAAAGTACGTCCTGACCGAAAAGGGGAAGGGGCTCTTTCCGGTGCTCGTTGCACTGAGGCAATGGGGCGAAACGTATTTTTTCGAACCCGGCGAATGTCAGATAACGTTGGTGGACACGGCGCACGAATTGCCTGTCAGGCGCCTCGAGCTCCACGCTCAAGATGGCCGGCTGCTGGGGCCCGACGATACGATGATCAAGCAGAAAGACGCTGCGTAGCGACGCCAGCGGCAGGCTGTCCTCAGGAACGTCTCCGATGAGTCAACCGAGCGCAACGAAGCATCGACTGATTGAGCATTTCGGATTGGCGCCGCATCCCGAAGGCGGCTTCTACCGGGACGGGCGAACGCACCGCGATAGCGCGCGTGGCGTGAATCGTCGAATCGACCGTGCCGGTGGCGCGAACGAATAAAAGTTCGCGGTCAACGTCTACCTGCATGTGCTACACGACATACGGCAACGCGAATCCCGGCCCGCCGCCATCACGCGCCGAGCTTCGCGCCGTCCGGTAACACGCATACTGCGCACGTCGCTTATTTGATTTCGATCTTGCGTGCACTCGACCGGGACGCCCCGGTCTTTGCCATGCGCAGCGTCAGTACCCCGTTTTCAAATTTGGCATCGACCCGCTCGGCGTCGACATCCTCCGGCAGCGGAATCGTACGCATAAACGCCCCATAGCCGCGCTCGAGCCTATAACAGCCATTTTCCTCGCTGCTTTTGTCCAGCTTCTTTTCGCCGCGCAAGACCAGCGCACCGTTTTCGATCGTCGTATGCAGGTCTTCGCGCGCCACGCCCGGCAATTCGGCGGTTACGCGTAGGGCCTCGCCATCGTCGACTACATCGATACGGGGTTGAAAACGCGCCGGGGTAAAGTCGCCGAACCATCGGTCGAGTGCGCCGAAGCCCGAGAACGGGTCATGGTAGAACTCGCCGAACATGCGCCACGGATCGAGCGACATCAGCCGCGAGACGTCGGGCCAGCCCAAGGCCGATGGGGAAGACGCCGTCGATTTGCTGCTCGCAGGTGTGTCGGGCTGCTCATCCTCCTTGCGCAGGAACTTGAACGGGTTCCACTTTTGCAGATCCATGTTCATGATGTCCTCCGTTTTACTGTGACCGAGTGTCAAAGCTGCGATTACCGTGCACTGTGGGCGCGGCGGCGTGGCCCGCGTCGCCCAGGATTCCGCGATCGATCAGTTTCACCGCATATTCGAATGCGGCGTTGTACGCCTCGCGCTCGGTTGCCCACCGCTCGCTGAACTTAGGCACATGCCAATCCGCCAGCACTTGCCTGTCGCGTTCAATCCTAATGATTGCGATGAAGCTATCCGTCGGCGAATTGCGCGTAACGAGATGCCGCACCGGAATCGTCCGGATGTCGATCGCATGTCCTTTCCAAGACTCTTGCTTCATATCCGGCATACCCACCTCCTAGCCGCAGGGGCGTCGGGCCGAGATGCTGCCGCCGCACACGGGGGTCGCTCGCGCGAGGCCCTTATCCGGCCTTGATTTCGATGCGCCGCGGGCGCGCCTCTTCGCGCCGTTGGATCGACAGTTTCAGCACACCGTCTTTCAGGCTCGCATCGATCTTCGACGTGTCGAAGTCCGGTGCAAGCGTGAACGTGCGAGCGAAATGCGGCACGCGCACTTCTGCGTAATGCAGACGAAGCTCTTGCGGCGTGGGCACGACCGCCTGCGCTTCGATCGTGAGGCTGCTGTCGTGCACTTTCACATCGAGCTGGTCCTTCGTCACCCCCGGCAAGTCAGCCCATAACGTGACACCCTGGCTATCTTCAAAAATGTCGACCGCCGGTGCCACGGTAACGGGGCGCGCATCGCCTTTGCGCGGGTCGTGCGTGACAGCGCCTTGCTCGCGTTCAGTGAGTTGAGTCGTGTCGTTCATGGCTGGCCTCCTTTGAGTTACTGAATAGCAATAGCCCGTGGCTTCGACGATTCGCGCTTACCCACGCTGATCGTCAGACAGCCGTTTTCGTAACGCGCTTCGACTTTATCGGGGTCGGCACCCTCCGGCAGTTCGACTACACGTCGGAATTTTCCGCTGAAGCGTTCCTGTGCGTAGGTGCGCACCTCGTCGCTTTCTTGCGGCTCTACCGGCTCGCGTTCCCCAGTGATCGTCAGAAGCCCCTTTTCGATGGAAACCTCGAGCTTGCTCGGCTCGACGCCCGGTGCAAACGCGACGATCTCTATCGAATCGTCGGTCGCGCCGATATTGATTTGGGGAAAGGTGCCAACACCGCTTGCACGAATGCTGAAGGGGAAGCTGCCAACCTGGTTCATCATCCGCTGATGCAGACGATCGAACTCGCTAAACAAGTCGGTGCCAAAGTACAGATCGCTCATCTTTCTCTCCTCCTACCCGCAGTTGGAAGGTGAATGAGCTAGCGCGCTTCAATTCGCCCGCCAGACTGCCGGCAAACAAACGAAAACACACGCAGCGCGCAGATCGCGCGACTGCCTGAACCGAAACTTAAGATAGGAGCCGTCGCGAAGATTTCAAGAGGGGCAGGGGCTTGCCAAAAGCGTGGGCGTGTCGCCGAAGCTAAGCGCGAATGCATGCTCGCGTATGTCGTGCGGCCAGCCGGCAATCAGTTCGCCGAAACGCGCACGATCGTCTGCGAACAGGGCGCGTGTCGCTTCCTCGAAGCCGGGCAGGTCGCCGGCGATCGCAGACATGAAGTGATACCCACGCTCGTGGGCGGCGCGGCGGTTGTCGCGGTGGGCGTTCATGCGGCGAGCGTCTTCGACGAGCTTTCGCAACGCAACGGATGCGCCCCCGGGCTGCGCCCCGAGCCAGTCCCAATGACGCGGCAATAACGTGACCTCGCGCGCGACGACGCCGAGCTTCGGGCGTCCCCTGCCGCGCAATGCGCTGCGCGGGGCCTCGCAATCGGCTTCGTCTGCGGGCTGAGGGTCGGCGGCTGCCTGTGTGAAGCTGAAGCGCGCGACGATCTCGTCATCGGCGCCGCGCGTGTCGAAGTCAATCGAGCGGCCGGTCGCGTTGTCGAAAACTAGGACAGGCCCGACGGCGCCGTCCGTCATCGCACGCTTGACCGCGAGCGCAACGATGGCGAGCGGTCCGGACGCGATGCGTCGGTGCCCGTCGAAGGCGATATGGGAAGGAAGGGCGGAAGGAGTGTTCATAGCGATAGCCGTGGGGTTGACGGCGTCAATTTATACCCGGGTAAAATTATTGTCAATATTATCCGGGTATAAATATCGTACCGGCTGCGCCCGCGCCCGCCAGAAGCGCAACCTGACGGTCGGCGATCGTATCGGTCAGGAACGCTACGCGGGTATGGATCATGTTGCGGCACTGCTTGGCTGGCCGCGCGCGCCGACTTAAGTTTGCGATCGCGGCGTGGCAACTTCCGTTGCCGTTGTCTCTTCCGAGATGCCACAAACGTTGGCAACGAGCGAGCGGAACCATTGGTGAGCGGGGTGGGTATGAAGCCGCTCGTGCCAGACGAGCTTGTAGATCAGCCTCTCCGTTTCGAAAGGCAGTTCGCGAACGACCAGCCGGTGCTCAGTAACGAGCGCCCGGCCATGTCCGTTCAGGAAGCCGCTGGGTACACAGGTCAGCAGGTCGCTTCCCGCGACGATCCGCAGCGCATCGACAAAGTGATTGACGACCACGGCGATCGTCCTTGTGCGCCCGTGAAGGCTCAGCCAGCCATCCACGACGCCGAGATCCATCCCGGATGGGGTTACGAGCGCGTGCGACGCCGCAACGAACTGCTCCAGGCTCATCGCTTCCCTCAATGGATGTTCAGCCTGCATGACGCAGACATAGTGATCCGTCCGAAGGCCTTGCACATGTATATCTCGGGGAAGCGACGGGAACATTCCGACGGCACAGTCGAGTGTGCCGTGCTCGATTGCCTCGAGAGAACTTGAATTGGTGTGGAAGGAAAATGCCACGCGGGCATAGGGCGACATCGAATGCAGCCGCAGTGCTACGTCGCTGACCGCTTCCCCGGCGAGGCTGTCCGTCACGGCAATTCGGAAGCTGGTCGGGTCGGAGCGGGGATCGAACTGCGCGGGCGCGATCGACGCCCGGATTACCGCCAGCGAGCGATGAAGCTCAGGCCAGATCGCCAGCATTCGGGAGGTTGGCCGAACACCGTCCGCGGTTTTCAGAAACAGTTGGTCGTGCGTCAGGTCCCGGGCGCGCCGAAGAGCGTTGCTGACGGCCGGCTGGCTCATCGACAGACTGACCGCGGCGCGCGTCACGTTGCGCTCCAGCATGATGGCCTCAATGACGACGAGCAGGTTCAGATCGAGACGCATGGTTATTCATTTGGATGATGACCGTCCCCCTCAAATCTGAATTAGACGGCCCGAATCTTTTGGGCAATTATTGTGTACCGCAGCCGGGCTCGAACGCCCGGCTTCAATCCTACCGCTCAATATATCACCAGGATTCTTCTCATGAATGATGCCCGCGCCGTTGATGCGATGCCGAAGTTGACCGGAAAGATCAGTCCCGACCATATTCGTCTGCTGCGCACGCCCCGCCCCCCCGAGGGTCTGATGGAGAAGTTCAAGCGCATCGCCGATGCCACCAGCGTGATCGCTGACGTGATGGACGAACTGGGCATCACTGGTGCGATTGGCACATCGGTTCTCAAGCCGACCTTGCCGAACGCATGCATCGTTGGGCCGGCGCTCACCGTGCGCAACGTCATGCAGCGGGAGCACGTCTATGAGACTGCCCGTCGCGGGGTGAACCGGATGGCGGAGTTCGAGGCGCACAATCTGGCGCTGCCTGGCGACGTCGTTGTGATTGAAGGTGTTGCCGGCGTATCCAACATGGGTGGCATTTCCGCGCAGACGGGCAAGCGCCAGGGCGAGGCGGGCGCGATCGTCTCCGGTGGCATCCGTGATGTCGGCCATTCGCGTCGAGCGGATTACCCGGTCTGGGCGACCGAAATTACGCCGGTCACCGGCAAATGGCGCATTGAAACCGTGGAAATCAACGGCGATATCCAGATCGCCGGTATCCGGGTGTCACCCGGCGACATCGTCGTCGCTGATGAAACCGGGGTCTGTTTCATCCCGATCGCGCGGGCGGCGGAGGTGGCGGAGCGAGCGCTGGCGAAAGCGAAATTCGAAATCGAGAAGTGTCTTGCGATCGACGCTGGCACTGCCGTGGCCGATCTGCCCAGCAAAGAGTGAACTTCATGACCGATCAATTTTCGAGACTGCGTGTTGCAATCCTCGACGACTACCAGGACGTCGTGCGCACGCTCGACTGCTTCGCCACGCTGCAGGACCATGATGTCACGGTCTGGAACGATGCGGTGGCCGACGTCGACGTGCTGGCCGAGCGACTGGCCGATGCCGATGTGCTGGTATTGCTGCGCGAACGGACGCGCGTGGACGAAGCGCTGGTAAGCCGCCTGCCGAAGCTCAAGCTCATCAGCCAGAACGGGCACATACCGCATATCGACCTCGCCGCATGCACGCGCCACGGCGTGGTTGTCTCCTCGGCTCTGACGCAACGCCCTTCCTACCCGACAGTGGAGTTCACCTGGGGCTTGATTCTGGCGGCGATGCGCAACATCCCGCTCGAGAGTCACGCGCTTCGCCAAGGCATATGGCAGAGCACGGTCGGGCTTGGGTTGCGCGGTCGGACGCTAGGCATTTATGGCTTTGGCCGGCTCGGTTCGATGGTTGCGCGGATTGGCGCCGCCTTCGGCATGGAACTCCTGGTTTGGGGGCGGCAGGGATCTTTGGATCGGGCGCGGGCGGAAGGCATTCCGGCTGCATCGAGCAAAGAGGATCTTTTTGCCCGATCAGACGTGCTTAGTCTGCATTTGCGCCTGAATGGCGAGACGACCGGCCTCATCGGCCCCGATGACCTTGCCCTCATGAAGCCCACGGCATTGCTGGTGAACACGAGCCGGGCCGAGCTGATCAGGCCCGGCGCGCTTGTCGCGGCGCTGCGCGCCGGCCGGCCCGGCAAAGCCGCGGTCGACGTGTTCGAGCATGAGCCGTTGACCGATCCGAACGACCCATTGCTGTTGCAGCCGAACGCCTTGTGCACGCCGCATCTCGGCTATGTCGAGCGTGACAACTATGAATTTGCCTACGGCAACGCCTTCGATCAGATCGTGGCCTTTGCCAACGGCTCGCCGATCAACCTCCACAACCCGGCTGTGCTGAAACAGGGAACACTGTAATGAACCTCGAGCTTGACGGAAAAGTCGTTCTGGTTACCGGCGGCAGCAAAGGCATCGGCCTAGCTTGCGCCCGGGCATTCGCGCGAGAAGGCGCTCGCGTGGCTATCGTTTCACGTTGTCCTGACAACCTGGCCGCCGCTCAGGCAACACTCGCGAAGGACGGCATCGACGTTACGCCCATCGCGGCCGACCTCGCCGACGGAGCAGAGGCCGAACGCGCCGTGATTGAAACCGAAGACCAGGTCGGGCCGATTTCGGTGCTGGTCAATTCGGCAGGCGGCGCCGTGCGCGTGCCTCCGACCGAACTCACACCGGAGAAGTGGCGCGTCGCGATGGACGCGAAGTTCTTCACGTATATGAACGTGATGGACTACGCGCTGCCGCGCATGGTCTCCCGGCGAGCAGGATCGATCGTCAACATCATCGGGACCGGAGGCAAGATCGCCTCGCCGATTCACATTCCCGGCGGCGCTGCGAATGCGGCACTGATGCTGGCTTCGGCAGGTCTAGCGGCGGCCTGGGGACACGCCGGCATACGGGTCAATGTCATCAATCCCGGCGCCACCATGACCGGCCGAGTGCAGATGTCGCTGGAGGCGGAATCGCGCGCTACCGGAACTCCGCCCGAGGAACTGCTGCGCCAGAACCAGAAGCGCATACCGCTCGGGCGCTACGCCACACCGGAGGAGGTGGCCGACGCGGCGCTTTATCTGGCAAGCGCACGTGCATCTTATGTGACCGGCGCATCACTAACGATGGATGGCGGATTGACACCACTCGTCGTGTGACCGGTTGAAGCAGGCAAAGCAAAGAAAAAGGAGACGAGATGTTCAACTGGTATCGTGAGCTCACCAGACGGGAGCGAAACACGTTCTGGGCATGTTTTGCGGGATGGGCTGTGGACGCGATGGACGCACAGCTTTTCAGCTTTGTGCTGCCGGTGCTGATTGCCGTCTGGGGCATGACCACGGCGCAAGCGGGCTACCTTGCCACGGCGACGCTCATATCGGCAGCCGTAGGCGGTTGGGCATGCGGCTATCTGGCAGACCGTTTTGGCCGCGTCCGCATCATGCAATTCACCATCTTGTGGTTTTCGGTTTTCACGTTCATCGCGGGGTTCACGCAGAACTTCGAACAGCTCATCGCCGTGCGAGTGCTGCAGGGACTTGGATTCGGTGGTGAATGGGCAGCCGGTGCGGTGCTGATGGGCGAGATCATTCGGCCCGCTCATCGCGGCAAAGCGGTGGGCAGCGTTCAAAGTGGCTTTGGCATCGGCTGGTGCGCGGCGGCGCTCCTGGCCGGAGTCGTCCTGGCTCACGTGCGCGCGGAATATGCATGGCGAACGTTGTTGATGATCGGCGTGCTGCCGGGTTTCCTCGTGCTATACCTGCGTCGAAAGATCGAGGAGCCGGAACTCTATCAGCAGACCCGCGCTGCGATCCAAGCAGGCGGCAACGTCCCAGGCCTCGGTGCCATCTTCCGTCCTGGCATGCGGCATCTGACTATTCTTGCATCGCTACTGGCGTTTGGCGTAATCGGTGTCGGCGGAGCGATTGTCAACTGGCTGCCGACCTTCATGAAAACGGTCCGTCATCTCTCGCCTAGCGCTTCGGGCTACTACATCTTCCTCGTCACCGGCGGCTCCTTTTTCGGATTTCTGGTAAGTGCCTATCTATCCGATGTGCTGGGCCGACGCCGCACCTTCCAACTCTTTCTGGTGTGCTCATGGCTGATGACGATTGCCTATATGTTCCTGCCGCTATCGGGCTGGGCGCTTGTTGTAATGGGCGTGCCGTTCGGCTTTTTCACGATTGGCAACTACGCCGCATTAGGCCCGTTCTTTACCGAGTTGTTCCCGACAGCGGTGCGCGGCAGCGGCCAGAGCTTCGCGTACAACTTCGGTAAGGCGGCAGGCGCCGTCGCGGTAGCCTGCATCGGTATCCTCGCGCAGCGGATCACCCTGGCCGAGGCCATCGGGTCGATCGCGCTGCTTGGCTACGGCGTTGCAATCGTCGCGACGCTGCTGCTTCCTGAAACGAAAGGGATCAGCCTTGCGCCAGGTTTTGGTCAAAACCCGGAGCAGGGCGATCGATCCACTGACGCGAAGGCGTACCCGCTCGCGGCAGGCCATCACTGCGCCTCGTGCACGCCGGGGGCCAGCGCAAAAATGACGGGAGAAAACAGGTGAACCAATCGATAACGCACAGCCCCGGCGACGTGGCGGCACACGAGGCGGTCGTCGCCAGCCGCCGCAAGAGCATCACCGTTGAAGGTCTTGCCCACAAGTTCCCGGTACCGAACGCGTGCCGAATCGGCGACATCATCGTCTCTAGTGCGATTCACGCGGTCGATCCGGTAACCCGCGTCATGCCGGAGGATTTACGGTCCCAGTGTGCGCTCGTATTCGCAAACATGAAGGCGATCGTCGAGGCTGCCGGAGGCAGCACCCGCGACATCATCAAGATGACGGTCTATCTGCGCGACCGCAACAACAGAGGGCCGCTGAACGACGAATGGGTGCGCATGTTCCCGGACCCCGATACGCGACCCGCTCGACATTCGCAGCTTTTAATGGTGGAAGGGCCTTCGTTGGTCCAGTGCGATTTCATGGCGGTCATCGATCGGGCTGGCTGATGCCGGCGCGGCATACCGCGATCTGGCAATGCGTCGATGATCGCGGATCCCCTGCATAAGAAATTACCGTACGTGCAACGCACGGGGACCCCTATTGGGTTCGATAAAAGCAGTACAAGTCATGCACTCATTCAAAACAGTAAAGGAGACGTCGTGAAGAAGGCAATCTTTGTTCTCGCAGTAATCGGGTCAATCGCAGGAACGGCCAAGGCGCAAAGCAGCGTTGCGCTGTATGGGCTGGTTGATGCCGGCTTCGCCTACGCAAACAACGTAGGCGGACAAAAACTCTTTGCGGCAAGCTCGGGCAATATCCAAGGTGGCCGCTGGGGGCTGCGCGGCACCGAAGATCTCGGCGGGGGACTGAAGGCGCTTTTCCTGCTCGAAAACGGCTTCAACCCTGACACCGGGCGTCTGAATCAGGGCGGTGACGAGTTCGGACGGCAGATTTACGTCGGCATTCAGTTGGACCGGTATGGCTCGGTCACGCTAGGTCGGCAGTACGACTCGGTGGTCGATTACACCGGCCAGCTCGAGGCAGCCAGTCAATGGGCAAGCTTCTATGGCGGGCACCCCGGCGACCTCGATAACATGAACAACACGAACCGGATCAATAACGCAGTCAAGTTCGCTAGTGCCAACTATAGCGGCCTGACCTTTGGCGGACTCTATAGTCTTGGCGGAGTCGCGGGCAACTACAACCGCAATCAGATCTGGTCGGGCGGGATTCACTATGCCCAAGGCCCACTTGTGCTTGGTGCTGCCTACCTGAACGTGAAGAATCCGAACTTCTCGCTCTTCGGTGACAACGCGTCATCGTCCACCACGGCGACGAACATGTCGGGATCGCAGGTGTACTCCGGTTTCGCGTCGGCCAAGACCCAGCAGGTCATCACAGCCGGCGCGGCCTATACACTCGGTGCGGCGACTGTCGGGGCAACCTATAGCAATACGCAGTTCCGCGGGCTGGGTCAGACCGCGGTGACCGGTCAGCCAGGCGGATCGCCCAGGTCAGGCAACGCGAAGTTTCATAACGCTGAAGCGAACTTCAAATATCGGCTTACACCGGCATTGCTGATTGCGGTTGCGTACGACTACACGAAGGGGTACAGCGTCACCAGCGAAAAGATTCATCAGGCAATGCTGGGGCTCGACTACGCGCTGTCGAAGCGGACAGACCTCTATGCGGTCGGTATCTATCAGCATGCGTCGGGAACCAACTCGTTCGGCGCGAACGCTACCGCGCAGATCACCACCTTGTCTCCTTCATCGTCGCAAAATCAGCTCGCCTCGGTCGTGGGGATTCGCTCGAAGTTTTGAGTTGCGGCATTTCAGTCGTGCGCTAATGACTGGCGGCGATTGCGCCTGATCACAAGTCCGGAAAGTTCTATTACCCCACCGCATGATTCACAGTTG
>Ga0207667_10002898_pt1 | contig 21300 bp, 16 predicted proteins | sample KBSCornC52_FD_184301 | JGI IMG/M metagenome (GOLD analysis project Ga0207667, IMG submission 184301) | Corn rhizosphere microbial communities from Kellogg Biological Station, Michigan, USA - KBS Corn C5-2 (SPAdes) (version 2) | ecosystem: Host-associated > Plants > Roots > Rhizosphere > Soil ...
CAAGGTGTCGGAGACGCGATTCGGCGCACTGTTGCTCGTCCCTTGCCTCATCATTGGAGCCGCCTCTGTGCCGCTCGGCACGCTGGGAGATCGAATCGGGAGGGTGCGCGCAATACGGCTCGGGATAGGCCTCTGCGCGCTGTCAATGTGGTCGCTCATCTTTATGAAATCGGAGTGGGCGCTCGTGCTCGGCGGATCGCTTATCGGAGTGGGATTCGTAATCTCATTTCCATCGTGGATGGCCCACATCAGCAGCACATGCGACCCGCGGCAGCGCGGCGCGGTGATGGGTGCGTTTGGGACGGCGCAGGGGCTCGGCGCGATGATGGGCGCGCCTCTGGGCGGCTACCTCTACCAGCACGGACACTACCGCCTGCCCTTCGTGCCGCACCGGATCGCCGAATCGCTCACGTTCCTCCGGGTCCACGGAGGCCACGTCGTGACGAAGAGCCACTACGTCCCGTTCATCGGCTGCGCGCTTTTGCTCCTCGTCTCCTGGCTCATCGCGACATTCGCCGTCCGGGAGGAGAAGGGCATCCGCGGCGCGGATTCGCCGGACCCGGCTCCCCCGCCTCCCTCTCCCGCGGGACCGTCCGCGAACGGGAAAGACGGCGCGAGATGACCGCGTGGGCCTGGCTCCTCGTGAGCCTCGGCATCATCCTAGTCGGCTGCGACCTCTTCACAAATGGAATCGAGTGGGCTGGCAAAAAGCTGAGCCTGAGCGAGGGCGCGGTCGGAAGCGTCCTGGCCGCGGTCGGAACCTGCCTGCCCGAGACCCTCATCGCCGTTCTGGCCATCGTTTTTGGGCGTCATGCCGGGGCGGGCGGCGAAGGAATCGGAATCGGGGCGATCCTCGGCGCGCCGCTGATGCTCTCGACGCTCGCGTTCTTCATTACGGGCGCGGCGGTCCTTCTCTTCAGTCTGACGGGCAGGCGGACCGTCCAGATGCAGGTCGATCACCGCGTGGTTGGCCGCGATCTCCGGTTCTTCTTCGTCGTATTCGCCATGGCCGCCGTCGCATCGTTCCTGCCCGGCCGGACGTGGAACTACGTCGCCGCCGCTGCCCTCGTCATCCTGTACGGGCTCTACGTTTATCGGACGTTCGCCGAACGCGGCGCGCCGGACCGCGATGAAGATATCTCCCCGCTCCACTTCCGCCGACGCTCCGACAACCCGCCGCTATGGACGGTCCTCACGCAGGTAGTCATCGGCCTGTGCGTGCTCATGTTTGGGGCGCACCTCTTTGTCGGCGAGCTCACGGATATCGGAGCGGCTACGCGCATTCCCCTGCTCGTCCTCTCGCTCATCCTAACGCCCATCGCGACGGAGCTGCCGGAGAAGTTCAATTCGGTGCTCTGGGTGCGGCAGGGCAAGGACACGCTGGCACTCGGGAACATCAGCGGCGCGATGGTCTTCCAGAGCTCGATTCCGCCCGCAATCGGCCTTGCGTTTACCCGGTGGGACCTCGACCGGCAGGCGATAGCATGCGTTGTCGTGGCGCTGGCGTCCGCGGCGGCCGCGTATATGGAGATGACCTGGCGCAAGCGACTCTCCCCCTGGTCTCTTCTCCTCGGAGGTGTCTTCTACACCGTTTACATCGTGTGGGTGCTCCGCGCGTAATCGGGGCGATAAGGTGCTGGACAATAGCAGGGCTCGCGGTCGGCTTGTGCCATCCGCGAGCCCTGCTGTTCTTCGTGTAACCGAACGCGCCGGAACCGGCCGGGTTTCGGCGCTTCATGCCGGTTACAGCCCTGCACAGCCCATTGGAGTCATCCTCCTCTGTTCGTGTTTCGGATCGGGGGAGATCCGCTTTGTGTGCAGCGAATATGGAGACGCCACGCCGCCCTAGATTGTTCCGCGGCGAAACAGGATTCTTGCGGCGTCTCGCGCGTGCAGAGGAGCTGGCTGGCCGGCCGGCTCCTGCGCGTGTGGTCAAGTTGAAAGCCGCGCGCGCAGCTCCGCGGGCGACGCCGTCCCGGTCGTGCCCAGCTTGCGGATGGTCACGCTCGCGCAGAGATTGCCCAGAGCCGCCGCCTCGACAGCCGATGCTCCCGCGCAGAGCGCGCACACAATTCCCGCCGTGGTGGAATCGCCCGCCCCCACAATATCGACAGGACCCGCGACCGGAAGGGCAGGGACATGGGTGACCGATTCGGACGTGCAGACGAGAATGCCGTGCTCGCCCACCGTAAGGTAGACTGCGCCGAGTGTCCGCTTGGCCAGGTTCAGGCCCAGTTCGCGTGCCTCCGCAGATGACAGATTGTCCGATTCCCCTCCCATCGCCCTCGCGGCTTCCGCGGCATTCGGCTTGATCGCCACGCCACGGTACTCGCCGATTCGCGACCGTGAATCGGCGAAGAAGAGAACTTCCGGATGGTCCTTCGCCAGCTCCCCGATCCGCTCGCGAACCGCGTCCGTAACCGTGCCGCAATCCCGCTCCTGCACCTGATCCATCACGACAATCGCATTGACCCGATTCGGTCCCGGCCGAACCATCTCCTCGAGCGCCCCGATGATTCGCCGGCTCCAGTCGTCCGGCAGCGGGGTGCGGTTCTTGATGTCGAGACGATTCAGCTCCACTTCGCCGGAGTCCGCGCGGACCATCGGCTTCGTATAGGTTGGCGTGAACCGTTCCCGCGCGCGGAGTAACTTATCCGTTGTGACGCCGCGCTCCCGGAGGCCGCGCAGAAGCTCGTACCCCTCGCCATCGTCGCCAATGACGCCGACCGCGTGAATCGTGCCGACTCCGAGCGCGGCGAGGTTGTTCGTGACCGTGCCGGCCGCGCCGGGGCTGCACCGGACCTCGACCACCTGGCGCGCCTCCAGCCCGGTCTCGACGGAGACTTCCGCCAGCGCGGGATCGGTCACAAGGTACTTGTCCAGGAAGAAATCGCCGATAACCGCAATACGGAGCGCGGGGATTCGGGATAGAAGAGCGTCCAGTCGTTCGTATGTTAGGGGAAACACGCGGTCCTCCGATGCGGAAGTCAGTCGTCCAACGCCCATTTCGCGAGGAACCGGCCCATGTTCCTCCCCGTCCCCTTAAGTAGGGCCCAGGAGACGGCGTGTGAGGCAGGAACGGGGAGCGCGCGCGTAGAATGATTAGTCGTGTAACCGTGTAACCTATGAACGGCGCGGACATCTAACCGTATAGGGAATTCGTAAGACGGCGCGCGGATGCAGCGCGCCGTTCAACGTTTTTCCATCGTCGCTTATTGAACACCGGTTCACCAGCCAAACTCCCCCGCCCGGCACGGAGGGACCATGCCAAACTCACTTCAGGCGAAGCTTGCGGCAGCGCGAAGGCGCTGGCGCTCCGTTGTCGCGGCTGGCGGCCTCGCCGCGGCGCTCGGAATCGTGCTCCTGGTCTGCCTCCTTTCGTTCCATACGGATCGCCTCCTCGCGCTCACGTCGCCCGGCCGGCTCGGCTGGCTCATCGGAATACTGGCGGCAATCGCCGCATCCGCCGTCGCATTCCTCCTGATTCCGCTCCGCCGCCCGCTGGCCGACGAGACCGTCGCCGCCGAGGTCGAAAAGGTCTATCCGGCCCTCAACGAGCGGCTCCTGACTACCATCGAGATGGCACGGGCGGGCGCGGGCGCGGGAACCTCGTCCGCCATGATATCGCAGGTAGCGCTGGAGACCGAACGGCTCTCCGGTTCGCTCGACTTCGTGCGCGCGATCCCAACCGACCCCGTCAAACGACCCGCCGCATTCGCCGGATTCGCGGCCGTTCTCTTTATGGGCAACATCGCGCTCTTCCCGAACGAGATGTCCGTCTGGGTGCGCAGGATACTCAATCCGAATGCCGATATCCCGCTCTATGCGCGCACGCTGGTCTGGGTGGGACCCGGCGACGTGGTCGTGCCGCGCGGCGAAGATATCGAGCTGGCCGTGAAGGCGCAGGGGGCGCTGCCGGAGCGCGCCGTGCTCCACTATAAGTTCGAGGGCGGAAAGTGGGCCGAGGCGGAGCTGTCGAAGGGCCGCACCATCGAGCCGAACGCCGAGACCGCGAAGGCAGGCGAGATCGTCCCGGAACAGCGCATCTTCACGTTCAAGCTGGCCGACGCCCAGCAGTCTCTCACCTACTACGCCACGGCGGGAGACGGCCGCGCGAACCCGCACACGATTCGCGTCGAGGACCGCCCCACCATCCTTAATGTAAAGCTGAACCTCGAATTCCCGGCCTACATGCATCGCCGAGCCGAAGTCGTTTCGGCGACCGCGGGCAACATCGTCGCGCCGGTCGGTACGCGAGTGGCCGTTGAGGCGACCGCCAGCAAGCCGCTCCAGTCGGTTACCGTCGAGAAGGGCGGGAAGGACGCCGGCGGGTGGACAGTGAGCGGCGAAACGGCGCGCGGGCAGATCGCGGTCGTGAAGGACGAGAACTACACCCTCCGGCTGAAGGATCAGAACGGGTTCGACGCCGCCAGCCCGCCCCAGTACACGATTCGCGCGCAGCCCGACCAGTCGCCGCAGGTGCAGATTCAGAAGCCGGGTACGGACCTGGAGCGCACCCCGTTCGGATCCCTCGACCTCAAAGTGGTCGCGACCGACGACTACGGGGTCTCGGACCTGCGGCTGGCATACAACGTCGGCAAGCGGACCGGCGGCGTGGCGCTGCCCGGCGCGAACGGCGGAAAGATCGCGGCGGCCGGCGGTCCCTGGTCGCTCGCGGGGCTGCGCCTGAAGGCCGGGGACACCGTCACGTACCAGGCGGTTGCGGTGGATAATGACAACCTGACAGGGCCGCACACCGGGCGCTCGGCGACCTACAACGTTCGAATCATCGGCGCGGCGGAGCTGAAGGAGCGCCTCGAATCGGCGAAGCAGCAGGAGCGCGAGGCGCTGAAGCAGCTCATCGAGCACCAGAAGGCCGCGCAGGCCGACCTCGCAAAGGCGCAGAAGAGCGGAAAACCCGATTCGGCCGCCCAGGCGCAGCAGTCCCAGCGGCAGGTGGCGCAGGAGACCGCCGACCTCGCCAACAGAATGCGCCAGACCTCCGAGCAGCTTCGCGACAACAACATGGCCGCGCAGTCCGAAATGCAGCAGCGTCAGGCGGCCGAGCAGCTGCTTCAATCGCTGTCGCAGAAGGCGATGCCGCAGGCCGCCGACCAGATTCAACGTAAGAACCTCTCCGAAGCGGCGCGCCAGGAGGAGGCCATCCGCAAGCAGTTGGAGCAGATGACGGAGAAGACCGCCGCCCCGCCCGACGCGTTTCAGCTCGCGCAGAAGGCCGACCAGCTCTCCCAGCAGCAGCAGCGGCTCTCCGACCAGTCCGCCCTCCAGAAGGCCCAGATGGGCGACAAAACGCCGCAGGAGATGACACCGCAGGAGCGCGCGAAGTTGAACGACCTCGCGAAGCAGCAGGCAGCCCTGAATCAGCAGACCCAGGCTCTCAAGAACCAGATTCAGCAGGCCGCGAAGAGCGCGCAGGAGCAGAAGCAGCCCTCGGCCGGCGACCTCCAGGACGCCGCGCGCCAGATGGACCAGTCCGGCGTGCAGCAGAAGCAGCAGTCCGCGAAGCAGGACCTCCAGCAGGCGCAGCCGCAGCAAGCTTCGCCGAAGCAGACCAGCGCCGCGAAGGACCTTCAGGAGCTCTCGAAGTCACTGGAACAGGCCGCAATCAACCAGCAGTCCGCCGAGGCGATGAAGCAGCGCGGCGAGCAGCTCGACAAGATGGCCGACAAGCTCCAGCAGATGGCAATGAAGCAGTCGCAGGCCGCGAACCAGACCCGCAACACCAGCCCGGAAGCGACGCAGCAGCTCCAGAAGCAGGAGCAGAGCCTCCAGCAGCAGGCACAGCAGTCCGCCTCGCAGCTCAATGACATGCAGCAGGCGCAGCAGCTCGTCCAGCGCGCCGGGCAGAACATGCAGTCCACGAACCAGTCACTCCAGAAGAACGACCGCGAGAACGCAAGCTCGACGGCCCGCGAGGCGACGCGCCAGCTCCTCCAGGCGGCGCAGGACCTGCGGAACGCGTCCCAGTCCATGCAGCAGGCCCAGCAGACCAAGCAGGCGCAGCATGAGGTCGAGCGGCTGGCGCGCGACCAGCGCGACGTCCGCAAGCAGACGCAGCAGGTTGACGCGGCCCGACAGCAGACGGGCCTCTCGCAGCAGCAGCAGCAGGACCTCCAGAAGCAGCAGCGCGCCCTCGCGCAGAGCCAGCAGAAGCTCCGCGACCGTGCTCAGGAGCTGCGAAAGGACCAACCCTCCGACGCGTTCAAATGGGCGATGGACCAGGCCGGCCGGCGAATGGAGGGCGCCACGCGGAATCTCCAGCAGCAGAATTCGGGCGCGGACACCCAGCGCCAGCAGGAGAACGCCGCGCAGACCCTCGAGCGAATCGCGCGCGCCCTCGACCAGCAGTCGCAGGGCGAACAGCAGCAGGCGGAGCAGCAGCAATCCGGCGGAGACCAGGGCAACAGCGGCGACCAGCAGATGGCGAAGGCGCAGGGAGAGCTCCAGCTCGCCCGCGAGATGCAGGCCCAGATTCACCAGGAAACGGCTTCGGTACAGCAGCGCCGGAGCGAGAACCCGGACGGACGGCCGACCGCGGAGCAGGAGCGCGAGATCGATCAGCTTACGCAGGCACAGCGCGAGACCCAGCGAATCACGCAGCGCGCGGGCGAGCAGCTCAAGGCTTCGCAGAACCTGAATCAGATGGTCCAGAAGGCCGCAAACGACATGGACGACGTGCGGGACCGGCTCCAGCGCCAGCAGACCGACAGCGATACGCAGGGCCGCCAGCAGAAGATCGTGAACACGCTCGACACCGCCCTCGACAAGATTCGACAGGAGATGCGGCAGCAGCGGCAGCAGATGGCCCAGCAGAAGCAGGGGCAGAAGCCGGGCGAGAAGGGCCAGCAGATGGCGCAGAATCAGCAGCCCGGCGGCAGCAAGCCGGCGCAGAAGACGTTCGCGCCCCTCTCCAGCATCCAGCCCGGCGCATTCCATGACATCAACCGATCTGGCCGCGGCTTCCAGGGGCTCTCGCCGCGCGCGCAGGAAGCGATGCGCGAAGGGCGCCAGGAGAAGGTCCCGGCCGAGTACCGCGACCTCGTGAATCAGTACTACAAAGCCCTCTCGGAGCGAGCAAAGTGATCAGACAAGGAGACACGGAGACAAGGAGACAGGGAGACAAGGAGACAGGGGGACAGGGAGAAAGCATCCTCGCCTCGCCGCGCTCGTTGTCACGCATCACGCATCACGCATCACGCATCACGCTCCCGCTTCTCCTTGTCTCCCTGTCTCCCTGTCTCCTTGTCTGCCGTTCCTCCGCGCAGAAGCCGCCGAATCCGTTCGACGTGGAGGCGCGCGAATATTATGGAACGCCCGAATCGGAGCTGGCGGTGCGGAAGGGGCTGGAGTACCTGGCGCAGAAGCAGGCGGCGAACGGCCATTGGGACAGCGGTATCTATCGCGATGACGCGGCGGTGAGCGGGCTCTGCACCCTGGCGTTCCTCTCGGCGGGCCACCAGCCGGGCCGCGGCAAGTACGGAGACATCCTGAACCGGGCGGCGGACTACCTGGCGGACAGCGTCCAGCGGAACGGTCTGGTCGGGCGCGGCGGGTCGGCGGGACCGCCAATGTACGGGCACGGGTTCGCGACGCTCTGCCTGGCCGAGCTCTACGGCATGACGAAGCGCGAGGACTTCCGCACCAAGGTCGAGGCGGCCGTCAACCTCATCGTCACGGCGCAGAACTCCGAAGGCGGCTGGCGCTACCAGCCCGGCTCGACTGACGCCGACATCTCGGTGACGGCGGTCCAGGTGCTGGCGCTGCGCGCGGCCGCCAACGCGGGAATCAAGGTTCCTGCCGAGCCGGTGAAGAAGGCCATCGCCTATATCAAGCGGTGCGCCAACAATATGGATGGCGGCTTCAGCTACCAGGTGAGCCAGCACGGATCCGGGCCCGCCCGCACCGGCGCGGCGGTTACCTGCCTCATGATCAGCGGCGAGAAGTCCGCGCCGGAGACACAGGAAGGCATCCGCTACCTGATGGAGCACCCGCTGGAAACGGACGAGTGGCAATACCGCCAGCACGAATTCTACGCCTACTACTACTGCACCCAGGCGTTCTACCAGGTGGGCGGCGACAAGTGGAAGCAGTGGTTCACAGGATACACAAGCCCGAAGAGCGGGAAGGCCCAGAAGGGAATCCGCGACCGGCTGGTGGACCGGCAGGCCTCGGATGGCGCCTGGGAAGAGCGCAGCGGCGTCGGCCGTGAATACGCAACGGCGATGGCGATATTGGTGTTACAGGTCCCGGCCGGATTGCTGCCCATCTATCAGAAGTAGCATGGTTAATCGGTCAATTGGTCAATTGTTGCAATCGAGTCAAACCAGTTGACCAATTGACAAGTTGACCGATTAACAGGAGTGTTTGATGACCACGACCAGTCACGGAATCTCGGTCCCGCGCCACGAGCAGGATGACCTCGAGGCGCTGAAGCGGCTGAGGGGCGCTTACGATGCGATGCGGACGGAGATCGGTCGCGTGGTCATCGGGCAGAACGACGTCATCGAGGAGCTGCTGATCGCCATCTTCGCGCGGGGCCACTGCGTGCTTGTCGGCGTGCCGGGGCTGGCGAAGACGCTGCTCGTCTCCACGCTGTCTCGGACGCTGTCGCTCAGCTTCAAGCGAATCCAGTTCACCCCGGACCTGATGCCGGCCGATATCACGGGCACAGAGCTGATTCAGGAGGATAAGGTCACTCGCGAGCGCAGCTTCGTCTTCGTGCACGGCCCCATCTTCGCGAACATGCTTCTCGCCGACGAGATCAACCGCACGCCGCCGAAGACGCAGGCGGCGCTCCTGGAGGCGATGCAGGAGCATGCGGTAACGGCGGGGGGGCGCACCTACAAGCTGCCCGAGCCCTTCTTCGTGCTCGCCACGCAGAACCCCATCGAGCAGGAGGGCACCTACCCCATGCCGGAGGCGCAGCTCGACCGCTTTATGTTCATGATCTCCGTCGCCTATCCGAGCGCGGAAGAGGAGCTGGCCATCATGCGCGCCACCACGGCGGGCGGCCACATCGACATCACGGAGAAGCTCCACGCCGAGGACATCCTCGGGTTGCAGGACATCGTGCGGCGAATTCCAGTCGGCGACCACGTCTTCCAATACGCGATGGCGCTCACCCGCGCGACCCGCCCGAACGAGCCGGAAGCTCCCGATTTCGTGAAGGAGTTCGTCTCGTGGGGGGCCGGCCCGCGCGCGTCGCAGTACCTGATTCTCGGCGCGAAGGCCCGCTCCGCGCTCTATGGCCGCGCGTACGCCACCACCGAGGACGTCGCCGCCATCGCCAAGCCGGTCCTGCGCCACCGTATCCTGACCAACTTCAACGCCGAGGCCGAGGGCATGAGCTCCGACCGAATAGTCGACCGCCTGCTGGAGAAAACCCCACGGCCGACAGAGCCGAAGACGCGATAGGCTCTCCGGAGGATTGAATCGATGGACACCAACAGAGCTCAGCCTATTACCGTGCATTTGCCACCGGAAATCCTGCGGCAGGTGCGCTCCGCGGCAAAGCGCCGGCGCGTCACGCCCGATGCGGTGATCGCAGAGACGCTCGGTAGTCTGCTGCCAGCGGAAACCGATGTGTCCACACGAGACGTACGCTCCCGCGTACAGCGCATGTTAAGGGAGTCGAAGGACGAGTTGATGCGGAAATCTGCCCGGCAATTGCCGGAACACGCCTCGGCCCGTCTATCCGAACTCCTGGCCGCCAACGGAGAACGTAAGCTGTCTCAGGCGGAAGAGCGAGAATTGGACAATCTCATCGACGAATCGGAGCGAATCGCATTCGACAGCCTGGCCGCGCGCTGGGCACTGAAGTCGTTGGATTCTTCCGACGGCCGAGATGCGTGAACGACCGCACATTCCCGCGAATCTGCGGCGTGCGTCGGCCAAGTGGTTCGGCTTCCGATGCGCTTACTGCAGAAGCCCTGAGATTCTCGTGAATAGTTTCTTCGAAGTCGACCACATCGTTCCCGCAGGCGATGGAGGAACCACATCCGAAGACAACCTGGCTTACTCGTGCGCCGTATGCAATCGGCTCAAGGCGATGCAGTCCCGGGCGCGTGATCCACTCACCGGGCGGACCACCAGGTTGTTTCATCCGCGTAACCAACGATGGGAGCGACATTTCAGATGGGCAGGCGACGGCCGTTTCATTGCAGGACGTACGGCTGCCGGACGCGCAACGGTTCTGGCACTACAGTTGAACTGCGATTTCCAACTGCGCCGAAGAGAACTGTGGCTGGCGCTGAGAATCTCGCCACCCGAATGGAACGCGGAGTTCCTGTCTTGACAGTAAGTGTCCTCAATTTACCGGACAGTTTCCCCGCAACCAGTATCATGCCTCCAGACGTGTTAGCTCGGGCCGATCGTAAACTCAGTGATCGAGTGACGCGTGGCAACTGGAGTGCTTTGCCATGGACCTGGTGTGGGATGGTATCACACGAGTCAAGACACTGGACAACGATGCGGCTCGAGTTCGCCATGTCCTTGCTGATGCGGCCAAGAGCTACAACTGGCCGCGAGTATTCGAACTCATCTCCGAGCATATTGAGTTGGTCAACACGACAGGGCCCGGAGGCTCGTCCTTATACACACCGCTCCATCAAGCGGCTCACGGCGGCGCGGCAGTCGAGGTGATAGCGCGGCTTGTTGAGATGTTTGCGTGGCGCACTCTGCAGAACGTCCGAGGGGAGCGGCCCGTTGACGTTGCTGAACGATGCGGTCATATTCACCTCCCTGGCGTGCTAACCCCGGACTACCGGCACCGCGACCCGAACGGAGTATTGCTCAAGATGCAGGCGCATTTTCACGCTGTTATCTGTAGCCGAGCTGAGCAATTTGTGCAAGAACACGCGCTGAGGTTGCCGGAGTTGGAACCCCTTCTGGAGTTGGAACGGCCGCAGCTGTGGTTTCCCGTCCCCGGCATGTACGGAGGTTTCAGCTACCGTCTGGCAGCAGGCGGCGTCGAAGCCAGGTTAGTGTCTGAGAGTTGGTGCCGAGTGGTCGGCGGGTCCGGGCAGCGTCACGAGATCACATCGGCGGGCAGCCAGCTAGTCGACGAAGGCTTCGTATAGACGCTTGTTGACCAAAGAGGCCCAAATCCTGGCTTGAAAGTACAAGCATCATGACCACCCAAACCATTCCTATTCGTAAACTGGCGGATCCGGCGACGCTGGCGCGCATGGCGCGGCTGGAGCTGCGGGCGCGCGCGGTTGTCGAGGGCGTGGTGACGGGGATGCACAAGTCGCCGCACCGTGGGTACAGCGTCGAGTTCGCCCAGCACCGCGACTACTCGCAGGGCGACGAAATCAAGCACATCGACTGGAAGGTCTATGCCCGCTCGGATCGCTACTACATCAAGCAGTTCGAGGAAGAGACCAACCTCCGTGCGTATCTGGTGCTCGACGCCAGCCACTCGATGAATTACAGATCGGGCGCGCTCTCGAAGCTCGATTACGGCGCGATCATCGCCGCTGCGCTGGCCTCCGTGCTCCTGAAGCAGCGTGATTCGGTGGGACTTGCGCTCTTCAACGAGGGTGTGCAGACGTTTCTGCCGGCCGCCGGCACTGCCCCGCACCTGCGCGAGGTCCTCCGCCATCTCGAATCATTTCAGACCGCGCCGAAGACCGGAATCGCGACGACGTTCCATGACCTGGCCGAGCGCATAAAGCGCCGCAGCCTGCTCATCATCCTGAGCGACCTCTTCGACGACCCCCAGGAGGTTATGAAGGGGCTCCAGCACTTCCGCCATCGCAAGCATGACGTGGTCGTCTTCCACCTGCTGGACCGCGACGAGATGACCTTCCCGTTCAAAGAGACCGTCGTTTTCGAGGGTATGGAGGAGGAGGGCCAGCTTCCCGCCGAGCCGAACGCGCTCCGCCGCGAGTACCTCCGCCTCTTCGACGATTATGTCGCGGCCCTCAAGCGAGGCTGCCGCGAGATGTCGATGGACTACGTCCAGATGCCGACCGATCAGCCTCTCGACGCCGCCCTCGCCCAGTACCTTTCAACAAGGATGAAAGCCTGAGTGGCGATGCGTGAAGCGTGATGCGTGATGCGTGAACGATGGTGCACCGATCGCGAATCGCGTGATACGTACTCATGTCGCACATCCAGATTAGAGGTCCACTAACCCGCCTGCACCGCTCACGCTTCACGCATCACGAATCCCGAATCCTATGCCTATCTTCCTCAATCCCGTCTATCTCGGCGCGCTCGGACTGGCCGCGATTCCCATTCTCATTCACCTGATTCGCAAGCGCAGGGTGCGAATCGTGCAGTGGGCCGCGTGGGATTTCCTGCTCCAGTCCAAGCGGCGCAACCGTCGCCGGCTGCGGCTGGAGCAGCTTCTCCTGCTCCTTCTGCGCATGCTCATCATTGCGCTGGTGGTGCTGGCGTTCACACGCCCGCTGATTCGCACGCTGAGCCTGCCGATGGTCGCGGCGGACGCAAAGGTGCACGCGCTCATCGTGCTCGACAACTCCTACAGCATGGGCTTCCGGCGCGACGGCGTGACCGAGTTCGAGCGGGCGCGCCGTGTCGCCGATTCGCTCCTCTCCCGCGTGCTGAAGCCCGGCGATTCGGCGTCGGTCGTGCTTCTCTCGTCGCGTTCCGAGGCGCTGATGAAGGAGCCGACCTTCGATCTCTCGAAGGCGCGCGAGCGGGTGCGCGGCGCACGGGTCAGTGATCGGGACACCGATTACGGGGCGGGGGCCGCGTTCTGCGCCGACCTGCTGCGAAGCGTAAAGACGCCGACGCGGGAGGTCTACTGGATCACGGACACCCAGAAGTCGGGATTCCGCGAGACGGGGCAGGCGCGCGCGCAGGCGGCATGGCGGGAGCTTGCGTCGCTCGGACGAATCACGTGGATCGATGTCTCCGGCGGGGCGCGGGAGAACGTGGCGCTCGAATCGCCGGGCTTCAGCCGCGAGCTCATCACGCCGCAGGCGCCGGTCCGAATCGAGGCGCAGGTCCGAAACTACAGCGCCGCGCCCAGAAACAATCTGCTCGTGAATCTGAACGTGGATGGGCGGCCCTCCGGCTCCGCGCGAATCAACGTCCCGGCGAAGGGTACCGCGAAGGCGAGCTTCGTCTACCTCTTCGAGAAGCCGGGCGTCCACACCGGCACGATGCAGCTCTCCCAGCCAGACGGGCTGGAGCGGGACAACACGGCGTGGTTCGCCGCGAAGGTCCGCGAGCGGTTGAAGGTGCTGATCCTCGACCCGCAGCCAGGCCGCGACCCCGCGAAGGATGAGGCCTTCTACCTTGCCACCGCGCTTTCGCCGGTTGGCGCGTCGGAGGGCGGCTCGACCGCGATTCAGGCGACCGTCCGCCCCAGCGCGAACCTGACGGGACTCGACCTCCGCACATTCGACGCAGTCGTCATCACCGGCGTCACGGATGTCGCTCCGGCGGACCGGCGCGCGCTGGAAGAGTACCTCTCCAACGGCGGCGGCCTCCTCCTCTTCCCCGGACCGGCGAGCGATTCGGCTCGCCTCAACGCGGCGCTCGGGGGCAACGTGGGGGGTGAGCGGCTCCTGCCCGCAAAGCTCGGCGCGCGCCATCTGCTGACGGAGGAGACCGCGGTCACGCTGAACCCCTCCAGCATCACCCATCCGGCGCTCGCCGTCTTCCGCGACACGGCCGAGATCAACCTGGGGTCCGCGCGATTCACGCTGGTCTATGACCTCGCTCCTCCCGCGAACGACCCCGCCACGACGGTCCTCTGCCGGTTCAGCGGTGGCCAGCCCGCCCTGGTCGAGCGACGATTCGGGCAGGGAAAGGTGATCCTCTCGGCTGCTACGGCGGGCACGGGCGGCGGCAACCTGCCGTACAAGCCCGCCTGGGTTCCGCTCGTCCACCAACTCGTCGCGTATCTCGCCGCCGGCCCGACCGCCCATCACAACATCCAGCTCGGAGAGACCATCAACGCCCGCTTCGACGTGAAGGAATCCGGCAAGCCGGTGCGGCTGACGGAGCCGGACGGCCACACCACTCTCCAGAAGACGACGCTCGGCGCGGAGGGCGTCGTGTTCGCCTTCTCCGGAACCCGCGAGGCCGGCTTCTACCGCCTCGGCATGGCGGGCCGCGAGAACGCCGACGCCTTCGCGGTGAACCTTCCCGCCGGTGAATCCGACCTCACCACGGCCACCACGCAGCAGGTCCTCGCGGCCGCCGGGCCCGTCCATATCCAGTTCGCCCGCGCCGGCGACGACCTCCTCTCGGTCGTCCGCCAGTCCCGCCGCGGCACCGAGGTCTGGCGTCCCCTCGTCATCACCGCCATGCTCCTCCTCTTCGCCGAAGGTTTGCTATCGTGGTTGTGGGGAAGGCGCGGGTAAACGGCACCTCCCCCCAACCCCATCCTTCGCAAGGAGGGGGCTTACCGAAACCGATAGCGAGTGCGCTCGGCGATACGTTGTACGTGCAGGAGATGGTGATGACGGAGTTTTATAACCGAACGGTAGAGAAAGAGAAACGGCGCGTTCTGCGCAACAACCCGACGCCGCAAGAGGAATTGTTGTGGGACCGAATCAAGGGCAGGCAACTCAATGGCCTGAAGTTTCGCCGACAGTACAGTGTCGGACCATACATCCTGGACTTCTATTGCCCTGCGATAAAGTTGGCAATCGAGCTGGACGGCGCGATTCACCAGGTGGATGACCGACCCGAGTACGATGCTGAACGGCAGGCCTACATCGAGCGATTCGGCATCCGATTTGCGCGATTCACGAACGACGACATTGAGCGCGACCTTGAATTGGTCCTGGCCACCATCGCGTCCGCCGCGCAGCAATGTGCGGAGCGGGAACAAGACGAGTTCGAGTAGCCCCCTCCTTACGAAGGAGGGGGTTGGGGGAGGTGCCGTTGAAATTGAGCCCCCTCCTTACGAAGGAGGGGGTTGGGGGAGGTTTTCCTGGGAGCGCTGATTCAAAATTTCATAGTGACCTCCGGGCCGATGCAGAAGCTCTTTGGGGTGACGCCGGACGTCGGGCGACAGATGGACCGCGCGCAGCTCTATTTCGCGGGCGGCTGGCCGATTCGCGTCGCCGCAATCGTGCTGCTGCTCGGGGCGCTCTGGTTCGGCTTCTGCTACGTGCGGGACGGCAAGACGCCGCCGGTCTACGTCAAGATTCCGCTCCTGGCGCTCCGTCTCGTCGCTCTCTGCGCCATTCTCGCGATGCTGCTCCAGCCGATGCTCCGCATCCAGCACAGCGAGCGGCAGCGCTCCAGCGTCGTGATTCTCGCGGACACGAGCCAGTCGATGGGATTCGTGGACCGCAGGCTGCCCGCGGATCGGGTGGCGCAGGCTCAGCGGGCATCGGGCCTGGATCCGCTGTCGGCGTCGCGCGCGCAGCTCGTCGAGGCGGCCGCGAATCGCGCGAACCTGCTGGCGGACCTCGCGAAGCGCTACAGTGTCCGGTCCTACACGTTCAATAGCGATGCCCAGCCCGTGAGGCTGCCGGAGGGCAAAGACGCGAAAATGCCGCCTATCCGCATCCTGCCGGACGAGAAGAAGGGCGTCTCCACGCAGATCGGCGCGGCCCTGAAGCGGGCGATGGACGATACAGCCGGCCAGCGCGTAGCGGGTGTGCTGCTGCTCAGCGACGGCGGAAACAACCTCGGAGACGATCCGGCGGACGCCGCGGAGCGAATGAAGCAGACGGGCGCGCGCGTCTCCACGGTGGGTATCGGCGACCCCACACCCACGCGAGACCTCGCCATCACGGAGGTGCTGGCGGACCAGGTGGTGCGGCGCGACAACACGGTGCAGGTCTTTGCCGGAATCGCGCACCGCGGGTACGAAGGTAAAAGCGTCACCGTCACGCTGCGGCGGGGAAGCGAGGTCATCGGCTCGAAACCGCTCACGCTCGGTCCGGCGGCGCGGAAGCAGTCGGTCGCCTTCACCTATACGCCGAAGAAGGAGGGGAGCTTCAACTGCTCGGTCTCCGTCGACGTGCTGCCGAACGAGATCACCGCCGAGAACAACCGGCGGCAGTTCCTCCAGCGGGTGGTGGGCAAGAAGCTGAAGATCCTCTACGTCGAGGGCGAGCCGCGCTGGGAGTACCGCTACCTCAAGAATGCCATCCTGCGCGACACGCAGATCGAGTTTAGCTGCTACCTGACCACGTCGGGAACCGCAGGTGGCGGCGAGGGAAACGTGCCGGTCTTCCGCTTCCCGCCGGACGAGAAGACGCTCTTCGATTACGACATCCTGATCCTCGGCGACGTGCCGCGCGCCCACTTCTCCGAGCTCCAGCTTCGCAATATCCGCCGATTCGTCGAGGACAAAGGGTCGAGCCTCATCGTCATCGCGGGCGAGCGGCACATGCCGCAGGAGTACCGCGGAACTGCCATCGAGGGAATCTTCCCGGTCGTCGTCCCCGCCGTGCCGGAGCAGATCAAGACCGACGACCCGTGGCCGTGGGAGCTTACGCCGGAGGGCCGGCAGGACCCGCTCCTCCGAATGGCCGAGGACCCGGCGGAGAGCCTCCGTATCTGGAAGACCCTCCCCGGCATGTTCTGGAACGCGGGCGTCGAGCGCGCCAAGCCGGGCGCAACGGTGCTCGCGGTGAACCCGGCCCGCTCGAACGCTTACGGAAAGCGTGTCATCCTCGCCGTCCAGACCTTCGGCGCGGGCCGCTGTCTGATGCAGCTCACGGACACGACGTGGCGCTGGCGCTGGCGCGTGGGCGACCGCTACTTCTACCGCTACTGGGGCCAGGCGCTCCGCGCCATGACGCCATCGGAGCCGCCGGGCGGCAACCGTTACGCACAGGTGAACGCCGATCGCGCCGAATACCTACTCGGCGACCGCGTCTCGATTCACGCGCGCCTCCTCGATTCGTTCTACCGCCCCATCAAGGACCCGAAGGTCGTCGGCACCCTGACCGGCGAGACCGGAGCGCCCATCCAGATCACGCTCAACGCAATTCCCGGCTCCGCGGGGCTCTACAGCGCGGACTTTCTGGCGGACCGCGTTGGCAAGTTCCACCTCGCGCTCGCCTCCCCCGCCGCCCCCGAAAAGCGCGCAGCCGCCAGCTTCCTGGTCCAGTCCATCGCGCTGGAGAAGCAGCAGCCGGAGATGAACGAAGCCCTCCTGATGAAGATTGCGAAGGTCGGCGGCGGCCGCTACTACCACCCGGATGAGATTCGCAGGTGGATGGATTCCCTCAAGGCGAACGACCTGGTCGTAAAGAGCGAATCGGAGGTCGAGCTCTGGGACGCCCCCCTCTTCCTCGTCCTGTTCGTCGTCCCGCTCACCCTCGAGTGGATCGTCCGTAAGCGCACCGGGATGCTGTAGACAAGCAACAGCCATTGATTCAACGCATGCCTGACGGTTGACTCGGTTCCTGTGATGAGCTATACTATCTGTCTGGTAACTCTCGGGTGAGAGCCCTTTTGTCGCGGGTATGGTAACCCAGCCGAGCGCGCGCCCGAATCACCCTCTCGGAACTGTCCGCGGGAGTGATGCGGGCGTTGTTACGAAACCGATGAACGGCGTGGAAAAGGTACCGGGCACGGATTCGATCGGTCGTTCACAGCGAAATCATGTTTGAAAGCCTCACTGAAAAACTTCAGGGCGTCTTCTCGCGTCTGCGCGGCAAGGGCAAGCTGTCCGAGCAGGACGTGAGCGAGGCCTTGCGTGAGGTCCGCCTCGCACTGCTCGAGGCCGACGTCAATTTCAAGGTCGTCAAGGACTTTGTTGCTCGGGTGAAGGAGCGCGCGGTCGGGGCGGAGGTGCTGGAGGGGCTGAATCCCGTCCAGGCGGTCGTGAAGATCGTCAACGACGAGCTGATCGCGCTGCTCGGCGGCTCCGATTCGAGGGTTCATTTCGCGCCGCGCCCGCCGACCATCATTATGCTCTGCGGCCTTCAGGGGTCCGGCAAGACCACGACATGCGGCAAGCTCGCGCACTGGATGCGCCGCCAGGGCCGCAACCCGCTCATGGTCGCTTGCGACGTCTATCGCCCGGCTGCCATCAAGCAGCTTCAGGTGCTCGGCGAACAGCTGAAAGTCCCCGTCTTCGCGATGGGTGACCAGACGGCGCCCATGCGAATCGCCCAGGAAGCGGTGCGGCACGCCGATCAGAGCGGCAACGACGTCATAATTCTCGATACGGCCGGCCGTCTCCACATCGATGCGCAGATGATGCACGAGCTGGAGGAGGTCAAGGCGGCGGTAAACCCGACCGAGACGCTGCTCATTGTTGACGCGATGTCCGGGCAGGATGCGGTAAACTTCGCGCAGCAGTTTCACGAGCAGCTCGCGGTCGATGGCTTCCTGATGACGAAGATGGATGGCGACGCGCGCGGCGGCGCGGCCCTCTCCATCCGAAGCGTGACCGGCGTGCCCATCAAGTTCATCGGCGTCGGCGAGAAGCTGGATGCGCTGGAACCATTCCATCCGGACCGGCTTGCATCTCGCATTCTCGGCATGGGCGACGTCCTCTCGCTCATCGAGCGGGTCCAGCAGAACATCGACCAGGAGAAGGCCGAGGAGATGGAGCGGAACCTCAAGGAGGGCCGCTTCGACCTGAACGACTACCTGGAACAGATGCAGCAGATGAAGCGGCTCGGCCCGATGGACCAGATCATCAAGATGATTCCGGGCCTCGGAGCCGCCGTCAAAGACATGGACATGCGGGCGCCGGAAGCCACCATGAAGAAGCAGGAGGCGCTGGTACGCTCCATGACCGCCGCCGAGCGGAGCGACCCCGCCATCCTGAACGGCAGCCGCAAGCGTAGAATCGCGGTCGGCGCAGGCGTCACGGTCCAGGAGATAAACGAGTTTCTCAAGCAGTTCGAGATGATGAAACAGATGATAAAACAGATGACCGGCGGGAAGGGCTTTAAGAAGAAGACCAAAGGCCCCGGCGGCCGGATGCGAATACCCTTTAAGCGATAGAAGTATTGAGTGTTGAGTATTAAGTATTGAGGTCTGAAGCTCAACACTCAACACTTAACACTTAACACTCAATACTTAACACTCAACACTCACCCGCAGGAGACCAACTTGCCAGTTAAGATTCGTTTGCGACGCATGGGCGCGAAGAAGCGGCCGTTTTACCGCCTCGTCGTCGCCAACAGCACCGACGCGCGCGATGGGCGATTCATCGAGTCCATCGGCTACTACGATCCCTGCTCCGAGCCGCCGGCCCTCAAGGTGAACACCGAGAAGGCCGCCCACTGGCTCAAGTGCGGCGCGCAGCCGAGCGATACCGCCCGCGCGCTGCTGAAGAAGCAGGGACTCCTCGGCGGGACCGTGACCGCTCCGGCAGTCGCGACCGTGCAACCTGCGGCAGCCGCGGCGCCGGACGCCCCGGTGGCCGTCGCCGAGCCCACAGCCGTCGCCCCGGCGGAAGAACCGGTCGCGGAAGCCGCGCCGGTAAAGAAGCCTCGCGCGCCGCGCAAGACCGCTGAGACCCCGCAGGCCGCCGAGTAGGCGGTAGGGAGCGCGCCGGAATCTCACGTCCGAGAGGACACGGCCGCTCGTTCGCAGAGATCGGGAGATCATGAGCACACAGGGGGACGAGCCGATCAAGGCTCTCATCGAGTACCTCGTCCAGAATCTGGTGGATGAACCGGAACACGTGACCATTACCGAGGTTCCGGGCGACGAGGCGACGACCTACGAAGTCAGAGTCGCGCCTAACGATCTCGGCAAGGTCATCGGCAAGCAGGGGCGAATCGCCAATGCGCTCCGAACGGTCGCCAAAGCGTCGGCCATGAAGAACAAGCAGAAGGTCTACGTGGAGATTGTCGCGTAACCGAATGCGGGTCAGGCTGCAATCTTGCGAGTCGAGGGCCGGATTTCGGACGCCGGCTCTCGCATGGACGTGTACCCACGGCGCATTGCCATTATGCTCGATGACTGGAACTGGACCGTAGGCGAGGTGGCCGGCGTATTCGGCATTAAGGGCGAGATGAAGGTCCGCCTGGAGACCGACTTCCCGGATCGTTTTGCGAAGCTGAAGCAGGTCTGCCTCCGGCCCGCCACAGGCGAACCCGCGATTAAGCAGATCCGGAGCGCAAGGCTGCACAAGGGCCAGGTTCTTCTCAAGCTCGAAGGCATCGATCGAATCGAGGAAGCGGAGCCGTGGCGTGGCGCGAAGGTACAGATTCCGCGCGCGGATGCCGTCCCGCTCCCCCAAAACAGCTATTACGCCGCCGACATCGTGGGGATGGACGTGGTTACCCGCGAAGGGAAGCCGCTGGGGAAACTGGACAAAGTCCTCGCCTATCCCGCCCATGATCTCTTCCAGGTGGGAGAAGCGCTGATCCCGGCGGTAAAGGAGATCGTGCTGGAGGTAGACACCGAGAGGCGGCGCATCGTGGTGGACCCGCCCGCCGGCCTCCTTCCCGGCGATGCGCCGGAAACAGTCGAGTAGCCGCGGTGCTGCGCATTGACATTCTGACTATCCTGCCCGAGATGATCGAGCAGGCGCTGAACCATAGTATTATAAAGCGGGCGCGCGACGCCGGATTGGTCGAGATCAACGCGGTCAACCTGCGCGATTTCACGACCGACAAGCACCACGTGACGGACGATACGCCCGTCGGCGGCGGCGGCGGGATGATCATGAAGGTCGATCCCATCGCCCGCGCACTGGACGCGCTGCGACTCGCGAACAAGCCTGGTCAGCCGTGCAGGGTGATCCTGACGGACCCGCGGGGCGAGGCCTTCACGCAGGCGAAGGCGCGCGAATTGGCCGCCGAATCGCACCTGATATTCATCTGCGGTCACTATGAAGGCGTCGATGAGCGGGTTCGGGAGCACCTGGTCACGGACACCCTCTCCATTGGAGACTACGTGCTGACCGGCGGGGAGCTGCCGGCCCTCGTAATGGCGGACGCAGTAACGCGGCTTCAGCCGGGCGCGCTGGGAGACGAGGACGCGCCGCACAAGGATTCGTTTTCGGAGCCGCTGCTCGAATACCCGCAATATACGCGGCCGAGGTCGTTCCGCGGATGGGAAGTGCCGGAGATACTCTTCGGCGGCCACCATGCGCAGATAACCCGGTGGAGGAGAAAGAAGCAGCTCCTCCGCACCCGCGGACAGCGGCCGGATCTATGGGGACAGTTTTCGCCCTCGAAAGAGGACTTGAAGCTTTTGGACGAAGAGGAGCCATCATCATGAGTGGAATCATACCGGAGATCGAGCGAGAACAGCTCAAAGAGGGTGTGCCGACCTTCCGCGCGGGCGACACCGTCAAAGTGCACGCGAAGGTCATCGAAGGCAACAAGGAGCGCATCCAGGTCTTCGAAGGCCTCGTCA
>Ga0207667_10002901_pt1 | contig 21294 bp, 22 predicted proteins | sample KBSCornC52_FD_184301 | JGI IMG/M metagenome (GOLD analysis project Ga0207667, IMG submission 184301) | Corn rhizosphere microbial communities from Kellogg Biological Station, Michigan, USA - KBS Corn C5-2 (SPAdes) (version 2) | ecosystem: Host-associated > Plants > Roots > Rhizosphere > Soil ...
CGCTGCCGATCGGCACGTAGATGCCGTTCTCGACCGTCACCGAGACGTAGAACGCGAAGGCCCGCAGGCCCATCGCGATCGACTCGTCGTCGTGCAGCGCCGTGCCGGCGCGGATCAGCGCCTCGGGCAGACGGGCGTTGTCGTAGGTCATCCGGTCCTCGAACCAGTCCCAGTTCTCGCCGTGGTTGGCCAGGTACGCGGCGCGCAAGTCGCCGGCGATGGCCGTCAGCGCGACCCGGGCCGCGTCGAACTCGGGAACCGCCTCGAGCGCGTAGGCCAAGCCGAGCGCGGCGTACGCCCACGAGCGCAAGTAGCCCAGCTCCGGAATCACCGGCAGGGCGCGTTCGAGCATGCGCGCGCACTGGCGGCGCCACGAGTCGCGCGGCGCGAAGCGCATGCCGTAGCCCAGCGCCCAGATGGCGCGTCCGATGCTGTCCGGCGTGCCGACCTCGTCGAGCCACAGCCGCGCGTGCGACATGAAATTGTGGAAGCGGCCGTCCTCGAGCTGGGCGTCGTGCAGGAACGAGAGCGAGGTGGTGGCGACCCGCTCGGCTTCGCGATCGTCCGGCACCAAACGCAGCCGCGAGATGGCGACGATGAACGCGCGCGCCACGTCGTCGGTGCAGTAGCCCGTCGAGCGGTTCGGGATGTCCTCGACCGCGTGCTGGATCACACCGACGTCGTCGCTCAACGTGACGAGGTGGTGCAGGGTCGGCAGCTCGTGCGCGCGCTTAGGCAGAAGTCACCAGCCCGTAGGCGGGTTGCGGCGGCGCGAGCTCGCAGAACAGGCGGCCGTAGTCGGCGGCCACGTGCGGCCAGGTCATCTGCCGGCCGAAGCGATAGGCGCGGCGTTCGGTCGCGCGCCGCAGCGCCGGGTCGTCGAACAGCGCGATCAGCCACTTGGCGATGGTCTCGCTGTCGCGGAACTTGCACAGGAAGCCGCGATGGTTGGCCAGCAGCTCCTCGGCGTAGAGATACGGCGTCGAGACGATCGCCTTGCCGCAGCCCATCGCGTAGGCGAGCGTGCCGCTGACGATCTGGACCGGGTTGAGGTACGGCGTCAGGTAGACGTCGGTCGCTTCGAGGTACGAGACGAGTTCGTCGAACTCGAGATACTTGTCGATCAGGCGCACGTTGTTGGTCAGGCCGAACTCGGCGACCATCGCCTGCAGCGACTCGCGATACGACTCGCCTTCCTGGCGGCGCACGACCGGATGCGTCTCGCCCAGGATCAGATAGAGCGCCTCGGGATGGTGCTTGACGACGTCGCGCATCGCTTCGATCGCGTACTCCAAGCCCTTGCCGCGATTGATCAGGCCGAAGGTCGAGATGACCAGGCGCTGGCCGATGCCGAACGACGCCTTGGCCGCATCGGTCGGGCGGAACGGCACGTCGGGCACGCCGTGGTGGATGGTGCGCAGTTTGACCGGATTGATCTTGTAGACGCGTTCGAGCAGGTTCCGGCCGGTCTCGCTCAAGGCGACCACCGCCGATGCGAAATCGCAGAGCGATCGCGTGATGCGCAGCATGCCTTCGTCGGGTTCCGGCAGGACGGTATGCATGGTCAGGACGACCGGTTTCTCGACCTGGCGCAGCAGATCGACCAGCCATTCGCCGCGATCGCCGCCGAACAGGCCGTACTCGTGCTGGACGTTGAGCAGATCCGACGGATGCTGGTTCACGAAGGCCGCGACCTCGGAATAGGAGGCGCGATCGTTCTGCTGGAGCCGCGCGATCACTTGGGACGGATAGCGGCGGACGTCGCCGCCCGCCTCGTCGACCGCGACGATCTCGCTGCGCGTGCCGAACGCGCGATCGTACGAGTCCACCACGTCCTTGGTGAAGGTCGCGATGCCGCATTCGCGCGGCGGGAACGACCCCAGGAAGAGCGCGCGCGGAACCGGCGGAAAATCATCTCGGCGCGGTACGGCTGCTATCACGATCGCTTGGTTTCTCCATGTTCGCTGAGGGACAGCGAACCCTAAGGCTACCTAGCGGCTGCCTTCGCTTCCCATAATAGCATCGTTCCCGGGAAAGTTGCGGAACAAACCTTGCAGACGCCCGGCGTAGAGGCTCCGCCGCGCGGCGAGGCGCTATTTCGGCGGTTCGCCGAAGCGGGCGTTCTCCTCGAGGACGGCGCCCGGCGGAACGACCGCGTCGTGCCCGATCACGCTGCCGCGCTTGATCGTCGCGCCCGCGCCGATCCGGGCGCGGCTGGCGATGATGGTCTCGTCGATGCTGGCGCCGTCGCCTACGTGCACGCCGTCCCACAGGACGGATTCGCGCACCGTCGCTCGCTCGCCGATCGTGCAACCTTCGGCCAGCACGACGTTAGGGCCGACGGTGGCGCTCGCGGCGATGGTGACGTTCGCGTCGATATGCACGGGCGGCAGAATCGTTCCGCGAGCGCCGGCGACGCCGTTGCCGGTCAGGCCCGGCTCGAGCCGCAGCGGCATCGCGCCCGAGAGGATGTCGCGGTGCGCGGTCAGGTAATGCTCGGGCCGGCCGAGGTCGATCCAGTAGTCCGAGGTGGTGTAGGCGTAGAGCGCGTGGCCTTCGGCCAGGATCTTGGGGAAGGTCTCGCGTTCGATCGAGACGTTGCGGCCGGCCGGGATCATGTCGAGCACGGCCCGGTCGAACAAGTACGTGCCGGCGTTGACCTCGTCGGTCGGCTCGGTGCCCTTGGCCGGCTTCTCGACGAAGGCCGAGATCTTGAGGTCGTCGTCGTGGACGATGCAGCCGAAGGCGGACGGGTCCTCGACCTTGATCAGGTGCAGGGCGCCCAGGCCGCCCTTCTCCTTATGGAAGGCCATCATGGCCCGCAGGTCCAGGCTGGTCAGGACGTCGCCGTTGAGCACGAAGAACGGGCCGGTCACGTGCTGCTCGACATTCTTGAGGGCGCCGGCCGTACCGAGCGGCTCGTCCTCGATCACGTAGGTGATGTTCATGTCGAGCCTCGAGCCGTCGCCGAAATAGTCGACGATGGCCTGCGGCAGGTAGCCGGCCGGCAAGATCACGTCGCGGATGCCGGCTTCGTAGAGCCGCTCCATGGTGCGGGCCAGGAACGGCACGTTGGCGATCGGGACCATCGGCTTGGGCGTCCCGTATGTCAACGGACGCAGCCTGGTCCCCTCACCACCCACGAGCACGATAGCCTGCACGAAGTCCCCTTTCACGGCGCAAAGCGAGGAAGCCTAATGCGCCTCGCCGCCGCCTTATACCCGTTCACATTTCGTCTACAGACATACGAACATCTGTTCGATACAATAGTGCCATGCCGAAGCACATCTACGATTGGAAGGCGATCCAGGCGTTCTACGACCAAGGCCACGGCTTCGTCGAGTGTCAAGAGCGCTTCGGTTTCACCCACGGCGCCTGGAACAAGGCGATCCACCGGGGAAAGATGCGCGCGAAACTGACCCGATTCAGCGATCGCCGGCGCCGCTATGATTGGGCCGAAGTTCAGGCCTTCTACGATGAAGGCAACAGCTACCGGGACTGCCAGGCCCGTTTCGGCTTTTGCGCGATGGCCTGGCACAAAGCGAGGCAGCGCGGCGACCTACGGTCCCGCCCGCCGGGAATGCCGATCGAAGAACTTCTCGCCGCACCAGGCCGATGCCGAACCCACATCAAGGGCCGCCTGCTCAACGCCGGCCTCCTGAAGAACCGCTGCGAGGAGTGCGGGCTTTCGGAGTGGCGGGGAAAGCCCTTGAGCGCCCAAATCGACCATATCAACGGGATCAAGGACGACAATCGACTGGAGAACCTCCGGATGCTGTGCCCCAACTGCCACAGCCAAACGCACACCTACGGAGGGCGAAACGCGAGACTACGAAAGCCCTTGCAAGATACGCGGGGACCGATGTAGTATTTACCGTCGCTGTCAATCCGGGTTCATCTAGTGGTAAGATGCGAGACTCTGAATTTCGTCACGGTGGTTCGACCCCATCACCCGGAGCACACGGCCCTATCGTCTAGAGGCCTAGGACGCCGCCCTCTCACGGCGGTAGCACGGGTTCGAATCCCGTTGGGGCTACCATCTCAAAGGCCCCGGATCGTACGATCCGGGGCCTTCGTTCATTTCGAGAGCTGCCGCCGCGGCACGACGATCATCATCGCGTACGGCTTCCCCGGGTCCGCCAGGATCGGCAGCATCCCCTTGACCGGCGCCGTGTAGCCCAGATCCGCGAACGTCATGTACGGCGCGTAGAACATCAGGTGCCCGGCGACGTGCCCGAAGTCGGTGTTGTTCGGACCGCGCGCTAGCACGTTGTACGGCGACATCATATAGATCAGCCCGGGCTTGCGCGGCGCGTGGAACCGCCCGCTCGCATAGCCGGCCACGATATCCGCATCGATCTGCGGTTCCGTCTCGCCCTCGGCGCGCAACGCCTCGGTCCGCAGGCTCACCGGCAGCAGCGCGCGCGTCCCTTCGGCATCGAAGCACTTCGGCTCGACCGACATCCCGACGCCGTCGACCACCGCCCGATCGACCAGACACGTGAATCCGTTGCTCCCGGCGCGCGCCCGCTCGAACCCGCGCGCGCCCAACACGTAGACCGTCGCCGCGCGCGAGATCTCCGCCGGTGCCGCGCTCGTCGCGAGTTGGATCTGCCGCGCCCGCGGCACGCTCGCATCGAACCGGCTCTGCGCGGCCCGCGCCGGCGACGCGCCGACTGCGGAGCAGCAGCACGCCATCGCGGCCGCGACCATCCAAACCTTCACCGGGTACCTCCTCGCGCTAACGCGCACTCGAAGGTCCCCAACGCCCGAGCGGCCCGGTCTGTTACGCGCTCCGGCTAGATCGCGTCGACCACGACCGGCACCGGCGGCATGCCCGGCGCCGGCCAGATCTGCAAGACCAGCCGTCCGCGCGCGGGGACGAACGTGAAGTCGCGCGTCTGACCGATCGTGACCGTATCGACCGCCGGCTCCGGCACGCGGCGCGCGAGCGGAAGATCCGCGCCGTCGACCGCGACCGGCGTCCACGCGAGCGTCTTGCCGCCGGTCGAGAGCGAGAGCATCGCATTCGTCCAGAACGTCGTCATGTTCAGGAACCGCAGGCGCTGCCGAACGCCGGCCTTCACCACGATCGGCGCCGGCGCGGCTTCGCCGTTCACGAAGATCGAGGTCTCGTCGGCCGACGCGTGCTGCGTCGTGATCGCGAAGACGTGATCGGTCGCCGGATCGAACGGCGTTCCGGGAGGCACGACGACCAGCGCTCCGGCCAGACCGCCGCGCAACTGCTCGGCGTCGTCCATGTGCGTGTGGTAGATGAACGTGCCGGCCCGGGGCGGCGTCATGCGCGCCTCGAACGTCTCGCCGGGCATGATCATCGGCGCGCGTCGCGCGCCGGTCCCGCTGAACCCGGCGGAGCCGTCGTAGTAGCTGTCCTGCAGCTCGATGCCGTGCCAGTGCACGGTGGTCGGTTCGGACAGGCGATTGGTCACGTCGATCGCGACCGGCACCCCGCGCACCAGCACCAGCGGCGGCCCGACCGCGCCGGGCGAGGCGATCGTCGCGCCGTCTTCGTGCAGCACGTAGCGGAACGAGGGCGTGCCGAACGTGCTGCCGGCGACCGTCTCGACCGAAAGCCCGATGCGGCGCGCGGGGGCCGCCGCGGCGGCGGCCTTCGGGCCGCGCACGGTCACGCCCAGGATCAGGCCGCCCATGTGCGCGTGATGCACCATCCCGTCGATCATCGCGGGCGTCATGCGCGGACCGCCGCTGAGCATGTAGCCGAGCGGAGCGTGATCCATCGCGTGATACACCAGATGGCAATGGAAGAGCCAGTTGCCGGCGCGCGCGGCCACCCACGTCAGCGCGAACGTGCGACCCGGTTCGAGCAGCTCGGTCACGCGCCTGTCCCGGTCGACCGCGCGATAGGCGGTGTCTTGGATGCCGTCCCCGCGCGCGTCGACGTCGAAGTAGAACCCGTGCAGGTGCAGCGGGTGCGCCCCGTAGGCGGTATTGATCCAACGCCAGCGTATGGTCTGCCCGAGATCGTACGCGAGCCGCTCGGTATGCGGCCACGCCCGCCCGTTGATCACGTTCACTTCGTAGTCGAAGTCGAGCTTGCCGTGCGCGTTGCGGACGTCGTCCCATTGCCCGACCACGAAGATCCGATCGTCGGGCCGCGGCGCGCCGGCCGGATCGACCACGAGCGCGCCGCTCAGCTGCGAATCGTCGGCGGTGCGCTTGGAGACGCCCTTGCCGCTCGTCGAACCCCAGTAGTAGTACGTGCCCGCGGCTCCCGCGCGAAATCTCACCTCGCGCGTCGCGCCGTACCGGACGTCGAACGCGCGGTCGCGCAGCGCCGGCCGGTCCATCAGCCCGTGCATCCGCAGCGTCGTGCCCGGGATCGCGTTGCTCACCCGCACGACCACCACCGTTCCCGCGGTCACGCGGATCACCGGACCCGGGATCCGTGGCGCCGCGCCGGCTTGCGCGAACGCCTCGATCGGCACCGATGCGCCGTCCGGGCCGTCCGGATACCACGAACCCCACCGCGCCTCGAGCGAGATGCGGCGCTCGCCCCCGACCGTCCGGCCGGCCGGCACCCGATTATCGTTCGCGAGGATGGTCGGCGGCGGCGCAACGCCGCCGGCGCGCGCGGTCGGACCGCCCGCCGCAGCGAGCATCACGACCACTATCGAGGGTACGAGCGCGACCAAAGGCTTCATAGAAAAGCAGACGCCTCCACGACAGGCCACGGCACGATCCGCGGCGGAACCCGCAGTCCCGAGGTACTCTCCCCGCTGAGGGAACGCCTGCTCGCTGGTCAGGCCACCGGTTTTCAGTGCTGGTGGTCGTGCCCTTCGTGCCCGTGGTCGTGCCCTTCGTGCCCGTGGTCGTGACCGTGGCCGTCGTCGATCGCGATATAGACCTTCTCGTCGCCGATCCCCATCGAGAGCACGTGCTGCAGCGACAGACCGTCGCCGGCGTGGTTGGGTGTGCCGATCACCAACAGGTCGCGGTTGAGCAGCTCGGCGACGATCGTCGCCCCGTGCTGGCGAAGGTGCTCGTCGCACATCTCGGCGGGCTTGTTCGGGTCGTGTTCGTGTGCCATCCCACGGCTATTCCGTAGAGCCGGGGAGGCGCCTATTGGGCCAGGGAGCGTCCGCCGGCAAGGCGTACGCTAACGCCCATGATCGACGTGCTCGCCGCCGAACCTGCGCTGTTCTTCCTGGTCGTCGTGCTCGTGCTCTCGCTGCTCGCGCTGTGGGGCGGGTACGCCTACGCGGCTCGCCGCGCCGGAGAGCGTCCGAGCGACCGCGACGAGAACGCCTTCGGGCTCGGCCAGACCGCGATCTTCGGCCTGATCGTCCTGATCCTGGCGTTCTCGTTCTCGTTCGCGGCCGACCGTTTCGAGACGCGTCGCGCGCTGGTCGTGCAAGAGGCGGACGCGGTCGGCGCGGCCTACGCGCACATGGACTTCCTCCCGCTCGCGCGCCGCACCGTCGAGCAGAAGCTGATGCACGACTACGCGGCCGCGCGCGTCGGCGCGCTCTCCGAGACGACCTATGCCTGGGACGACGGCCCGTTCACCAAGCGAGCCCGCGCGATCCACCAGCGCCTCTGGGAGATGGCCGCCGACGACGTCCGCGCCGATCCGTACAACGTCGCGTATCTTTCGCTGGCGGAAGAGATCGACAAGATGGGCGACATCACCGCGTTCCAGACGGCCGCGATCAACAACCACGTCCCCGCGCCGATCCTCGGCATCGTCGTCCTGTGCACGTTCGTCGGCGCCGGCCTGCTGGGGCTCACGTTCGGACGCGTCAAGTCGCCCAACCGCGCGCTCTCGCTGATCTTCTGCGTCATCTTCGCGGCGACGGTCTTCACGATCGTGGACCTCGACCATCCGAAGGGCGGCCTGCTCAAGATCGACGTCGCGCCGATGCAGAACGTCCTCGACGACATGCATTGACGACCGAAATCGTCTAGGGAATCGACCGAAAACCCGCGAAACGCGACGGTCCACCATGGACAACGAACTTCAACCGCAGCCCGAGCCCACCGCTCAGGCCGAGGCTGCTCATCCCGAGCCCGCCGCCGTCGAGGCCACCCCCGCACCGGTCGAGCCCGTTGCCGCCGCGCCCGCCGAGGATCCGACCGCGAAGGCGGAACTGGCGGTCGCGGAGACCGCCACGCTCGCCGTCGACGCGCCCGCGCCCGTCGCCGCCGAAGCTCCCGCCGCCGCCGTCGTCGAAGCTCCGGCCCAGCCGCCCACGCCGCCGCAGGTGATCGCCGTTCCGCCGACCCCGCCGCCGGCGCCCGACCCCGAAGCCGCCGAGCGCGCCAAGGCCGCCGCCGCGGCCCGCGCAGCCGCCGACGCCGCGCGGCGCGCGCAGGTCGAAGCCGCGTGGAAGGCCTTGGCCGCCGGGAAGACCTCGCGCGAGACGCACGAAGCGACCGTCAAGAGCGCCGTCAAAGGCGGCTTCCTGGTCGGCATCGGCGCGTTCCGCGGATTTCTGCCCGCCTCGCAGTCCCGTCTGGCAGGCATCGCTCCCGAACAGCTGGCGGGCACCAAGATCCCGGTCATCGTGCTCGACGCCGACGACGCGAAGAAGCGCGTCGTCGTCTCGCATCGCCAAGCACTCGAGACGCAGCGGCGCGCCGCCCGCGCCGAACTGCTGGCCAACCTCAAGGTCGGCGCCGAACGCGAGGCGACCGTCGTCCGGCTGGCGGACTTCGGCGCGTTCGTCGATCTCGGCGGCGTGGACGCGCTCGTCCCGATCGGCGAACTCGCGCTCGAACGCGTCGAGAAGGTCGGCGACGTCGTCAAGGTCGGCGACAAGTTCCCGGTCAAGATCCTGCGCGTCGACGAAGGCGGCAAGAAGATCGGCGCGTCGCGCCGCGCGATGCTGCCCGATCCGTGGCGCGATCACGCCGCCATCCTGCAGCGCGGCAAGGTCACCGAAGGCAAGGTCGTCGAGAACGGCTCCGAGCTGAAGATCGAGATCGCGCCCGGCATCGTCGGCGTCGTCTCCGAGAACGAGGCGATTCCGAGCGACTACGAGATCGGCGAGACGGTCGAGGTCTCGGTCCGTTCGCTCGACCCGCGTACGCGCAAACTGCGCTTGAGCACGATGCACGCCGCCCCGTCCTTCGAGAGCGGATCGTTCGCGCCGCTCGGAGCGGAACTCAAGCACTAGCCGGGGCTAGCGCCGGGCGGCTCTCCACGGCAGGACGATCGTCGCGAAGAACCGGCCGGCGTCCCAGTACCCGCGCGCCAAGATCCGTCGTCCGCTCACCAGCGGTCCGGCCGTCCGGTTCGCGATCGCGGGCGTGGCGTCGATGGTGAGCCGCCGGCCCGCCGACGCGATCGTCAGCAGATGCCCTTTGACCGCCACGATGGTCGCGGCCATCTCCTGGTGCGGGCGCGCGTCGGGCCCGCACGACCCGTACGAGACCCAGGCGTCGCCGGTCCAGGCTCCGCACGCCGCGTCGACGTAGGGCGCCTGCGCGCCCGCTGGGGCCGCCAGCGCGAGGAGAATCGCGGCGATCGCGGCGGGAGCGCAGGACGATCTCATCGCGCCTTCTTGCGCGTGCTCTTCTTCCGCGTGGTGGTCTTCTTGCGCGTGGACTTCTTCTTTCGCGTGGCGGCCGCTTTCTTGGCGCTGCGGCTGCGGTCGGCGGCGGTGCGTCCGGTCTTCGGCGTCCGTCCGAGATCGCCCCAGTCCGATTCCGACAGGTCGATGTCGTAGTGCTTGGCCGCTTTCTTGATGTTGGCGAACGCCACGTCCCGCTCGGCGTCGGAGACGCCGGTCACCTGGTCGAACCGGGCGATCGCGTTGCGCACGTGCTTCGCATCGGTCATCGGCTCCGCGCGTTCCTTCGGAAACGCGAAGACGCTGCTCGGCAGGTCGGCTCGCTTGGTCAGCCTGCCGTGCTTCTCGTAGGGCTTCCACGTTGCTCTAGCCATAGTGCTAGAAGCGTACCCACTCTACGGGACCGGTATCGCGAAGATCGTCCCGTCGTCCTTGCTCGAGCCCCCTTCGGTCGTCATGCCGTAGACGGTCCCGCCGTCGACGATCACGTTGTCGATCGGCTTCGCGCCGTCGCCGTTGGTCCCGTCGAAGTGATAGAACTGCTGGATCGACCCGGTCGATCCGAACGGCTGCGGCGCGATCCGGAAGACCGTGCCGTCGTCGTGACTGCCGCCCAGCCGCGTCGTGCCGTATAGATGCCCGCTGACCGGATCGTACGCAAGCGAGCCGTACGGGTCGGCACCGTCGTCGTTGTTCGTCCCGGTGAACTGGTAGAACGTGTTGTACGCGCCGGTCGCGGTATCGATCTGGAAGATCACGCCGTCGCCGCCGCCCATCCCGCTGCAGTCGCTCTCGTCGCCGCCGCGCCCGGTTCCGCCGCACTGCGTCATCCCGTAGAGGATGGTGTCGGTGCCGCTCGCGACCGGCGTCAGGTACCCGTGGTCCGAATGCGCGCCGTCGCTGCCGGTCCCGGTGAAATCGTGCACGACCGTGAACGGGCCCGACGGGAGCTGGTACTTGAACACCGTTCCGAGTCCGGCCGAGCCTCCTTTGCGGGTGATGCCCCACAGCACGGAACCGACCTGGACGATCCGACCGTGCGGCTCCTCGCCGTCGCTGCTCGAGAAGCTGTAGATCGGCGTGGTGGCGCCGCCGCCGGGCGCGATCGCATAGATGAAGCCGTGGTCGTGCGTGCCGCCCAGGGCGGTCTGCCCGTAGACCACGCCGCTCGACGGATCGATCGAGAAGCTGCTGTGCTGCTGCGAACCGTCGTTCGGGGCGCCGAGGAACGAGTGGACGTTCGCGACCGCGAGCGTGGTCGGATCGAGCGTCAGGATCTGACCGCCGTTGTACGTCGTGCTGCCGGTGTCGTTCACGCCCTGGGTCGTGCTGTAGAGCAGCCCGTTGGCCGCGTCTTGGACCATCGCGTCGTGCCGCGGCGAGCAGCCGTCGCTCCCGCTGAACGAATAGACCAGCGCGTACCCGCTGCCGCTCGGGGCGACCTTGAAGAACGTGCCGCACTTGGTCGCGTTGCCGCCGGCCGCCGTCCGTCCGAACAGCACCTTGGAGCCGTTGACGGTGACCAGCGTCAGCGTCCCCTTCGGCGATTCGCCGTCGCCGCTGGGCGAGACCGGCAGGCCGTTCTCGCCGGCGTCGTTATGGAACGCGTAGATCGTGTAGATCTGGTGCCCGCCGACGACGCCGAAGCGCGGCGGCGGCGGAAGGGACGTCGCCTTCGGAAGCGATGCAAGGGTCCCACCGCCGCAGCCCGCGAGGCCCACCGCCAGGACCGTCGCCGCGAACCCACTGCCGATCTTCCAAGCCATCGTCATCTCCTACTTGGTGCTGCCGGATCCGAACCGCAGCGAGAGCCCGAACGACGAGTAGGCCGCGTGCTGCTCCCTGGTAACGATCAGCGTGGCGTTCTGGTTCAACACGAAGGCCGCGTCGCCATCGAGATAGCGTCCGAGTTCGACCGGATCGGTCTCGCGCCGGTAGATCGCGTCGAACCGCATCCGCGGCGACGCGTAGTACGTCAGCCAGCCGACGTCGCGACCGCGCGACGGCCCGAGCGTTCCGGCCGGGATCGCGGCCGCCTGATCGTTCAATCCGAACGTCCAGGCCCGCACCCGCCAACGGTCGCCGATCGGCCAATCGATGCTCGCTCCCCGGCCGTAGAGCGTGGTCGTCCCCAGATACGAGACGTAGCGTTCGCCCACCACCGTCGCCGATGCGACGAAGCCCGAGCTTCGGCGATACGATAACGTCGCCTCGTTGACGTGGCTGACGTCGACGGTCAGCGCCGGGATCGGATCGCCGAAGTACATCGAATCGGACGGCGAGTCTTCGTTGGCGGAGCTCGCGACCTGCAGCTGCAGATCGTCGCCGAACGCCCATTGCGCGGCCAGGCTGGCCGTGCCGGCCGCGGCCGCCTGCGGATTCGGCCCGGGCGACGCTTTGGTCGAGCCTTGCGCGGTCAGCGCGTACGTCCCGAGCGAGCCCGTCGCCGAGAAGCGCCCCAGCGTGATCTGCTGCGTGGTGGAGAGCGCGCGCGCGTGGACGTCGCCCTGGAAGTGCTTGGTGCGCGAGGCGACGTAATCGCGCCTCCCCATGCCGACGTCTTGCTCGACGCCGTATTCGCTCGTCAGAGCGCCGCCCGTGTGGCGGAACAGCGCCTTGAACGCGGATGCCGACTCGTCTTCGAGGTAGTCCGCGATCGAGGTCTTGTGCTTGCTCTTGGTCTCGGCCTCGACGCGCAGGGTCGAATCGCCGACCGGGACCTGCAGGCGCAGCTTCGCCGTACGCTCGCCCTCGAGCGCTTCGTGCGATCCGGTCGTGTCGTCGAAGGTCCAGTTCCCGGCCGTGAACAGCAGCTTGGTCTTGCCGATCTTGGTGCGCGCGACCACGTTGCCGAGCGTCTGCGAGACGCCGTCGCCGGCGCTCGAGCCGAAGCCGGCGTACGCGTCGCCGGCCTGCGACTGCACGCCCGCCAGCCGGAGCGTGCCGGCGCCGATCGTGCCGTTGGCGCGCTCCGCGCTGTCGAAGCCGAGGTCGAACCGCCCGGCCGCGCTCTGCGAGAAGCCGTACGACGACGACGCGCCGGTCACGCCGACGAACGAGAGATAGTGCGCCGGCGCGTTGACGCTGACGCCGTTGCCGAAATCGGCGTTGGCGCTGCCGCCGAGCCCGCGGTCGCCGACGCCCACCTGGCTTCCGCCGATCAGCACCTGGTAGGGCGTGAGCGCGAGCGCATAACCGACGTCTTGATAGGGCAGCACGCCGAGATCGTCGGAGCCGACCGGTTCGGAGAAGGCGGGCTCGGCCAACTGCAGCGTCGCGACCAGTCGGGTCGGATCCGAGAAGTGCAGGTGCGCCGTCCGGTAGCCGGCCGCGCCCGCGTCCCACCTGGTCGGCGTCCGCGGCAGGACGACCGTGAACCGCCCGTTCTCGTCGGTCGTGGTCTTCGCGACCTCGCCGGCCGCGTCGCGGAAGACGACGCTCGCCCGGGCGATTCCGAAGCCCTCGCGGTCCACCACCAGGCCGCCGGCCGAGAGCGCGCTCAGCGCGGCGAGCGAGAGCACCAGAGAATGCAGCACTGCGAACCCTCCTTCGGAAGAGCGAGACCGGTCCGGCGCATATCTTGGCCCGAAGGCATGGCGGGCGCCTGCTCGGAACCAGCCCGCATGCAGCGTTTTGCCGCCCTCGTCGCCGTCGCGGCCCTCCTGTGGAGCGGCTCTGCGCACGCCCGACAACCGGCCGTCCTGGTCGACGGCACCATCGCGCTCTCGTCGCTCGTCTCGCTGGCCGACGGACATCTGGGCTCGGCCCTGGATTCGCTCCAAACGCTCGCCGCCACCCCGGCGGCCAAGAGCGCCTCGTGGGGCGCCGTCGCGGGACCGCTGGCCGAAGCCGCCAAGCTCAACGTCGCCGGCGTCTCCTTCTTCGCCAAGCCGGACGGCACGTATTGGACGACCGCCACGGGTCTGCAGACGGCTAGCGTCGCGGATCGCGACTACTTCAAAGCGGCGATGGCCGGTCGCGTCACGGTCGGCGAGCTGGTCCGCAGCCGCTCGACCGGCAAAGAGGTCGCGGTCATCGCGGTGCCGGTCCTCTCGGGCGGCAAGGTCGTCGGCATGCTCGGCACGTCGGTATACCTGGATGCGTTGAGCGCCCGGCTCGCGAGCGAGATGCATCTAGGCGCCGGCGTCGCGTTCTTCGCGGTCGATCCGAAACTGGTGATCGCGCTGCATAGCGATCCGACCAACATCTTCGTCGAGCCGTCGAAGATCTCGCCCGAGCTCGATGCCGTCGGCCGCAAGATGATCGAGAACGAGTCGGGCGTCCAGACGTACGTCTACCGCGGCAAGACGCGCACCATGCTGTTCGTCCGCTCCAAGCTGACCGGCTGGCGCTTCGGGTTCGGCGTCGTCCACGGCTGACCGCCCGCATTCCCGGCGGCTACGAAGACGGCCGCGCCCGACCGATATGAAGGTATAGATATGGCTGGCCAGTTCGATCCGTTCTCGACCGCGAGCATGTCGGTCCCGCATCTGAGCGAACTGCTCGCCCGCCTGCGCGACGAGACGACCCGCCGCAGCATCACCATCCTCCACGCCAGCCGGCCCGACGAAGGCGAGTGGATCTTCTCCAACGCCGCATCCCGCCTGACGCGTTCCGGCATCCGCGTCTTCGGACCGGAGCCGATGAAGGCGAAGGAGTTGGTCGAACAGGCCGCCCACGTCGGCGCGAAGGTCATCTACGTCGGCGAACTGCGCCGCGAAGAAGACGCGCGCGCGGTCCGCGCCGCGGCCGCGTTCGGGATCCGCACCGTCGCCGGCATCACGGCCGGCAGCATCGAAGAGGCCCGGCGTCTCCTCGAGATCCTGGGCCCCTGGACCGGCTACAACCTCGAACTCTTGGGCTGACGCCTAGCAGTCCCCGTCGATGACGTAGTAGTGCTGGCCGATGCGTCGCGCACGCGCCGGGCAGCCGGGAAGGCCGATCTCCGCCGCTCGCGACAACTCCGTAGGATCGCCCGAGTCGACCTCGTCGTAGATGATCCGCATCCCGTCCACCGGATAGGCATATGCGTGAGTCTTGCCTTCTGCTGCCATCGCCGCGCGGACGATCGGACCGTAGTACGCGACGGCGATGCGATCGCCGACGGCTCCTCCGAGGTAGAAGCACGGCACCGACAGCGCGGGCACTGCGACGGACCAGAGAACGCGCCGCACGTCCTTGCGGATCGCACCGAGCACGGCGCTCAAGAACGTCCACACGACGATCGGGCATGCATACATCGCCAGCCCGATGTCCAGACCGATCTTCGTGTCGCTCGGCAAATCCACGCCCTCGATCGCAGCGATCGCCAGAAACGCGACGGAACCGGCCCGCTCGACCATTCGTAAGAACAGCATCAGCACTTGCTTTGTATCACAAAGTAAGTGCTGATGCAACTTATCCGGGAGTCGGATCGAAGAGCGTTAGAAGTTCCCCGTCTCCGCGAGGGCCTTCTCGATCGCCTCGAAGCCCGACTGGAGCTGCTCTTGCTCGATGATCAGCGGCGGCGAGATCACCACGATGCCGTAGCGGCCGAACGCGTAGACGCCGTGGTCGCGCAGCTTCTTGAGGAAGCCCGGGAGGGGACCGGGATCGCCGCCCTGCCAGCCGGTGATCGGCTCCTTCGTCTTCTTGTCTTTGACGAGTTCGATCGCCCAGAACGCGCCGACGCCGCGCACGTCGCCGACCTGCGGGCAGCGATCCTTGAGCGCGTTCAAGCCGGTCGACATCCACTTCTCGATCTCGCGGCCTTTGGTGAACAGGCCGAGGCGCTCGTACTCCGAGACGACCGCGAACCCGGCCGCGACCGAGAGCGGATGGCCCGAGTAGGTGTGGCCGCACATCAGCGCGTGGGTGTCGAAGTACGACGCGTACTTCTCGCGCACCAGCACGCCGCCGAGCGGCGCGTATGCCGAGGTGACGCCTTTGGCGAACGTGATCAGGTCGGGCGTGACGCCGAGACGGACCGCGGCGAAGCGCTCGCCCGTGCGGCCGAAGCCGGTCATCACTTCGTCGAAGATCAGCATGATGCCGTGGCGATCGCAGCGTTCGCGAACGCCGGCCAGATAGCCGTCGGGGTAGACCACCACGCCGTTGCTGCCGACGACCGGCTCCATCACGATGGCCGCGACCGCGGACGGGTTCTCGTAGGTGAGGACCAGGTCGAGGTGCGCGAGCGCGCGCGCGACTTCTTCCTTCGGATCGTCGGTGTGGAACGGGCTGTCGTACGGGAACGGCGCCACGAAATGGATCGCGCCCGGCCAGCCCGGCTCGTTCGCCCAGCGGCGGTTCTCGCCGGTCAGCGAGCCCGCGCCCGGCGAGGAGCCGTGGAACGAGCGGTAGCAGCTGAGGACCTTGCTGCGGCCGGTGATCATCCGCGACATCTTGACGGCGTCTTCGTTGGCCTCGGCGCCGCCGGTCGTGAAGAAGACGCGCGCGCCTTCGTCCCAGGGCGAAAGCGCGGAGAGCTTCTCGGCCAGATCCGCGCGCACGTCCAGGGTGAATTGCGGCGACGCGTAGGCGAGCCGCTTGGCCTGCTCGCCGATCGCCGTCGCGACCGCTTCGTTGCCGTGCCCGAGGTTGACCGCGACCAACCCGGCCGAGAGGTCGAGATACCGGTTGTCGTCGGTGTCGTACAGGTAGACGCCCTCGCCCCGCTGCATCGAGGGGGCGTTCAGCCCGGCCTGTTTCGACCAAGGGGTGAGGACGTATTTCGCGTGCTTGGCGCGCTTCGAATTATCCGTGGCTATCATCCCGTTCTATGCGCGAGGCGCACGTGCAAGGCCTCTATTCCGGGCGTTGCGAAGGTCGCGTCATGACGACGCGGCGCACGTTCTTCGCCGCCGCCGGAGCGTTCGGCGGCGCCGCCTGGGCCGCGGGGCTGCCGGCCGCCCTGCGCGCCGGCCCGGCGCAGCCCCCGCCGCGCACGATCGCGCGCCAGGTGCGCGACGAGTTCGTGCACGCCTGGAACGGCTACAAGCGCTTCGCCTGGGGCCACGACGAGGTGCGTCCGGTCTCGGGCACGGCCTCCGACTTCTTCATCGAAGGACACTCGATCGGGCTCTCGATCGTCGAGGCGCTCGACACGCTCTACGTGATGGAGCTCGACGACGAGCTGAAGCGCTGCGTCGATTGGCTGCGCGGCCACATCGACTTCGACATCGACGGATCGATGCAGATGTTCGAAGCGGTCATCCGGGTGGTCGCGGGTCTGCTCTCCGGCTATCTGGCCACCGGCGAGCGGTTCATGCTCGAGGGCGCGCGCGACCTGGCCGATCGTCTGCTGGTCTGCTTCACCAAGTCGCCCACCGGCGCGCCCTATCGGTTCGCCAACCTGCGCACCGCCGCGGTCAGCGATCCCAAGAGCAACCTCGCAGAGATCGGCTCGAACGTCATGGAGTTCGGGCTGCTCTCGCGTCTCACGGGCGACCCCAAGTACCTGGCCGCCTCGATGAAGGCCTATCGCGCCGTCATCGACAGACGCTCGGCGCTCGACCTGATGGGCACGAACTTCGACGTCGAGACCGGCGCCTTCATCGGCACCGAGGACGACGCGCCCGACGAGCCGGCCGACTCGTTCTTCGAATACCTCTGGGGCGGCTGGAAACTGCTCGGCGATCCGCAACTGCGCGACTGGTATGCGACCCTCAACGGCGCGCTCTTGAAGCACCATCCGACGCGCGTCGACGGGCGGCTGTGGTTCCGGCCGGTCGACTATCTGACGGGCGCGCCGACCGGCAGCACCCAGATCACCGAACTCTCGGCGTTCTACGCCGAACTCGCGGCGCGCGGGGGCGATCGCTCGACCGGCTCGGACTTCTACGATGCCTGGACCGCGGTGGCGCAGAAGTACGGGCTGATCCCCGAGGTCATCGACTTCTCGAACCTCGCGATCGTCAGCCCGGTCTACGCGTTCCGGCCGGAGTACGTCAACGCCGCCTTCGACCTGTGGTTCCTCACCCGCGAGCAGAAGTACCGGACCACCGCCTACGCCCACTTCCAAGCCGTCCGCGCCAATTGCCGCGTCCCCAACGGCTACACCACGATCAAGGATATCCGCACGCGGCCGATGACGCTCGGCGACCATTTCCCGGCCTACTCGTTCTCTGAGAATTTCAAGTATCTCTACCTGATGTTCGCGGACGCGCCGCGCTTCGACGCGCGCGACTACTGCCTCAACACCGAAGGCAAAATCCTCCGCGGCATGGTAGGTTGACCGCATGAAGAAAGTCAACAGCAGCCACGTCGACGAGGACGCCTGGACGTCGCCCAAAGGCACGTTCGCCGGATTCGGCAAGCAGCTCTCCATCGCGCTCGGCCGCGACCCGCTCTCGACCGACCTGATGCACCGCCATCCGTTCGACGTCGAACTCGGCCGCATCGCGCCCGGCAAGACGCCCTATCCGTATCACTCGCACTCCGCGCAATGGGAGTTCTACCACGTCCTCTCCGGCACGGGCAAGGTCCGCGACGAGAGCGGCATGACGCCGATCGAACCGGGCGACGCCTTCATCTTCAAACCGGGCGAGCCGCACGTGCTGATCAACGACGGTGCCGACGATCTGGTCTATCTCTGCATCGCCGACAATCCGCTCGGCGAGTCGTGTCACTATCCCGATAGCGACAAGTGGATCGTGCGATCGCCCGAGCGGCGTCTGATCCGCTCCGAATCGCTCGACTACTACGACGGCGAGGAATAGTTCCGCAGCGGGTCGCCCATCACGCGCTAGCCGTTCAAAGCCGCGAACCGTGCGTTCGTCTCGGACCGAAACCCGCGGAACTCGTCTTCGAGGCCGGACATGCGACGTTCGAGGCCGCCCAGGCGCAATTCGACGCCGTCGAGGCGCAGTTCGATGCGATCGAGCCGGCCGTTCACGGCACGGAACTCTCCGTCGACGCGCGTCGCGAAAAGATCCATCGCGCCGTGGAGATGGACGACGGCGTCGAGGACCTCGGCGATGGTGATATCGTTGTTCATGACCGGTATCCTAGCCTACGCAGATGACCGGCGCGTTTCCTGGTCGTGTCCGCGACGTTTCGCGCGGCATCCGCTTCTCGTTAGGTTGGTCTACCAAACGTACCGGTGATGCTCGCGGTCGCGAGGGTGTGTCCGCCGGAGGCGAACTCGACCAGCGCGCCGGTGGCGTTCTCGTCGAGACCGAGCGTCGGCACGTCGAGCGCGTGCAGCGTGAACGTGTAGTGATGCGGCGCGTCGCCGGGCGGCGGACACATGCCGCTATAGCCCTTCTCGCCGAAATCGTTGTGTCCGAGGATCGCCGCTCCCGCGGCCCCGCGCGCGCCGGCACCCTCGGGAAGTTCGCGCGCGTCGGCCGGGATGTCGAACATCGCCCAATGGTAGAACCCGCCCGAGGTCGGGGCGTCCGGATCGTGCAGCACCATCGCGAAGCTCTTGGTCCCCGCCGGCACGTCGCTCCACTGCAGGTGCGGCGAGCGGTTCTCGCCCTCGAGTCCGAAGCCGCGATAGACCATGCTCGTCGGCGTGGTCGCGCCGTCCCCAAAGGTCGTGCTGGTCAGTCTCACGATGGTTTCCTCACACGGTCAAGCCGCACCACGACCTTCTTGCCGCGGATGGTCGTGTCGCGCAGGGCGTTGATGATGCGGGGCGCGTCGTCGGCCGGTACTTCGACCAGCGAGAACGCGTCCGCGATGTCGATGGAGCCGATATCCCGCGAGTTGATCCGGGCCTCGTTGGCGATCGCGCCGACCAGGTCGGCCGGGCGGACGCGCGAGCCGCGACCGATGCCGATGTAGATGCGCGTCATCTGGACCGGACCGCTGCGCGGCGCGACGTCGTTGCCGCGTTTGAACAGCTTGACCGGCGCGACGACCGGCGGCGGCGCGACCGGGATGTCGACGTCGTCCGCGCCGCCTTCGCGGGTGTCGTAGAGCTTGACGGCGGCCGCCGCCAGGTCGAGGATGTCGCGGTCGCTCGCGAGCTGTTCGACCAGCGTCCGGTAGCGGTCGAGGTCGCCCGCGTCCATCGTCTCTTCGAGCGAGGTGCGGATCCGTTCCAGGCGCCGGGCCTTGAGGTCGTGGACGGTCGGGATCGCCTCGATCGGGATCTTGCGCTTGGTGTGCAGCTCGATGTTGCGCAGCATCCGGTGCTCGCGCGCTTCGGCCAAGGTGATCGCGACGCCGCTCTTGCCGGCCCGGCCGGTGCGCCCGATCCGGTGCACGTAGGCGTCGGGCGAGGTCGGCACGTCGAAGTTGACGACGTGCGAGACGTGTTCGATGTCGAGGCCGCGGGCGGCCACGTCGGTCGCGACCAGCACGTCCGAGGTGCCGTCGCGGAACCGCCGGAGCACCCGGTCGCGCTGCTCCTGCGAGAGCCCGCCGTGGAGCGCTTCGGCCTGGTAGCCGCGGCTGCCGAGCGTCTGCGTCAGTTCGTCCACCTCGGTGCGCGTGCGGCAGAACACGATCGCCGACGTCGGTCCTTCCATGTCGATCACGCGCGCGAGCGATGCCGCCTTGTGCTGGCGCAGCACGACGTAGGCGACTTCGCGGATCTTCGGGCGCACGCCGGTCTGGCTGGTCTCGTTGGCGATGGTGACGTGGACCGGATCTTTGAGATGCCGCTTGGTGATCTGCCGGATGCGCGGAGCGAGCGTCGCCGAGAAGAGCGCGGTCTGGCGATCCGGATTGACGGCCGCGAGGATCGCGTCGAGTTCGTCGGCGAAGCCCATGTCGAGCATCTCGTCGGCTTCGTCGAGGACCAGGAACTCGACGTGGCTCAGATCGAGCGTCTGCCGGTTGATGTGATCGATCGCGCGGCCCGGCGTCGCGACCACCACGTCGACGCCGCGCGCGAGCGCGCGCAGCTGCTGACCGTAGGATGCGCCGCCGAAGATGGGCAGCACCGCGATCCCCAGATCGCGGCCGTACTTATGCACGGCTTCTGCGACCTGCATCGCGAGTTCGCGGGTCGGGACCAGGATCAGCCCTTTGATGATGCGCTTCCCGCCGGCGTTGCGGCCGATGCGGTGGATCATCGGCAACGCGAACGCGGCCGTCTTGCCGGTACCGGTGGCGGCCTGTCCGAGAACGTCGCGGCCCTCGACCAGCGGCGGGATCGCGGCGCGCTGGATCTCCGTCGGCTCTTCGTAGCCGAGCGCGGTCGTGGCCGCGACGATGCCGGGGTCGAGTCCCAGGGCTGCAAAGCCGCTCGGGACGGGGGTCTCTACCGAATCCATACGTACCTCACGATTCGCCGCCCGGGCCGAACCCGCCCGTCGGCCGATCCGCAGGGGCTGTGATACAATGGCGCCGTCATGACGAAGAACCATCGCTTGGTGCTGGAGGTCGTGCGCGAGCGCGGCTGCGGGACGCACCTCTCGATGAGCGAGGTGCACGCCTTCGCGCGCGAGCGCCAGCCGCGCATCGGCTTCACCACCGTCTACCGGGCCCTGGCCCGCCTGCGCGACGAGAAACTGATCTCCGAGATCCGTCTGCCTGGTGCCGAGGCCGCGTATTTCGAGCCGGCCGGCCCGAGCCACGCCCACTTCCGCTGCTCGTCCTGCGGTTCCGTCAGCGACGTCGCCTATGCCCTGCCGCCGGGCGCGACCGACGAGATCGCCCGCCGCGACGGGGTCGAGATCCGGGACATCAGTCTGAGCTTCCACGGAACCTGTCGCGCCTGCCGGTAGGTCGTCTTCTCGTGAAGAGAACGACCGCCGGGCCGCTCAGGACGGTTTGCGCACGGTGTAGCCGACGCCGTAGACGG